>Ga0070738_10001408_pt1 | contig 48785 bp, 53 predicted proteins | sample Coa_R2_2_FD_66446 | JGI IMG/M metagenome (GOLD analysis project Ga0070738, IMG submission 66446) | Surface soil microbial communities from Centralia Pennsylvania, which are recovering from an underground coalmine fire - Coalmine... | ecosystem: Environmental > Terrestrial > Soil > Unclassified ... | reverse complement strand
GACTCGCCGCCGTTCTCCTCCTCGGAGCCGGTGACGCGGCGGGTGCGGGCGCGCCCCGGCACCTTGGCCTTGCCGTGGCTGATGTAGTCGACGGCGTCGAGCCGCGACATGCCTTGGTTCTCGAGGAACGACACGGCATGGCTGTCGCGCTCGGAGAACAGGGCCACCAGCACGTTGGCGCCCGTGACTTCCTTGCGACCGGACGACTGCACGTGCACCGCCGCGCGCTGCACGACGCGCTGGAACCCGGCGGTCGGCAGCGGCTCGCTCGGAGTCTGGGTGACGATGCCCTTCAGACGGTTGTCGATGAAGGATTCGAGATCATGGCGCAGGCGATCGATATCGATCCCGCAGGCCTTGAGCACCGGGGTTGCATCCTCGTCCTCCGTCATCGCCAGCAGCAGGTGCTCGAGCGTGGCGTATTCGTGCCGGCGCTCGCCCGCCAGGGCGAAGGCTCGGTGGAGGGACTTCTCGAGGTTCTTGGACAACATGGACATCGAACACCTCGACTTGAAATGGGCTGACTACTCTTTCTCGAGCGTGCACTGCAGCGGATGCTGGTTCTTGCGCGCGTAATCGACGGTTTGGGTGACTTTGGTTTCGGCGACCTCGTATGTGTAGACCCCGCACACGCCCACGCCCTTCTGATGGACGTGAAGCATGATCTTGGTCGCCTCTTCGCGGGTTTTCTGGAAGATGTGCTGCAGGACGTCGACGACGAACTCCATCGGCGTGTAGTCGTCGTTCAGCATCAGCACCTTGTACATCGAGGGCTTCTTGGTCCGGGTCCGGGTGAGCGTCAGCGCCCCCGACCGGCCCTCGCCGTCCTCGTTGTTGTCGCCGTTGTCCCGGCGCGACGGCGGCTGCTGCGGCGGACCCGGCGGCTCATTCGGGCCGCCGAGCCGGTCGCCCAGGAGGCGCCAGTCGTCTGAAGAACCGGGAAACATCATCTTCGTCGTCGGACCTCTATCGAACCCACCCCTCGAATTATATAGGGACGCCAAGCGGTTCCGCTACCTCGCTACCTTGGCCGCAAGCCATCCTTTCCCACAACCAGTACCCAGCGGTCCGCCCGGTCTCCGCGTCCCGGGCGCAACATGTTCGGGTCGCGCCGCAATTCGGCGGGCTCCAGATTGCGCGGCCGATTCACCGCTATGCCAACGTTGTCGAGGGCAAACAGTTTCTCGGCGAAGCGTACATTCGCAAAACGGTCGGTCGGAAAGTGGTACGCCTGAAAACCCCACACGCCGTTGCGACAGGACGCAACCGTCCACCAGAAATCGTTGTCGGGCAGACGGAGACCATCGCGTGGCGGACCGAAGGCAGCGCTCGCCTGCAACAATCCCATCAGCTGGCTGGTGTCCGCCGGCGACAGCAGCCGCTGCGCTTTTCGCATGCGCCATGGCCCTGTGACGTCGCCGAATTCGCTGATGAAGATGCTCGAGACGTTCGTCGCCGGGCCCTGATCGGTCAGCACGCCGATGTTCAGACCGGCTGAGCCGTCGGGTTGCAGGAAAATTTCGTAGGTTCGGACCTGCTCCTCCCAGATCGCATTGTAGACCAGCCGGATGCGGTTGCGGCTCGCGGGCCGGCAGGCGGCCCGGATGTCATCCGCGGCGACATATGCGAACCAGTTCAAGCTTCGGACGATCGGCTGCTCGACGTTGGCGCCGGGCCGCTGGGCCCAGGCTGCCGCCGATCCCAACGCGAAGGTAAATCCCAGAGCCGCAGCCATCGCCTTGTTCATGATCTGACCCCTCCAGGACATGCAGTTTTCAAACCAATGGGGCATGATGGCGGCTGTTCAAAAGTTGCATCATGCTGCCGACTTTTGTATTCTCGCAGCAACTGCCCATAACCTCTTGTGTGGGCTCGAATAATTAGACTTTTACCCTCGTGTGGCGTTTTTGAGATGACCCCCTCCCTCAGGCGCTTCGTGGCAGCTCTGTGCGGGTTTGCCATTTTTTCAGCTATTTCCGGGCTCGTGCTGGCCACTCCCGCGAGCGCGCAGAATACATCGCTCAAGGCGCGGGCCGCCCCGACGGCCAAGAGCCATGTCCATAAGGTCCCCCAGCCGTGGGTGCCGAATCCGTCGCGGGACGCCTACCTGATCGTCGATGCGACCAGTGGGCGCGTGCTCGCGTCCGACCAGCCTGACGAGCCGCGCTATCCGGCGTCGCTCACCAAGCTGATGACGCTCTACCTCACCTTCTCCGCGCTCGATTCCGGCAAGCTTGCGCTCACCGACGCGCTGCCGGTGTCGATGAACGCCTTGAACGCGCCGCCGACCAAGATGGGCATGCCGCCCAATGGAACGGTGATCGTCCGCGACGCCGTGATGGGCCTGGTGACGCGCTCGGCCAACGACGCCGCGGTGCTGCTCGCCGAGGCGCTGGGCGGCACCGAAGAGAACTTCGCGGCAATGATGACCGCCAAGGCGCGCCAGCTCGGCATGTCCTCGACCGTCTATCGCAATGCGTCGGGCCTGCCGAACCCCGAGCAGGTGACCACCGCGCGCGACATGGCGCGGCTGGCCAACGCCTTGCTGCGCGACTTCCCGCACTACTACCCGGTGTTCTCGGTCCTTTCGTACAACTACAAGGGCCGGCCGCTGGCGAACCATAACCGCATGCTGGCGAGCTACGCCGGCGCCGACGGCATGAAGACCGGCTACACCAACGCCTCCGGCTACAATCTCGTGATGTCTGCAGTGCGCGACAACCGCCGCCTGATTGGCGTGGTGATGGGCGGCAACACCGCCTTCCAGCGCGACAAGCTGATGGCCGAGCTGATGGACCAGGGCTTCGCCACAGCCGAGGCGCAGAACGTCTCGCCGTGGACCAGCCCGCATACGCCGCCGACGGCCCGTTACACGGCCGCCAACTTCGTGGCCGGTCTCGATCCGGTGGGCCTGAGCGGCTTCACCAAGGGCGAGCAGACTCACGCCCTCGTTCCGGCGGGCATCGCCGGCAGCTGGGTCATCCAGGTCGGCTCATTCGCCAATTCGAAGGCGGCCCAGGCCGCGCTCGAGCGGGCGTCCGCGTCGCTGCCGGCTTCGATCCGTTCGCACGGCGCGATGACCGTCGACGAGGTGCAAGTGTCGGACAAGACGATGCACCGCGCGCGCCTCACCAACCTCTCCCAGCAGGACGCGATCGACGGTTGCAAGAAGCTCAGCCAGCACAAGATCTACTGCTCGGCGATGCAGGTCAGCGCCTGGACCACGACGCGCTAGCGCCCGCCTCAACGAGGCACATTCCGCCTAGGCGGAATGTGCTTTGAGCGCGGGCTTGATGCGGGCGAGGAACGCCCGCTTGTAGCGGCGCTGCCACGGCGCCAGTTCCCAGGCGCCGCTGGTCGGCTCGAACCGCTGCTCGACCGGCTCGAACATCGACACCGTCGTCACCACGCCGCCGACCTTCACCTTGAGCTGCGCGATGCGATAGCGCGGCCCCTCGTAGGCGGCGAGCCGCTTCACGTCGCGGACGCTCAGGCCGCCGACGATCGCGCCCCTCACCTCGCTCCGGGCATCGCGCACGACGATCGGATAGGTGGCGCCCTTCACGCGCCGCCGCGCATGGCCGGGCAGCGCCGCCGGAACGAAGGCTGCCGGCGGCAGGCGCCGGCCCAGCACCAGGCTCGCGACGTCGCGGTCGAGCAGCGTGCCGTAGAAGAAGAAGCGCATCAGTGATGGGCGCTGGGCTCGTCCGGCAGGCTCACGCCGCTCGCCGAGAGGGCCGCCTTGAGGTCGGCCTTCAACCGCTCGAGCCCCTCCTCGTTGGCGCTCTCGCAACGCGCGACCAGCACTGCCTGGGTGTTGGACGCGCGCAGCAGCCACCAGCCGTCCGGCGTGCTGACCCGCACGCCGTCGATGTCGTTCACCTTGGCACCGGCCTGCTTAAGCCGCGCCTTGACCTCGTCGACGATCTTGAACTTGCGCTCCTCGGGGCAGTCGAAGCGCAGCTCCGGCGTGTTGACCAGCTGCGGGAGCTTGTCGCGCATGCTGGCAAGGCTCTCCTTGCCGCCGGCGACGATGTTCAGCAATCGCAGGCCGCAATAGAGCGCATCGTCGAAGCCGTAGAAGGTATCGGCGAAAAACACATGGCCGCTCATCTCGCCGGCCAGCGGCGCCTTGAGCTCGGCCATCTTGGTCTTGATCAGCGAATGGCCGGTCTTCCACATGAGCGGCGTGCCGCCCGCCTGCTGGATCTCGTCGAACAGCGCCTGGCTGGCCTTGACGTCGCCGATGATGGTGGCGCCCGGGTGGGCCTTGAGCACGTCGCGCGCCCACAGGATCATCAGCTGGTCGCCCCACAGGATGCGGCCCTTGCCGTCGATCGCGCCGATGCGGTCGCCGTCGCCGTCGAAGGCGATGCCGAGGTCGCAGCCCTCCTTCTTCACCTTGGCCTGGATCTGCTTGAGGTTCTCAGGGACCGTCGGATCGGGATGGTGCGAGGGAAAGGTGCCGTCGACCTTCTCGTTCAGGATGAAATGCGTGCCGGGCAGCTTGTCGACCACCGCACGGATCGATACGCCGACCGCGCCGTTGCCGGTGTCCCACGCGACCTTGAGCTTGCGCCCCGGCTTCACGTCCTTGAGCAGGCGCGCGGCGTACTCCTCCAGAACCGGCTTCTTCTCGGACTTGCCCTGGCCGGTCTCGAAATCGCCTTTGCCGGCGATCTCGCCCAGCTTCTGGATGTCGGCGCCGTAGAACGACTTCTTGCCGATCATCATCTTGAAGCCGTTGAAGTCGGGCGGATTGTGCGAGCCGGTAATCTGGATGCCGCCGTCGGTGTCGAAGTGCCAGACCGCGAAGTAGAGCATCGGCGTCGCCACCAGACCGATCTCGATCACGTCGATGCCGGTCGAGGTAAGACCGTCGACGCACGCCTTTGCGAGCTCAGGCGAGCTGAGGCGGCCGTCGAAGCCCAGCGCCACCCGCTTGCCGCCCTTGCGCTTCACCATCGTGCCGAAGGCCCGGCCGATCGCGTTGGCATCGGCGGGATGCAGCGTCTTGCCGACAATTCCGCGAATGTCGTACTCGCGCAGGATCGTCGAATCGAAGTTGTGGCCGGTCTTGCTCATCAATTGGCTCCGCAATGACTGTCAGGTGCGCGGCTTGGGACGACCGACGCCTTCGTAGGCGAAGCCCAGGCCGCGCATCTCCTCGGGATTGAAGATGTTGCGCAGGTCGATGATGCGGGGCTGTCGCATGACCTGCTTGATACGCCGCGGATCGAGTCCGCGGAACTCATGCCACTCGGTGATCACAACCAGGGCATCCGCCTCGGACGCCGCCTCGTAGGCGGTCTTGGCGAAGGTGATGTTCTTCAGCAGCTTCGCCGCCTCGGTCATGCCCTCGGGGTCGAAGGCCACGACCTTTGCGCCGGCCGCCTGCAGCGCTGGTACGATGTCGAGCGACGGGGCATCGCGCATGTCGTCCGTATTGGGCTTGAAGGTGAGGCCCAGCACGCCGATCGTCAGGCCCGACACCGCCCCGCCGCAGAAGTCGATGACCTTGCGCGCCATCCGCTTCTTGCGGCCGTTGTTCACCTCGATCACCTGCTCGACGATGGTCTGGGGGGCGTTCACCTCGCGGGCCGTATAGGCAAGCGCCAGCGTGTCCTTGGGGAAGCACGACCCGCCGAAGCCCGGCCCCGGATGCAGGAACTTGCGGCCGATGCGGCCGTCGAGCCCGATGCCGCGCGCGACGTCGTGCACGTCGGCGCCGACGCGCTCGCACAGGTCGGCGATCTCGTTGATGAAGGTGATCTTGGTCGCGAGGAAGGCGTTGCCGGCGTACTTGGTGACCTCGGCCGTCTCGATGTTGGTGAAAACCATCGGCGTCTGGATCAGGTTGAGCGGACGGTAGATCGCCGACATGACCTCGCGCGCCCGATCGCTCTCGACGCCGATCACGACGCGGTCGGGTTTCATGAAATCTTCGATCGCCGCCCCCTCGCGCAGGAACTCCGGATTGGAAGCAACGTCGAACTGGGCCGCAGGCTGCGTCTCGCGGATGATGCGCGCGACCTCCCGGCCGGTTCCGACCGGCACGGTCGACTTGGTGACCACCACCGTATAACCGCTGATCGCGTTGGCGAGCTCGGCGGCGGCGGCGTAGACGTAGGTCAGGTCGGCATGACCGTCGCCGCGACGCGTCGGCGTGCCGACGGCGATGAACACCGCGTCCGCATCGGCGACGGCGAGATTGGTCGTGAAGTCGAGGCGCCCTGCCTTGACGTTGTCGGCCACCAGCTTGTCGAGGCCGGGCTCGTAGATCGGGATCTCGCCCTTGTGCAGGCGCGCGATCTTCTCGGAGTCCTTGTCGATGCAGACCACGTCGTGGCCGAACTGGGCGAAGCAGGCGCCGGACACCAGCCCGACATAGCCCGACCCGATCATGGCGATACGCATCGCTTCAGCCTTTCAGCAGACGCTCGAGAAGCGCCCGCGTTTCCCCCGCCGTGTCGGACCGCCCGAGCGCCACGGCGACATTCGCCTCGAGGAAGCCCAGCCGGTTCCCGCAATCATAGCGCCCGCCAGTGTAGCGCATGGCGTGGAACGGCTTGCCGCCGATCATCTTCGCGAGAGCGTCGGTGAGCTGGATCTCGCCGCCCGCGCCGGTCTCGTGCCGGTCGAGATGGTCGAACACCTCGGGTTCCAGCACGTATCGGCCGATCAGCGCCCAGTTCGACGGCGCTTCTTCGGGCTTGGGCTTCTCGACCAGCCCGGTGATCTCGGCGAGCCCGTTCTTCTCGGCCTTGATCGCAGCGATGCCGTAGCTCTTGGTCTGCCCGCGCGGCACCTCGACGACGGCGATCACGCTGCCGCCGGTCTTCTCGCTGGCGGCGACCAGCTGCGCGGTGCAGGTCGGCGTGCCGACCATCAGCTCGTCGGGCAGCAGCACGGCGAACGGCTCGCGGCCGATCCAGGGCTTGGCGCACCACACGGCGTGGCCGAGGCCGAGCGGCTTCTGCTGCCGGGTGAAGACCGCGTTGCCGGGCTTGATGGTCGCCTGCTCGGTCTGCTTCAGCTCGGCCTGCTTGTTGCCGCGCTGGGCGAGCGTCGTCTCGAGCTCGTAGGCGTGGTCGAAATGATCCTCGATCGCGCCCTTGTTGCGGCCGGTGACGAAGACGAACTCCTCGATGCCGGCGGCGAGACACTCCTCGACGGCGTACTGGATCAGCGGGCGATCGACGACGGTCAGCATCTCCTTGGCCATCGCCTTGGTCGCCGGCAGGAATCGTGTACCGAGACCCGCGACTGGCAGAACGGCTTTGCGGACACGCTGGGCCATGTCGGTCGACCTCTTTTTGACAGTTAAATCAAGGCGTTGAGTGCGGCGGCGGTTCATGCCATGGCGAGCATCGCCCCGCAAGGTCTTACCCCCGAATGGTCATGAACCAAGCAATACATCCTTCGCGCGGTTGATGCGGGCCGCAAGCTCCGCCGTGCCGCCGGCATCGGGATGCATTCGCAGAATGAGACGGCGGTGCGCGGCGCGGATCGCCTCTGCGGTCGCACCTTCTTGCAGTCCCAGGGTCGCAAGCGCTTCCTGCCGCGTCATGTCCATTTGCGGCCCGCGAGGCGGTGCTTCCCCTTTGCGCCAATCCGCACCAAGCCGGCGGTCGAGATACGCTTCGAGCACGCGCACCGAATCGGGATCGCCGGCGCATTCGGCATGGAGCGTGCGCAGCTCGCCCTCCGCCAGGCCGTCGAGCGTACGGGCGACGAAGCGGCCAGTGAGGACCCGGCCGCCGACATCGCCTGTCGCATGATCGATCCAGGCTTCGAGGAAAGCCGTCCGCACTTCGGTGCGTTGGCCCGTGCCGGGCTGGCTGAAGCCGCCGCTCGGCCGATGCCGCAGCCAGCGCGCGATGAGGCCGGTAACGATGACGCCCGCAATGCCGAACAGCTCGGGCAACACCTCCGGCAAGAAGCGCACGCCCAGGATCAGCAGGCCGCCCAGGCCGATCAGGCCGAGCAGCACCACGATCGACCGCACGCGGCGTGCCACCGCCGACGGGTTGGCGCCGAGGAACCGGAAGATGCCGAACCCCAGGGCCGCGAGTAGCGCGAGCGCCAGGAGGACCGGCAGCATGTCAGGGCTTGGGCTGCGGCGGTGGCGAGGGCACGGCAGGCGATGGCGTTGGAGAAGAGGGTGACGCCTGCTCCTGCCGCTCGCGCTGGATCTCCTTCCAACGTGCGACGTTGCGATTGTGCTCGTAGACGTTGGTCGCGAAGACGTGCCCGCCCGATCCATCGGCGACGAAGTACAGCGAATGGTCGCGCGGCGTCGGCGACACCGCGGCAAGGATCGAGGCGCGGCCGGGATTGCAGATCGGTCCCGGCGGCAGCCCCGCCACGACATAGGTGTTGTACGGCGAGTTCGACTGCAGGTCGGCCCGGGTGAGCTCGCGCCCCTGCATGCCCTTGCCGCCGGTCACGCCGTAGATCGTGGTCGGATCGCTCTCGAGCCTCATCTTAAGCCGAAGGCGATTGATGTAGACGGCCGAGATCTTCGCCCGCTCGGCCGGCACCGCGGTCTCCTTCTCGACGATCGACGCAAGAATCAGCGCCTCGCGCTTGCTGGCCAGAGGCAGGCCCGGCGCGCGCTTGCGCCAGGCCTCGTCGAGGGTCTTGTCCATCGCCTCCTTCATGCGCGTAAGCATCGCGTCGCGCGTGTCGTTGCGCGAATAGAAGTAGGTCTCGGGCAGCAGGTCGCCTTCCTTGACGTCGATCGTGATGTCGCCGCTCAAGGCGTCGGTCTTGCGCACCAGCTCGAGTATCTCGGCCGTGGTGGCGCCCTCCGGAATGGTCAGGCGCCGCTGCACCATCTTGCCCGACTGCAGCACGTCGACGGCGCTCGCCATCGACACATGCGCCGGCATCTCGTACTCGCCGGCTTTGATCGGCTTGGGGTTCGGGTCGATCATCAGCGCGATACGGAACAGCAGGGGATGGGAGATCACCCCCTCCTCCTTCAGCACCTTGGCCATGGTCGAGGGCCCCGCACCGCGCGGGATCACCACGTTGTGACTCTTCTCGAGCGGGCCCTGCGCCACCAGCATGCGGTGGCCGAGATACAGCCCTCCCGCGAGGATGGTGACGAGCAAAACGATGAAGAACAGGACCCAGCGGAAGAAGCTGAGCATGACTCAGCCTCCGTGGATCAAACCGGACCGACGATCAGGCAGGCGTTGGTGCCGCCGAAGCCGAACGAGTTGCTGAGCGCATGGCGGACCTTGCGCTGCTTGGCCTGCTTCGGCACCAGGTCGATGTCGCAGCCCGCGTCGGGCTCGTCGAGATTGAGCGTCGGCGGAACCGTCTGCTCGATCACCGACTTGATCGAGTAGATCGCCTCGATCGCGCCGGCGGCGCCCAGCAGATGCCCGGTGGCCGACTTGGTCGACGACATCGAGAGCTTGTAGGCGTCCGCACCGAACGTCCGCTTGACAGCGCCGAGCTCGATCACGTCGGCCATGGTCGAGGTGCCGTGCGCGTTCACGTAGTCGATCTGGTCCGTGCCGAGATTGGCCCGCTTCAGCGCCGCCTTCATGGCACGCATCGCGCCATTGCCGTCCTCGGACGGGGCGGTGATGTGATAGGCGTCGCCCGACAGGCCGTAGCCGAGGATCTCGGCATAGATCTTCGCGCCGCGCTTCTTGGCGTGCTCGTATTCCTCGAGCACCAGCACGCCCGCCCCCTCGCCCATCACGAAGCCGTCGCGCCGCTTGTCCCACGGCCGTGAGGCCTGGGTCGGCGTGTCGTTGAAGTCGGTGGACAGAGCCTTGCAGGCGTTGAATCCGGCGATCCCGATGCGGCAGATCGCGGCTTCGGCGCCACCCGCCACCATCACGTCGGCGTCCTCGAGCTGGATCAGCCGGGCGGCATCGCCGATCGCATGCGCGCCGGTGGCGCAGGCAGTGACGACCGAGTGGTTCGGCCCCTTGAAGCCGTACTCGATCGAGACCTGGCCCGAGGCGAGATTGATCAGCGCCGACGGGATGAAGAACGGGCTGACGCGACGCGGGCCCTTCTCCTTCAGGACGAGCGACGTCTCGTAGATCGTGCTCAACCCGCCGATGCCCGCGCCAATCATCACACCGGTGCGCGCGAGGCCCTCCTCGTCGGTCGGCTTCCAGCCGGAGTCCTCTACCGCCTGCTTGGCGGCAGCCATGGCGAAGACGATGAACTTGTCGACCTTCCGCTGGTCCTTGGGCAGCATGTAGAGGTCGGCGTTGAACAGGCCGCTCTCCTTGTCGCCCTGCGGGACCTCGCCCGCGATCTTGGTCGCGAGGTCGGAGGTGTCGAACGCCTGGATGGCGCGAATCCCCGACTCGGCGGCCATCAGCTTGCGCCAGTTGGTGTCGACGCCGTCACCCAGCGGCGTCACCATGCCCATGCCCGTTACGACGACTCGTCGCATCGTCCGTCTGCCTTCACGCCGAACGGAAGGATTCTAGGACTTGGCGTTCGCGTTGATGAAGTTGATGGCGTCACCGACGGTCTGGATCTTCTCCGCCGCGTCGTCCGGGATCTCGATCGAGAACTCTTCCTCGAAGGCCATCACTAGCTCGACCGTGTCGAGCGAGTCGGCGCCCAGGTCGTCGATGAACTTGGCATCTTCCTTGACCTGCGCCGCTTCGACGCCGAGGTGCTCGACGACGATCTTCTTAACGCGCTCGGCAGTATCGCTCATTTTCTTGTCCTTCCCGTCTCTTCAAAGTCGTGTCGCCCGGGTTCGCCCGGAGGGGGGCCGGCGATTCGCGGCTCCCTTAACATAGCTGTTTGGCCAAAACCAGCGGTGGAAAGCCCACGAAATCAGGCACTTGTGGCTTTTTCCGTCAGATCATCGCCATCCCGCCGTTGATATGGAGGGTCTGCCCGGTGACGTAGGCCGCCTCGTCGCTCGCCAGATACACGACGCCTGCTGCGATCTCCTCTGGGGCCCCCAGCCGCGCCACGGGGACGCGCCCGAGGATTCCCTGCTTCTGCTCCTCGGTCAGCACATCGGTCATCGGCGTGGCGATGAAGCCCGGCGCCAGGCAGTTTACGGTGATGCCGCGTGAGGCCAGTTCCTGCGCCAGCGACTTGGCCATGCCGATCAGGCCCGCCTTGGCGGCAGCGTAGTTGGTCTGGCCGGGATTGCCGGTCACGCCGACGATCGAGGTGATGTTGACCACCCGACCATAGCGTCGCCGCATCATGCCCCGCGTCACGGCCCGGGTGAGCCGGAAGGTGCCGGTCAGGTTCACCTGCAGGACCTTTTCCCAATCCTCGTCCTTCATGCGCATCGAGAGATTGTCGCGGGTGATGCCGGCATTGTTCACCAGGATGTCGATCTTGCCCATCGCCGCCTCGGCTTCCTTCGCGAGGCGGTCGATGTCGGCCGCATCGTCCATCTTGGCGGCGACTACATGGGCACGCTCGCCGAGCGAGCTCTTGAGCTGCTCGAGCGCATCGGCGCGCGTGCCGGAGAGCGTCACCGTCGCGCCCTGCTTGTGCAGCGCGCGGGCAATCGCGCCCCCGATGCCGCCGGAGGCGCCGGTCACCAGGGCCGTCTTGCCATTCAGATCGAACATGGACGGGCTCCCTAGGCGGTCTTGAGGAAGGCTTCGATGTCGGCCGGCGTGTTGAGCGCCTGGCCGGTCATTTCCTTGTCGATCCGCTTTACCAGGCCCGACAGCACCTTGCCCGTGCCGCATTCGACGAGCGTTTCGACCTTCTGGGTCTTCATGTACTGCACGCTCTCGCGCCAGCGCACCATGGCGGTGACCTGCTCGACCAGCCGCTGCTTGATGTCGGCCGGATTGGTGATCTCCGCGGCAAGCACGTTGGCGATCAGGGGCACGCTGGGCGTCGACAGCGTCACCTTCTCCAGCGCCTCCTGCATCGCATCGGCGGCGGGCTGCATCAGCGGGCAATGGAAGGGCGCGCTCACCGGCAGCAGCATGCCGCGCTTGGACCCGCGCGGCTTGGCCGCCTCGATCGTTCGCTCGACCGCCGCCTTGTGGCCGCTCACCACGACCTGGCCGCCGCCATTGTCGTTGGCGACCGTCACGACCTCGCCCTGCGCCGCCTCCTTGCAGGCCTCCACAGCTCCCTCGAGTTCGATGCCGAGCAGCGCCGCCATGGCGCCGACGCCGACCGGAACCGCCTTCTGCATCGATTGCCCGCGCAGTTTCAAAAGCCGCGCCGCGTCGGCCAGCTGCAGCGCCCCGGCGGCCGCCAGGGCCGAATATTCGCCGAGCGAATGGCCGGCGACGTGGCTGGCCAGCGCCGATAGCGGCTTGCCGCCGTCCTTTTCGAGGATCCGGACCACGGCGACGCTGACCGCCATCAGGGCCGGCTGGGCGTTCTCGGTCAGGACCAGGTCCGATTCCGGCCCTTCCCGCATCAATTTGGACAGATTCTGCTTCAGCGCCTCGTCCACCTCCTGGAAGACGTCGCGGGCGGTGCCGAAGGCGCCGGCCAGGTCCGCCCCCATGCCGACGGCCTGGGATCCCTGTCCCGGAAAGACGAATGCGCGGCTCATGGGGCTGTTCTCCCGGATTTTGCCCTTGTTTCGCGGTCCCTATACCCTACCCGGCCCCCCGGCCGGAATGGCTTGCTTTCGGGGCGTTTGCGTATATAACCGCCGCTCTTCGGGGCCTAAATCGGCCCCGTCTCCTTGCCGACCTGTGCCTCTCGCGGGGTTGGGGTCGGCTAGATCCGGCCGGTTTTCGAACTCCGGGTCGCTAACAGCCATAAGGAGCCTGAATGGCATTGTATGAGAACGTCTTCATCGCGCGCCAGGACGTCCCGGCGACGCAGGTGGAGACCCTGACCAACCAGTTCGCCGAACTGGTCGCCGCCCAGGGCGGTACCGTCCAGAAGAAGGAATATTGGGGCCTCCGGTCCCTCGCCTTCCGGATCAAGAAGAACCGCAAGGGCCACTACACCCTGATGAACATCGATGCGCCGCCGGCTGCCGTGAAGGAGCTCGAGCGCACCATGTCGATCAACGAAGATATCATCCGCTATCTCACCGTCCGCGTGGACACGCTCGAAGAAGGTCCGTCGGCCGTCATGCAGCGTGGCGCCGACAAGATGGATCGTCCGGGCGACCGCGGCGACCGGCCCGAACGGGGCGGCTGGGGCGACCGCCCGCGCCGCGAACGTCCGCGTTTCGGTGACGACGGCGCCCCCGCCGCCACCGGCATGGGAGAAGAAGAATGAGCGCCCAGCGTCGTCCTTTTACTCGCCGCCGCAAGTCCTGCCCGTTCTCCGGCGCCAACGCGCCGAAGATCGACTACAAGGACGTTCGCCTGCTGCAGCGCTTCATTTCGGAGCGCGGCAAGATCGTGCCGAGCCGCATTTCCGCGGTGTCGTCCAAGAAGCAGCGCGAGCTCGCCCAGGCGATCAAGCGCGCGCGTTTCCTGGCCCTCCTGCCCTACATCATCGCGTAAGGAGGACGCACCATGCCGATGAACGTCATCCTGCTCGAGCGTGTGCCGAAGCTCGGCCAGATGGGCGACGTTGTGAAGGTGAAGCCCGGCTTCGCCCGCAACTTCCTCCTGCCGCAGAAGAAGGCGCTGCGCGCCACCAAGGACAACATTGCCTACTTCGAATCGCAGCGTAAGGTTCTCGAGGCTCAGAACCTCGAGCGCCGCAGCGAGGCGGAGCAGGTCGCCGAGAAGATGAAGGACCTCAAGGTCACCCTCATCCGCCAGGCCTCCGAGGCCTTGCAGCTCTACGGCTCGGTCACGTCGCGCGATATCGCCGACGGGGCCAGTGCCCAGGGCATCAAGATCGAGCGCAGCCAGGTCGAGCTCGACAAGCCGATCAAGGCGCTCGGCGCGCACCAGATCAAGGTCCACCTCCATCCGGAGGTCACGGTCGAGATCACCGCGCTGGTCGCCCGCTCGCCTGACGAGGCCGAGTTCCTCGCCAAGGGCGGCAAGCTGGTGGCCGAGACCGAGCGTGCCGCGATGGAGGCTGCCGAGGCCGCTCAGCGCGCCGCGGCGCAGGCCGCCGCGCTGTTCGAGGCCAAGCCGGCCGAAGGCGAGGCCGCTGCCGAGGCGCCCGCCGAAGGCGGGGCCGCAGCCGAAGCCGAGGAGAAGTAGGCCCGAGACAAGGTCCCGGCGTACGCCAGTACCGAACACCAAAACGAGCCCGCCATCGCATTTCGCGATGGCGGGCTTTTTGTTTTTCGGACCGGAACAAAATTTCATCCGGCCCTTTGCGTTGAAATAAGCAATCGGATTAACATTTAAGGCAGGAACGTGGCAGCCCCGGCTCAAGTCGCAGCCGGGCTTGAGGGAACGAAGGATGTTGTTAGCCAAGGTTCTTTCCCGCGTATTGGGGGAAGGCCAACTGACCATCATCGATCCGGCCGGGACGGCCCATCGCGTAACAGGTGGAAAGCCGGGTCCGTCGGTCACGATGCGTGTGCACGACCGCTGGACGGGCTTGCGCCTGCTCCTGCGCCCCCGCCTCGCCTTTGGCGAGGCCTACATGGACGGCAAGCTCACGGTCGAGGACGGCGGCGATATCTATGACCTCCTCGACCTGCTGGGCCGCAACATGGCGGTGCTGGAGGCGACGCCGTTCGTTGCCTGGTCATACGGCTGGCAGCGGCTGATCCGGACCTTCGAGCAGTACAACCCGATCGGCCGCGCCGAGAAGAACGTCGCCCATCACTACGACCTCAAGGACCAGCTCTACGACTTCTTCCTCGACCGCGACCGGCAGTATTCCTGCGCCTACTTCAAGAACGGCGACGAGCCGCTGGAGCAGGCCCAGCTCGACAAGAAGCGCCACATCGCCTCCAAGATGCTGCTCGAGCCGGGCCAGAAGGTCCTCGATATCGGGTCGGGCTGGGGCGGCATGGGCCTGTTCCTCGGGCAGCAGTACGGGGTCGACGTCACCGGCGTGACCCTCTCCAAGGAGCAGCTCGCGGTGTCCAGCCGCCGCGCGCTCGAGACCGGCATGGCCGACCGGGTGCGCTTCAAGCTGCTCGACTACCGCCAGGAGCCCGGCCGCTACGATCGCATCGTCTCGGTCGGCATGTTCGAGCATGTCGGCGTCACGCACTATGTCGAGTACTTCAAGAAGGTGAAGGAGCTCCTGACCGACGACGGCGTGATGCTGCTGCACGCGATCGGCCGCATGGAACGGCCGGGCGCCACCAACACCTGGCTGAAGAAGTACATCTTCCCCGGCGGCTATACGCCGGCCCTCTCCGAGGTGCTGACGGCAATCGAGAAGGTCGGCCTGTGGGTAACCGACGTCGAGATCCTGCGCCTGCACTACGCCAAGACCCTGCGCCACTGGCGCCAGCGCTTCCTCGCCAACAAGGATCGGATCAAGCAGGTGGCGGGCTATGACGACCGCTTCTGCCGCATGTGGGAATTCTATCTCGCCGGCTGCGAGATCGCATTCCGGTACATGAATCAGATGGTGTTCCAGATCCAGCTGGCGCGACGGCAGGACGCCGTCCCGCTGACGCGCGACTATGCTTTCGACGCCGAGCGCGGCATCGCCGTTTCGCGCTCGATGGCTGCGGCGGAATAGGGGCTGAAGGGCCGCGGCCGAATACGCCGCGAGTTTTCCCCGCTGTCCACGCGATCACCCGGCGCCTTGTCGGGCGATCACGCATTTGACATGGTGGGCGTCCCCTCACGCTCGTAAGAAGGCTCATATGGAGCCCCTCGAAAAAACATCGAACGTCACGCGCCTGCCCGGCGCGGAAGACGTCAGATTGCGCGAACCGCCGCACAATTTCGAAGCCGAGCAGGCGCTGCTGGGTGCGATCCTCGTCAACAACGCCGCCTATCAGCGCGTCGCCGAATTCCTGCGGCCCGAGCACTTCGCCGACCCGTTGCACGGCAAGCTGTTCGATTCGCTGTCGAAGCTGATCGAGCGCGGCCAGGTGGTGAGCGCGGTCACCCTCAAGACCTATGTCGAGAACGACGAGGACATGAAGACGGTCGGCGGCCCCGCCTACCTGGCGCAACTCGCCTCCGCCTCCGTCCACGTCATCGATGCCGCCGCGTTCGGGCGCGCGATCCACGATCTCTACCTGCGCCGACAGCTGATCGACCTCGGCGAGGAAGTGGTCAACGGCGCGTTCGCCGGCGACGTCGACGAGACGGCCCTGCAGCAGATCGAGGTGGCGGAGAAGAAGCTCTATGACCTCGCCACCACGGGGCAGACCGAGGGCGGCTTCAAGTCCTTCCGCACCTCGCTCACCGAAGCCATGGTCGCGGCCGAGGCGGCCTATCACCGGGCGGGCCAGCTCAACGGCGTGGCGACCGGCCTGTTCCAGCTCGACCAGCTGCTGGGTGGCCTGCACAAATCGGACCTGATCATCCTGGCGGCCCGCCCCGCCATGGGAAAGAGCGCGCTCGCCACCAACATCGGCTTCAACGCCGCCAAGGCCTATCGCGAGGAGATCGTCGACGGCGTGCCCAAGGTCGTCGACGGCGCCGTCGTGGGCTTCTTCTCGCTGGAGATGTCGGCCGAGCAACTCGCCACCCGCATGCTCTCCGAGCAGGCCGAGCTGCCGTCGGAGAAGATCCGCAAGGGCGAGTTGCTCCCGCCCGACTTCGACCGGGTGATGAACATCAGCCGCGAGCTGGAGCATCTCAACTTCTTCATCGACGACACGCCGGCGCTCAGCATCGCGGGCCTGCGCACCCGGGCCCGCCGCCTGAAGCGCACGCACGGGCTCGGGCTGATCATCGTCGACTATCTCCAGCTGCTCGCCCCGTCCGGCAAATCGCGCCAGGAGAATCGCGTGCAGGAGGTGTCGGAGATCACCCGCGGGCTCAAGACGCTGGCCAAGGAGCTCGACGTGCCCGTGGTGGCCCTGTCGCAGCTCAGCCGCGCCGTCGAGCAGCGCGAGGACAAGCGCCCCCAGCTCGCCGACCTGCGCGAGTCCGGCTCGATCGAGCAGGACGCCGACGTGGTGATGTTCATCTACCGCGACGACTACTACCTGATGCGCGAAGAGCCGAAGCGCCGCGACAACGAGACCAACGAGCATTTCAACCAGCGTTTCGACGACTGGAAGCAGCGCTGCGAGCAGAACTTCGGCAAGGCCGAGGTCATTATCGCCAAGCAGCGCCACGGTCCGACGGGCATCGTTCGACTTGCCTTCGAGGGCCAGTTCACCAAGTTCGGCAATCTGCCGGTCGACGAACCAGGCCCGGCTTTCGAGTAAGATCGGCGGATGTCCCACTCTGGCGAGAACGCCGCGACGCGCCGCGCAGGCGCGATCCTCACGGTCGACCTCGGCGCGATCGCCGCCAACTGGCGTGGCCTGCGCGATGCCGGCCGCGCCGGCGGACGACCGATCGATTGCGCCGCCGTGCTCAAGGCCGATGCCTACGGCACCGGCGCGACGGTGGTCGGGCCGCGCCTGGCGGCGGAAGGCTGCCGCCAGTTCTTCGTCGCCCATCTCGAGGAGGGCATTGCGCTGCGCGGCGTGGTGCCGGAGCACCCGATCTACGTGCTGAACGGCCTGCTGCCCAACACCGAGCCGGACTTCGTCGAATACGGCCTGACGCCCGTCCTGAACCATCTCGGCCAGCTCAATGCCTGGCGCGCCGCGGCGCAGCGCTTCAACCGGCCGCTCGACGCGGTGATCCACATCGACACCGGCATGCACCGCCTGGGGCTCAGCCCCGAAGAAGCGCAGGTGCTGGCCGCCGAGCGCGGGCGCCTGCGCGGCCTGCGGCTTGCATTGCTGATGAGCCACCTCGTGGTGTCGGAGGAGCCGAACAACCCGATCAACGGCGAGCAGCTGTCGCGCTTCCGCAACTTCGTGCGCACCATGCCGGGCGCGCCGGCCTCGCTCGCCAACTCCTCGGGAATCTTCCTCGGCCCGGACTACCACTTCGACCTGCTGCGCCCGGGCGCGGCGCTCTACGGCATCAACCCGACGCCGGGCCGGCCGAATCCGATGCTCAGCACGGTCACCTTGCGCGCACGCGTGCTGCAGGTCCGTCGAATTGACGCTCTCCAGACCGTTGGATACGGTGCCGCGTGGCGGTCCGCCCGGCCCAGTCGCGTGGCCACGATCGCGCTTGGTTATGCCGACGGCTACTTCCGCACCCTCATCAACCGCACGCACGTGCATCTCGCCGGCCACAAGGTCCCCGTGATCGGCCGCATCTCGATGGATCTCGTCACGATCGACGTGACCGACGTGCCCGAAGCCGACAGCCAGCCCGGCGCGCTCGTCGAGGTGCTGGGCCCGCATCTGAGCGCCGACGACCTCGCCGAGCATGCGCGCACCAACGCCTACGAGGTGATGACCGCGCTCGGTCGCCGCTATGCGCGCGTGTACCATGACGGAGCGACCGCGTGACGATTCCCGTCATCACCCAGCTCGGCCGGATGGTGCTGGCGCTGATGGCGACGATCGGCGCTGTGGCCGCCTTCGCCGTCCGCGCCGTGCAGCAGACCGTGCGGCCGCCCTACTACAAGGCGCAGATCGCGCGGCAGATGCTGGAGATCGGCTACTACTCGCTGCCGGTCGTCGGCCTCACCGCGATCTTCACCGGCATGGTGCTGGCGCTTCAGGCCTATACCGGCTTCGCCCGCTTCTCCGCCGAGTCCGCCATCCCCAACATCGTCGTGGTCTCGCTGACCCGCGAGCTGGGCCCGGTGCTGGCCGGCCTGATGGTCGCCGGGCGGGTCGGTGCGGCGATGGCGGCCGAGATCGGCACCATGCGGGTGACCGAGCAGATCGACGCCCTGAAGACCCTGTCGACCGACCCGTTCAAGTACCTGGTGGCGCCGCGGCTGATCGCCGGCGTCGTGACCCTGCCGATGCTGGTGCTGATTGCCGACATCATCGGCGTGATGGGCGGCTACCTGGTCGGCGTCTACAAGCTCGACTTCAACGACGCGACGTACCTGCGCAACACCCTCGAGTTCATGCAGTTCGAGGACGTGTTCTCGGGCCTGGTGAAGGCTGCGGTGTTCGGCTTCCTGATCACCCTGATGGGCTGCTACCACGGCTACACGTCCAAGGGTGGCGCGCAGGGCGTGGGCCTCGCCACCACCAACGCGGTGGTCTCGGCGTCGATCCTGATCCTGACCTTCAACTATTTCATCACCGAGGCGTTCTTTGCGCGGTAGGGTCGTTCGCTGGGTCTTGCCGGACCGCGGGCGTCTCGCCCGCCTCATGAGCATGAGCGGGCGGGACGCCCGCGATCCGGCGAGAGTATGACCGTGCCCAAGATCTCCCTGCGCGGCGTCACCAAGTCGTTCGGCGCCAAGCAGGTGCTGCGCGGCATCGACCTCGATGTCGGGACCGGTGAATCGGTCGTGGTGATCGGCGGCTCGGGCACCGGCAAGTCGGTGCTGCTGAAATGCATCCTCGGCCTGATGGAGCCGGACGCGGGCTCGATCAAGATCGACGGCGAGGAGACCACGAGGCTCGGGGATGCCGAACGCAATCGCGTGATGCGCAAGTTCGGCATGCTGTTCCAGGGTGGCGCGCTGTTCGATTCGCTGCGGGTCTGGCAGAACGTCGCCTTCGGGCCGATCCAGAGCGACGGCATGGCGCCGGCCGAGGCCAGGCAGGTGGCGATCGAGAAGCTCGGCAATGTCGGCCTCGGCCCGGACATCGCCGAGCTGTTCCCCTCCGAGCTCTCGGGCGGCATGCAGAAGCGCGTGGCGCTCGCGCGTGCGATCGCCCGCGAGCCCGCGATCATCTTCTTCGACGAGCCGACCACCGGCCTCGACCCGATCATGGCCGACGTGATCAACGAGCTGATCGTGAAGAGCGTCGGCGCGCTCGGCGCCACCGCCGTGTCGATCACGCATGACATGGCGTCGGCGCGCAAGATCGGCCATCGCATCGCCATGCTGTACGACGGCAGGCTGATCTGGCAGGGCCCGGTGGGCGAGATCGACCGTTCGGGCAACGCCCATGTCGAGCAGTTCATCCACGGCCGCGCCGACGGCCCGATCCAGATGCAGGTGAGGAAGCTGTGACGCCGCGCGGCCGTCCCGACACCGCCGAGGCGCGGCGCTGGTTCGCCGAAGATCTTCGGGTGACCTGCCATCTTCGGGACGATCGCGTCGTGCGCGCTTTCGCCAATGTGCCGCGCGAGCAGTTCCTCGGCCCGGGCCCTTGGCGGCTGCGCCACATGATCGACGGCTACTGGGACTCGCCCGATGACGATCCGAGGTGGGTCTATCACGACGTGCTGGTCGCGCTCGACGAGAGCAAGGGGCTGAACAATGGCGAGCCCGGTCTGTGGGCGCGTCACTTCGATTCCCTCGCGGTCCAGCCGGGCGAGCGCGTCCTCCAGATCGGCGCCGGCAGCGGCTACTACACGGCCATTTTGGCGGAGCTCGTGGGCGCCGACGGAAAGGTCCGCGGCCTGGAGATCGAGGCCGCCCTTGCTGGTGCCGCTGCTGCCAACCTGAAGGACTGGCCGCAGGCTTCGGTGGCGGCAACCGACGGCTCCGCCGATGTCGGCGGTCCTTACGACGTCGTCGTCGCCTTTGCCGGCGCCACCACGCCCAAAGGCGAATGGTTGGACGCGCTGGCCGACGGCGGCCGCATGCTGCTGCCCATGACGGGCTCCCGGGAATGGGGCGGCTTCATGCTGAAGGTCGAACGCAAGGGCGATCAGCTGGCCGCTCGCTCGACCGGCTGGGTCGGCTTCTATCCCTGCTCCGGCGCCCGGACCGCCGAGTCGGAAGAGGCGCTTACGAAGGCGCTGGCTGATCCGGTCGGGCAGCGCGCCATCCGGTCGCTGCGCCGCGATCCGCACGACCGGGAGGATACCTGCTGGCTGCACGGCGCCGGCTGGTGCCTCAGCAAGCGTGGGCTGCACTGAATGGCGCGGGCACTGAAACGCTTCGTGTGCCAGAGCTGCGGCGCCGTCACGTCGAAATGGAGCGGCCGCTGCGAGAGCTGCGGCGAATGGAACACCATCACCGAGGAAGCCGCCCCTGCTCCCGGGCCTGCTGGAGGAATCAGGACCGGCGGTGGCCTCGCGCGTGGCGGCAAAGGCCGGCATCTCGAGTTCGCGGGCCTCACCGGCGCGACGCCGCAACCGCCCCGCTACAAGAGCGGCATCACCGAGTTCGACCGCGTCTGCGGCGGCGGGCTGGTGGTCGGCTCGGCGCTGCTGATCGGCGGCGATCCCGGCATCGGCAAGTCGACCTTGCTGCTGCAGGTCGCAGCGGCGCTGGCAAAGCAACACACCGCTTGCGCCTACATCTCCGGCGAAGAAGCCCTCGACCAGGTACGCTTGCGCGCCGAGCGGCTGGGCCTCGGAGCTGCACCGGTGCAGCTCACGGCGGCAACGTCGGTACGCGACATCGTGGCGACGCTCGAACGGCCCGATGCGCCGAGAGTCGCGGTGATCGATTCGATCCAGACCATGTGGCTCGATACCGTCGACTCGACACCCGGTACGGTCACCCAGGTCCGCGCGTCGGCGCAGGCGCTGGTCGAGCTCGCCAAGCGCCGCGGCATCGCCGTGCTGCTGGTCGGGCACGTCACCAAGGACGGCGCGATCGCGGGTCCGCGCGTGCTCGAGCACATGGTCGATACCGTGCTGTACTTCGAGGGCGAGCGCGGCCACCAGTTCCGCATCCTGCGCACCGTGAAGAATCGATTCGGGCCGACCGACGAGATCGGCGTGTTCGAGATGTCGGACCGCGGGCTCAGCGACGTCGCCAATCCGTCGGCGCTGTTCCTCGCCGAGCGGCGCGGCCATGTCTCGGGCGCCTGCGTGTTCGCCGGCATCGAGGGCACGCGGCCGGTGCTCGTGGAGATACAGGCGCTTGTCAGCCCGTCGGCGCTGGGTACGCCGCGCCGCGCCGTAGTAGGCTGGGATTCGAACCGGCTCGCCATGGTGCTGGCCGTGCTCGAGGCACGCTGCGGCGTCAATATCGGCGCCAACGACGTCTACCTCAATGTCGCGGGCGGACTGCGCATTGGTGAGCCCGCGGCCGATCTCGCGGTGGCCGCGGCCGTCGTCTCCTCGCTGGCCGATGAGCCGGTGCCGCCAGACATGGCGGTGTTCGGCGAGATCGGTCTCGGCGGCGAGGTGCGACCGGTCGGCCAGCGCGAGGCGCGGCTGCGCGAGGCAGCCAAGCTTGGCTTCCGCAGTGCGCTGGTGCCGAAGGGTCGCGCAGGCAGTGCATCGTCGCCGCGCGCCGAAGGCATCGTTGTTGACGAAATCGAGCATCTGGCGGACCTTGTCGCGCGCTTCCAGCCGGCCGATCGGCCCCTCAAGCGACCACGCGAGGCCAGTCCGGAGCGTAGCAGGCGCGAGTAACGTCCGAGGGGCATCACAGGGACATGGAAAAGCTCGGCATCAACGTATTCGACGTGGCCGTCATCGCGGTGGCCGTGTTCGGCGCCGCGATCGGCATGTCGGCGGGCTTCGCCCACGCCGTCCTGTTCATCGCCTCGTGGATCGGCGCCGGCTGGATCGCGATGAACTATTCGCAGCTGGTCGAACCGGAGATCCTGAAGCTGGTGCAGAGCGCCGAGCTGGCCCGCTTCGGCGCCATGCTGGTAGTGTTCGTCGGCGCCCTGATCGTGCTGGTGATGGTGACCAACACGCTCTCCAAGGCGATCCGCCTCAGCCCGCTCAACAAGCCCGACCGCATCCTGGGCGCAGGCTTCGGCGTGATCTGCGCCTGGGCCGCGATGGGCCTGGCCTTCCTGTTCTTCAAGTATCTCGGTCCCAAGCCGCTCCCACCCGTCGTCGAGGGCGGGGCGACTTTTCCCCTGATCCGCGACATGGCGGACACAATCGAGCCGCACCTGCCCACGGGATTTCGCACGCGCCTGACGGAAAAGCCCGACATCAACCTCGATCCCGGGCAGATTCCGCGGCCCGAGGCGCCGAAGATACCGGACCCGCCCAAACCGCCGCAGTGACATATCCTTGATGCATGGTCGGCGCGCCCCAGATATAAGGCCATCGTGCTGACCTCCAGGCGCCCTCCGGAAGACGACAAGTTCCACGAGGAATGTGCGCTGTTCGGCATCTACGGCACCGCCGACGCCGCAGCCCACACCGCGCTGGGACTCCATGCCCTGCAGCACCGCGGTCAGGAGGCTTCCGGCATCGTCACCTGCGATGGCGGTCACTTCTATCATCACCGCGCCGCCGGCCTGGTCGGCGACATCTTCAGCGACCAGACGGTGATCAAGAAGCTCAAGGGTTACAGCGCGATCGGCCACAACCGCTACGCCACGACCGGCGGCTCGTCGGACCGCAACATCCAGCCGATCTTCGCCGACTTCGACTTCGGCGGGCTGGCGCTGGCCCATAACGGCAACCTCACCAACGCCTACCTGCTGCGCAAGGAACTGGTGCGGATCGGCTGCCTGTTCCAGTCGACCACCGACACCGAGGTGATCAACCACCTGATCGCCCGCTCCAACTATTCGACCGTCGTCGACCGCGTGATCGACGCGCTCGGCCGGGTGAAGGGCGCCTACTCGCTGCTGCTGCTGACCAAAGAGGCCCTGTTCGGCGTGCGCGACCCGCTGGGCGTGCGGCCGCTCTGCATCGGCCGCCTCGACGACGCCTGGATCCTGACCTCCGAGAGCTGCGCGCTCGACATTCTCGGCGCCCGCTTCGTGCGCGACGTCGAGCCGGGCGAGATCGTGATCGTCGACGGCACCGGCCTGCGCTCGATCAAGCCCTGGGCCAAGCAGCCGCGCCGGTTCTGCGTGTTCGAGCACATCTACTTCGCGCGTCCCGACAGCAAGATCGAGGGCGTCGGCGTCTACGAGGCGCGCAAGAAGATCGGCGCCGAGCTCGCCAAGGAGAGCGGCGTACCGGCCGACGTGGTCGTGCCGGTGCCCGATTCGGGGGTGCCGGCGGCGATCGGCTACAGCCAGCAGTCGGGCATCCCGTTCGAGCTCGGCATCATCCGCAACCACTATGTCGGCCGCACCTTCATCGAGCCGGCCGACCACATCCGCCATCTCGGCGTGCGGCTGAAGCACAACGCCAACCGCGCCCATATCGAGGGCAAGCGGGTGATCCTGGTCGACGATTCGATCGTGCGTGGGACGACCTCGATGAAGATCGTGGAGATGGTGCGCAACGCCGGCGCCCGCGAGGTGCACATGCGCATCGCCGCCCCGCCGACCACCGATCCGTGCTTCTACGGCATCGACACGCCGGACAAGGACAAACTCCTGGCCTCGCGCTACGACGTCGCCGGCATGGCGAAGTTCATCGGCGTCGATTCGCTGGCCTTCCTGTCGATCGACGGCCTCTACCGCGCCATGGGCATCCCGGGCGGCCGCGATGCGCGCAACCCGAGCTTCTGCGACGCCTGCTTCACCGGCGACTACCCGATCCCGCTCGACGACGTGGCCGGGACCGACGACCGCCAGCTCTCCCTACTCGTCGAGCCGGCTTAAGATCATGTCGTATCTTGCCGGACCGCGGGCGTCTCGCCCGCCTCATGATCATGAGCGGGCGGGACGCCCGAGGTCCGGCAAGCCATGAGACTGAAAGGCCGCATCGCCCTCATCACCGGCGCGTCGCGCGGACTCGGCGCGGCGACGGCCGTGGCTTTCGCCAAGGAAGGCGCGCATTGCATCCTGGTGGCGCGCACCGTGGGCGGCCTCGAGGCGGTCGACGACAGGATCAAGGCGCTGGGCAACGAGGGCGCGACCCTGGTGCCGCTCGACGTCACAGACGGCCCCGGCATCGACCGCATGGGCGGCGCGCTCTACGAGCGCTTCGGCAAGCTCGACATCCTGGTCGGCAATGCCGGCCTGCTCGGCCAGCTCTCCCCGATCGGCCATATAGAACCCGCGATCTTCGAAAGAGTGATGGCGGTCAACGTCACCGCCAACTGGCGGCTGATCCGCTCGCTCGATCCGCTGCTGCGCCAGTCCGACGCCGGCCGCGCGATCTTCGTGACATCGGGCATCAGCCGCCGCGTCATCCCGTACTGGTCGCTCTATGCCACCAGCAAGGCGGCGCTCGACATGCTGGTCAGCACCTATGCCGCCGAGTGCGCGGACTCGAGCATTCGGGTGAATCTGTTCAACCCCGGCCCGACACGCACCGGCATGCGCAAGGAAGCCTTCCCGGGGGAGAACCCCGAGACTCTGCCGCCGCCCGAAGCGCACGCCGAAAGTCTGATCCGGCTCGCCCTGCCCTCGTGCACGATGAATGGCGAGTGGGTCGCAGGCGATAGCGCCCTCGCGACGTAGCGCCCACCCGAAACCCTGTGGATAAGGGCCTGCCGCAGAGTCTCATTCTGGGCATTGGCTCGAACATCGCCGCTTGAATCAGCGACCGGATTTTGGCGGCCATTGCCCATATTAGGTGTTGCACGCTGCAATGGTGCAGTGTGAACCATGGCGATCTCATGCTCTTCTGAACCACCCGCGTCCTGCGCGCTCATGAGCATGAGCGCGCAGGAGACACGCAGTCTGGAACGCAGTGACGGACCTTCACTTGAATTTCCGGCATTTCCGGCATTTCCGCCACCTCTCCGCCGCCGCGTCGAGCGAGAGGACGGGGTTTTGCCGAGGGGTCCCGGGGGGTGCGGGCAGAGTGGCAGGAAGCGCCTGAAACGTTGGCCGGCTTGCACCCAACCACTGCCACCGGCCCTGGCAGTCGGTGGCAGCGGAAGCCGGGACGACGAGTTGGCGCAGTTTGCGCGGTTTCCGCTACCCCCTGCGGGTCTTGGCTCGGCTGGCGTAGGGGTTCTTCGGCTTGCGCATGGTGAGGCGGATCGGCACGCCGGGCAGGCCGAAATCGTCGCGCAGGCGGTTGATCAGGAAGCGCAGGTAGTCGTCGCCCAGCTCGTCAGGCTGGCTGACCGACAGGATGTAGGTCGGCGGCCGGATCTTGATCTGGGTCATGAAGCGCAGCCGGATGCGGCGGCCGTTGGCCAGCGGCGGCGGATGCAGCGTCTCCATCTCGCGCAGCCAGCGGTTCAGCTTCGGCGTCGGCACCCGCTTGTTCCAGACCTTGTAGGTCTCGAACACCGCCGGCATCAGCCGGTCGACGCCGCGGCCGTTCAGCGCCGAGATGCCGACGATCGGCACGTCCTTGACCTGGGCGAACGAGGCCTCGAGCCGGTCGCGCAGCCGGCGCCACTGCTTGCTCGCCTGGCTGCGGTCCTCGGCCAGCAGATCGGTCTTGTTGACCGCGATCACCAGGGCGCGGCCCTCCTCGATCACCCAGCCGGCCACCGCGAGGTCCTGCTTCTCCGCCATGTTCTCGGCATCGAGCACCACGATCGCCACGTCGGCCAGCCGTATGGTGTCGAGCGTGTCGGCGACCGACGCCGCCTCGAGCTTCGCGTCGATCTTGCTGCGGCGGCGCATGCCGGCGGTGTCGACCAGCCGCACCGCACGGCCCTTCCAGTTCCATTCGACGCGGATGGCGTCGCGCGTGATGCCGGCCTCGGGGCCGGTCAGCACCCGCTCCTCGCCCACCAGGCAATTGAGCAGGGTCGATTTGCCGACGTTGGGCCGCCCGACGATCGCCAGCAGCAGCGGCCGCTTCTCGAGCTCGGCATCGGCTGCGGCCTGCTCCTCGTCGCTGAGCTCGGCCTCCTCGTCTTCCTCGTCCTCTTCCTCCGGCATCGGCTCGATGTGCTTGCTGAGCGCCTCGTGCAGGTCGCTCAGGCCCTCGCCGTGCTCGGCCGAGAACGGGATCGGCGCGCCCAGTCCCAGCGCATGCGCCTCGGCCAGGCCGGTCTGGCCGGCGCGGCCTTCGCATTTGTTGGCCACCAGGATCACCTTGGCCGCCCGCTTGCGCAGCCAGCCGGCGAACGCCTCGTCGAGCGGCAGGACGCCCGCCCGCGCGTCGATCAGGAACAGCACCACGTCCGAGGAGTCCACCGCCCGCTCGGTGAAGCGGCGCATGCGCGCCTCGAGCGCCTCGCCGCCGGCGGTCTCCCAGCCGGCGGTGTCGAGCAGCGTGAAGGCGAGATCGCCCAGCTGCGCGTCCTGCTCGCGCACGTCGCGCGTCACGCCGGGCGTGTCGTCGACGATGGCGCGGCGGCGGCCGACCAGGCGATTGAACAGCGTCGATTTGCCGACGTTCGGACGACCGACGATCGCTACTCTACGAAGTGCCATGACACCGCCTTTCAGCGGTTTCGCTGTCGCTCAGGACAAGAGCTAGCGGAGGGCAATGAGCCTGCCCGAATCGGCCAGGATGTAGATGGTGCGGTTGGCGATGACGGGCGCCAGCCGCATCGGCTCGTGCAGCTCGAGCTTTCCGATCACCTCACCGGTGTAGGGCGAGAGCGCCAGCAGCTCGCCGGTCGAGCTGCCGATCAACAGCCGGTCGGAAGCCAGCACCGGGCCGGACCATTGGATCGGCTCGCGGCGCTTCTCGTCGGCATACTGGGTGAGCGGCGTCACCCACTTCACCTTGCCCGTCGCGCGCTCCAGCGCCGCGACGTCGGCGCCGCTGGTGACGATGAAGATGAAGCGCCCGGCCACCCACGGCGTCTGGCTGCCGCCGACGTTGCGCTCCCAGATGCGCTGGCCGGCGCGCAGGTCGATCGCGGCGACCGTGCCGCCCGACCCCATCGCGATCACCAGGTCGCGATCGATCACCGGCCGGCCGCGAATGTCGGCCAGGTTGCCGAAGGCGCGCGATTCGCGGCGCGGCCCGACCAGCGATTCGTTCCACACCGTGCGGCCGTTCTCGGCGCGCAGCTGGACGAGCTCGCCCGAGCTGAACGGCGCCACGATGACGTCCGCCGCGCCGGCCGCGCTGTTGCCGCCGACATAGCCCGCGACCTCCTGCAGGCCGGAGAAGTTCCACAGGTCCGAGCCGTCGACCGCGGCCATGGCATGCAGCTTGTTGTCGATCGAGATCGAGAACACGCGGTCGTCGAACACCAGCGGGGCGCCGCGGACCGGCGCGCTGACGGTCGAGTTCCAGATCTCGTGGCCGTCGTTGGGATCGAGGCAGAAGACGTTGGCGAAGCCCGTCGTCACGAACAGCTTGCCGCCATAGTAGGCCACGCCGCCGCCGAACTCATTGCTGTCGCGGGCGTTGTCGGCGGGCTTCAGCGTGACGCTCCAGATCCGGCCGCCGGTGTTGGCGTCGAACGCCGACACCGTGCTCTCGGCATCCTTGGCGAACACCTTGCCCTCGGCCACCACCGGCGCCGCGGTCAGAATGCGCGACGAATCGGAGCCTGCGCCGACGTCGGCGGTCCATATGACCTGCGGCGACGGGCCGATCTCGAGGTGCTGCATGGCGTGGTTGGCGAAGCCGCCGGACTGCGGCCAGGATGCATTCACCACCGGCGCCGGCAGCGTGATGTTGATCGAAGCAGCGTCCTTGTCGGGCTGCAGCTCGCGGCGATCGGAGAAGACCGGAACGCGCTCGCCGACCAGCGGAGTCTTCTTTTTCTCGAACCAGCCGCAGCCGGACAGGGTGACCGCGACGAGCGTCGCGGCCAGCAGGAAACGCACAGTCTGAGTCATCTATTTGCCCTCGCCCGGGCCATAGTAGTTGAGCATGGCCTGGGCGCGCTGCTGCGCGCCCTGCGGCGAGGCGGGATCCTTCACGATGTCGGTCCACAGCTCCCTCGCCCGCTTGAGATCGTTCTTCTTGGCGGCGGCGAGAGCCTGCAGCTCGATCACGCTGATGTGGAACGGACGGTCGCCCTGCGCGAGCGCGCCGAGCTTGCCGACCTGCTCATCGAGCTTGCCGGCGTCGACGCTGCGGAAGCCCGCCATCACCAGCGCGAGGTCCGACAACTCGGGCGGCAGCTGCGGCGCCACCGCCTCGAGCGACGTCACCTGATCGGCCGGTTTGTCCTGCAGCTGCGCGACGGTCAGCGCTGCCAGCCAGCTGTAGGGCGCGGGCGCCGTCTCGGCTTGCCTGGTGAGCTCGGTGCGGGCCGCGACCTTGTCGCTGTCGATCTTGGCGAGCGCCGCCGAATAGGCCGTGCTGGCCTCGGCGCGCTTGGACTGGTCGTACTGGCGCCAGCCGACGAAGGCCGCGACCGCGACCACCACCAGCACGGCGGCGGCCACCACCCACGAGCCCCAACGTTTCCACCATCGTTTGAGATCGTCCTGGCGGACTGCATCGTCGACTTCCTGGAAGGCAGCGGAGTCGGACACGCGAAGGGGCTCCTGAAAATGACGCTAAATCAACGGCTTTGGCCGCGGTTCATAGCCCCCCACTCGGGGTTTGGCAAACAGTCAGCCTTCTGCAACAATTCACCGGCAAGACATGAGCAACCTGTACCGTTTGGCCGACCAGAAGGCCCGGCGCCGAATTGTCTCGTTCGATCGGCGGGAACTTACCCGGCTGCTGAATCTCTACAGCATGCGCGTCGCTTCGGGGGAATGGCGCGACTATGCCATCGATTTCCGGCCGGGCATGGCGATCTTCTCGATCTTCCGCCACACCGCGGAGCAGCCGCTGTTCGCGATCGCCAAGGTGCCGGGCACCGCGCAGGGCCGCTACATGGTCTACACGGGGCCGCGCAAGCTCGCCCATGGCGACAGCCTCGACGACGTGCTGCGCGTGTTCGACAAGAAGCTCAGGCTGCTGCTGAGCTGAGCCGCCCTATCTCAGGTCCTTGGAGGTGGCGGCGCCGATACCCGCGCCGACCAGCCCGCCGACCAATGCCGGCCCCACGAGCGGCCAGCCCGCCAAGGCTGCGACCGCGAGACCGGAACCCGCGCCGATTGCACCGCCGGTGGCAGCACGCTGGCCCCACGTATCGCCGCAGGCCGACACCGACAGGGCGAGCGGAAGCAGAAGCGCTGCGAAGATCTTCGTTTTCATCGTTTTGAACCTCAGAGGGGCCCTTAACGTGTTATTTTTGAGGTTCCAGGTCAAGATGTCGTCGTAACATCATGAAAATAATCACAATTCTGCCTTGTAGATTTCGAGCTTGAAGCCCACGAGCACCTTTCCGCCCGGGGCCTCGAGGACTGGCCGGCGGATCATGGACGGCTGTTGCAGCATCAAAGCCAGGGCCTTTTTCTCTGTCAGGCCCTCCTTCTCGGCCTCCGGCAGCTTGCGGAAGGTCGTCCCCGACCGGTTCAGCAAGGTCTCCCAGCCGACCTTCTTCGCCCAGTTCTCCAGCCGGGCGCGGTCGATGCCGGCGGTCTTGTAGTCGTGGAAGGCATAGGCTTTGCCGGCCTTGTCCAGCCAGGCGCGGGCCTTCTTCATCGTATCGCAGTTCTTGATGCCGTAGATCGTCAGGCTCATCCCATTCCTCGCCGTCGATAGAGGGTGCCGGCCGGCAGGCCCAGCCGTCGGCAGGATTGCACGGCCGGGCTGAAGGGCAACATCACCCGATCGGCCAGCGCGCCCAGCAGTCGGACCACCGGCCCCTGCCACCGCCGCAAACCGAAGCCGGCGTCGAGCCCCAGCCGCTCCCTGACCCAGCCGGGGGTCAGCTCGACGGCGGCTCTAATCAGCAGCCATTGCACCGGCCGCAAAGGCCACGGGACGATCGGCGCCGTCCGCATGATCGCCAGGAACTCGAACAGGATCGGGGATGGCTCGAGGCGGCCGCGCATGCTGTCGAACAGGGCCTGCCGCTCCGCATCGGATCGTGGCGCGTCGTGGGCACCGTAAAGCGCCGCCGCCGGCGCGCCTTCGGCATAAGCCTGGTCGACCTCGGACGGCGTGAGCATTCGGCCGTAACAGCGATAGGCTTCGATGAAGCCGTAGGCAGCCGTCGCCTGCACCCATCGCAGCAGCTTCGGATCGTTGGCGCGATAAGGTTCGCCGGCAGGCGTCACGCCCTCGACCCGTCCATGCATCCGCACCACGCCCGCGATCATCGGCTCCGCGACGCTGCGCGCGGCATAGACCGTGATCATTGCTGCCAGCCCGGTGCGCTCCAGGCGGCGCACGGGATCGCGGCGGAAGTCGGTGTGCTCCCACACTCCGGTGCGCACCGCAGGCTCGGCCAGTTCGAGGATCACGGCCGCGATGCCGCCGATGAACAGAGTCACCGGGTTCTTGAAGATCCGCCACGACACCGAGTCGGGAGGCACGAGCGCGGGCTCGCCGGCCGGCTCGATGAATTTCGCCTTGTCCAGCGCAGCCAGGCGGAACATCGCCTGCTACCCGGCGAAATCTCCGGACTTCAGTTCGATGGGCTGTCCGTGCGGCGTACGATGGGCCGCGCGTTCCCAGGCGTCGCGATGGCGGGCGAGATCGGCCGGGCTCGCCACCGCCTTCTCGGCCATCATGCGCTCCAGCGTGGCGAGCCAGTGGTGATAGTAGGTCTCGCCGGTGTCGGGATCCCCGGCCGCCTGCGCGGCCTTGATGGTCTCGCCCAGCATCGCCGCCCATTCGCTCCAGGCGAACAAGCCTTTCTCATGCAACGCCAGGGTCATGGCGAAAGCCTGCGCCTGCCAGGGTTCGCGGAACACCGGCCCGTCGGCATCGACCGGCAGGCCCGGATTGGCGGCGAGCGCCCGCTTGGCCGCGTCGGAGGCGGTCATGTCGCCGCCTCAAGATAGGGCTCGAAGGCCTCGACCGAAACCACCACGGTCGGATCGGCGTCGGGGCCCCACAGGTCGCGGCCGTCGAACCGCACCGTGTAGAGCCATTGCGGATTGTCGCCTTGCCCCATCGCCGCGCTGTCCGGGAAGACCTGGCAGCCATGCAGGCGCTCGACCACGCCGACGTGACCGCGCACATAGCGCGGCAGACGCGTGTGGCCCTTGGGATGGATGTTGCGCGCACGCACGCGATCGCCGACCGCGAACTTCGCCGCGGTGTTGGTCTCGCGATAGAACGTGCCGCGGCGGGTGACGCGGCCGAGATCGGCCACCGTGAACTTGCCGCGCGGCGGCGTCTTGCCGGGCCGAAGCGAGCGGCCCGCAGCGATCTCGTCGGCATCGGCATAGCCGTAGGCGACCAGAGCCCATTCGCAGCGCGCCAGCCAGCGATGGTAATACGACGTGAGATAGCGCTCGGGCGGCAGCAACTCGATGCCGTAGCGGCCCTGGTCGATGTTCCAGCCGCCGTTGGCGCCCATCACGCGGGTCGCGGCCATCACCGCGCCCTCCCACGGGGCATGGAACACGGGCTCGTTTTCCTCAGGCTCGGCTTTGCCGAAGCCGTCCATGCCGCCCATGTCGTGAATGCCGTTCATGGCCGCGCTCCCGGGCTCCGCGGCAGGCCGGTGCCGACCATCGAATCGCGGGTGACCAGCGTTGCAAGCTTCTCCTCGCTCCAGCCTTCGGTGCCGGCCGGACGCATCGGCAGGACCAGGTAGCGGACTTCGGCGGTCGAATCCCACACGCGGATCTCGATACGCTCCGGCAGGATCAGGCCGAACTCGCGCAGCACGGCGCGCGGCTCCTTCACCGTGCGCGAGCGATAGGCGAAGGACTTGTACCAAACCGGCGGCAGTCCCAGCACGTCCCACGGGTAACAGGAGCACAGGGTGCAGACGACCATGTTGTGACGCTCGGGCGTGTTCTCCACCGCGACCAGGTGGTCGCCGACCGTGCCGCCGTGGCCGAACGGCGCAACAGCTGCGGTCGCATCGCTCAGCAGCGCCTTGCGGAAGGCGGGATCGGTCCAGGCGCGGGCGACGACCCGCGCGCCGATATGCGGGCCGATCTTCTGTTCGTAGGTCTCGACGATGGCGTCGAGCGCCGCGGCATCGGTGTAGCCCTTGTCGATCAGGATGGTCTGCAGGGCGCGCACCCGCAGTTCGGTTTCGGACAGGTCGGAGGACGCATGACGATGGTCGTGGTCGGTCATGTCCGGGATGAAACCAGTCTCGCGGCACTCTGAACAGGGGGTAGATGATCGCGCTGACGCCATGCCGACGGAGGGATGCCGACCATCTTCTTGAAGGCGCGGCTGAAGGCGGCCTCCGAACCGTACCCCGTCTGCGCCGCGACGGTGGCAATGTTGGCGTTCGCAGCCAGCAGGCCCGCGGCCATCTGCATGCGCCACATCGCGAGATAGTGCATCGGCGGCATGCCGACCAGGGCGGCGAAGCGCTCGGCCAGGACCGAGCGCGACGCTGCCGCCTCGCGGGCCAGCTCCTCGAGCGTCCAGTTGCGCGCCGGATGGGCGTGCATCAGCGACAGCGCCTTGCCGACGCACGGATCGCGCAGGCCGGCGAGCCAGCCGGTCTGCTCGGCCGGCAAGCTCTCGACGTGGCGACGAACCACCTCGATGAACATCAGCTCGCTCAACCGCGCCAGAACGCCCTCGCCGCCGGCGCGCTTGTTGGCCGATTCCGCCTGGGCGAGCCGGATGAACTGGCCGATCCAGTTCGACCCAGGCTGACCCGCATCGGACGCCTTGATGACCGGCGGCAGGTTGTCGATCAGCGGATTGAACGGATGGGCATCGCAGGCGAGGAAGCCGCAGACCAGCTTGGCCGTCGGCATGCCGTGCCCACTGCCGTAGCTGGCGAAGAACGGCAGCGCGCTGGCAGCGATCGCTGCGAACTCGTCGGCTGTCGCCGGCTCGGCCCGCAGGCCCGGCGCACTCGACATCACGTGCGCGTCGCCGCGCGTGAAGACAACGACCTCGCCCGCCTCGACGGGGATCGGCGGCTCGCCGATGCGCGCGGCGTAGCAGCTTCCCTCGGTGACCACGTGATACGACACCAGATGCTGGCCGCCCGGCAGCACCTTGGGCAGCACGACCTCGCGCGGCGGTTGTTCCGCGGCCCACGGGGCGGTGGCGGCGACCTCGAAGAAGGTGGCGCCGGTGAGCCGTACGGTGCGCAACACGTCGGAAAGCGGATCCGCGGACATCGGTCTCCGTCGAAAGCCGACGCCGAGTCATGCGATGCGGACAGTCGGTCATTCGCCTCTGGGACACGCGACCCTAGGTTAGCCGGACTTGCAGCGCAACTGCGACCCAATTCCTGCTGACACAAGGAAAGTCATCATGACCATCCATGGCCGTATTCCTGCCATCGACCTCGCCACCGTGAAGGGCCGCCAGCACGCCGCCTGGAGCTCGGGCGACTATGCCATCGTCGGCGTCACCCTCCAGATCGTCGGCGAGAATCTGTGCGAGGCGGTCGACCTGCGCAGCAACCAGCGCGTGCTCGACGTCGCCGCCGGCAACGGCAACGCCACCCTCGCCGCCGCCCGGCGCTTCGCTGCCGTCGTGTCGACCGACTATGTACCGGCGCTCCTCGAGCGCGGCGCCGAGCGCGCCAAGGCGGAACGGCTGCCCGTCACCTTCCAGCAGGCCGACGCCGAGGCCCTGCCGTTCGACGATGCGAGCTTCGACGTCGTGCTCTCCACCTTCGGCGTGATGTTCACGCCGGATCAGGACCAGGCGGCGCGCAAGCTGCTGCGGGTCTGCCGGCCGGGCGGCAAGATCGGCTTGGCCAACTGGACGCCCGACGGCTTCATCGGCCGGCTGTTCAAGACCATCGGCAAGCACGTGGCACCGCCGTCCGGCATCCGCTCGCCGCTGCTGTGGGGCAGCACGGCGCACCTTGCAAATCTGTTCGGCTCCGGCGCCTCGGTCCGCGCAACCGAACGGCCGTTCATGTTCCGCTATCGCTCTCGCGAGCACTGGCTCGAGGTGTTCGCCACCTACTACGGTCCGGTGCACAAGGCGTTGGGCGCGCTCGAAGGGAGCAAGCGTGCTGCGCTCGAGTCCGACCTGCGCGCCCTGCTCGACGCCGTCAACGAGGCGCGCGACGGCACGTTCGTGGCGCCCGGCGCCTACCTCGAAGTGGTCATGACGCGCGACGCCTGACACAGCGAAACGCAAGATGTTCGTGATCCACTCCCCACCCGCGCTGGCCGCCTTCCATGCGGCTGCCGCCCTGATCGGACTCGTGGTCGGCCTTTTCGTGCTGCGCGATCTGCTGGCTCCGCGCCGGCCGGCCGCGCTCGCGATCCTGTTCCTGGCCATCATGGCGGTCGCCAACCTCTCGGGCTTCCTGTTCCCGGCGAAGCACATTGGCATCGGCCATGTGTCGGGCGCGATCTCGGTTGCCGCCCTCGCGGCGGCGACCGCCGCCCGCGCGATGCGTTGCGTCGGCGCTTGGGCTTCGATCTACGCCGTCGGCGTCACGACCCTGCTCTACTGCGATTCGGTGATCGCGGTGCTCATGGTATTCGCCCGCATGCCGCTCTTGCACGCGGCCGGGCCGGGATCCGTTCTGGGCATCCAGCTGCTGGTGCACGGCATCTTCGTCGCGCTCGGCCTGCGCGCGGTTGCCGCCTTCCATCCGGAGCGGAGCAACGATCCCCGTTTGGTCACAGTCTGGCGCGGCGGCCGGCCGTTCGATACGTGACCGCACCATCGGGGGCAACTTCGCCGCGGGGGGATTCGTTCTCCCGGCGGCCAATGGTTTGTTGCCGCCTGGACCAGCAGGCCAGCCGATACAGGCGGCTCAACATTGAGAGGAATGCCCCCGTGAAGACCATCCTGAAAGCGACGGCCATCGCCGCCCTGATGGGCACCACCGCGTTCGGTATCGCCAAGGCGGCGGACATCAACGTGAACTTCGATCCGGGCACCGTCGCCTACGGCTACAGCGACGGCTACTGGTCGCGGGACCATGTGTGGCACAAATGGGAGAAGCCCGATTATGTCGAGGTCTACCGCAAGCACCCGGGCGCCCACTACTACGACTATCGCCATGATCGCGACAAGGACATGGGTTGGCGCGGCGAAGTGATCGTCAAGTAAGTCCCCAGGACGAGCGTAGCCGGCGGGCCTTTCGGGCCCGCCGGTTTTCGTTCGCGTGGGCGCGGCCATCACCCGGACGCCCGGGCTGTCCCCAATCGAATACGCCCGCCTCCTGATCGACGACGGACTGCGCGAGACGCAGAGGCAGGCATCAGGTAGCCCACCAGCAGCCGGGTGACTTCGTCGATGAACCGGTCCCGGTCGTCGTCCAGCGTATCGCGCTTGTTGATGACGTACTCGTGCGTCAGCGCCTCGGCGGTCGTGACGCAGATGAAGGTCGCCGAGTCGAGGTCCTGGACCGAGATCTCGTCGCGGCGTTGTTCGAGGTAAGCCCTGATCAGCAGGAATGTCTCGCGCTGCAGGGCCTCGATCTTGGCAAGCTGGCCCATGCGCGGCACCTGCTCGGCGAAGATGCGATGCAAGGCGCTGTCGACCGTATGGGCGTCGACCGCCGCCTTCACCAGCGCACGCATCGCCGTTGCAAGGTCGCTCGACGCCACCTCCTCGAGCGCCTTGCGTATCAGTTGAAGGATTTCCCGGTTGTGACGGGCGACCAGGGCCGCCACCAGCGCCTCCTTGTTGGGGAAGTACTGGTAGAGCGAGCCGACGCTCACGCCGGCGACCGCAGCGATCCGATTGGTGCTGGCGCGATCATATCCCTCGCGCACGAGAACGCGAGCGGTCGCGTCGAGCAACGTCTCGACCATTGCCCGCGAGCGCTTCTGGGATGCCGATTTACGCGGGATCGTCGGGATTGCGCGCGCCATCCAGGTCTCTCCTGCCAATGCGAGTAGACAATGCGAGTCATAGCTCGCAAATTGTGGGCAGGCAAACGGCCTCTCGTTCCATCCGAGATTTGAAAGGCACGGGCGATGCTCACCCTCCCCTATCGCACCCTGATCCACTACAAGCGCTGGGCGACCAACGGCCTGAACGCGGTCCTGGCGGACAATCTCCACCGCCTGCCCGGCGACGAGGAGGCTTTGGTCCGCCGCCTCCTCGACCACATCCAGACCGTCGACGAGATCTTCCGCCACAATCTGGTGGCGTGTGCGCACGGCTACACCGCACCGCGGTCGGCGGAGATTCCCGCCTTCGCCACATTGGCTCGGGACGCTCGTGCAACTGCGGACTGGTATGCCGACTATGCTGATGCGCTCAGGCCGGACGAGGTGGACGAGACGATCGACTTCTCCTTCTCCAACGGCGAGCCTGCGAGCATGACGCGCGGCGAGATGCTCCTGCATGTCGCAATGCACGCCGCCGGCCATCGCGGCCAGGTCGCGCTCTTGTTGCAGAAGAACGGTATTCTGCCCTTCCCGGACCGGATCACGGACTTCCTGAAGGCCGAGGAAATCACCGAGGTAGCCGCATGACCAAGCCAATGTCGCTCGAGCGTTTCCCGATCCATCTCGGCCTCGGCGCCCGCGCCGTGGCCCAGCCCGAATTCACCGGCATGGAGTGGTACGCCGCCTACGTCAATCGTCATGCCAGCGACGGCAACGAAGCCCGGCTCGTCTCGCTCTTCAGCTTCGGCGAGAACTGGAGCAGCTGGGAGAGGCATCCCGCGGGCGACGAGGCGGTGATCTGCACCGCCGGCGAGATCACACTGATCCAGGAGCTGCCCGACGGACCGCGGAAGGTCACGTTGCGGGCGGGCGAATATGCCATCAATCCGCGCGGCGTCTGGCATACCGCGGACGTCGCCCATCAGGCCACCGCGCTGTTCATCACGGCGGGGGCCGGCACGGAGCACCGTCCGCGGTGAACCTCAGCTTGCGGGCTTCCCCCGCGTTCCGCGGCCCGCGAGATGCGCCGCCGAACGCCAGGCATGGCGCGCGATCCGATCGAGTCGCCGGGCCGTATCGATCCGCGCGAACGCATCGGCGGCGGTGAGCCTGCCCGGTGCGACGGCAGCGAGAGTGGCGGCGCGATGGTCCCGCTGCAGCGCGTCGAGGCCCGCCGCGGCGCGCTCGATCTCGGCGAGGGCCGCGCCCATCTCGACGGAAACGCTCCAGTTGATGGCCGATGCCTGTCCGCTGAAGGCGGTCTCTGCTGTGATCGAGCGCGCAACCACGTGTGCTGCGCGCATCGCCTGGAGGCACAGCGTGGCGGCTTCGGCCGGCTGTCCCGCGAACCTGCCGTCGGCCAGGATTTCCACCAGGCGCGCCGTGTGATCGAGCGCGTGCAGGATGCTCGTCAGACGCAACTGCTCGTCCTCCGTCTCGGGCGGCTCCTTCAACTCCGACAGGAAATCCCGCACCTCATCGAGCGTGGCGGTTGCCGCGGCGTCCAGCACGACGCCGGCACCACCTGATATCGCGGCGGAAACCCGGGCAGCGGCCGTCGCGAGGACCTCCGCCACGACGCGCCGGGCGGTCTCGATCGCGATCACCGGATTGATGAGCGCGCTGGGATCGAGTGCCCGCTGAAGCGCGGTCTGCCTCGAGGGCAGCAGCCGCTCGACGACACGGGTGAACCATTGCGTCGCCGGGAGCAGCACCGCGACGCCCACGACGTTGTAGGCCGTGTGGTAGGCCGCCAGGAGCGTCATCCCGTCGACCGACCCGGCGGAAGCCTTCATCAGCGCCGTGGTGAACGGAAAGGCGACGATGGCGATGATCGCCGCGATGACCTTGAACAACACATAGGCGAGCGCGAGCCGCTTGGCCGTCGTGCTCGCGCCGAGGGCCGCCAATGCAGAGCTGGTCGCCGTCCCGATGTTCTGGCCGATGATCAGCGCCGCGCCCTGCTCGAGGCTCACGGCACCGGCGAAGTACGCCGAAATCGTGACGGCGATCGCTGCGGTCGAGGATTGCATGACAGCGGTCATCGCCAGCCCGACGAGGATCAGGGTCATGAGGCCGACCAGCCCTGCGGTCCAACCGACGTCGGGTGCGCCCAGCACCGCGGGCAGGTCGGACGGATGCAGGCTCTCGGCGAGGCCGCCCATCCCCTGCTGCAGGGTCGTGAGCCCGTAGAGCACGAGCGCGAAGCCCGCGATCGCACCGCCCGCGGCTGCGATCCGCGCGCTGCCCAGCAGCCGCGCCAGGGCGCCCGCGAAGATCAGGGGCAGCGCGTAGGCCGACAGCGAGACCCGCACGCCGATCAGCGCGACGAGCCAGCCTGTTCCCGTCGTGCCGACATTGGCGCCGAACACGAGACCGAGTCCCTGGGGGAAGGTCAAAAGGCCCGCGCTGACGAGGCCGATCGTCGTCATCGTCACGGCGCTCGACGACTGGACGAGCAGCGTGACGATCGCGCCCCAGAAAGCGCCCGAGACCGGTGTGGCCACGGCCTTGCCGAGGACGGTGCGCAGGGCCGATCCGGTCATCGCCTTCAGGCCGTCGGTCATGACGGTCATGCCGAGAAGGAAGAGCCCGATCCCGCCGAGGATGGCGATTGCTGTCGACATCGCCGCATCTTGTCGGAGTCGCCGCTGACGGTACAGAAGCGCGCACCCTGCTGATCTCCGGAACTTTTTCAGGTGTAGGATGTTTGGTCTGCGATGAGGAGGAGGGGGCACTGGCGATGGCTGGTCTGCACGTCCCGAAGCGCCTGCTCGCCTGCGCTTGCGCTGCGCTCGGCGTTGCGTCCTGCTCCGGCGGCGTCCTCGACCCGGCCGGCCCGGTTGGCAAGGGCGACGCGACCATCCTCATCGACGCCACCGTGATCATGCTGGCGATCGTCGTTCCGACGATCCTGCTGGCCTTCTGGATGGCGTGGCGCTTCCGCGCGTCGAACACCCGCGCGGAATACCTGCCGTACTGGTCCTATTCGGGACGGATCGAAGCGGTCGTCTGGTCGATCCCCACCCTCACCATCATGTTCATCGGCGGCGTGATCTGGATTGGCTCTGCCCAGCTCGACCCGTTCAAGCCGCTTCCCTCCAAGGCAGCCCCGCTCGAAGTGCAGGTCGTCGCGCTCGATTGGAAGTGGCTGTTCATCTATCCGCAGCAGCGGATCGCGACCGTCAACCAGCTGGTGATGCCGGCCGGCACGCCGGTGCATTTCTCGATCACCTCGGCAAGCGTCTTCAACGTGTTCTTCGTGCCGCGGCTCGGCTCGATGATCTACGCCATGCCCGGCATGGTCGCGCAGCTCAGCCTCCAGGCCGACAAGCCGGGCGACTTGTGGGGCACATCGGCCCAGTTCTCCGGCGACGGCTTCTCCGACATGCAGTTCCAGGTGAAGAGCCTGCCCGCCGCCGACTTCGAAACGTGGGTGAGGAGCGTGCGCGGCAACGGCCCCGTGCTCGACCAGGACGCCTACACGGCCCTCATGCAGCAGGCCCAGCGCGTGCCGATATCGACTTTCCGCGACGTCGATCCGCAGCTCTTCCACGCCGTGGCAACCCAGAAGATCCCGCCGGGACCGGGGCCACAGCCCGAGGCGCCCGAGCATGCGGGCCGCGAGATCTCCACCGGCGGGAGCCATTGACCATGTTCGGCAAGCTCAGCCTATCGGCGATCCCGTGGTCCCAGCCGATCCCGCTGATCACCTCCTTCATCATCATCCTCATCCTCCTCGGCGTGCTGGTGTTGGTGACCGTGAAGGGCTGGTGGCCCTATCTCTGGCGCGAATGGATCACCAGCGTCGATCACAAGCGGATCGGGGTCATGTACTGCCTGCTCGGCGTCGTGATGCTGATTCGGGGCTTCGCCGACGCGATCATGATGCGCAGCCAGCAGGCTCTCGCGATCGATGCCCCCGGCTACCTGCCGCCCGAGCACTACAACCAGGTTTTCAGCGCCCACGGCACGATCATGATCCTGTTCGGCGCCATGCCGCTGGTGCTGGGCCTCATGAACTTCGTGGTGCCGCTGCAGCTCGGCGTCCGCGACGTCGCCTTCCCGACCTTCAACTCGGTCGGCTTCTGGCTGACCGCCAGCGCCGCCCTGCTGGTCAACGTGTCGCTGTTCGTCGGCGAGTTCGCCCGCACCGGATGGCTGCCCTACCCGCCCCTCAGCGAGACCACCTACTCGCCCGGCGTAGGCGTCGACTACTACCTCTGGGCCGTCCAGATTTCCGGCATCGGCACGCTGATCACGGGCATCAACATCGTGACCACGGTGCTGAAGATGCGCTGCCACGGCATGAGCTACCTGCGCATGCCGATCTTCTGCTGGACCGCGCTTGCCTCCTGTCTCCTGATCGTCGCGGCGTTCCCAATTCTGACGGCGACGCTGGCCATGCTGACGCTCGATCGCTACCTGGGCTGGCACTACTTCACGAACACCGCCGGCGGAAACCCGATGATGTTCGTCAACCTGGTCTGGGCCTGGGGACATCCCGAGGTCTACATCCTGGTGCTGCCGGCCTTCGGCGTCTTCTCCGAAATCTTTCCGACCTTCTCCGGCAAGCCGCTGTTCGGCTACCGCTCGATGGTCGTGGCGACACTGTTCATCTGCATCGTCTCGATGATGGTGTGGCTGCACCACTTCTTCACCATGGGCGCGGGGGCCGCGGTGAACACCTTCTTCGGCATCTCCTCGAGCATCATCGCGGTCGGGACCGGCGTGAAGATCTACAACTGGATCTTCACGATGTACGGCGGTCGGGTGCGCTTCGAGGTCCCCATGTTGTGGTCCATGGGCTTCATCTTCACCTTCATCATCGGCGGGCTGACCGGCGTGCTGCTCGCCGTGCCGCCGGCCGACTTCCTGACGCACAACTCGATGTTCCTGGTGGCGCACTTCCACAACGTCATCATCGGCGCCGTAGTGTTCGCGATCTTCGCGGCCCTCGAATACTGGTTTCCCAAGGCCTTCGGCTTCCGGCTGGACGGCCGCTGGGGCACCGCCGCCTTCTGGTTCGCGTTCGTCGGCTTCTGGGTGACGTTCGCTCCGCTCTACATGCTGGGGCTGGGCGGCATGACACGGCGCCTGCAGCACATCAACTTCCCCGAATGGGCGCCGTGGCTCTACGTCTCCGCGGCCGGCGTGGTGATCCTGATCCTGGGCGTAATCTCGCAGGTCCTGGAGCTGGTGCTCAGCATCCGCAACCGCGACCGGCTGCGCGACATCACCGGCGACCCATGGGACGGCCGCTCGCTCGAATGGTCCACGCCCTCGCCGCCGCCGTTCTTCAATTTCGCCGTGATGCCGAACGTCGAGGGCGAAGAGGCCTATTGGGGCATCAAGCTGCGGGCCATCGAAACACAGCAGCTCTCGCCCGAACCGAACTACCAACCGATCGAGATGCCGCTCGACAGCCCGGTCGGCTTCTATACGGCGTTCTTCTCCTTCGTCTTCGGCTTCGCAATGATCTGGTACATCTGGTGGCTCGCGATCGCGGCGCTGGTGGCGGCCTTCGCCGGCTTCGTGGTCTTCGCCTGGCGCGACGAGCACGAATTCGAGGTGTCGGCCGACGAGGTGGCTCGGGCCGACCGCGCCCGGCGCGAGGCGCGCACAGCCATCCTCGCCCGGCTTTCCCAGCAGGGCGCAGCGCCATGACCGACACCGGACTGCCGGCCAGCGTCGCGGCTCTTCGGCGCATCCGTGAAGACCCTCACCGGCTCGGCCATCGCCCGCACGACGGCCGCGAGCCGGTCCAGGGGATCGGCATGGGGACGACCGGCCCCGCCCACAAGCGGATCATCGTGGGCTACGGGTTCTGGATCTTCCTGCTGAGCGACATCGTCATGTTCTCCTGCTTCTTCGCCGCCTTCGCGGTGCAGCGGAACGCGACAGCCGGCGGACCGACCATGGCCGAGATCGTCGATCTCCCGCGGGTCGCCATCGAGACGACGGCGCTGCTGCTCTCCAGCTACACCTGCATGCTTTCCTTCGCGGCGACCAACGCGCGCAACGTGCTGTGGACCCAGGTCTTCCTGTTCCTCACCGGCCTGCTGGGCCTGGTGTTCGTCCTGCTCGAGGCGTGGGAGTTCTACGATCTTGCCAGCCGCGGGATCACGCCGCAGCGCAGCGGCATGTTGACGGCGTTCTTCGGCCTGGTCGGCCTGCACGGCGTCCACGTGACGGCCGGCGGGTTGTGGCTCGCCACCATGATGGCACAGGTGCTGGTCAAGGGTTTCCGCCGCCACATCATCCACCGCCTGATCTGCTTCAACCTCTTCTGGCATGCGCTGGACATCGTGTGGATCGGCATCTTCACTGTCGTCTACCTGATCGGGAGCCTCGCGTGACCCACCTCGATTCCGACCCGGACCGCTTCACCGCCACGCTCGACGACCGGGAAGACCATGCGCCCGGCGACGAGCCGCGCGAGGCCGCCGGCCATTGGGTGCGCAACGCCAATACCGGCCTCGCCTTCTCGATCGTTCTGACCGCCGCCGCCTTCGCGCTGACGATCTGGCCGGTCGTCTACGGCCCGGCGATTCCGGTGGCCCTGGTCGTGCTCGCGATCGGCCAGATGGGCGTGCACCTGGTATTCTTCCTCCACATCACGACGGGGCCGGACAACACCAACAACGTGCTGGCGCTCGCCTTCGGCATCCTGGTGGTCTTCCTGATCGTCGTCGGATCGATCTGGATCATGGATCATCTGAGCTACAACATGATGCCGATGGACCAGACGATGCAGATGCAGCGCTAGCTAAGGAGCGCTGACGGTTCAGCCCACCGGGATCGACATTGAGCGCGGCTACGGCACCGGTTCGTCTCGACGCCTGAAGAACGACAGCATGTGACGGATATCGGCCCGCTTTTCATCGGCCAGGCCGGCCAGGGCCGTTTCGTCCATGAGGCCAAGCCGGATCAGCTGGGCAAATACATGCGCCAGTTGCGAGTAACGGTAGTCGAAAAGCGCGTCGATCTCCCGCCGCTGTCGGCGCAGATCATCGCCGATCGTCCACATCTCCAGCGGGGTCGAAACGGCAGCCGCCCTCGTCTTGAAGTCGGCAATCGCCCGGCGAGCGCATTATCGAGCGCTGCCTCGAAGGCGCGGCGCGCGATCTTCTTTTCGGACTTCGACCATTCTGTAGCGGAATCATGTCCTGGTTTCCTTCAGGGAATTCGGCCGGTCGCGTGGCGCTAGAACATCTCCGGCGTAATGACGTTCTGCGGTCGCGGGCCGATCATCGCGGCGCGCATCGTTTCGGCCGACTTGAGCCGGATGTCGTCCCACGCCTCGGGCGTGAAGAACGCGGAGTGCGGCGTGATGATCAGCCGGCCTTCGCACCACGGCTCCCGCGCGCGGTAGGCCCGCAGCAGCTCGGGGATGGGCTCGACCGGCGGCTCGACGGGCAGCACGTCGAGGCCGACGCCGGCGAGATGGCCGCGCTTCAGGAGGTCGGCCAGCGCATCGACGTCGCAGATCGGCCCACGCGCCGTGCTGACCACCACCCCGCCCTTCGGCATCCGCTCCAGCATCGCCCGGGAGATCATCCCGCGTGTTTCCACCGTGAGAGGCGCATGGATCGACAGGGTATCGGTCTGCTCCATCAGCGCCTCGAGCGATTTCACGCGCTCGACGCCGACGCCGAGCTCGGTGCCGTTCGGCATGTATGGATCGTAGGCGACGACGCGGAACTGGAAGGCCTTGGCGCGCAACGCCGCGGCCGTGCCGATACGGCCCAGACCGACGATGCCGAAGGTCTGCACGCCGTTGCGTCGCAGCAGCGGGTCGCTCACGTATCGCCAGGGCGCAGGCTGCGGCCGCCTCTGCGCCTCGAGATGGAGGGCGATGCCACGGCGCAGCGACAGGGCGAGCGCCAGCGCGTGGTCGGCCACCTCGGTGGTGCCGTAATCCGGGACGTTGCAAACCATGACGTTGCGCGCAGCGGCGGCTTTGCGATCGATCTTGTCGTAGCCGACGCCCATGCGCACGACGCAGGCGAGCTTGGGGAACTTCGCGAAATGCTCGGCTGTCACGGCATGCCGCAGCACCATCAGACCGTCGACGTCGCCGCAGTCCCGCTCCTCGAGCTGCGAGAGGTTGTCGACGTTGCGCCACACCACACGCACGCCGTTCCCGAACACCTCGCGCTCCACGGAGTCGTCGGGGTACAGTTTTTCCGCATACAGGACTGTCTTGACCATGGTCTGGGCATCTCCGATGAACGCGTCATCCTAGCGGCACTCCGAGCACCATCGCAAAACAGGAAACCAGACATGCCCAACACGGTTCGCCTTCATCGCGTTCTCGCGACGACACCCGAGAAGCTCTACCGGGCATTTCTCGAGGCGGATGCGGTGGCGAAGTGGCTGCCTCCCAACGGCTTTGCCTGCACCGTTCATCACCTGGAGGCACGCGTTGGCGGCACCCACACGATGTCCTTCCGGAATTTCACCACGGGGAAGGGCCACTCCTTCGGCGGCCGATATCTCGAGCTCGTCCCCAACGAGCGCCTGCGCTACACGGACGCGTTCGACGACCTCAACATGCCGGGCGAGATGACCGTCACCGTCAGCCTGAAGAGGGTAACGGTGGGCACCGAGCTGACCATCACGCAAGACGGCGTACCGGAAGCCATCCCCGTCGAGGCCTGTTACCTCGGCTGGCAGCAATCCCTCGAAAACCTCGCGAAGCTCGTCGAGCCCGACATCAATCAATGACAAGACCGGCGGAAACGCGTCGCTTCGCCAATCTACGACAAAACCTCGGCCTGCGTCCGGTGCTGAGCCGCTACCGGAGCGACCGCCAGGCTGCGCAGTAGCGGACCCTCCCCATCTGATGGGCCATCTGACGGGGAGCTGTCGGCGCCTTATTCACTCCGGCGCGCGGTCGAGGATCGCCTGTAGCGTCTTGGCGCCGTGCGCGCCCGGCGGCGGCGCCTGGCCCGTCTCGGCGATGCGTCGGCGCTGGGCATCCTCCCAGTGGCGGCCGTCGAAGAACCCCTTGGGCGTCAGGCTCGCCGCGTCGATATCATCCAGGCAACGGGCATTGACGCTGATCCGATGCGGGTTCGCGCGCGGGATATAGAAGGCGTGCATGCCGCAATGGGAGCAGAAAGTGTGCTGCGCCACGCCGGTCCCGAAGGTGTAGGCCGTGAGCGCGGTCTTGCCCTTCAGCAGCTGAAAGGTGGCCGGGTCGGTACCCAGGTGCAGGATGCCCTTCTTGGTGCAGATCGAGCAGCTGCAGTGGGACAGGAGGTCGAGATCGACCTCGGCGCGGAACCTCACGCGACCGCAATGGCACCCGCCTTCGCGCATCTCCAGCATGTCCGCCTCCTGAGTTTTCAGCGTGGCATACTCCAGCGCACGGCGGCAAGCTGGAGGGGATGGTGGAAGAGGCAGGGCAATTCGAGATCGGGGTCGATATCGGGGGCACGTTCACCGACGTCGTGTGCCGTGACCGCACCGGAGCGACGCGACTCGTCAAGATCCCGACGACGCGGCGCAATCCGAGCGCCGGCGTGAAAGCCGCCATGGAGTACATGCGGCGGGAATGGCGCGTGTCCCCGGAGGAGATCGTCCGTTTCGTGCACGGCACGACGGTCGCCACCAACGCCGTGATCGAAGCGAAGGGCGCCAAGATCGGCCTGCTCATGACCGCGGGCTTCAAGGACGTGCTCGAGATCGGCCGCCAGATGCGGCACTCCGTGTACGACCTCCGCCTCAAGCCCCAGACGCCCGTCTTCCTGGCACCGGGGGCGCTGCGCAAGGAGGTGGCCGAACGCCTGACGGCCAAGGGCGAGGTGCTCGTTGCGCTGGACGAGCACTCGGTCGTTCGTGCGGTCGATGAGCTGGTCGCCGAGGGGGTCGAAGCGATCGCGGTCAGCTACCTGTTCTCGTTCCTCAATCCGGCGCACGAGCGGCGAACCCGCGAGATCGTCGCCGAGCACCATCCGGAAATCATGGTCTCCCTGTCCTCGGAGGTCGACCCGGCCTTCCGCGAGTACGAACGGACCTGCGTGACGGCCTTCGACGCCTACATCAAGCCGGTGGTCGGCCGCTATCTCGAGAGCATGGAGCAGGAGCTGGCGGACGACGGCGTGCGGACGCCGCTGCAGATCATGCAGTCCCGCGGCGGCATCAGCTCCTCCCGCATCGCGCGGCAGCGTCCGGTGCGGCTCTTCCTGTCGGGACCCGCGGCCGGTGTCATCGGCGGGCTCGAGGTCGGGCGCTCAGCCGGGATCGAGGACCTGATCACCGTCGATATCGGCGGGACGAGCTGCGACATCGCCCTGATCAGCCAGGGGCAGCCGCTCATCCGGGCGGAAGGCGAGATCAACGGCTATTCGGTGCGCGTGCCGATGGTCGACGTCAACGCGATCGGTTCGGGCGGCGGCTCGATCGCCTGGATCGATGGCGCGGGCTCGCTTCGCGTTGGCCCCCACTCCGCTGGCTCGGAGCCAGGTCCCGCTTGCTACGAGCGCGGCGGCGAGCGCGCGACGGTAACCGATGCGTCTGTCCTCCTCGGCTACATCAATCCGGATTATTTCGCAGCGGGGTCGCTGAAGCTTTCAGCAGGCCTCGCGCGCCTCGCGATCGAAACGACGATCGCCCGCCCACTCGGCCTCACGCTCGAGCATGCCGCTCTCGGCATCCATCGGGTCCTCAATGCCCAGATGGCGGAGGCGATCCGCCTGGTCTCGATCGGCCGTGGCATCGATCCTCGCGGCTACACGCTCCTGCCCTTGGGCGGCGGCGGGCCATTGCATGCGACCGCGCTCGCGCGCGAGCTGGGCATCCGGCGGATCGCGGTGCCCCCGCATCCGGGCGTGCTGTCGGCGACCGGCCTGCTCTCGGCGCCGATCGAGCATGAGAGTTCGGTGGCCTTCCCCCGGCCGCTCTCAGGCCTCGATTGGCCGGACGTGGAACGGGCCCTCGCCGACCGCGACGAGGCCTGCGCGAGACTGATGCGCAGTGAGGGCGTACCGGCCGAGCAGACCCACATCCTGTATTTCGCCGATGTCTGCTACGTCGGCCAGGCCTACCACCTCGAGATTCCACTTCGAATTGATGCCGCAAACCCGATCGAGACGCTTTATCGCGACTTCCTCGCCGCGCACGACCGCATCTACGGCCATAGCACTGAGGGTCCGGCACGCATCGTGAATCTGCGCAGTATCCATCGCAGCGCCGTCAGCCACCCCTCGATGGCGGCGGCCATTCGGCCGAACGGCGACGACGTGCACAAGGGTACACGGAATATCCTCACCGCTGGAAGCGGCCGCTTCATCCCCGCCAGGGTCTACGACCGCTCGGCGATGACGGCCGGTCTCGAGATTCGCGGTCCGGCGATCGTCGAGCAACCCGACACCACGACTTTGATCGAGCCCGGTTGGCGTGCGACGGTCATGGCCGACGGCACCCTCGTCATCACCGCCGACTGAGCAAACGCCTCATGACGATCCAGGCAAAGACCGAATCCCTCGACCCGATCACCGTCGAAGTCGTTCGCTACAAGCTCGACGGCATCGCCAACGAGATGCAGTCGACGCTGTTGCGCAGCTCCTTCTCACCCATCGTCAAGGAAGGGCTTGATGCGTCGGCCAGCCTGTTCACGCCCGACGGCACCACGCTCTCCCAGTCCTGCTCGATTCCGATCCATCTCGCAACGCTGATCCCGGCGGTCGCCAAGGTTCTCGAGACCTATCCCGTCGACGGCATGCGCGACGGCGATCTCTACATCCTCAACGACCCCTACACCGGCGGCACGCACCTGCCCGATATCGCCGTCATCATGCCGGTCTTCCACCGCGACAAGGTCATTGCGCTGAGCGGCGCCATGACCCATCACCAGGACGTCGGCGGCATGTCGGCCGGATCGGTGCCGACCAACGCCACGGAGATCTACCAGGAAGGCTTGCGGATCCCGCCGCTCAAGCTGCGCGACCGCGGCGTCTTCAACGACACGCTGGTCAAGATGATCCGGCAGAACGTGCGCATCCCCGACACGGTGATGGGCGACCTCAATGCCCAGGTGGCGGCCTGCACCGTCGCAGCGCGCCGGCTCGCCGAGCTCGCCGACGGCTACGGCCACAATCAGCTGGCCTCGATCTTCGACGAACTGCTGCAGCGCTCGGAGACGATGACCCGCAAGGCGCTCCGCGCCATCCCCGAGGGGACGTACCGGTTCGCCGACCACCTCGACAATGACGGCATCGAGCTCGGCAAGCCGATCCGCATCGAGGTCGCCGTCACGGTCAAGGATGGCGACATCACGTTCGACTTCGAGGGCACCAGCCCGCAGGTCAAAGGACCGCTGAACTGC
>Ga0070738_10001407_pt1 | contig 48793 bp, 38 predicted proteins | sample Coa_R2_2_FD_66446 | JGI IMG/M metagenome (GOLD analysis project Ga0070738, IMG submission 66446) | Surface soil microbial communities from Centralia Pennsylvania, which are recovering from an underground coalmine fire - Coalmine... | ecosystem: Environmental > Terrestrial > Soil > Unclassified ... | reverse complement strand
AGTAGCCAAGTCATCAATGGTGTCCACTGCATTAGACGGTAGCTACTGACAAAAATAAAAATCAATAGCACTAGCAAAAAAGTTATGCTTACCTCTGCTAGGAAAGCATACCAAGCTGTGTATCCATTCCCTGGTTGGGTCATGCCGTTGTTAACACTAGCAGCATAATTTCCCCAAAAGCGGGCTAAGAAAAATGCGCCAAGAGTTGCTCCTATAAACTGTGCAATGATGTATCCGAGCACATCTTGGCGATGCATTTTTTTCTGTATCCAGAAGGCTAGAGTGACGGAAGGATTAATGTGTGCGCCACTCAACTTGCCCAAGGGCGAGATTGCAAACAGTGACCCACTACCAGCAAAGATTAATCCTGTCATTAAAAGGCGAGCACTACTGTTAGGAATTAACTGCTCCATGGGCAAACCTTTTCCAAAATCGAAGACGACAGCACTAAGTCCGACAAAGATGTTAAACGCTGTTCCTAGCATTTCTGCACCATATTCAGCCCAATGAAGTTGCCGCCACCATTGAGGATCTGCCATGTGCTCTCCTAGTTTATAGACTTAGGGGTATTAACCTAATCAACAAAACTCGTGACCAAGCTGGGCTCAGCCACGAGATCAAATAATACAATGCAATTGATTTAGTTCAGCCGCCAACACCAGTTCAAAAGTGTACTAGCTGCCATGAGTTTTACTGCTTCTAAGAACCAGTAACTACTATGCAATAGATTCATGCTTGTGGGAATTTCAGTTGTTGTCTGAAATAAGTTTAAATGAAGTCCAATTGCAGACATTTGCGGTGTTAAGAAATAGGTCTCAGCTAGAGATACTGCTAGCAGTAACACCGCTAAGACAATACCAACACGAGACCAGTTAAATTTGGTACGTGAAAGCGCCAACACAGAAGTTAATACTAAGCCACCTGCTACTAGTTCAATGCGATTAAAATTCCAAAAAATGACATAGCCTACTGTTGCAAAACTTTCTTGAGTCATCATGCCAGAAACATAAAAACTAGGCATAATTACCCAATCTATAAGTAGGCTGGTACTGAGCCAGAAGCCTAGAGTGAATATGGCAATAGTTTGCCAAATAGGTCGTTTAAATTCAACACTGGAAATAATATTCATAATGAAAAATAATTGCCTGGATGCTACTCTTAGTCTCTATCTGAATCAGTTATTTTGACAACATATTTCAATTATCTTTTACAAATTCAGCAATAATGTTACTTTGCAAAGTTTTTGTATATCAAAAATCAACTCGTTTTGTAAACAAACGTCAAGAAAGGTATATAAGTCTTAGGGATTAGGGAAAAAATCACCTTTGTGATACAAGTCGTGCCATCTCTTAGAGTGATAGCATAGACCTAACAGTTATTAGAAATACTTATAGAGTAACCTTTTAGTCCACTGTCAAGCCGGGGCAACTACAACAATGCGTCTTCAATTTTTGTTTACCACAGCTATTGCTTGTGCAGTAGCAATAGGTGGATATAATGTTGGATTGGTTAGAGCAGTTCAACTACAGGATGGCACAGTTTATTTTACAGAACCGCCGAGCCTTGTTGAAGCGGTAAATACCTACAAAGATATTTATGTACCAGATGTAACCTACTACTTTGTAGTTGACATACCACAAAATGCTGGAGAACCACTACAACAGGTAACGCTCAACCAGCATGAAGGAGTAGACCATATTCACTTTAATCTCAAAAAAACAACTGTTTTTCAAGGAGATCGTTCTCATCAAGGACAAAAGCTAACACTCAAAAATGTGACCAGTGATCCCAAAACACGAACAGTGACGATAACGTTTGACCCGCCAGTTCCTCCGGGTCAAACCATCACGATCGCACTCCAAGCTTGGCAAAATCCCGGAGTTGAAGGTGTGTATTTATTTGGCGTTACAGCATTCCCGCCGGGGGAGAAGTCCCACAGTCAATTCCTTGGCTACGGAAGGCTACAATTCTACGGCTATGATCTCGACGGGTTTTAGATCTGCTGTTCTAAGAAATGCTTTCACAATTTCTCATTTCTACACCAGCGCTAGAATATAAATCTCTGGATAGATAAGTATTTGCACCAGTTGATAAGAAAATAGAATGAAGATATTTCTTAATATTATAGATGTGCCTTAAGCAAATGCCATCTCCTAATTACATTACTAAGCGAAGAAGGATAGTAGTGCTTAGACAACTAGAAGTTAGTAACCTGATTTGTAAACTCCGAAAACTGACAAATCTCACCCAAGCATAACCTGTAGCTTTATTCAGTCTTGCTGATGCTTCAAAGAATAGGCTGCAACCTCTTTTGTAAGCGCTTGGGTAAACTAAAACAATTCTTGTAGGACGCTAAGTATTGTTCAGAAGCGGAGCAGAAATGGTAACTGACCCAGAGAAAGCGACTATCCCTGATGATGTGTTTGTAGGTGGTGGAGAAATGGGGGCACTCATGCGATCGCTCGATTGGTCGCAAACCCTCTTAGGACCGTTGGCAGGCTGGGCACAAAGCTTAAAAACGGCAGTCAGCATTCTCCTAAATTCTCGCTACCCAATGTTCGTTTGGTGGGGACCTGACTATGCCAACCTCTACAACGATGCTTATCGTCCAATTCTTGGTTCTAGCAAACATCCTCAATTTCTAGGACAATCAGCAAAGGATTGTTGGGCAGAAATTTGGGATGTGGTTGGAACTCTAGCAGAGAGTGTTCGTAAGACAGGTGAGCCGACTTGGTCTGAAGATTTGCTGCTGATGATGGACCGCTACGGCTATTTGGAGGAAACCTACTTTACGTTCTCCTACAGTCCAGTGCAAGACGAAAGTGGTGGTGTTGGCGGGGTCTTCTGTGCTTGTATTGAAACGACAGAAAGGATTGTGGGTGAACGCCGTCTACGAACTCTGCGGGAACTCGCTGCGAATACCACAGAAGCCAAGAATGTTGAAGACGCTTGTTACATTACAACCAATACCTTAGCTAGTAACCCCCAAGATATTCCTTTTGCGTTGCTATACATAACAGAAGATAATGGCAGACAGGTACGGTTGGTAGGGGCGACGGGCATTGCAATCGGTACAGTTGCCAGTCCTAAGCAAATTGACTTGACTCAGAAAGCAGAAGTATGGAATTTTAACCAGGTCAATATAACAGGTAAAGCCGAATTGGTTGATGATTTAATTGCCCGATTTGGTCCACTGCTGGGAGTAACTAGGGAAGAATCACCGCAAGCTGCCTTGGTGATGCCAATTGAGCAATCGGGACAAAAGCAGCAGTTAGCGGGGTTCCTTGTGCTGGGGATTAGCCCACGACGTAAGTTTGATGATGAATACCGAGGCTTTTTCGACTTGATTGTGGGAAACGTAGCCACTGCAATTACCAATACCCGTGCCTACGAAGAAGAACGCAGACGGGCAGAAGCTTTAGCAGAACTTGATCGAGCAAAGACGGTTTTCTTTAGCAACGTTAGTCATGAACTCCGTACCCCATTGACATTGATACTTAGTCCCCTAGAGGAGATGCTGACTGTTTCAGATGAGACTCCATTTGCTACGCAACGTCAGCAGGTGCAAATGGTGCAACGTAATGCTTTGCGTTTACGGAAGCTGGTCAATACGCTGCTTGATTTTACACGTATTGAAGCAGGTAGGGATCAGGCTGTTTATGAAGCAACGGACCTCACTACGTTCACAAGGGATTTAGCAAGCCTTTTTCGCTCAGCAGTGGAACAAGCAGGATTGTGTTTCACCGTAGATTGTCCTTCCTTGCCAGAGCCAATTTACATTGACCGAGGAATGTGGGAGAACATTGTTCTCAATCTTCTCTCCAATGCCTTTAAGTTTACCTTTAAGGGCAGGATTATTGTGAACTTGCGATGGGCAGAAAAGCAAGTTGAGTTATCAGTGCAGGATACTGGGATCGGCATTCCACCAGAAGAGATTCCTAAACTGTTTGAGCGATTTCACCGGGTTAAGGGAGCACAGGGACGTAGTATTGAGGGATCGGGCATTGGGTTGTCCCTTGTGCAAGAATTGGTACGTCTGCATAGCGGAACTGTAAAAGTGACTAGCATCTTAGGACAGGGTAGCTGCTTCACCGTGTCTATTCCCACTGGCTATGCTCACTTACCTCAAGACCGTGTGAGTTTAACCCAGACACCTGTAACACCAATGGTATCAGAAGCATCAGCTTACGTAGAAGAAGCGTTGCGATGGTTACCAGAAGAGGTAGAGGAGCAGAGGAGGCCGTGCGGTCTTGGGGAGCCAGTGCGGTCTTGGGGTCTGGTGCCACTCCCCTCAAGTTGGGAAACCCGCCCACAGGGGTGGCTCCCCAAGTGGAGCAACTGGCGTGGTTTTCCCCAAGAGCAACTGCCATCGAGTAGGGGAGTCAGGGAGAAAGATTACTCAAAAGTTTCTCCTCTCACCAGTTCTGCCCGTATCCTTCTTGTTGATGATAATGCTGATATGCGTCAGTACGTAAAGCGTCTGCTGATTAGTAATCATTATGACGTGCAAGCAGTTCCTGATGGTGTGGTAGCGCTGGCAGCTATTCGTCAAAATCGGCCTGACTTAGTATTGACGGATGTGATGATGCCGGGATTAGATGGGTTTGGGTTGCTGCGAGAATTACGGAGTAATTTAGAGACTAGAGATATTCCAATCATTTTATTATCTGCACGGGCTGGAGAAGAATCTTGTGTAGAAGGTCTGGAGGCAGGAGCAGATGATTATTTGATCAAGCCTTTTTCTGCTCGTGAATTACTGGCGCGGGTTGAATCAAATATAGAAATGTCTCGGTTGCGACGGGAGACAGCACAGCGAGAGATGGTGTTGCGTGGTGAAGCACAGACAGCTCGTAATCAAACTCGTAATATTCTCGAAACCGTCACCGATGCATTTGTGGCTTTTGATAATCAATGGCGTTATACCTATGTAAATCGTGCTGCTACATTGCTCTTGCAGCGTTCGTCTGAGGAACTGATTGGCAAGAATGTTTGGGAAGAAGTTTTTCCCAGTGAAGTAGGTGGGCTAGCATATAGAGAACTCCATCGTGCAGTTGCTCAGCAAGTTCCCGTTTCATGGGAAGAGTTTGGTCAGCCTATACAACGCTGGCTAGAAGTGAAAGCTTATCCTTCTGGAAATGAAGTTGCAGTTTATTTTCGAGATATTACTGAGCGCAAGCAAGCTGAGGCAGAACGTGAACGGTTATTGTCTGAGTTAGAGACTGAACGTACACGCTTAAAAGCAGTTTTGCGACAAATGCCTGCAGGTGTGATGATTGCTGATGCCGCTACAGATAAACTGGTTTTGGCAAATGAACAAGTGGAGCATATTGTCGGATATTCCTATCCACTGGATCACCAGCTTGAAGAATATGAGCCGTTGGTTCAATTTAGTGGCTTTCATCCAAATGGAAAAGGCTACGCACCAGATGAATGGCCACTGATGCGATCGCTTCGTACTGGCGAAGTTATTAGCGGTGAAGAAATTGAGTTAGAGCGTGGTGATGGCAGTCGCATCTTCATTGAAACCAATGCCGCACCAATTTTGGACTCCCAAGGGCAAATTGTAGCAGCAGTTGTAGTCTTTCAAGACATCACCAAACGTAAGAGTGCAGAGCAAGCACTACGGGAGAGCGAAGATCGACTGAGGCTGGCTCTAGAAGCATCAAATTTAGGCATGTGGCATTGGGATGTTAAGCGTAATATACTCACCTGGACAGACAAGTGCAAAGCACTATTTGGACTGCCCAGCACAACAGAAATGTCTTATGAAGTCTTTCTGAGAGCAGTGCATCCAGAGGATCGCCAGCAAACTCATGCTGCAGTCACTCATGCAATTCATGATCAAGTCGATTATGACATTGAATATCGTGCTCTTTGGCCGGATGGGACTGTGCATTGGATTGCGGCAAAAGGAAGATGCACATATGACTCTACTGGTCAGGCTACTCGTATGATGGGTGTAGCTATCGATATCAGTGAGCGAAAAGCTACCGAAGCTGCTATCATAGCCCTTAATCAAGATTTGCAGAACCGAGTTAACGACCTACAAACTCTGTTTGAAGTGATTCCCATTGGAATTCTGATAACGCAAGATCTTAATTTTAGGCGAATTGAAGCCAATGCTGCGTTTGCGGAAATTCTAGATATCTTACCTGGAGGAAATGCTTCCTACACTCCACAAAATGATACCTCGCCTGTTCCATACAAAATTCTTCGTAATGGCAAAGAGTTGACGGGAGACGAAATTCCTTTGCGGCGTGCAGCAATCCACAATATAAAAGTAGAAAATGTGGAAGTAGACATTCTGCGTCTTAAAGATGGGGCACTGTTCAACTTGTATGGCTATGCTGCACCATTACGGGATGAGCAAGGCAAAGTGAGAGGAGTAGTGGGAGCTTTTGTCGATATCACTGATCGCAAGCAGGCAGAGAAAGAACGGGAAGAACTGCTCTCTCGAGAGCAAGCGGCTCGTGCTGAGGCAGAAGCTGCTAACCGAATTAAAGATGAGTTTTTGGCGGTGCTGTCTCATGAGTTGCGATCGCCCCTCAATCCTATTCTGGGATGGACACGACTGCTACGGTCTGGCAAACTAGATCAGAAAAAGACGGCTCATGCTTTAGAAGTTATTGAGCGCAATGCCAAATTACAAACCCAACTCATAGAAGACTTGCTGGATGTGTCTCGCATCTTGCGTGGAAAACTTAGGCTAGAGATGACTCCTGTCAACTTGGTAGCGATCATTGAAGCAGCTATTGAGACAGTGCATTTAGCAGCCCAAGCCAAGTCAATTCAAATCCAGACAGTGTTTAACCCAAATGTTGGGATGGTTTTGGGAGATACTGCTCGTTTACAACAAGTGATCTGGAATCTGCTTAGCAACGCCGTTAAATTCACAGACTCAGGTGGACGGGTCGATATTCGACTGGAGTTTATGGACTCGTATGCTCAAATTAAAGTCAGTGATACGGGTAAAGGCATTCATCCAGACTTTTTACCTCATGTGTTCGAGTACTTTCGTCAAGCAGATGCGACAACAACGAGGAAGTTTGGTGGCTTGGGGTTAGGTTTGGCGATTGTCCGTCACTTAGTGGAACTGCATGGTGGTACTGTTCTTGCTGAAAGTCCAGGTGAAGGAAAAGGAGCCACCTTCACTGTCACATTGGCTTTGTTAGAAAACAAGGACACAGATATTATAAAAGATGAAGATAGTCCTTCTATTACCAAACTTAACTCTTCACCCCTAGCTGGCATACAGGTGCTTGTGGTTGATGATGACCCAGATGCAAGAGAGTTAATTGGTTTTATATTGGAACAGCAGGGTGCAATCATCACACGCGCTGTCTCTGCACTTGAAGCACTCCAAATATTGGCAGAAACCAAACTAGATGTGCTAATCAGTGACATTGGGATGCCCGATATAGACGGCTACACGCTTATGCGAAAAATTCGGGCAATGTCAAATCAAAATAGCCAGATTTTAGCGATCGCTTTAACTGCTTACGCTGGGGAAATCAATCAAAAACAGGCACTCTATGCGGGTTTCAAGCACCATATTACTAAGCCAGTAGATGCAGAGCAATTAGTACAAGTTATCACTACCGAGTTTTCCTCTAATTTAGACTCTTGCAGGAGGTAAAGCCAATTTTGCCGGCTTGTCCAGTTCAGATGGCTTACTATCATTAATTTCTTCTGCTGCTAGCCATTCTCGAATCAACCTTGCTACTGCTTTTTGTAGTAGTTGGTTAGCAATTTGTTGACCCAAACGTTGTACTCCTGGATTGATCACTAACTGAGCAATTTGTGGTGCAAGTTTTGCTGGATCAAACCCACGAGTTTCCTGAAGAATTTTTAGTATATTTTTGATATGCTCTAGAGTTTGTTGTTGCTCGATTGTCGCAGATGGAGTTTCATTTATCGCCGCCCAACCAGTCCTTTCCCGCAGTCCATATGTCAAGTTGTGCAAAACATTTCTACTAACAGCTTCAACTCCTTTGATAATTTCATCTACTAGTCTGTCCCTAATAAAAGTGCCTCGATCTGAAGCCAAAAAGTCTAGACCCTGATTCAGCACTAAGTTGAAGTCGTAGTCTTGATTGTTGCGGGCATTGCGTAATAAGTTTTCTAAACGATTCCACCGAAATCTCCCTTCTTTGAAGAGTAAGTCTTGTAGAGATGCTCTCAATTCTGGAGATGGATCAGTCAACAATCGTTTAGAAACATAAGGATAAGCTTCACTAAGAACTTTAAAGTTAGGGTCGATATGGATAGCAATACCTTCTAACGTTACCAAAGAACGAATAATCAAAGCATAGTAAGGTGGAACGCGGAAAGGATATTCATACATCAAAGCTGACAGTTCATCTGTAATGCTCTTGATATTTAACTCAGCAACAGTAGCACCTTGTGCATCAGCAAATACCCTCGCAAAAGCTGGAATAATTGGTGTGAGGTCAGTATCTGGCGCTAAAAAATCTAACTTGACATAGTCTTTTGCTAAGGCTTCAAAGTCCCGATTGACGACGTGGACGATCGCCTCTATCAATCCATAGCGCTGTGGTGGCTGAATCTCACTCATCATCCCAAAATCAAGATAAGCCAACTTACCATCCAGCGTGGCTAATAAATTGCCAGGATGAGGATCAGCGTGGAAAAAGCCATTTTCTAGCAACTGGCGCAATGAACACTGTACACCAACTTCGATCAAATAACGGGCGTTTATGCCTAAAGCACGGATCTCTTCTGTTTGAGTTAATTTGACCCCAGTGATCCACTCCATCGTCAATACACGACGATTGGTGTATTCCCAATAAATTTTTGGTATGTAAACGTCTTTAATATGACCGTAAAGCTTGAAAAATCGCTCAGCATTTTCTCCTTCATGAATATAGTCCATCTCTTCAAAGATGCGACTACCTAATTCATCCAAGATACCAACAAGGTCACTACGCACTCGCTTGATACGTTTCTGTGTCCATGCTGCTAATCGTCGCAGAATGTAGAGGTCTATAGTGATGCACTCTCGCAAGTCAGGACGTTGAACTTTAACAGCAACCTCTTCCCCAGTTTTTAACTTACCCTTGTAAACTTGTCCCAATGAGGCAGCGGCAATTGGTTGAGGTGAGAGTTCAGCGTAAACTTCCTCTGGAGGAGCTCCAAGTTCTTCTTCTATAAACTGATAGGCTATTTCGTTAGGAAAAGCTGGCAACTTGTCTTGTAGTTGAGTGAGTTCCTCTAAATAGACAGGAGGAACCAAATCTGGTCGTGTAGACAAAGCTTGTCCGATTTTAATATAGGCTGGACCTAATTTTGTGAGTAGTTCTCGCAGTCCAATTGCTCTTTTTCGATCATTTTTGACAGAAATCCCCCGTTGAGCATCCCACCACAACCCGAAAACAAAAGCAATAGTTGGCACCAAAACTTGACAAATGCGCCTTACAACTTGCAAGGGTCTTTGTCGATAGTGAGCTGCAATTTCTAGAGGCTCATAATATATTGTCTCTGATTCAACTTTCTTGACCAATGGCTTGGACTTTTCGGCGTATTCTGAGTTTGGTAAACTGACAACTGTACTTGTCACATCTTTTTCAGGGATGACAGTAACAGACAACACCTTTTGATGAAGACCACCTGTACCATTGTCTTCAACAGACAATTCACTTTGACGGAAGCCTGGTGTGTGACTGTCCTTGTTTATCAGTCCGGAGTTAGGGGGAACTGTCTTAGAACTCATGGGTTTACCACTTTATCAGAGCCAATACTTTAAATATTTAAACAAATCGTAACATTTAAATCTAGCGAGTGGGAAGGTTTGTACAGACGTGATTGATCACATCTGTTCTATCGCTAGTATTTATTGGTGATAATAAACAAACATTGATACCAATCTTAATCAAAGTCAAACTAAACTAGGTTTGCTACACTTCATTTGGACATACATAACGAGGTTAACTTGTGTGGGTTATCATTGAAAGCTAGTGTATTGGACGGGCTTTCCGGCTTGTAGCAACTGGTATTCATTAGGTCAACAAAAGACAAAAGACCATCAACTGCTCTCACGTAATCTCTAGTATCTCCTATATAAAATTATCCAGCGTCTGTCGTCACGGAGAATTTAACTTAATGTTGCTCTGTCTGCGAATAGAAAACTTTGCGCTAATTGACAACCTAGAATTGGAATTTGGCGCTGGACTGAATGTACTAACGGGTGAAACCGGCGCAGGAAAGTCAATTATTTTAGATGCCATTGATGCGGTGTTAGGAGGAAAAGTCTCGAGTCGAGTGATTCGGACTGGCACGAATAGGACAATTGTAGAAGCGACCTTTACCTCTAACTCTGCCCTAACTGCTTGGTTAAGTGAACAAGAAATAGATTTAATAGATGATAATTGCGTAGTTATTAGCCGAGAAATTACGGCAAATGCTAGCAATATCCGCAGCCGATCGCGGGTGAATGGAGTTTTGGTGAATCGACAGGTGATGGGGGGTTTACGCGACCGCCTCCTCGAAATCACCGCGCAAGGTCAAACGGTACAGGTGGGACAGTCGGCTCAAGTTCGAGATTGGTTGGATGTCTATGGTGGTGCTTCCCTCATGCAGCAGCGGCATGAGATTGCCTCTAGTTTTGCTGCATATCAACAAGCGCATCTTAACTTAGAAAAACGCCGAACATCAGAACGCGAACGCTTACAACAGTTAGATTTGCTGACATATCAGGTAAAAGAACTCAAAACCGCCAGTCTCAGTGATGGTAATGAATTAGACCAGCTTTTGCAAGAGCGAGAGCGTCTCAATCATGTGGTTGATTTGCAAAAGATGAGTTACCAAGTATATCAATTGTTATACCAGAATGATAGTGAAGCTCCAGCAGTAGCAGATTTGCTGGGGGATAGCGAAGTGACACTCAATGACATGGTAGAGTATGATACACAATTGCTACCATTGTTAGATTTGGTAAGGGATGCGCAAGCAGCTGTAACGGAAGTAGCACGGCAAATTAATACTTATGGAGAAAGTTTAGAAGCAGATCCCCAACGGTTGGAGGAAGTGGAAGATAGGATACAGGAATTAAAGCAGATTTGCCGTAAGTATGGCTCCTCCCTTAATGAAGTGATTGCTTACTATCAGCGTATTCAAGCAGAATTGGCCGAACTCACTAGCAGAGAACAATCAATTGAAAGTCTAGAACAGCAAGAGCAAGCATATCTTGAACAGTTGACTCAAGCCTGTCAAAAATTAACTCAGTTACGGCGTGAATCTGCTGCACATCTAGAAGCGGAACTATTAAGGCAACTCAAACCCTTAGCAATGGAAAAGGTACAGTTTCAAGTTGAAATTGTACCCACTTCGCCGACAGCAACAGGAGCAGACAAAATTACGTTTATGTTCAGTCCCAACCCTGGAGAACCACTACAGCCTTTGACGGCAATTGCTTCTGGTGGTGAAATGAGCCGATTTTTGCTGGCATTAAAAGCTTGTTTTTCTCAGGCTGATGCAGTTGAGACTATGGTATTTGATGAAATTGATGTTGGGGTGTCTGGACGAGTTGCACAGGCGATCGCAGAAAAGTTACACCAGCTCAGTCAAGGTCATCAAGTATTGTGTGTAACTCATCAACCCTTGGTTGCTGCTATGGCAGACCGTCATTTTCGGGTCGATAAGCAAGTCATTAGTCAAGATAAGAGCCGAAAAGAAAACAATGGAAATGGCGAAGAGCGAACTGTTGTGAGAGTGACAACACTAGATAACTTAAATAAGCGCCGAGAAGAACTTGCACAGTTGGCTGGTGGCAAATCAGCGCAAGAAGCGATCGCGTTTGCTGAATCTTTATTGACGCAAGCTGCTAACCATCGTCAAAAAGTGAAAAATTAACACTGATTTCTGACGCTGCTAGCAGTCCCCCATTCTCCTTAACTAACTAGCCGAAACGTCCGGAAATGTAGTCGCGGGTGCGACCATCAAGAGCATTGCCAAAAATTTGAGTTGTGGTACCAAATTCAATCATTTGACCAATTCGACTTTCATCGGTGCTGAAGAATGCTGTAAAGTCAGAAACACGAGCTGCTTGTTGCATGTTGTGAGTGACAATCACAATTGTCAGTTCATCACGCAGACTATAAATGAGCTCCTCGATTTTCATAGTCGCAATTGGGTCAAGAGCTGAACAGGGCTCATCCATCAGTAGCACTTTGGGTTTGACTGCTAAAGCACGAGCAATACAGAGTCGCTGCTGTTGACCACCAGAAAGTTCTAACGCTGATTTATGCAGCTTATCTTTCACCTCATCCCAGATAGCAGCACCTCGAAGAGCGGTTTCTACAATCTCATCCAATTCTGCTTTTGGACACCATCCCGCGATTCTGACACCGTAAGCGGTATTGTCATAAACACTCATGGGAAAAAGATTCGGCTTTTGGAAGACCATTCCAATCTGACGGCGTAGCCGATTTAGATTGACTCGAGGACTATAGATATTTTGATTGAAAAATTCTACACTACCATCAACCTTGACATCTGCTTCTAGTTCGCTAATACGGTTGAGAGCTTTGATGAAGGTAGATTTACCACAACCACTAGGACCAATAATTGCAGTGACATGGTTCTGATAAATATCCATTGACACTCCTTCCAGCGCCTTAGAAGTGCCGTAGTAAAAGCAGAGATTCTTAACTTTGATGGCTGGTTTCAACTTAGTTATAGTTTGCATAAGTCAATCTAATATGATAAGTCGGGGAGAATAAACAATTTTTAGTTAGCTCTATTTCTGTATATGTGTTTTGGGAGTGGGGGGAAAGAGTTGCACTATTTATTTTGGGCGTCTGAAAAATAGAGAGTGGTAAGTGAAGACGAAATTTTTATACTTATGCCCAGCGCACTGTCCTTTTCTATACTTGGCTTCTCTTCTTTGTGACTAAGCGAGAAGAAAGATTGATCAACAAAACTATACTGACTAAAACGAGAGACGCAGTCCAAATCAATTGGGTTTTTTCAGGAGAGGGATCATTGTAAAAGTTAAAAATCAATACCGATAGAGAAGCTGTTGGACCTAATACATCTTGTGACCAATCTAGACTGAACAAAGACGTAAAAAGGAGAGGTGCTGTTTCACCTGCGGCACGCGCTACAGCTAGTAACACTCCTGTGGTAATGGCAGGAATTGCTGCAGTTACTACAACACGAAAAGTTGTTTGAAAGCGAGTACCTCCTAAAGCTGCAGATCCAAGACGTAGAGATTGGGGAACTAATTTTAAGGCCTCTTCGGTTGTGAGAACGATAATAGGCAACATAATTACGGCTAAAGCAAAACCACCAGCAACAGCACTAAAATGCTTAGTCATTAATACTATAACACCGTAAGCGAATATACCTACTACAATTGAAGGGACTCCAGTGAGGATGGAGGTGATGAAGCGAACAGCACGACCAATATTAGTTCCCTGACTCATTTCTGATAAAAAGATACCAGTTATAATTCCACATGGTACACTAATGAGCACAGCAATTCCAACCATCGTTAAGGTGCCTACAATCGCATTGCCGAAGCCATTGTCCAGCACTGATGCTGTAAACATGGATGGTTTGAGGCTCACTATTCCTTCTCCTACAATCTTCCATAAAAGTGATAACAAAGGAATCAGAGCTAACCCTGTGAAAAGGAATGAGATCGCATTCATTCCATAATTAAATAACCGCCTTTTAAGCGGCAGAGGACCACATAATTCTTCAATATCAGAGACTTGAGAACGGCTCATTTACCTTACACTTTTTTAATACTTAAACTTTACAAATGCTAAGTTAAGTGAACTTGCTGCGGTTGCAGTAAGTGAATTATCTGTGTCTTCTACTTACCAACTGTACAATTGTCAGGGCACCAATGTTAACAGCTAAAGTTAGTGCAAACAAAATTAAACCCAGATATGTTAAAGCACCAATGTGCAATGGATCTTGAGCCTCAGCAAATTCATTAGCTAAAACTGATGGGATGGTATATGCTGGGTCAAGCAATGAAGGACTAATCTGAGCAGAGTTTCCAATAACCATAGTCACAGCCATTGTTTCACCCAATGCTCTTCCTAGTGCAAGCATAACTGCGCCGACGATTCCCGAGAAACTAGCGGGCAAAATGACCCGAAAAATAGTTTCCCAGCGGGTAGAACCCAAAGCCATAGATCCGCTACGTAACTCTTTGGGAATAACTAACAAGACCTCGCGACTAATTGCTGCTATGGTTGGCAAAATCATGATTGCAAGAATCATGCCAGCTGTCAACATATTGAACCCACCAGGATCTGGTGTATTCAATAAAGGTATGGCATGAAAATTCGTAAATAGCCATTTTTGAAACGGAATTATAAACGGAATAAATACAAAAATTCCCCATAAACCAATAATGACGCTAGGAATAGCAGCAATCAGCTCCACAACAAATGCTATGGTTGTTCTTACTGATGGTGGTAAAAAATTTTCACTCGTTACCAATGCTACAGCTAAACCAATCGGTACGGCTAGTAAAAGCGCGATCGCACTGCTGACTAGAGTTCCATAGATGTAAGGCAAAGCACCAAACACCAACTGACCTGTGTCCCATTGTTGACTCCACAAAAACTCGAGTCCAAACTTATCAATAGCTGGTTTAGCTTGGCGAAAAATTATCCAACTCATCCAAAACAGCACACAAACTGTCACAGCGGCAAAAATGTAAGTTAGCCATGTAAACGCTTGGTCTAACTTCAAATTAATTCCACTAGTAATTGTAATATTAGAATTTTCATCAAGTGAATTTTGTGGATTGGTATAGGCAGATTCAGAAGAATTTTGCATTTTCTATCAGAATTTTTGTGTTATTTAATATTAAATTAAGGTGGGTGCAAAACCCACCTTAGTTAAAGCAAAAAGGTAACCTTATAAATTATTTGACAGTGCTGTTAACTGTTTGTATTACCTGGTTTGCTACAGAACTGGGAATTCGAGTGTAATTGAGTTGGTCATTGTACTGCTGACCATCAGTTAATATCCAATTCACCCATTTTTTCACAGCACTGCCTTTAGCTGCATTGGGATAATTTTTGTAAACCATGATCCAGGTCAAACCAACGATAGGATAACCCTGATCTGGATCACCAACAAAAACACGGAAATTATCGGGAAAACTGACTGTAGATAAGGCTTGGTTTGCACTTTCTAGAGAAGGAGAAACAAATTGCCCTTGCTTATTTTGCAATTGTGCTGACTTCAGTTTGTTGGTTTGGGCATATTGATATTCAACATAACCAATAGCACCTTGAGTGCGGGCTACTAAGTTAGCAACACCTGGATTTCCTTTACCCTTAAGAGCATTTGGAATAGTCCAGCTTGGTGATTTGCTAGTTCCGATTCTGCCTTTAAAATATGGGCTAATAGCACTCAAGTGGTTGGTGAAAATAAAAGTTGTACCGCTACCATCAGCACGAACCACAGCTTTGATAGGTATATTGGGCAAATTTACACCAGGATTATCAGCCTGGATTTGAGGATCGTTCCATTTAGTAATTTGACCAGAGAAAATTCCTGGTAATGTTTTGCGGGATAGTTTGAGATCGCTAACACCTGGAACATTATAAACAACAGAAACTGCACCACCAGCCGTAGGTACTAGAACCACTCCATTCTTGACTTTAGCAATTTCTGTATCTGTCATAGCCGCGTCACTTGCGCCAAAGTCAACTGTTCCAGCAGTAAATTGGCTAATACCACCACCACTGCCAATGGCCTGATAGTTGATTGCAAGGTCAGGATTCTTTTTCTTGACTTCACGAGCATACTGTACATACAGTGGAGCAGGGAAAGTTGCTCCTGCACCATTAAGGGTTTCTGCTTGAGCAACCGCTGTAAAAACGGGTCCTAGAGCAACAGTAGTTGCCATCACTGTAGTTGCAGCAACCCGGTTCAAAACGTTAGTTGAAAAAATCATATCTCCTCACGCAACAAGAAATTACATTTTGTTAATTAGCTAAACGGAATTAACCTACAATATGAAGAGTTAAGGCTAGTTTAAGAAAAAATAAAAACAAATTTAAATATTAGTTAAGTCTATTTTTAAATAGAAAGTAAAATACATTTTTAAAAAATATTTTTTGTATTTCAGTTGTCTATCTTTCTTATATATTCATCCAAAATATAAACTTTAATAATCCTAAAACTTTTAATTTTTATAATTTTAGTTGGATGACTATCACAAAATATGACTGAAATAAAAAAGCACTCTTCTGGGAAATTTTAGAAGAGGCTTTGATGATGAGAGTGAACTAGTCTTTAAGAGTTTGTAGCTAAGAATTTACAAAACGAGCTGTTCCAGTGAGAGCTAAAACCTCATAAGTCTGTATCTGTCCAATCAGAGGAATTCTAATGTTCCCTGCTACTTTCTCTGTGGTTAAGATTGCCTCAGTCTTAACTTTTTCTTCTCCTTCTGTTACTGGTAGATTAATGATTGGTATTAGCACGGTAAGTTTAACTAAATTCCCTCCTATATCACGATTTAGAGGACGCTCAATAACAACTGTGACTAGTGTGCCAATTGCTGTCTCTAATTTGTCAATTTCTTGACCACTAAAATGGTAGTTCCCATGACCATGTTGAGTCTTGTAATCCAGCTGTGGTTGACCATTGATTGATGTGGTTACATAGGTAATGAATGTCCCTTTAGCATTAGTGAATGTAAACTCATTCGGCTGTTGTACAACAATATTTGTCGTCATATTGTTATATTCTCCTTGCAAGTTATTAATCTTATATGTGATGGGTGAGGTTTTTTTGAACTTATGCAGTCGTCACAGGATACGACAGCAATCCTCTTCGTTTTAGATAAGATAAGAGAACGCTTCACATTTCTTAAATATTGGTTACGAGAACAATGGTGAGAGATTTACGGGGATTTATCAAGATTCTGGAGGAAAAGGGACAATTACGGCGGATCTCAGCTTTAGTTGACCCTGATTTAGAAATTGCTGAGATTGCCAACCGCATGCTACAACGAGGTGGTCCAGGTCTACTATTTGAAAACGTCAAAGGCTCATCTTTTCCAGTCGCAGTCAACTTGCTGGGGACTGTAGAGAGGATCTGTTGGGCAATGAATATGCAGCATCCAGAGGAATTGGAGACTTTGGGAAAAAAATTGGCGATGCTGCAACAACCAAAGCCACCCAAGAAAATTGCTCAAGCGGTAGAGTTTGGAAAGGTTCTGTTTGATGTACTTAAGGCAAAACCAGGACGCGACTTTTTTCCTGCTTGTCAGCAAGTTGTCATTCAAGGTAATGATTTGGATTTGCATCAGTTACCTCTAATCCGTCCATACCCAGGTGATGCTGGCAAAATTATCACTTTGGGGTTAGTCATTACTAAAGATTGTGAAACAGGTACACCAAATGTAGGTGTGTATCGCTTACAACTGCAATCCCAAAACACAATGACTGTTCACTGGTTATCAGTCAGGGGTGGTGCAAGGCATTTACGCAAGGCGGCAGAACGTGGGAAAAAATTAGAAGTGGCGATCGCACTTGGCGTCGATCCTCTGATTATTATGGCGGCTGCCACACCCATACCTGTAGACTTATCGGAGTGGTTATTTGCCGGACTTTATGGCGGTTCTGGGGTGCAGTTGGCGAAGTGTAAAACTTTAGATTTGGAAGTTCCAGCCGATGCAGAATTTGTGCTAGAAGGGACAATTACGCCAGGTGAAGAATTGACAGATGGACCTTTTGGGGATCATATGGGATATTATGGCGGAGTTGAGAATTCACCTTTAATTCGTTTCCATTGTTTAACCCACCGCAAAGATCCAGTATATTTAACAACATTTAGTGGTCGTCCACCAAAAGAAGAAGCAATGATGGCGATCGCATTAAACCGCATTTATACTCCCATCTTGCGGCAACAAGTTTCAGAAATTGTAGATTTCTTTTTGCCGATGGAGGCTTTGAGTTACAAAGCAGCAATTATATCTATTGATAAGGCATATCCAGGACAAGCGCGACGTGCAGCTTTGGCATTTTGGAGTGCTTTGCCACAGTTTACTTATACTAAGTTTGTAATTGTGGTGGATAAAGATATTAATATTCGCGATCCGCGTCAAGTCGTTTGGGCAATAAGTTCTAAAGTAGACCCCACAAGAGATGTGTTTATTTTGCCAAACACACCGTTTGATAGTTTAGATTTTGCCAGTGAAAAGATTGGTTTGGGAGGACGGATGGGAATTGATGCAACGACAAAAATTCCTCCAGAAACTGAACATGAGTGGGGTGCACCTCTAGAGTCAGACCCAGAAGTAGCAGCGATGGTTGAAAGGCGTTGGACTGAGTATGGCTTGGCAGATTTGCAATTGGGTGAGGTTGATCCAAATCTGTTTGGATATGATGTATAGATATAGATAAAAGGGAATAGGGAACAGGGAACTTTATCCCACTCCCCATTCCTTATGCCCCGAGTTCCACACTCTCTACTTACAACTTAGAAGCTCAATTAAGTAGCGTGAAGAAAAGTTTACGCCAACTTGATTTTTTTGTAAAATAATGCATAAAAAGATGCGCAGAATTTATATAGATGGACTGGATTACCCTACTGCGATCGCTACAATCTGATTTTGTCAAAAGGTTAACATCTGGTTATCTGCTACATTGTGAAACTGAAGGTCAATATAGTGAATTAACAGTCATTTGTGGAGAGAGGTTAAAAGCACTCCGGGAATTTTGCTGGCAGATGGCTGAAAAATACAAACGTACGTTGCCAGTCCGTGATGTTTTTATCAACAATCTCAAAGGAAAGTTGGGAGAAGAAGTTGTTAAAGAACGTTTAGATGAGTTAGTGACTGAAGTCGATTATGAGAGGCGCTGGAGTGGTGATGGTAAGGTAGATTTCACCCTAACTTATGACTCATCAGTTGGCATTGCGGTTAAGTCACGTCATGGAAGTATTGATAAAGTTAGATGGTCTATTAGTTCAGAAGAAGTTGAGAGAAATGCAGTTGTTGTCTGCATTCTCATTCAAGAGGAGGTGCATGAGGCTCAAGCTGAATATCACCTTTTTTTTGCAGGCTTTTTGCCTACTAAGATGATTAAGCTAAGAACTGGGAAGATTTCCTTTGGTATAGATCAATTGCTTTATGGCAGTGGTTTACGGTCTTATCTAGAACATTTACAGTCTTCTACAAACTATAATTCTTACAGACCCGAGTCTCGCATCTATCAACTAAAATCTCGGCAAGAGTCTGTCTATCATCAACCCAAGAACCAGTTGATAAAACCCTACTTTTCCCCTCAAGAAGAGAACTATTCTCGTTACCGAGATGCAGATTTAAATCTGCTTTATGTGAAACTGGGGGATGAATGCTGTGATAAGGGACAGTATGAAGCTGCCATTAATTCCTACAACAAGGCATTACAACTGAACCCTAAAGATGCCAATACTTATTACAAACGTGCTGATGCTCGTTATTCTTTAGGAGATTATGAAGGAGCAATTGTAGATTTCTTCCAGGCAATCACAATAAACCCTAATTACGCTAAAGCTTACAACAGAAGCGGTAATGCTCGTTATCACTTAGGAGATTACGAGGGAGCAATTGCAGACTACACTCAGGCAATCAAAATTAATCCTAATGATGCTGTTGCATACAGAAACCGTGCTGATGCTCGTTTTCATACAGGAGATAATCAAGGAGCAATTGAGGATTGTAACCAAGCAATAAAAATTAATCCATATCTTTTAGGAGATAAACAAGAATATCCTCAAATCATCAAGATTTCTTCTCATAACAACTATGTTCATTCTAAACGTGGTTATGCTCTCTCAGAACTAGAACATTATAGGCGAGCCATTGAAATTTTCACTCAGGTACTCGAAATCAGCCCCAATAATGCAGATGCTTATTACAATCGCGGTAATATTCGTTCTGATTTAGGAGATCATGAGGGAGCTATTGCAGATTACAATCAAGCCATCAAGATTAATCCTCATAATGCCGATATTTATTACAATCGTGGTAATACGCGTTCTGATTTAGGAGATTACGAGGGAGCGATCGCAGATTATACTCATGCCATCAAGATGAATCCTAATGATGCGGATGCTTATTACAACCGTGGCAATGCTCACTATAATCAAGGCAATAAACCAGGAGCAATTGAGGATTTTCAGAAAGCGACAGAACTCTATCGAAAAGAAGGGAAGCTAGTAGAACACAAAAATGCTAAAGAAAGAATGTTAGATTTAGAAATAGAAGATTCACTAGATATTTTAAATTTTTAATATTATGTATCTTCTGCTGAAGCGACCTCCTCTCTTTTAAAAATTCCACCTTTAGAAAATGGTGATAGGCTTACCCGTCATGAATTTGAGCGGCGCTATCATGATATGCCTAATCTGAAAAAAGCAGAATTGATTGAAGGAGTTGTTTACGTGGCATCCCCATTGAGAATAAAAAGTCATGGAGAACCCCCACCTATTTTGGTGTGTCCTTAGAAAGATGTTATGAACTGTTCCTTATGTTTGGATTGACTGATAGCTATCTGTACTTAAGCAATAGCTAGCAGACAAGGAGAAATGATGTCAGGAAGTACGTCAAATTCGGAAATGCAATATCGAATTCTCGGCAGCACAGGAGAGAGGGTATCTGCTATTGGACTAGGTGGTTGGCACATTGGCTTGAATCACGTTGATGAGGAATTGGCTATCCGTATTATTCGCACAGCGATTGATCGTGGCATCACCTTTATGGATAACAGTTGGGATTACAACGGTGGAGTCAGCGAAATTCGCATGGGGAAAGCTCTTGGTGATGGCTATCGAGACAAAGTATTTCTGATGACGAAAATCGACGGTCGATCCAAAAAACAAGCAGCAAAACAACTAGATGAATCTCTCCAACGCTTGCAAGTTGATCACATTGATCTCGTCCAGTACCATGAAATTATCCGCTACGAAGACCCACATCGAGTTTTTGATGAAGAAGGAGCACATGCTGCCTTGATTGAGGCGCGTGAAGCTGGCAAGCTCCGATACATTGGGTTCACAGGGCACAAAGACCCTCATGTTCATTTGCATATGCTTGAAGTTGCCGATGAGCATGGGTTTAAGTTCGATACGGCTCAGATGCCACTTAATGTGATGGATGCTCACTATCGAAGTTTCGAGAAATTAGTTGTGCCAGAACTGGTCAAACAGAAGATTGGCGTTCTTGGTATGAAAAGCATGGCAAATGGGATTATTTTAAAATCAAAGACGGTAACGCCAATTGAGTGTTTACACTATGCTTTGAATCTGCCTACATCGGTAGTGATCACGGGAATGGACAGCATGGATATTCTCGCTCAAGCGTTTGAAGCAGTGCGTACGTTCCAGCCGATGAATGAGCAGCAATTGCAGTCATTGTTAGCTAAAACATCAAAAGTAGCGTTAACTGGTGAGTTTGAGCCATTCAAAACCACATCTATTTTTGACAGTACGGCTCAGAATCCCGATTGGCTTGGAGAGGAACCGCCGCGCATTCAAAAATTGATGCCAGCCTGACAATCTCATCCCATCTTCTCAAAAATGCTTGCTCAACAGAGGGCACATTTTGACATTGTTTTTGGTCTATAGAAAAAATAATAGCTTTTCGGATAAAAAGTTTATGAAGAATATCACTCTTGCCCTTCTCACAGTTGTTGTTGGTGCTGGCTCTTTAGTAGCTCTCTCACCAAATGCTAATGCTGAATCCCGTTATGAGTATTGCCGACACCATCGTTGTAATAACTATCATTACGACCGCGGGCATCACTATGGTTATAATCACCAAGAAACTCGGCGACACTATCAACGGTACAACCGTAGAGCAAATGTATCGCACAATGAGCATCGTTTACATAATTACTAATTCATACTTTGTATAGCACCTAAATCATTCGTGAGAAACGAGAATCCTGGTTTCTTCAAAAAAACCGGGATTCTGAGACTCGAATATAAATTCAATTGCCTTTTTGTACTAATTGAGCAGAAAATCGAGGTTGGAGGTTGAATTATATTCAATAACTGGTTCTTCAAACTTAAATAGACGCATGGTCTGACTACCAATCAATTTCATAGATGAGCCTTCAATCTTCAACATAGTTCCTTCTTTTAAACCAACTACATAAACTTCTGGATTGACAACTAAAAACTCTTTAATCCTTTGTTCTCTTGTTTCTCCCTTGTGATTTGGAATAACCTCATCTGTATAATGAGGATTGATCTGAAAAGGAACTAAATTCAATCCACTAAAACTTATGGGATCAATGATTGGCATATCATTGGTTGTTTTGATTGTAGGACAGGCAATATTTGATCCTGCGCTCCATCCAATGTAAGGTGTTCCGTTATTTACCTTTTTGCTTATGATTTCAGTTACTCCGGTTTTATGTAACCAATGAACTAGATGAAAAGTATTTCCACCTCCAACTACTATGGCTTCTGCATTTGAAAGCAATTCACGATAATTCTTATCTTGATAAAGAGATTCAGTATCGTAACCTATAGTTTTAAATACTTGCCTAACTTTTTCAGTGTACTCTTCAAAAGTTGAAGTTACACCAGCAAACGGTATAAATAATATCTTTTTGACAGTTTCACCTAAAAATTTTTTAATTTCTTGACGAGCATACAATAAATAATCTTCACCAAGATTAAGTAGAACGAGGTGAAAAAACCAAACTGTGTAAAGATAAGTAAATACGTATAATGTCTTTACGAAGGAAAAAGGGATATGGGCAGTCGTTTAAGGGTGTTTCTCACCAAAGAACAAGATAAAACTCTTTTCAACCTGAGAACGGCAGAAGTACCCCAGAAAGTGAAAGACAGAGCAGAAGTGATTCGATTGAGCGCACATGGTTGGTATGTAGAAAAGATAGCGGCTCATTTTGGTTGGACAGCACAAACAGTTCGAGAAGTTTTGCATAAATGGGAGAAGTTAGGTTTAGAGGGGCTTTGGGAGAAACCAGGGCGGGGAGGAAAATCAAGGTGGGCGGAAGCCGACATGGTGTTCTTAGAACAATGTTTAGAGCAAGAACCACGTACATATAACAGCGTTCAGTTAGCCCAAAAATTAGAAAAAGAACGTTCAGTAAAGTTAAGTCCTGACTGGCTAAGGCAGGTACTAAAAAAAAGGGGATCATCTGGAAACGAACCAGAAAAAGCCATAAAAGAAAACAAGACCCAGTATTACAACACATCAAACAAGCCGATTTAGAAATGCTGGAATTGTCTGCGGCGGCTGGAGAAATCGATTTAAAGTATATGGATGAATCAGGTTTTTGTGCTTGGAGTGAACCTAGTTACAGCTATTATTTTCGAGGTGAACAAAAACGTTTAGAGCAGAGTCAGCGTCGAGGTCGAAGACTCAGTATTATTTGGTTTCTTCAACCATTAATGAGTTTTGTGTACGGGCTGGTGATTGGGGGTGTTTCACGCAAATCTTATATACAAATGATGGAACGAGAAGCTCAAGAAGCGCAAAAAACAGGACGTATCAGAGTCATCGTACAAGATAACGGCCCAATACACAGGTGTAAAGAAGTAAAACAATTATGGTCAAAGTGGGAAGACATGGGTTTGTACATCTTCTTTTTACCCAAATATTGCTCGGAAATGAACCCAATTGAATTGGAGTGGCAACACCTTAAAAAAGATGAACTAGCCTCGAAAACTTTTGAGGATGAGTTAGACCTTGCTTATGCTGTGATGGATGGAGTTCAAACAAGAGGGGAGAAGGGAAACTACAGTACACAACGTGTCAGATTTAACTCTAATTCTTCTACTTAATTATTTGTTACATACTTATAAATTTTTCCCACGACTTACTTAGTTGAATTACTAAGCAATAATAATCTTTGTTTCATAAACACATAACTTTAAATTTTTTATTAATTCTATTGAAATTCTCAAACTTTGCACTTCGACTAGTAGTGAGATTTCACCCGCTCACTACTAACCAAATTGAAGAAAGCTAAATTGTCTTTGAGCTTGTTTTGCTCAGCCATTCCCGATACTCTTCAAGTAGGGTGATGTTTGCGGTATCAGTATTATCATCACTACTAATGCTGTAGCTCATACTATTATCGCTCAGAGTATCCTGGCTGTTACTCAAAAATTCTGACCAAAGATGTAAGTTCATAAACATATTGTTACTCACAATTGTAGAGCTAGCAGTCATGCTATCATCTGCAAAACTTATATATTCGCTGGAACTTTCCCTGCTATTCTCGGCTACAGGTTTGGCACTAAAACTTGTACTGGACATCATGCTATTGATTGTAGAACTAGATTGCACGCTAGAAGTTGACGCTTGTTTGCTCTTTTCTCCTGTCTGAGTGACAATTTGACGGACTTGAGCATCGGTCAAATTATGATTAGCACTGAGCATCAAAGCAACGACACCAGTAACATAAGGAGTTGCCATAGATGTACCACTGTAAGTGGTGTATTTATTACCAGGAATTGTAGAGTAAACATTCACCCCTGGAGCAGTGACGTAGGCAAGAGAGTCAGATCCAGAACGATTAGAGAAATCAGCTAAATTTTTATTTTGATCGACTGCCCCAACTGTTAGTCCCCAATTCTTGGCATAAGTTGCAGGATAATCTGGTGTATTATCACCATCATTGCCCGCTGCCATGACAACAACGACCCCTTTGCTACTGGCGTATTTAATAGCTGACTCTAGAGAACTGTTAGGATAAGCACCACCTAAACTCAAGTTAATCACATTAGCTCCGTGATCCACAGCATAGTAAATGCCTTTTGTTATGGAACTGTAGGAGCCAGTACCAGAGTTGTCTAAAACCTTAACTGGCATAATCTTGGCATCATAAGCAACGCCAGTCACACCAAAATTGTTATTCTCCCCAGCAATGATGCCAGCAACATGAGTCCCATGACCGATTTGAGATGTATCTAGGACGTTATTATTGTTGTCTACAAAATTCCAGCCGTGAATATCATTAGCATATCCTTGCGCTGCATCATTGTTAGGATTTGTCCAGATATTGTCTTTTAAGTCTACATGGTTATAATCTACCCCAGTATCTAAAACAGCAACAACAACACCTTTACCTGTGTATCCCTTTGCCCAAGCTTCTGGAGCTTTTACTTGGTCAAGTCCCCAATTATTACCACCAAGATTAGGAACATCAGAAAAGGTACTTTGACCAGCAGCTTGAGCTACAGCTGAAGCTGCATTAATTAAGCCATAACCAGAGACGGAGTTATACGTTCCACTACTAATAGGAGTTGTAGTAACCAGCTGATTAGTATCCGTCTCGAAATCACTGATTCCTGAGCTATAACTACTATAATTACTGAAATCTAAGCTATGATTGGTGCTACAACCTAAGTAACTATTTGAGAAAATAGGAGTAATATTTAGCCCGTTATTAGACAAAAGATTATTACTAGTATAATTAATGGGCATGAGTATTTCTTCCTGAAAGAATTGAATCTTTTTTTCGCAGCATGAACTTATAAAACCTTTCGGAAGAGAGGTTTTGGGAATTTTTATCCTTTACTAAAAAATTAATATTTTAATTTATAAGAAATTGATAGTTAATTTACAAATAAGCATCATGAAAATAGAAAATTTCTTTAATTTTAAGGACAAACTATTCGCCCTTAAAAAAATGCGACACCATAAAACTAAGACGCCTAGTTTTTTTGAGAGTCTAAGCATCTTAGTATATGTAATTACCGTCTTTTCAAGAGTAACTTATGCTGCACCTCTAGAAAGAGCGATCGCTCGTCGCACAGCAGTATCAGCATTAATCAACCCATAGCCATAAACTGTGTCATACCCTGACGCACCCAAGTCGTAGGCTGTTGATGTTAAAACCGACTTAACCTGTGTTGCCGTTAAATTTGGATCAACACTCCATATCAATGAAGCAACTCCTGTCACATTTGGCACTGCTGCAGAAGTTCCATTAAAAAGGCTACCGTAATCACCACCATAGCTAAAATTAAATTGAGAAGATGATGTGGTACGAGTAGCTGTTGTTGAGACGTACTCGGAAGGTGCTGTTAAAGTTAGACCATCGCCGTAGTTAGAACCCCACCAATTGGAATATGAAATACGTGTTCCTGGTGTTGTTGGATTGCCATAATAGTCGGTATTACCCCAAGAAGCACCTACCGCAATCACATTATTGTACTTCTTGGCTAAATCAGCAGGACTGTCAAGACTATTTTTGTTCTCATTACCGGAAGCAATCACAAACAATGCTGTATTTTGATTATTAGCAATCAGCTGATCAAAGGCAGGTGAATCACCACCAGTTAAGCTGAGATTAACGACCAAACGCTGACCTTTACTATTTGCTTGATTAAGCAGTGCCTGTGTCGCACTTGCCAAATTGTAATCTCCTGAATCACCACCTACAACATCAATCATCTCAACATCAGAATTCCAGTTAATACCAGCTATCCCTATACCATCGTTACTAGAAGCTGCTATCACTCCTTCAACGAGGGTACCATGAGAGAAACTTGATGACTCATCCAAATAGTTGTTACCAACAACAATTGTTGACCGAAGATCAGAGTGAATATTACCACTACTATTAGTTCCTAACCCTGTATCTTCAATGCCAATCAAAACTTTGTTTGAACCTGTAGTGAAGCGCCATGCATCAGGGACATCCATGATGCCAAGGTTCCATTGTTGATTAAACAGGGGGTCATTGGGTGTTATTGATAAATCAATAGTGGTATCTGCAAATTTAATAGTTTCGACACCCTCAAACAAAATTTCGCTGTTATCGCTCAAGGTGATAGCGTCAAATAAGCGAGTGCCATTACCGGGATTATAAAGTACACCTCCACTTGCTGTGTCTGCAAGGTTAATTGTGACTGTATTAGAAGAAACCTGCGATAAATCTAATAAGTCTCTTGCACCACTACCAAAATCAACGTTCCCATTTCCAGAAATAACTGTAAGTTTATAACCTGCCTGAAAAGTAAATGTATCGGCTTTGAGAGTTCCCTGGACAATGCGTGTACCACCAAGAGTGGGGGATGTACTTACAGAGGCAACATTAGACGAGTTACTTTGTGGAGTAGAACTTGATGGTGTACCAGTACTGGGAGTTGTTGATAAAACTGGGTTGTTATCACTGACGTTGTTATTGTCTAGAGAAGTTTGTACATTCGAGTTCCTTTCATCTAGGGTATCGTTATTAAATTCACTTGCAATGCCCACTCTAAAGGAATCAGTAAAGATATTGCCATTAGTGTCTGTCTGGACATCTGCATCAGAACCCAAGTTATTGGGTATCAATTGGAAATAACTTGTTGTGTTATCACTCAAGCGATAGTAGTCATTGCTATTGAAATCAATGATAATATCGTGAGTGTTTTCAGCATCATCATAAGATGTTGCCGAAATAGTTAACTTATATTTGGCTGTTGAGTCACTGTTCGTATTAACTCGGATGTAATATTTGCCTGCATCTAAGGTTGTTTCAATTGATTGAGTGTCGGCGATTACACTACCTTCATCAACTACATCATCATCTTTGGTATCACGAATCAACTGCATGTTAGCATCTGTATCCAACTCCTCAAGGTAAAGGTTTAAACTGCTACGACCTTGAAGTGTGAAGCTGTATAAGTCATTTTCTTTGCCATTTACCTTGTAAGCAAATACTTGGTGATTTATAGCAAGATCATCTTTATTTGCATATGAAGAGTTGGTAGTAACATTCATACTCTAAGTATTACAACAAACTGAAGGTATAGATTCTATCAAGATCTATCATTATTTTTTTATTAAGAAATAAAAAAAAAGTCCTTTTTTTTACCAAAAAAATACAATTTGTTCACCCAATCTTCATTTACTTATGAAATTGAAGTAGGAGCTTTTTGATAGGAAATGTATAGATAAAACTGTCATACTGATGCAATAGCCTCCCTTTACAGAGAAAGGCTAGTAACATTACATAATCACGCATACAGACAGTCACATTATAGCTGAATTGATAGTCTGTCAAGCGAGAAACTCAAAGATGAGACCTAATAAGAAGTTGCGTTTATAAATATCACTATTCTTTGCGGAACTATAGAACTATAATCTTACAGATGTATTGCATAAACATATACTTAATCTGGGATTTTGACAGTCATGGATCAATCAAATTCTTACTTTGGTATTCTGTTAATACATTGATAAAAACTTGAGGAAAGCTTCTCATGCTACCTTTATCTCTAATTGATTCTGTGAATCCCTGGTTATTTGGAGTTGGATTGAATGCAATTTTATTGGGTGTAGTTTGGATTCTTCCCAAAAAGTTGCTCACTCCATCTGGTGTGTTTCATGCTTGGGTACTGGGTGTTCTCATTTGGGGAACCCTCGGTTGGCAAGGATATGCTGTGGTCGCGTTCTATTTTCTTGTTGGTTCTTTGGTCACACGTATTGGTATCAAACAAAAGGAAGCAGAAGGAATTGCAGAAAAGCGATCTGGGGCAAGAGGACCAGAGAATGTCTGGGGTTCAGCTTTAACTGCGGCGCTGTGTGCTTTGGGTGTAGGGATGATAGATTGGGGAATTCTGCCCAACTCCTCACTCTCTCATACCCTCACTCCCTACTCGCTACTCTTGTTGGGCTATGTAGCAAGTTTCAGTACCAAGCTTTCTGACACTTGTGCCAGTGAAGTGGGCAAAGCTTACGGTAAACGCACTTTTTTAATCACTACTTTACAACCAGTGCCACGTGGAACAGAAGGTGCGGTAAGCTTAGAAGGAACTCTTGCAGGTGTGGTTGCGTCAGTTGTCCAAGCACTCATTGGTTGGGAAGTCGGTTTAACTGATTTAGTGGGTGTTCTGTGGTGTGTCGTGGCCGCTTTGATTGCTACCAATTTAGAAAGTGTGATTGGGGCAACGCTACAATCGCGTTTTAGCTGGTTGACTAATGAATTGGTTAATATTTTGAATACCCTAATAGGAGCGGGCGTGGCAATGTTGTTGGCTTGGTTGTGGGCAAGTGTAGTGCTATCATAGTCTCTCTCTAGTCGATAAGTGCTTGTATATAACTAATGAGTCAGTTGCCGCTTTGCCCGATGAGCGCATAGGATTGCACTAGCAGCCTTGCTATCTATATGTCAATTACGATGCAATACAAGTTGTTCAAGCATTTTATATTTTTTTTAGTTTTTTTTACTTGTTGACTTCATGGAATCGTTAGCGTTTTTGACCATCGATGACCAATCCATTTCTTTTAGGCAAGCAGTAAAGTATCTGCAAGTCTCTGGAAAATTGGGACACTTCATTGGAGATGTTCTCCGCCAGTATGTGATTGAACAGGAAATACAAACACGAGAAGATATTTTCATTAGTCCTGCTGTAACAGAACAAACAATTATTGATTTTCGTCTGAAGAATCAATTAACTGACCCCCAAAGTTTTCAAGACTGGCTCAAGAATAATGGTACAGATTACGCTACCTTTCACTCAAAAGTCGCTTTTGGCTTTAAATTAGAAAAACTAAAAGCAGCGATTACAGAACCAAAACTGCAAGAATTTTTCATTGAACGCAAAATTTTTCTGGATCGAGTGATCCTCTCGCGAATTATTGTTGATAATAGGGAATTAGCTGAAGAGCTACAGGCACAAATCGAAGAAGGAGCCAGTTTTGAACAACTCGCTAGAGAATATTCGCTAGCAGATGACAAAATTGTTAACGGGATGATGGGACCTGTTAGCCGGGGAACAATGCCAGATATACTAAGAGCAGCTATTGATGTGGCTAGTCCTGGCAAAGTGATAGGACCAATAGAGTTAGAAGAACGTTATGGATTGTTTCGTGTAGAACAATTTCTGTCAGCGTCGTTGGAAGATACTCAACTAAAGCAAGCACTACAAAATGAGTTGTTTGAGAAATGGCTAGCAGAGAAAATTCAAAAGCTGACGGTGAAACTGCAAGTGAACTAAAATCTCTGAAAGATGAATCTCCACAAACAAGGGTGCTAGCTTCTTTACCTTGGCATCAACCACCCTTGTGTTGGTTAACTCCTGAACAACAAGGTCAATTGCAAGACCAATCAGAGACTCAGCTTTTTCGTCTGGGAGAAAAAATATGGCCTAAGGACGCGGTTGGTTACCAATTCTTAATTATTTCTGGTAAAGTGCGTTTGCGAGAAGAAGGCCTTGGTAAACCATTGGCAGCGCTACAAGCAGGTGATTGGTTTGGTGACTTAAAAAAATTTCCTGTAGAGTGCAAAGCTGTCGCAGCAAGTAAGGAGGTCATAGTAGTACGTTGGCAAGCAGCAGCATGGGCAGAATTTTCCACCCCCCAGATTGAGGATTTTTGGCAAGGTAGGGAAGAGGCGAGAGGGAAGGAAGGACCAATGGAAGAAATTGCTTCCATTCCCCCGATGCTTACCACTTCTGATTCTCAAACTGTATCGGGTTATCCTTTTGTCTCAAGCTTGAACACAGCTGCTGCATGCTTAACAATGGTGGCACAACATTTGGACAATCCCGTGCAACTGGAGTGGGCAAGTCGTCAGCTTCGAGGACAGAGGCCAAAAAACCTTGTGGAAGCAGCAGAAAAGTTAGGATTTGTGCTGCGGCAGTTACAAGTGAGTTGGAGTGATCTGCGACAATTGTCTTTCCCTGCTTTGTTGTTATGGGATGAGGGAAATACAAAACCAACTTGGGTGGTAGCTTATGGGGTTAAGGGCGATCGCTTGACCATCGCCAATCCCCTCAGCTCTAGTTGTGCCTGTGAAAGCGTACCACAATCAGTGGTAGAGACTTGCTGGAATGGTCAACTCTGGCAAGTAGAACTGATCCAAAAGCAAGAAAAATTTAACCTTGGTTGGTTTGTTCCAGCAATTTTGCAGTATAGAAGATTACTAGTAGAAGTCTTACTAGCATCTTTTACCCTACAGCTTTTGGGATTAACGACACCACTCATCACACAGGTTGTCATTGACAAAGTCATGGTGCAGGAGAGTTTACCAACTCTCGATGTCATGGCAATTGCACTTTTATTTGTGGCAGTGTTTGAGGCGATACTTGGTATTTTAAGGCTGTTTATCTTTACCCATACTGCCCGTCGCCTAGACCTGAGTCTATCAGCGCAGCTGTTTCGCCACTTGATGCGGTTGCCTTTAGCTTATTTCGAGTCAAGGCGGGTTGGAGATACAGTCGCACGAGTTCAGGAACTGGAACAAATTCGCCAATTTCTGACTGGTACAGCCTTAACTGTCATTTTGGATAGCATCTTTGCTGTGGTCTACTTAGCATTGATGTTTTATTACAATATTTCTCTGACTTTGGTTGCGTTAGCGGTACTACCCCTATTTGCTGCGTTAACACTCTTCGCAACACCAATTCTTCGTAACTGGCTGAACGAAACATTTAACCGCAGTGCTGATAGTCAATCGTTTCTGGTGGAGACAATCACTGGTATTCACTCTGTCAAAGCACATGCAGCAGAACCAGTTGCACGCGATCGCTGGGAAGGTTTGTTTGCCAGATTCATCCGCACAGGGTTTAAAGCCTCTACCACCTCGAACATCAGCACCAATATTGGCGATTTTCTGACCAATTTTTCCAACTTACTCATTCTCTGGTTTGGAGCAAAGTTAGTCATCGATCATAAATTGACTATCGGTCAGTTGGTTGCCTTTCAAATGCTTTCTGGTAGAGTTACAGGACCACTTTTACGCTTAGTACAGCTGTGGCAAAATCTTCAACAAGTTCTGCTTTCGGTAGACCGCATCGGTGATATCCTCAATGTTGCTCCAGAAGCTGAACCAGGCACTGGTTTAGTTTTACCAGACCTCAAAGGTCAAGTGACTTTTGAACAAGTCTTCTTCCGCTACCGTGCACAGACTGAACCTGTTCTCAAAGGAATCTCCTTCACTGCACAAAGAGGGCACTTTGTCGGTATTGTGGGACGCAGTGGTTCTGGGAAAAGCACACTTTCTAAGGTTTTACAACGCCTTTATCAAATTGAATCTGGACGTATTCTCATTGATGGCTTTGATATTAAAAGCGCTGATCTAGCCTCGCTACGCCAACAAATTGGTGTAGTTCTCCAAGAAGACTTTTTATTCAATGCTTCTATCTTGGAAAATATCACTCTTGGGAATCCTGATATTACCTCAGAGCAAGTTGTAGAAGCTGCTAGACTAGCTGTTGCTCACGACTTTATTAGTCAATTACCCCACGGTTATGAAACTAATGTCGGAGAACGAGGAACAGCATTATCTGGTGGACAACGGCAACGTATTGCCTTAGCCCGACTCTTTCTTTCACAAACTCCAATTTTAATTCTGGATGAAGCAACAAGTGCGTTGGACAGTGAAACAGAACAGCAAGTTCTACAAAACCTACACCAAGTCTCAGCTAACCGCACTGTATTTCTGATTGCTCATCGTTTTGCCCCTTTGAAGCGTGCTGACTTAATTTTGGTTTTAGAAAAGGGTATAATCGCCGAGCGTGGAACTCATACAGAACTTTTACAACAAAAAGGTCTATACTGGTCTCTCTATCAACGCCAACAGCTAAACGTCTAAAAAACGACTGTTAACTGTTCAGTGTTAGCTGTTTGCTGTTAACAGGTGTTGCTAATGCTTCTGCGACAGCTGCTAGACTTCTTGAATCTGTTAGCATCCCAGCATGAGTTAAAACTGGCACTATGACTTGCCGTCCTACAGGCATCTGTGAGCTATTTGCAGGAAGAATCATCAAATCATAGGGCGTCCAAATAGAAGTAAAGTCTATCTGCTTGAGCTGACTCACATCTCGATTTAAATCCTGTAAAAAAGGACTGTTGGGACGCATCTGCATACAGCCATGACCTTGATGACAAAAGGCAATCCAAGTGCCATGATTTGGGGCAGAGAGGGTGATAAAGCGTTGCACACGATTTATGCCTCCCAATTTCTGGACATAGTAACGGCTGACAATGCCGCCCATACTAAAACCAACCAAATCTATAGGTTGTTGTGGTGAAAAGGTAGCTTCAACATAATCAGCAACTTGTTGTGCTAATTGATCAAGAGCTCCATGACCATTGTTGGGTACTAGATCTAGGTCATGCACCACCCAACCCTTTTGTTTCAAATAGGGAATCATCTTATCGAACACTCGACCTGTGTCAAAAATGCCATGCACCAATAGCACAGGGTTACGTTGCTCAATGTCATTGTCCATATATAAAGAATATAACTTAATCTAATCTTTATAAAAACTTAACAGATTCTCATCATTATTTATCAATAGACTATGACACTCTCTATGCTGGCACCAACAACCCAGCATTTCAAGCTGAAAACTCAATTGTGAAAGTAATTATTAAGTTTTGTAAAGCGGGCTTGGAAAATCTTGCTCTGAGTTACAGTAAAATTGAATAATTAAGTCTGACTAATATTCAGATCAATATACAGGCTACAAGTATTTACAGCTTATAATTTAGAGCCCTAAGCTTGTGCTGTTAGAACAATGTTGATAACTTGATAAACTCAAAAAAATGAGGTTGTTACCTAGATTTAGGATTCACAGCCATAAAAATAAATCAAGTATATCTTGATAAACATGTAACAATATTCCGTAATTTTTCTCAGGATTGCGGTCACACATCAGAATTTAAAGGGCAGGAGCAGTTGTAATGATCGGTTTTATCAAAAGTTTAATCTCTGGAATTGTGAATTTCTTCTCCGGAATTGTGAGCTTCATTTTTGGTCTTTTCGGTGGTAAACAAGACAGCTTCTATCTAGAACTCAAAGAAGACAGTGAAGAAAAGCTAGAAAACGCGAAAAAAGCCGCATTAAATGCTAAGAAAGCAGTAGAAACAACAGCATCAAAAGTAGCAGAAACAGCAACAACCAATAGTCAGAAAGTGGCAGAAACAGTAACATCCAATGCGAAAAAAGCAGTGGAGACAATTGTAGAAAATACTCCAGAAACAGCTAATGGTAAGCAAAAATCTACGGCTAAGAGCAAAGCAAAATCTGCTAAAGAAGTCCAGTTAGTACAAACGGCTCAAGGTGTTCAGCTTGAACCAGCCAAAAAGGCAAAAGCCCCAACCCCAGAACAGCCAACCGAAACGACCTTTGCACCAAAATATTTGATACCCACGAGTTCTAACGGACGTCGTCGTCCTGGTGCAAATATGAATTCTTTTCTAGACATGGCACGTCAAGTGAAACCTCAAGGCTAATTTCTGAGATGATGACATTCCCTCGTTGTAGAGGCGATCGCTTATAGGAATCTGGCAATTTTTCCCCAACTTTTCCTATTAAAAAAGGTTGGGGATATTTTTTATAATTAGGTTGGTGTAGAGACGTAGCACTGCTACGCCTCTGCAGCTATGGGACTTCAATAGGAATGAAAGCATTTTCTGGCAAATAGTTGCAGAAACGTCCTTCATCTGAAAGCACTAAAATCAGACGTAGAGGATAATCGGGAGGAATTTGTAAATCTGCCCAAGGTACCGCTATTTCTAAGCACTTGTTTAAAGCAACTTGAGCGCGACTGACACGTGGGTGCCATTGAAAATGCTCTTGTGCTTCCTGAAAATAAACCGATTGGGTGAGCAAATTAATTTCTAGATGGTGGTGAAATAAGTAATTAACAGGGGCTTTATCTGGCACTTCAGCTAAAGGAATAGGGCTATTATGCATTGTTCTATCAGGATAAAACCAAAGCAAATTCAACTCTGCTGGCAAATCTCGCCCTAATTGAATGCCAGATAATAAATCTACCCGGAGGTAGAAATTTAAGTGGTCTACTCCATACCATAACCTCTGGATATGACTGTTGTTGTGCATTGTTCCACGCGATCCACCTATTTCTATGCGTCCAGCTTTATCCCAATCTTGCTCATCACCTAGACCATCAATCATAGGATGAATAAAGCTTTGTGGTCGGTGATCTAGTCGTGCTTCGTGGACTTCAACAGGTTGCTTGAGATAGGGGGGTATAGGTTCATTCAACGCTTGGTAAATGCCACACAAATGTGAGCGGAATAACTCGTCGAACATCGCATCTTGATTTGATGAATGTCCTTCTCCAAACCACCAAAACCAGTCAGACCCTTCTGCTGCGTATAACGCTTCCCATGCATCTGGGTTGTTTTCTTCTGTTGCTTCTGGATGATTTGCAAGCATAATTCTAGCCTGAGTTAGGTAATCCCAAGCGCGATTTTTTGCAGGATCTCCAATCCAGGTTGTGAAACTACCATCTACCCAAGAACCACTGTGTAGTTTTTCTCCAGGAATGGTTGCTGTGGCGGGAAACTTTTCTAGAAACTCGGAGACTGTGACAAGTTTTAAATGTGGTTCGTTACTTAAGGTTTGATACAACGCCTCTAAGAAAGGTTTACCATCTTGAGGATAGAATTCCCAGCAGTTCTCACCATCCAAGGCGATTGTTACCAACCATGGTTGTTCTGGTTGGTAATTCCTTTGCATGCGCGCGATCGCCTCCAAGTGACCAACTAGGTCTGCTGCTGCTTGTTTTGGCGGCATAGAACTGTAAGTAAAGCCGATCAAATCTGATAACCTATGATCGCGAAACACAATAGACACATCACCGGCTGGTGTTTCTAGGCGATATGGTCTATAGAGTAGGTTTGGTTCTTGGATATTCCCTGCACCATCACGATGGAAAAAGTGCTTCAATGTCCACCCTAGAACAGCTTCATCGGAGCAAATCCACTTAAATCCTTGTTTGATAATATCCGGTAATATTTGGGGACTGACTGATTGTTCTGAAGGCCACAAACCACGTGGTGGCTGACCAAATCTATTTTCATACAATTCCCAAGCTTTTTGTAAATGTCGAGGAATGTCTTCTGCCCACTGAAAGCGATACTGAGGCAGAGTCATATTTGGCACTGCTATCCGACCGGAATTTGTATCAGCTAGCAAAGGTAATATGGGGTGGGTGTAGGGCGTGGTTGTCACCTCAAGCTGCCCAGCTTCTTGCATCTTCCGGTGTTGTGGTATTATTCTTTTAAGAATTTCTCTTTGCTTAGAGTAAATTCGTTGGCGATCGCTTAAGGTGAAATTGCGTCCCTGCTTCAACCATGTTGCAATTTCTGGATCATCCCAAAATAGGGGGTCAATCCATGCCAGATTATGCCAAGCTAGTAAATCGCTATAATCTTGGAGTTGCCAATTAGCTAAACACCAGGCATCCCCTTGTTCATGTTTCTGTTGGTACAACTGAGCATAGCGGGGGTGAGGATCAATGAGGGTGTGGTGATTGGCATCAAAAAAGTGTTGGATAATAAATGCTCGTTGCTGGAGAGTCAGTTGTTCTGTGGGTGTTAAGCTGACTTCTAAGTAGGGGTCAAAGGCAGTGCCAGCAATGTAATCATCCAGCTGCAATATGAGTGATGGCACCAAATTCACTGTCTGATGTAATTGAGGATAGCGCTCTAGGATGAGCACCAGATCTAGATAATCTTTTGTCCCATGCAACCGTACCCAAGGCAAGAGATAGTGTTGAGTGTGAAGCGAAACGTCTCGGCTAGGAGATTTGTACAACGGTTGATGCTGATGCCAGATAAAAGCGACATAAAGTGGATAAGACATAAGAGCAGTGAGGAGTTCAGAGTTACAAGTTAGGAGTTAGTATAAGACTCATAACTCATAACTCATAACTCCTAACTCCTAACTTTTTACACCACTTGCTCAACTTCTGCAATTTCTGGAATAAATTCCCTGAGGCGACGCTCAATACCCATTCTTAGAGTCATTGTAGAACTGGGGCAAGAACCACAAGCACCTTGTAACCGCAGTTTGACAACAGGGCCGTCGATTTCTACAAGTTCTACATTTCCACCATCAGACATAAGATAGGGACGCATTTCATCTAAAACTGTTTCGACGTTTTCTGGTGTCAGTGCCAACTGTTGCGTGTTTTCCATATTTTATAGACCTCTATGGCTCAAAAATAAATTTCTTTCTTCAAGGTTTGTTAACTTGATCCTAGATCGAATTGAAGGTTGATGGTAATTTGTCATTTGTCTTTAACAAATGACAAATGATGCATGACCAACAACTACACAGTGACTGGTTCGAGTAGCTTGATGTTAGAGTAGCTAAACTCAGTTGTGGTACGATTACCATCTTTATACTCTTGCACGACTTGCTTGGTCATAATGTAGTATTCGCCAATTTTTTCATATGTGTCCTCAAATTTGAGAACGCTGGTGACATCATTTGTCTGCGCGTTACGGAAAATCGCATCATAGCGACTTGCAATATAGCCTGAACCCGTGTCGATACTTTCATGAGTATCAATCACAAAAGCCATACGTCCCATAACTCGACTAACTTGGCATATTTCTCGACCGCGGATTTTATAGTTAGAACCCATGGAGTCACCCTTGACTAAAATCTCGATGGCTCCAGTTGCATCTTCTTGACCTAAGTTAAACTCATGCTTACCATGAGACTGCTCAAAAGAATTGCGTTTACGATGGGTGACGATATCGCGCAACTGAGTGTAGATCCCTTCTTGCACCTGTTCATCTGCAACACCCGTAACTTCCACGCTCATGTCGTGGTTAATACGAATTTTTCCTGTGTAAACTTCATCTCCCTGTACCAGATGCACATCTGCACTGTAGCCAGGAAAGTTTTCATCCCAGGTGTAACGACTTTCGTAAGCGGTTTGGAATAACTCGCGGGCTGTTGTTGGATGTGTCATATTACCAATTTGACTTCTCTTTTCTCAGTTTAATCTATAGTTAGTTGACCTTGGACAGCTCAGTATTAACGGCCAATAACTTAATCTTGTGAATTGTTTTCTGATGCTGAAACCATCACTGGTTGTTGATACAGTGGTACTGTAAATGTGACTGTTGATCCAAGTCCTTCACCTAGACTGTAAAAATTCACTTCACCACCCATTCCCTCTACGAGCTTCTGAGATATTGCCAAGCCTAACCCAGTACCACCATACTGACGGGTACGGGAACTATCCACTTGAGAGAAGAGTTGAAAGAGTTTATCTTGTTTATCTAAAGAAACACCAATCCCTGTATCTGCCACGCGCACTCTTACCATGCCAGGAAATTGTTGATCTTGAAATATGACCTTTTTGCGTATCACATCGGCAGTAACCGTGATTCCACCTTCATGGGTAAACTTCATCGCATTACCCACTAGATTTAGCATGACCTGTTTGAGGCGTTGATAGTCACCATAAACGATAATTTCATCACAGGTATCAGGTGGATGCATATTGAAGCTGAGATTTCTACTTTCTGCCTGAGGACGAATGAAACTATCTATATCACTAAATAACTCATTGAGTTTGACAGAGCCTAGTTCCAGCTCCATTTTACCTGCTTCAATTCTGGCAATGTCTAAGATATCATTGATAATATCAAGCAAGTATATAGACGATTTATGAGCTTCTTGGAGAAATTGGTTTTGCTCTTCTGGATCATCTGCCATACCCTCTAGGATCAGCTTTAAAAATCCGATGATTCCGTTAAGTGGTGTTCGTAATTCATGGGTTACATTGGCTAGAAACTCTCGGATGTGACAGGTAGCTTCTTCGGCTTTTTGACTTGCTGCTTCCAATTCTTTGTATAAAGTAGCATGCGCGATCGCCGTTCCTAGTTGATCTGCGACATCTTTTGCCAGCTCTAGTTCATCTGCTGTCACCCCATCGCATTCGTTAGGTAAAGTAACAGCGATCAATCCATTTGGTTGGTCTTGATAGCAAGTTGCAACCACTAACATTCTTTGCTGTTCTAACTGAGGATGTTGAGGATTGTCTACTAAAATTGGTTCTAGGGTGGTTAAAGCACGAGCAAAGGTAGGCTCAGAGGCGATTTCTATTTCTAAGCCAAGGATAGAACTAATTGCTGGTCGGTGATGCTCTGCGATCACCTGTACTTTTGAGCGAGAAGGTTCATAGGGACAGATAATACAGCGTTCTATTGATAGAGCTTTCCCTAAATTGTCTACTGTTTGTTGCCAAATAATGTCTAAATCCAACGTGCGCCGGATATTTCTGGTAATTTGATTTACCTTTTTTCGGTGTTGTTGGGAACGACGTAAAGCCAGATTTTCTTGCGGTACAGGCGTTTTTGTCGCCACATTGACTTCTGTTGTGGTAACTGTAGATTGCAGTAATCTTCCCATTACCAACAACGTTGTCGCGGCACTTCCCATTGGTGGCATGATTGGACTTATGACCAACTCGAACTCGTACCACTTTTGTTTAAAGCTAAACCAGCATTGAAATCTTTCTGGAGTCAAACTATTCAAAATTCGTTGCAATCGTTCCAGATAGGAGCTTTTGTCTACTGGAGCAAAAGTTTGCTTTCCATTGAGACTCTTAACTATTTGCTCAGACTTTAACCCTAGACTCTCACTATGTTGCCAATAAAAGGTTAAGTAACGCCCTATCCCATCTTGTGTGTACACCAACTCGGCTCCTAAATTTGCCCATAAGTCACAAGTTTGTTTGGTAAGAGGTTCCTGATTTTTTGACACAATATTCGGCTGTTGAGAATCAGCAGTGATGCTCATGACTAGAGTTGGATGAACAGAGAGCAATTTACACAATTGTTGCTAATTGCTGCCAAAAGTTTGGCATAGATTTTTACAACTTGGGCAGAGTTAATGGGCGGGTTTAAGTTTTTCGAGCATTTTCGAAAATATAATAGTGAAAAATTTACATTTTTTAATCCTCCTGTTCTGATAAATTGTTTAGCTTAGTCGTTCCATTCTCCACGTGGTGGTAAAGGTTTCCGAATCGGTGTACGTGTTAGCTCATCATCTCTTGAGGTTTCGCCCCTTAACCACTGGCGGATCGCCACCTCAATGACTTTGCTAGGATCATTGGTCAGATGTCGAATCTGTTCTACTAATTCGGAATCTAAACGGATAGAAATTTCTACCTTCTCAGTTAGTTTTTGCTCCCCATTGGTAGCTTTCTCTTTCATAGTCATAGGTGATGTACTCTGAATTTGTTTTTTCCAAGGTTTTGTAAAGTCTTTCTATATCTAGATTAGGACGACTGTGGGGGCAATAGCCCATGATATCTGTGTTTTGTACTCATTGATGTTTATTGTACGCCCCCGTGTGATGAATCCCAGAAGCCAAGAACAGACTTTTATATATTTTTGAAAGTTCAACTGTCTTACAGTAAAGAGGGAAGTTTATTGTCTAATAACTCTTAAAACCAGGTCAATAGTCACTAGTCGCACTCACCCTGCTTTCTTTACTCTCTCACCTCTACACCAAAAAGAAGCGTCTTAGCGAAGAAAGCATTAAAATACGTTAAGTATATTGCACTTTTCTCCTTGGTTGCTGCTAAAGCTAAATAAGTATAAGTATATGACTGACGTTCCCGCAGCTCGCATTCGTAATTTCTGTATCATTGCTCACATAGATCATGGGAAATCGACCCTTGCAGATCGCTTGCTGCAAGTCACTGGCACAGTAGACGAGCGGCAAATGAAGGAACAGTTTCTGGATAACATGGATCTGGAACGGGAGCGTGGCATCACTATTAAGCTACAAGCCGCCCGGATGAACTATCAAGCAAAAGATGGTCAGCAATATGTTCTGAATTTGATTGATACTCCAGGACACGTTGATTTTTCCTACGAGGTATCACGCAGTCTTGCTGCTTGTGAAGGTGCATTGTTGGTAGTAGATGCTTCTCAAGGTGTAGAGGCACAAACTCTGGCAAATGTCTACTTAGCTCTGGAACATAACTTAGAAATTATCCCAGTTTTAAATAAAATTGATTTGCCAGGAGCAGAACCAGAACGGGTGATCAGCGAAATTGAAGAAATTATTGGTTTAGATTGCAGTGGTGCAATTCTGGCATCTGCTAAAGAGGGAATTGGTATTGATGAAATTTTAGAAGCAATTGTGGAGCGGATTCCACCACCACGAAATACGATCAACGAATCTTTACGAGCGCTGATTTTTGATAGCTACTACGACAGCTATCGAGGAGTGATTGTGTATTTCCGGGTTATGGATGGCACCCTGAAAAAAGGCGATCGCATCTACCTCATGGTATCTGGCAAGGAATATGAAATTGACGAACTTGGGGTACTTTCCCCCACTCAGAAGCAAGTTGAGGAACTTCACGCTGGGGAAGTGGGCTATTTAGCAGCGGCAATTAAAGCAGTAGCTGATGCACGGGTAGGAGATACGATCACTCTTTCTAATGCTAAAGCGGCTGAACCTTTGCCTGGTTATACAGAAGCTAACCCAATGGTGTTCTGTGGGATGTTCCCTATAGATGCTGATCAATTTGAAGATTTGCGGGAAGCCCTACAAAAGCTGAAGCTCAATGATGCAGCTTTGCACTACGAACCAGAAACTTCTAGCGCCATGGGCTTTGGCTTCCGTTGTGGCTTTTTAGGCTTGCTGCATATGGAAATTGTGCAAGAACGCCTAGAGCGAGAGTATAACCTCGATCTCATTATTACAGCACCCTCTGTAGTTTATAGGGTGACAACGAATAAGGGTGAAGTACTGTATATCGACAACCCCAGTCACCTACCCTCTCCCAATGAACGAGAGAAAATTGAAGAACCCTACGTCCAAGTCGATATGATTACGCCGGAAACCTATGTTGGCACTCTGATGGAGTTGTCACAAAATCGGCGTGGTGTCTTCAAGGATATGAAATATCTCACCCTAGGACGTACAACACTGACCTATGAGTTGCCTTTAGCAGAAGTTGTCACTGACTTTTTCGACCAAATGAAGTCCCGATCGCGCGGTTACGCAAGTATGGAGTATCACCTGATTGGCTACCGTGAAAATCCATTAGTCAAGCTGGATATTATGATCAACAGTGAGCCAGTAGACTCCTTGGCAATGATTGTCCATCGTGATAAAGCTTACAACGTTGGGCGGTCTATGGCGGAAAAACTCAAAGAACTCATTCCCCGTCATCAATTTAAAGTGCCCATTCAAGCAGCGATCGGTAGCAAGATTATTGCTAGTGAACATATTCCTGCTTTAAGAAAAGACGTACTTGCTAAATGTTACGGTGGTGACATTAGTCGTAAAAAGAAACTCTTACAGAAGCAGGCAAAGGGTAAAAAGCGGATGAAAGCCGTGGGTACGGTGGATGTCCCGCAGGAAGCCTTTATGGCAGTGCTGCGTTTAGATCAGGAGTAAGTCAGTAGTTTATAATTTGAAATTCGTAATTCGTAGTTATCTCCAGAATCAATGTAGGAATTTGAAATAGTCTTACAAAGCTATTTCTTATTTTCTGTAAATAAATGTAGAGATTTGTCCTCATTAATTACGAATTACGAATTCTTATTTAGACGAGTGTTGAGGACAGAGATTATCAAGAGTCAGTAATTTACCAAGATATTGTGCAGCAAGGACGGGAACAAGGAATCGCTGAAGGTAGAGTTGAAGCTCTACAATAAGTAGCAATGAACTTGCTGAAAACTGGTATATCCTTAGAGCAGGTAGCAATAGTTACTGGTCTATCAGTTGAACAACCTCAAACCTTGCAGCAAAAAAGTAAATCACAACACTAAAATCTAAAATCTAATCAAACACATATTTTTGAGCCACTTTCCAGTAACGGGAGAAGCGCTTGAGGTCGATATAACCGTCGTAGTCAAAAAACGGTTCTATCTCGAAGACTTCCAATTCTAGAGAACCTTCAATTGCACTGCAAATTGTTTCAAAACGAGGACTGGGACTCTCTGCTGTCACAACTTTGTTAGCGTTATGCTCTTTAGCAAAGGCTAAAATTTCTTGAGCAACATCGCCACGACGAATAACAACGGGTAACTCTAGTAAGCATTCGTAGATAAAGGTTAGGCGTTTCAGGCTCAATTGCCATTCTTCGATCAAAGCATCGTCCCAAACCCAAATGGCGGGTGTGTTGGGGTATTCTTGTAGTGCAGGATTTTGCGGACTTAGACAGTCGCCGTGTATCCAAATAATTGGGTTAGTCATGAAATTTGAACTTTTTGATAAAAAATTACCACCTTGCCAAGGAAGCCAAGAATTTTAACGACGCTTCTTTCCGCTTTGCCAACTTTGGCTATTAGGCTGTCTGGTAAACTCCCCTTGAGGAAAAAGTTTCGCTTCTAATTCTTCATAACTCCCCTCAAAGTCGCAATGACCGTAGAGAGGACATTGACGACAGTAAATGCCTTCCGTGTAGCGTTCTAGATTTTCGCGGTTGAAGAAGTAGGGTTTTTGGCTAAAGGTACTGGCTACCCATTGCCAGGACATATTATTACTGGCTGGATCACCATCTAGTAGATGTTCGAGAAACCACTTAGCTCCTGCTTGCCAACGAATACGCTGCCAATGGACTATGTAAGCTGCTAGCCACATGCGTGCGTGATTATGCAGATAGCCAGTTTCTCGGAGATCATGGCTGAAACTGTCGATGCAAACTCGTCCTGTTGTGGCTTGTTTGATGGTCATTGGCAAATTGGGTGCGTAGTCTTTGGGAGTGTAGCCTGTTTTGTATTCTTCCTGATCTTGCCAGATTCCATCCCCTAGCTTGACATATAAGCGTTGCCAATAGTCGCGCCAGCCTAACTCGTTAATGAGTTTGGTGGCGTCTTCTTGATCCTGTACACGCTCCAAAACATAGTCCCGAATTTCGCGCAAGCTAAGCACACCATAGCGAATGTATGGGGAAAGTCGCGTTACAGCACCTGAGAAAAAATTACGTGTTTTTGCGTAGGTTTTAGGATTCACTTTTTGCAGAGCTTTTGTGCCAGCTTCACGTCCACCTATAGTTTCACTAATGTGGTTATCACGGCTGGCTGCTTGAGGAAACTCTTGTTTTAGATAGGCTACCAAGTCTTCACGGTTGGTAAAGTCACGTCGCATATTATTAGTCATATCCACTTGGTGCTTCTTTCTGTACGGATGGGAATAATAACATAAAGTTCTTGTACAGCATACCAATGAAAGCTCTAAGCATTTTAGCCACAGTATTTTTCTTCACTAGCGCAATACCTAGCTTTGCTTATCCTAGCAATGATCAGATCTGGAGGTGGGAGCAAAAGAACCTTAAAATTTCTGATATTAAATTCGACCCTGAATTCCTCATCGTGTCAGTACCAGTTGAAGATACTCAGGGTAGTAAATTTGAATTTGTTATACAGTGTGGGAACAACCCAAATTTTTACTACAAGCAATTGGCATTGCAAAGCAAGGCTGAAAGTATGGGAGCAGATAAAGAATTGGTGACAAAGCTTTGTACCGAAGCCTTTGAAGTGAGGGATGTCTATATCCGCCAGTTACTTTCTCATGAAACCTGTAAGCGAATAAATTGGCAATATGGTATTAGCAGCATTCCTGTTTCTCTATATGGCAATATTGCCAGAAAAAAAGATCACAACCGTAATGGATTTGCTTGTGATTTATGATATGAGTAAGCAGGTCACTAGCCAAGGCTCGGAATCTTCTCAAGGTCATAGCTTAAGAGGACAAATGACCAACGACTCACGATAGCCACAACTCAGGAAAATCATGTCCCAACGCCCTATATATTTAGACTGTCACGCAACTACACCTGTAGATGAACGGGTCGTTGCGGCAATGTTACCTTACTTTACTGAAAATTTTGGGAATCCATCTAGCTTCAGTCATGTTTATGGCTGGGAAGCAGAAGCAGCTGTCAAACAAGCACGAAACACATTAGCAAATGCAATCAACTCTACACCAGAAGAAATTGTCTTTACGAGTGGTGCGACAGAAGCGAATAATTTGGCTATCAAAGGCGTTGCGGAAGCTTATTTTCAAAAAGGACAGCATATTATTACTGTTGCTACTGAACATAATGCAGTTCTCGATCCCTGTAAGTATTTGAAATCTCTCGGGTTTGAAATCACAATACTTCCAGTCCAACGAGACGGGCTCATTGATCTAACTGAGTTGGAAAAAGCTTTTCGTCCTGAGACAATTCTGGTTTCAGTTATGGCTGCTAATAATGAAATTGGTGTGTTGCAGTCATTGACAGAAATAGGGGTAAAATGTCGTGATGCAGGTATCCTTTTCCATACCGACGCTGCACAAGCCATTGGCAAGATACCTCTTGATGTGCAAGCTATGAATATTGACATTATGTCTTTAACAGCACATAAGGTATACGGTCCTAAGGGTATTGGTGCGCTGTATGTCCGTCGTCGGAACCCTAGAGTACAATTGGCTCCTCAGCTACACGGCGGTGGACATGAACGCGGAATGCGCTCTGGTACTTTGTATACACCGCAAATTGTTGGATTTAGTAAGGCGGTTGAGATAGCTTTACAAGAATACAGTGCAGAAACTCAACGGCTTACTCAACTCAGACAAAGATTGTGGGAGCAAATCAAGCAGATAGAGGGTATTCATCTCAATGGACATCCTACCCAAAGATTACCAGGAAATTTAAATATCAGTGTTGAGGGAGTGGATGGATCTGCCTTGCTTTTAGGATTGCAGTCCGTGATGGCAGTATCTTCCGGCTCAGCTTGTACTTCAGCAACAACTACACCCTCCCATGTTCTTACAGCATTAGGACATCCTGAGCAATTAGCTTACGCATCAATACGGTTTGGGATAGGTCGCTTTAACACTGTTGAGGAGATTGATACGGTAGCAGCACATGTTGTTGCGACTATTCAAGGCTTGCGCAAGCAGAAAACATTGGTTTGAGATAATTTCTAATAGACAGACTATCTACCCTGACTCAATGCTTCTAGCAAAGTCTTTATGGCTTGCTCTTTTTGTGGATCTGCACCTTGAGTGTATTCAAATGAGAATGGAACTTGGATGTCTGGTGTAACACCTTTGCCTTCTAACCTCTGTTGATCATTAAGTAGCACGTTTGCAACTGCTAAGTAAAGTAAACTACCATCATCCATCAAAAAAGGACTCCCAGCAAGTACTGCACCTGCGGTTTTGGAACCGACTAAGGGTCCAATTTTATGTTGCTGAAAACCAAACGCCACAATCTCTTTACTACTTCTGCTACCTTCATTTACCAACATAACTACAGGCTTTTTCCATTGAGAGATATAACTATATTTCTTGCCGTTACGGGAAATACTAGTTACCTTTGGGCCTGTCTGGGCAGTAAATATGTTGAGATAATCGATATCTCCTCCACCCCAGCCATCTCTAAGATCTAAAATCAGTCCGTCTGCTTCTTTAAGGCGACCATAAATCAAGTCCTCCTGAAGTTGCTGGTGATTGGGGTCAGCAGCATTTGACCAAATATGAACATAGCCAATTTTTTTATCTTGCCGTGGAATAACTTGAACACTTGCTCTTTGCGCATCTAAAAACATCGTGGTTGGGTCCAGCATTTTTGGTGCGATCGCGATTTCTTTGCGACTATTAGGATCAGCGGAAGACTGAATCAATAACTGGACTTTTTTATTAGCTTTGCCTGCAAAAGATTGTATTGGTTGGTATGGACGACCATCCACACTAAGCAGCTGATCTCCCACTTTTAGCCCAGCTTCTGCAGCCGGACTGCCATCGAGAATAGCACTGACAAAGGTTTTGCCATTCACCTTTTTAGTAAAAAAGCCTATTCCACTGTATGAGATCTTGCCATTTGGGAAGAACTTTTTTAACTGTTTCTGTAACTTAATATTTCCTGGCTCAAAAATGCCCAATAGCTGATAGTACGCTGGCTCATCCTGAGTGTAAAAGTGAGTATGAGAGCTTTTTAATTCAGCAAGCATTTGATTGATAACCACAGCAACATCTCGGCTAGACTTGGTCTGTGCTGCTTGCTTCTGATACTTTTCCCTTACTGCTTTCCAGTCTACGCCATGAAAGCTTGGGTCGTAAAAATGGTCATTGACTGTCTGCCAAGCGTGTTCAAAGACTTTAGTCTCAGGTGTTGCCAGTATCTTAGGCAGTGGTGATATCAACCACAGGAGGAGCAAAACTGAAAAGCTCATCAGCATTGCTATTGCTAACCCACGTAGTTGAGGGAGTCTTAGTCTTTTCATATTGCTCTCCGTCAAAACCTACCTAGAATGGTCTGTTTATATTAAGTTTAAAAAAAAAGGCTACAAAAATGATTAAGCAGACTGATAGAAACAATACATCTGTCTTCGAGCAGTTGCAGGGAATTGAGGGCGAATAATAACTTATTCCACGTGCTCTTTAGGGATGGTGTTTGTCCTCTTGTCTTTCCTGGTCATTGATCATTTTTATGACACACATGAAAATGACAAATGACGCGACATGCTACCTCTTGAAGGCATAATCAAAATTGGTTTAATCATGTCCCACCCAATAGAAGTCCGCAACCCTCGCACTGGCAAATATGACTATGTGATTATACCGCCGCCTTCAAAGCTGCTGGCACAATTGTGTAACAGGTTACGTAGATCTCAAGTTCGCTGGCATCAACTAGAACTAGAGGGACGAATTGCAGCCCTACAACAATGGAAACAAGCTATATTGTCAAGGCGCGATAAATTGACTGAAGCATTGGTGAGTGATACAGGAAGATTGTCTATATCGGTACTAGAAATTGACTCGTTCCTCTCCAGTATTGATCGCTGGTGCAAATTAGCACCGGAGTTGCTACAAGAATCTGAAACAGACACAGCAATTGAATTCATTCATTTGCAACAAACAGGGGTTCCTTATCCTCTAGTTGGGGTTATTAGCCCTTGGAATTTTCCCTTATTACTCTCAACAATTGATGCAATTCCAGGATTGTTAGCGGGTTGTGCTGTTGTTATCAAGCCAAGTGAATTTGCTCCCCGCTTTATGGCACCTCTATTAACAGCAATCAATTCTGTGCCAGTACTACGTGATGTCTTAACTTTTATTGAGGGGTCAGGCGAAACGGGGGCTGAATTGATTGAACATGTTGATCTCATTTGCTTTACCGGAAGTGTAGCTACGGGACGAAAAGTGGCAGAAGCTGCAGCAAAACGCTTTATTCCAGCGTTTTTGGAATTGGGAGGAAAAGATCCAGCAATTGTTTTATCTTCAGCCAATTTGGATTTAGCAACCTCAGCAATTTTGTGGGGTTCAGTTGTTAACACAGGACAGTCATGTCTCTCTATAGAGCGGATTTATGTTGCTGAGCCTATATTTGAAGAGTTTGTAGAACAACTGGTAGCCAAAGCTCAATATCTGCAGCTAGCCCATCCTACGGTTGAAAGCGGAGATATTGGTCCGATTATTGCAGAAAAGCAGGCAGCAATCATTCGTGATCATTTGCTAGACGCATTGTCTAAGAGAGCAGCGATTCACTGTGGTGGAGACGTTGAGGAATATGGTGGTGGTTGGTGGTGTCGTCCCACAGTTCTCACAGCTGTTGATCATTCCATGAAAGTGATGACTGAAGAGACCTTTGGACCAATTATGCCTGTGATGTCTTTTGCGACGGTTGAGGAAGCAATAAATTTAGCAAATGACTCAATTTATGGATTGAGTGCTGCTGTTTTTGCAGGATCGGAACAAGAGGCTTTGGCCGTCGCCCGCCAGATAGATGCAGGTGCTATTAGTATTAATGATGCTGCTCTCACCGCTATTATGTACGAGGGAGAAAAGAATTCATTCAAATTCTCTGGTATGGGTGGGTCACGCATGGGACCATCAGCAATCAAACGGTTCATACGAAAAAAAGCTTTTTTAATTAAAACAAAATCTATTAGCGATCCTTGGTGGTTTCAGGAGAAATAGGGCATGGGGCATGGGATACAACTTGATAGAGGGTAAAGTTCTGATTGATGGCAAGGTACAAGTTTAAGAGAAGCAAGCAGCATGTCAGATAATTTTGATACAACCGAATCATTTCGTGCATTAGC
>Ga0070738_10001406_pt1 | contig 48803 bp, 32 predicted proteins | sample Coa_R2_2_FD_66446 | JGI IMG/M metagenome (GOLD analysis project Ga0070738, IMG submission 66446) | Surface soil microbial communities from Centralia Pennsylvania, which are recovering from an underground coalmine fire - Coalmine... | ecosystem: Environmental > Terrestrial > Soil > Unclassified ... | reverse complement strand
GCATCAACGCGCTGATGCGCCACGTCGCGTCGCGCTGGGGCAAGGCGGGGATCCGATCCAACGCGATCGCGCCCGGCGTGGTGATGACCGAAAACGCTCTCGCCAACATGCCCGAGGAGATGCGAGCGGCGATACTGCAAATGGGTCGTAGCACGCGGCTGGGGCGCCCCGAGGACATCGCCTCGATGGTGGCGCTGCTCTTCTCCGACGACGGCGAATGGATCAACGGCCAAGTCGTCAGCGTCGACGGCGGCGTCACGATGCGGGCGTGAGATCGGCGACTTCCATCGGCGTCTAAGCCGTCTATGAGGCTGCTGCCGGGGCGGGTTGCCTAAACGTCCGCGTTCGCTTAATGAGAATAATTATCACTTGCATTCTCATTAAGGAGCTGTCATGACGTTCAAGGGATGCACGCTCGCTGCAGCCTGTGCGGCGCTGATGTCAAGTTGCGCTTACGGGCCGACCGCGTTCGCGGACGAGCCGGTTTTCGGGTATGTCTATACGACCGATCTACTGCCGCAGGATCGGTACGACATCGAGCAGTGGATCACGGATCGCGATGGACAGGCCTACGGCTACTATCATGCCGTCGAGGGCCGAACCGAATTCGAGTATGGCGTCACCGATAATTTCCAGCTCGCGCTTTATCTCAATTACGCCTATGTCGGCGCCGATCATAACAGCGTGCATGGACTGACCGAGGGAAGCGACATCAAGTCGAGCGCCAATCCGTTCCGCTCATACGGCAATCTTCATTATGACGGCCTCTCGGTCGAAGCGACGTACCGCGTGCTCAGCCCCTATACCGATCCTGTCGGCCTTGCCTTCTATGTCGAGCCGGAGATCGGACCGAAGGAATACGGCGTCGAGCTTCGCGGAATCGTGCAGAAGAATTTCTTCGACGATCGGCTGGTTCTGGCCGGCAATGTCTGGGTCGAGTTCGAACGCGAGGCGGGGTCGAATCTCGGCGCCGTCGGCGCCGAGGAAGGACCCGCCGGCAACAAGACCAACGCGACCTACGCCGAGCTCGATCTCGGCGCCTCGTATCGATTCGCTCCGAACTGGTCGGCCGGAATCGAATTCCGGAATCATCGGGAATATGGCGGCTATTCGCTGAGCCACAGCGACCAAGACCATACGGCTTATTTCGTCGGGCCGAATATCCACTACGCCAATGAACGCTGGTACGCGACGATCAGCGTCTTGCGCCAAATCTCGGCAATCGGCTTCACCGACGACCAGAAGGCTGAGATGCTGCATGGCCGACTCTATGGCGACGAGCACACGACATGGGACGGCCTACGCCTGATCGTCGGCCGCAGCTTCTGAGCTCCGATATTCGCGGTCAGAACCTCACGCGGACGCCGCCAAAGGCGCTGATCGGCGCACTGGGACTCTCGAATCGATTGTCGACGCCGGGGCCGTTGGTGATTCCGTTTCGTGGAACGCCCGGCGCGCCGACTCCCGTCGGGTCGCCTAATATGCCGAATGTGGCGTAGGACGCGTCGAATGCGTTGACGATGTTGACAAAAAGCTGGACGCCATCGACCAGGTCGTAGGCCGAATGGAGATTGACAACGGCGAAGCCCGGCAATGGCTTTATCTGGTTGGACGCATCGCCAAAGAAGAACTGCGAGCTTTCCCAGACCACGTCGCCGCCGACCGTCCAATTATCGGTCACGCGATAGTCCGCACCCAGCTTGATCCTATGCGCGGGAATGCCGGGAAGCTTGTCGCCGGGGGTAATCTGGATGTCGCCCATGGTGTTCGCGAATAGGTTCTGCGGCGAGTTCAGCAGGAACGTTGATTCGAAGGTAGCGGCGACATAGCTGTAATTTGCGAACGCGCTGAACCGATCGGATTGATAGCGCAAGCCGAGTTCCGCGCCTTGCCGCCGCGTTCCGCCGATATTCTGGAAATAGCCGGTGCTGATGGAGGTGGCGGCCGCATAGATGTCGTCGTCGAGGTTGGTCCTGAACAGGCTTGCATTCCAGATGAAGCGGCCGTCGACAAGCTGCGGCAGCGTGAAGTTTCCGCGCAGACCCAGCTCCCAAGTGTGAGAGACGACCTGATGTAGCGTGGGGGGATCGGACGAAAGGCTCGATGGTAGAAGGCACGGCGCCGTCGGATTTGCGCATTCGATTTCGCTCGGAGTCGGCGCCCTGTTGTTCTCGGAGTACCCGACATAAGCCGTCGTGTAGGCACTTAATCGATAGGTCGCGCCGACCGCCGGATTGAAGCGGCTATATCGATTTTGCCCGGTGAGATCGTCACCGAGACGGTCGGCGAGGTCGATCTGCGCGACGTTATATCGTCCGCTGACGGTGACCGCGAGATCGTCGGTCACATTGAAAGTGTCCGTCGCATAGAAGCCGTAATAGCGGCTGGCCGCTCCCAGGCTCACCGGCGTCGCCTCAAACGGCGTGTTCTCCGGCGTCGATACGAACAGGCCGGAAAAAGAAACCCGAAGTCGCGGATCGATCGTGCCGAGTTCCGCCGACGATTGGAAATCAGTCGAGGCGCTGTCGATGCCGGCGCCGACTGTCAGGATGTTCTCGTGGCCAAACAGGGAAGCCGATTCGGCGGCCTGGACTGAACCGCCCAGCCCGACAGTGCGGAGCGACTGAAAATTATTCTCGCCGATGAAAAGAGAGCCGCCTTGCGATATGTCGGGTATGAATCCGCCGTTCGGTCCCCTGACCGCCGTCGCGCCGTCTGATTGGCACATGCTTCCGGCGAGGCTCGGATCGGTGCAGGCGGTATAGTGCGTCGTGTTGCCGTTCACGACGGTTTGGCGATATTCCCGATAGTAGAAATTGCTTTGAATCGAAAGCGTGTCGGTGGCCGCGTAGCCGGCATTGATGGTAACGAACTCCAGCTCATCGGTATTGCTTTGCGGACTCGTGAAGATGAGAGCACGGTCGATGGCCAGTTCCTGCACCGGTGTCGGCGACTCGCCCGACAGGCGGTTGTTTGCCCCGGTGAAGCCGAGGTCGATCGTAAGCCGATCGCCGCGGTAGCTGAGGGCCGAGTAGAGCTGCCTCAGGGAATCGGGTGAGAATTGTCGCCAGCCATCCTCCTCGAGCGCCCGTGCGGCCATATAGATTCCCCAAGCGCCGTTGTTCCGTCCATATTGGATGCCCGCCTGCCTTTGGCCCCATGATCCGCCCGAAATCTCGGCTTGCCCTCCTTGATAGGTGAAGCCGTTCTTCATGGACATGACGACGGCGCCGCCGAGCGCGTTCAGCCCATAGACAGGATTGGAGCTGATGACGTCGATCCGGTCGATCGCGAGATCGGGAAAGAGGTCCCAGTTCAGATTGTCGCCGAACGCGTCGTTGATACGCACGCCGTTCTGATAGACCGCCAACCCCTCGGGCGTACCCAATACCGGCGACGCTTCGAAACCGCGATAGAGAATATCGGGCTGAAACGGATCGTTCAAATTATTGTTGATGTTGACGCTGCCGAGTTGATCGTTGATCGCGCTGATGATGCTGGCAGTCCCCTCCCGCGTCAGATCCGAAGCCTCTAGCATCTGAGTGCTGTAGGGTAGCTTGTCGATCGGGATGCTCGTGCCCGGAAGGGCCGTCGTCCCGATCACCGTGATCGTCTGCATCGGAGTGGCTTGATCCGAGGCGGTTTCCGCGAGAGAGGACGGTCCGCTGGCAACGGCGGCAATTGCAGTCACGATGGATCGGACCCAAGGCATGCTGTATCCGGCTCGAGGAGAGAATCAGGCCTCCTATCAGATGTGACCTGATATGTCTTTGAAAAATCGTCCCTTTACTCTCGAATGTCATCGAGTCGCTCTGCGTCGGCCAGCACGTTAAGATGGGCAATTCGCAGAATCGAGCTATCGTACGAGAACACCTCTTGCGCACCGATATGCCTGTCGAGCCATCCGAGGCCGGGCCGGGCGGTCCTGCGCCGGCGCCCGCCCCCAAACGGACCCGGCCGGCGCTGGTCGAGGGCCCGATAGCGCGGACACTCTTCATGTTCTCGCTGCCGATCCTCGGCAGCAGCATCCTGCAATCGATCAATGGGTCGATCAACGCGATTTGGATTGGCCGGCTCATCGGATCGGACGGTCTCGCGGCGACGCTGAACGCGAACGGAATACTTTTCTTTCTGCTGAGCATCGGATTCGGCCTAGGCATGGCCGGTATGATCCTGATCGGCCAAGGATTGGGCGCCGGCGATGTTTCGCAAGTGAAACGCACCGTCGGGACGACGCTGGTCTTTTTCACGGCGCTGTCTTTCGTGATGGCGCTTGGAGGTTTTCTGGCGGCGCCGCAGATGTTGTCGGCGATGCGGACCCCCTCCGAGGTGATGTCGCTCGCTTCAGCCTATCTGCGAGTCATCTTTCTCGCGCTACCGGCGATCTATCTCTACACATTCGTAATGATGGCGCTGCGGGGTTCCGGCGATTCGCGGACGCCGTTTATTTTCTTAGCCATCTCCGCCGCTCTCGATGTCGGACTCAATCCCATCATGATTTTGGGGCTCGGACCGATTCCGGCTCTCGGCATCTCGGGCTCGGCGCTCGCCACCTTGCTGTCGCAATGGATCGGCCTCGCGGCGCTGCTCATCTGGCTGTACCGCAAGCATCATTTTCTGCGTCTCACGCGGGACGAGTTACGCTATCTGAAGCTCGATGGCGAGATATTGCGGGCGCTCGTGGCGAAGGGCATGCCCATGGCGCTTCAGATGATCGTCATGTCGTCCTCCATGCTCGCGATGAGCAGCCTGGTCAACCGACATGGAGCGACGACCGCGGCCGCCTATAGCGCTTGCTTCCAGCTTTGGAGCTATATCCAGATGCCCGCCATGGCCGTCGGCAACGCGGCATCTTCGATGGCGGCGCAAAATGTCGGCGCGGGGCGGTGGGATCGAGTCTCCCGCATCGCGCAGACGGGCGTTCTCTATAATATCGTGCTGACCGGAATGCTGGTGCTGGTCGTTACCTTGATCGACCGCGGGGCCTTTGCGATTTTCCTCGGCGGCGACCGTCCCGCCATCGATATCGCGCGCCATATCCACTTTATCGGATCCTGGTCGTTCGTCGTGTTCGGTGTCGCCTTCGTCCTTTCGAGCGTCGTTCGCGCGACCGGCGCTGTCGTTCCACCGCTGATCTTCCTGTTCATTGCGATGTGGCTGGTTCGTTTGCCTTTCGCTTGGGCCCTCGGTCGCAGCTTGGGTGCGGACGCGATCTGGTGGAGCTTCCCGTTGGGCTCCTTGACCTCGATGCTCCTGCTCCTGACCTATTACCAAATCGGCGGCTGGAAGAAGGCGCGCATGCTGGAGCCGCATATGGATAGTGCCGCCGGGGCCCAACCCTGTCGGTCGGCTGGGCAGTGGGTTCGGCTGCCGAAGTGAGTCCTGCGACCGCCAACAATGCAATCGCGTGCATCGAGGTGAGCGACATCGGGCGCAGCACGATGTGCCCAGCCGGGCAAAAAGATGGTCCGCACCAAGGTCCGCTTCGATGTGGCTGATGCCACCATCCGGCGCGATCTCGCATTCCTCAGCTCGGTGTGGATCACTTCCTCGATTGAGGAACATGGTCACAACGCGGCTTCGAGAGGAGGTTCGCCGCATCGATAATGGGATTAGTTTACCGCAACAATAACAACACGATTCTTGACACAGACCTGAGAAGTCAGCGAGTGTGTCGGATCACTTTCGTCGGTTTTTCAGGGAGTTAGATTGGTAGCAGCGGAACGCTACCGCCTTCCCCCACAGCAGCAACCCATACCCTATCGCATCCGGTGTTGCATTCTGGTGCGAAGGTCCTGATCCGAACGGTATGAGTCGGACGGGAAGTACAAACCCATGGGTTGCGAACCAAGCCTTCGAAGATCGCGACCCACAACGTGAAAGGCATCACCGGGCGTTTGCGCTATGGCCGCTTGTCCATGCCTCCCTGCATCTGGTCTTGCCGTCGATCGGCGGTTTGCGCGAGAAACCCGTGGCGAAGCGGACAGGATTGCAACTTTAAGGATAATGACTTAAAGATTGACCCGGATACAGGAGAGAGTCGGCATTACCATATGGACTGGCTTGGAGAGCTCACCTATAATCCGACCTCAGACCTCATGACCGAGATCGGCATAGGCGGCGATCGCCGGCTCCTCGCGCAGCGTCAGGTTGATTTCAGCCGGCCAATACTGAGTCATCAGCACCATGTGGACTCGGCGGATCGAGTCGACCCACATGCCGGTTCCTGCCGCGCCGCCCCAGCCGAAGACGCCGGCCGGCATCCGGGTCGGTGCGAGTGCGACCTGCATCGCCGCCCCGAACCCGAGGTTGGGTAGCTTGTTGCCGAAGAACTGCACGCCGACGCCTGGCGGAAATAGATTCGATGCGGCGAGCCGCGCGGTCTCGGGCTTGAGCAGTCGGACTCCGCGCGTCTCGCCTTGCCCAGCCAGCATCGCCGTGAAGCGCGAATAGTCGCGCGCTGTGGAGACGAGCCCGCCGCCGCCCGAGAGCAGGGAGGGACGTGCGTAGGCGCTGTCTGCCGCACTGTCGGCTAGAGTCCAGCAGCCATCAGGCGTTCTTTGATGCAGATTGACGAGCCGGTCGAGCTTCTCGGGAGGAACGACGAAGCTCGTGTCGCGCATTCCCAGCGGCCCGAAGATGCGCTCCTCGAAGAAGCGGTCCAGCGTTTTGCCCGAAACATGTTCGATTACCGCTCCGAGGATATCGATCGAAAGGCTGTACTCGAACATCTCGCCCGGATCACGCGCCAGCGGCAGCCGCGCCAGCCGTTCGATCATTTCCGTCAGATCACGCGGATGCTCTTTCGAGGATTGATGCGAGGCGATGCGGAGCCCTGGCTCGATGCCTAATGCTCGATAGCGCGCTGCGAGGGGTGAAGCCTGCAAGTGATACGTGAATCCTGCCGTGTGCGTGAGCAAGTCACGGACCGTAGGCTGGCGCTTAGGCGGCCGGGTAGCCTCGCCGTCGTCAGTAACCAGCACGGAGAGATTGGCGAACGCGGGAAGGAGTTCGCCGAGAGGCTGCTCGAGCCGGATAAGCCCCTCGTCGATCAGCATCATGATCGCGATGCCGGTGATCGGCTTGGTCTGGGAATAGATCCGGTGGATGCTGTCCGGCGTCAGATGACGCCCGGTCCCCATTCCGGTCTCGCCCACGCAAACGAAGCAAGGATCGGCGTCGCCAACCGCCACCGCAAGCGCTGCTCCGGCGATATCGCCCTGGGCGATGTGCCTCTCGAGAAGCGCTTTGACCGATGGGAAGTCCGCTTCTGAGAAGGTCATAGATCTGCTCATCTGGCTCCTCCTCCTCCGAACTTTAATCGCCCGCGTACAACGTCGTCGACTTCAGCGCGCCCCGGTCATTGCTCCGAACCGGCCCGCGGCCAATCGAAAATTTAGTGTCCAATACTAAAAATGTGAATAGCTGTCCACGGCCAAGGCGCACCCGCGCTGGATGGACCCTTTCAAGTTCAAATGCGACAAGCCGAATTGCGCGCTGCAGCCATGACCAAGAACGTGATGCTGGCGGGCCCGAGCGTGAGCGCTCCACAGTCCGTCAATTGCAAGACGCGACCGTTCAACTTCACCGATCCACTGTCGAGCGCGTCGGCGGTCAAGACGTAGACTTCCAGCTTGCTGGGGCAGCTTGAGCGCTCCTGCGCTCATCAGCCCGCGGAAGCCAAGGCGAAAGCGGTCCGGCGAAGGCATCCGGCAGTCGGTCTACCTCGCAAGCCGCGCGCCGATCGTGGATCCTCAGCGGCGCTGCGCCGTTTTGTGGCCGACGCGTTCCGGTATGAGGTGTGTCTCATGGGTTTGCCGCTGGTTTTCGCAACTCATGCCACGCGTCGACGAACGCGATGGCGCGATCGCAAACCGCGCCGAAATCGAGCCCCGGCTTGTAGAGAGCCGATCCGATCCCAAAACCCGCTGCGCCGGCATCGACATATCCCTTCATCACGCCGGGCGTAATCCCGCCGACAGGGAAAACCGGAACACTCGACGGTAGGACCGATTTGAGCGCCTGCAAGACTCGCGGAGGTGCCGCCTCGGCGGGAAATAGCTTGAGCGCGTCGGCGCCGGCCTCGACCGCAGCGAACGCCTCGGTCGCCGTGGCCACTCCAGGCAAAGAAGCGAGACCACGTGCCTTTGTCGCCCGGATGACGGAAGGACTCGCATGAGGCGAGACGACGAACTCGGCTCCTGCATGTTGGACCGCTGCTACCTGAGCTTCGCTGACGATTGTTCCGGCGCCGATCGCGAGCTGTCCGCCGAAATGATCGCGAAGACGGCGAATGCTCGCGAGCGGATCCGGCGAATTCAGGGGAACTTCCAAACACAGAAAACCGGCTTGTTTCAGAATGGCGGCGACCGCGAGCACCTCGGGAGGAGCGATGCCGCGGAGGATGGCGATCAGCGGCATTTCCGTGAGCATCCGGTCCCATGAGATACGGGACGTCATGGGCGTACCCTACCGTCGTACAATCGCCAGAGCTTCCATAGTCCTTGCGCAACGGCGTCGGCCGCCTGAAAACTCACCACGTTCGAACACCCGGCGGCAGACAGCGCTAGCCCATACAAGTGCGCCAGCCTGGGCGAGGCGATCACAGTAACCACGCCTACCGGTTGGCGCCGCAATTCCGCTGCGACCTCGCTTCCGATCAGCAAGCCCGAAAGATAGGAGGAAAGCGCACTTGGTTCTCTTCCGAACAATCCCTTGGTCCGAACTCCGAAGAGCGAATGAAGCAGATCCGGATTTTCGAGAGCCCGACCGACACCTGAGAGGAAGGACTGATCCTCGTCGCTCGTTTCGGCGCCGCCCATTACCCAGCCGAGCGTCGAATGGCGGCGAAGCAAGTCGTAGATCTCGCCGGTCATAGAGGTTCGGAAGCTTTCGACACGGCCGTTTTCGACAATCGCCCACTTGCTGTGGGTGCCGGGTGCGACGAATAAGGTTCGCCGGACGCTGAACGCACATCCGAAAATCTGAGTCTCCTCGCCGCGCATGACGTCGTGATGCCCATGTTCGTCGAGCGTCAAGAGGCCGCCGACGATAAGTGCCGGCCCGCAGCTGCTTTCGATCGGCGCCAGGGCGCCGACAAGATCGAGAAGCCCCGCCGGACATTGCCGATACGGGACTTCACGCCATCCATCTCTGCTTCCGATCATCCCGCACATAAGGATCGGGGCCTTTGCCCGCGCGCCTTGCCAATCGGCGATCAGAGCATGGAGCGCCGGATCGAATGCGCTGCCGGAAATCGATGCGATGCCCAGGTCGGATTCACGCCGCTCCAGCAGAACCCCTTCGGGGCCAATCCGAAAGGCCCGCAGTCGGCTTGTGCCCCAATCGATTCCAATCAGCGCCGTGTTCATATAGTCCCCGACGCGCTTGGAGTAGCCGCGTGCCTCAGGCGGGACGGCTCGATTGCCAGCGCTTCCTGCGGCAACCCGGGCGTATCCACGTCGAAGGCGAAGAGGCTGCCGGCAAGGGGTTGCGCTTCGCGGCAGTCGGGCGCCAATCCTCGCCATGCAGTCGTCACGAATGCGGTCTTGAGGTCCTGTCCGCCGAAAGCGAGTTTGGTAACGTGCGCGCAAGGGAGCCGAACCGTTTCGACTAATTCGCCGCTCGGCGAATAGCAGCGAATTCCCCAGCCGCCCCACAATGCGACCCAAAGACGACCTTCCGCATCCAGGGCGGTACCGTCGGGCCAGCCGGCGTCTTCCGGAATTTCGATGAAGGTTCGTTTGCCCTCAACGGAGCCGTCCGCCGCTATCTCGAAACGAAAGATGGTCCGGCGCCGCGTGTCCGTATGATAGAGGGTCCGGCCATCGGGACTGACCGCCGGCCCATTCGAGATCACGAAATCTCGATCACAGAGCCGGGGCGACGCCGCGCCATCCCAGCAGTAGAGAGCGCCGCTAGGCCGACTCTCGTCGTTGTCCATGGAGCCGAACCAAAGTCTGCCTTTTGCGTCGACGCAAGCGTCATTCAGCCGATTGCCGGGCCATTCCGGCTCCACCTCGAGGAGATCCTCGACGGTTCCCGTCGAAGGATTGAACAGCGCCAGCCGGCCGGGTAGGCCGATCACGTGGCCGCCGTCGCGGCACGGCGCCGCGAAACTCACCTCATCCGGAGCCGACCAGCTTTTCTTGCCGGTAGTCGCCGGATCGAACCGGTGAATCTGGTGGCCTTTGATATCGACGAACCACAGAGCGTCATCCGCAGAGGACCAGATCGGTCCTTCTCCCAGCTCCGTCACCCTGGGCCAGACACATCGCACGTTACGCATCGCTGCTGTCTCACCGCCTCAGTGGCTGTCGCGCGGCAATCCCATCGTCTGCGCGATCCGCTGGTATCTCTCGCTCCCTTCCAGGATGGCGCCGCGGTCGAGCTGCCCGACCATGCCGCGCTGGATCTCTTGCCATGGCGTCTGCGCAGGAGGGTAGGGATACCCGCCGCGTTCGGTCAGGGCGCGCCTGCGTTCCGCGAGTTCTTCGTCGGAGAGCAGAACATCGACGGTGCGCTTGCGCAGGTCGACGCGCACGCGATCGCCTGTGCGCAGCAGCGCGAGACCGCCATTGGCCGCCGCTTCCGGCGAGGCGTTGAGGATCGAGGGGGAGCCACTCGTGCCTGATTGGCGGCCGTCGCCGATGCACGGCAGCGTATGAATGCCGTCATGGATCAGATATGCGGGCGGGCGCATGTTCACGACCTCTGCTGCGCCGGGAAAGCCGATCGGCCCGGTTCCCCGTATCACGAGCAAAGAGTCCGGCGTGATACCGAGCGCAGGGTCGTCGATGCGCCGATGATAATCTTCCGGTCCATCGAAAACGACCGCCCGTCCCTCGAATGCCATAGGATCGTTCGGATTGGACAGATAGCGCGCCCGGAACTCGGCGCTGACGCCGCTCATCTTCATGATCGCCGCATCGAAAAGGTTTCCACGCAAGACTACAAAGCCAGCATCCGCCATCAACGGATCCGCAATTGACCGGATCACGCGTTCGTCCTCGATGCGTCGGTTGCGGCAGTTCTCGCCGATGGTTAGGCCATTCGCTGTAATGGCATCTTCGGCGATCAGCCCGCGGTTCATCAGTTGCGCGACCACCGCAGGAATCCCTCCGGCACGGTAGAGATCTTCTCCGAGATACTCCCCTGCCGGCTGCAGATTGACGAGGAGCGGCACCTTGTTCCCATAGGATTGCCAATCTTCGAGCGTGAACTCCACTCCGGCGTGGCGCGCAATCGCTGCCAAATGAATCGGCGCGTTGGGGGAGCCGCCGATCGCGGAATTGACGACGACCGCGTTGAGAAACGCCTTGCGCGTCATGATGTCCGACGGCTTCAAATCTTCGTGCACCATGGCGACGATGCGCTTGCCGGTACGATAGGCCATTTCCTGGCGGTCGCGATAAGGCGCGGGGATCGCCGCAGAGCCGGGAAGCTGCATGCCCAAGACCTCGGCCAATGCGTTCATCGTAGTGGCCGTGCCCATCGTGTTGCAGTAGCCCGCCGACGGTGTTGAAGACGCTACAAGAGAGAGGAAGCCCTCCTCGTCGATTTCGCCGACGGCGAGCATCTGCCGGGCCTTCCAGACAATCGTGCCAGAGCCTGTCCGCTCACCCTTATGCCAGCCATTCAGCATCGGTCCGACGGACAGCGCTATCGCCGAAATATTGACAGTCGCCGCCGCCATCAAGAGCGCGGGCGTGGTCTTGTCGCAGCCGATCGTCAGCACCACGCCATCGAGGGGATAGCCGTAGAGCACCTCGACCAGCCCAAGATAGGCGAGATTGCGGTCGAGGCCAGCCGTCGGGCGTTTTCCCGTCTCCTGGATCGGATGGACCGGGAACTCCAACGGAATACCTCCAGCTTCGCGGATGCCGTCTCGGATCCGCTCGGCGAGCGTCAGGTGAGGGCGGTTGCAGGGGGACAGATCCGATCCTGTCTGCGCGATCCCGATTATCGGCCTTCCGGAGCGCAACTCGTCCAGACTGAGGCCGAAATTCAAATAGCGCTCGAGGTAGAGCGCCGTCATGTCGATATTGGCCGAATTGTCGAACCATGCTCGTGACCGCAGCTTGCGCCTCGGCTCGGCGGTATCGTTCTTGGTCATGCTGGCCGATCTGCGCTCCCGGCGAAAAATATTGACGCGTCCGCCTCTCGAATATACTCAGACAAATAGAATAGGGCAACACACACTGCCGCGACGATTAGAGGGAAGAATGGTTCAATCGCTTCAGACCCTGGAGGTGCCGAACCCGGCTGGCGCGCTCCGAGAGCCGACGCGATACCGTGCGGCGCTAAGGCTTCTGGCAAGCCTCTTCTTCATCTGGGGCTTCATCACCGTCATCAACAATACGCTGCTGCCGCATCTGCGCGCGGTGTTCGACCTCAATTATACGCAGACCACGCTTCTCGAGTCGGTTTGGTTCATCGCCTATTTCGTCGCGTCGCTGCCGTCCGCCTGGCTGATCGAGCGGGTCGGGTATAAGCGGGCCATGGTGATCGGCCTCCTCATCATGGCGGGCGGCGCGCTTGGCATGATTCCGGCGGCGCGGATTCCGTCTTATGGCGTGGTGCTCGTCGCCCTGTTCGTGATCGCGAGCGGCATTACGCTGCTGCAGGTCGCCGCCAATCCGTATGTCTCGGTCGTCGGACCGCCGGAAACCGCCTCATCCCGCTTGAATTTCGTACAGGCGTTCAATTCTCTGGGCACGACACTCGCGCCGCTCTTCGGCGGTTACCTTATTCTCGGTCGCTCAATTTCCGGGCGAGCAGGCGATGCCTTTCAAGCGATGGGGGCAGCGGATCGCCTGGCGGACGCGCGATCGGTTCAGCTGCCTTATCTGATCGTCGCGGTTGTGCTTGTGATCCTCGCCATCGTGATCGCCCGATTTCCGTTGCCGGCGATGGGCGCGGCAACCCGCCGGAGCGTCGCGGCCGAGCGCAAGAAGGACTCACTTTGGCGGCATCGGAACCTGATTTTCGGGGTGCCGGCGATGTTCATGTACCTGATTGCGGAGATTGGGGTTTCCAACCTCTTCATCAATTTCGTTTCCGAACCAGAAATCGGGAACCTCACGCACGAGCAGGCGTCGCATTACCTGTTCCTGCTGTGGGGCGGCATGATGCTCGGCCGTTTCATCGGTAGTTCGCTCATGCGGTACGTGCCGGCCGAGCGCGTACTCGCGGCTGCGAGCATCGGAGCCGCCGCCGTGGTGCTCGTGGCGGCCCTCGGCGCCGGACAGGTCGCGATGTGGGCGCTCATCTCCGTCGGCCTGTTCCATTCGATCATGTTCCCGACCATCTTCACGCTCGGGATTCGGGGGCTTGGGCCGCTGACGGAGGAAGGGGCCGGCCTCCTGATCATGGCGATCGCCGGCGGGGCATTGGTAGTGGTTCAGGGCGCCTTTGCCGATTCCTTCGGCCTGCAGCGGTCGTTCCTGCTCACCGCGGCTTGCGAGCTGTTCGTTCTGTCTTACGCGGTGTGGGGAGCGCGTCCGGCCGACTAGCGGCATCGGATTTCCGCATCGAGATGCGCGTGTCTTCGAGCGCGAGATCGATCAGGTTTAGCATCGCCGCGCGCGCCGCATCGGCATTCGCAGCGGCGATCGCGTCATAGACGCGACGATGGTCGGATACAGAGTTGCGAGGAAGCGCCCCGCCGCGATGCTTGAAGATGGTGGTCCAATTGACCGCTGCTCCAATGCTGGCGCCGAGCGTCATCAATGCTTCGTTGTGTGTAGCGCGCAGTATCGCGTCATGGAATTCGCGGTCGGCGGCGCGTCCGGCCTCGGTAGCCAGCGTTTGGCGCGTCATGACGGAAAGGGCATTCCGCATGACCTTAAGCTCGGAGCTGGTTCGGCGTTGCGCGGCGAAGCCGGCCGCGGCCGGTTCGACCACCGACCGCAACTCAAACAGGTTGCGTACGAATTCGACATCGGGTTCGCCGGCGAATGCCCATGCCAGCACTTCTGGGTCGAGGAGATTCCACCGTTCACGGGGCAAGACCCGGGTGCCTGCCTTTGGCCGGCTCTCGACCAGCCCCTTTGCTATCAGCACCTGCACGGCCTCGCGATAAGCCGTGCGGGAGATATCCAGCTTCTCCGAGAACGCCACCTCTCCCGAAAGCGTCGTGCCGGGCGGGTATTGGCCCGACAGGATCGCTCCACCGAGCCAATGGGCAATCGCGCCATGCAGCCGCCGCCCGGTGCCACGAGGTTCCCCGGATGGGCGGGGTTTCGCCGGTTTGACCAAACGATGCTCGGTTGTCGCCACGTTTCATCCTCGTCCTGCTTTTTCTCTACCCTTGATCCGAACGAAAGCCAACGCCGAGCTTGCCACGCGCCGTGTCCATCTATATGTCTGAGTAATTATTGGGAGAAGGGGCTCGTGCCGAGGCGTCTCCCGATCGCGGGACACGCTTTGGGTTTAGAGGTGCATTGAGAGTGGGGCCTATTCGCATCGCGCTCGTCGGCATGGGTAAGATCGCGCACGATCAGCACGTCCCGGCGATCGCAAGCAATGACAGCTTCATTCTAACCGCTACGGCCAGCCGAAATGGGCATGGCGTTCCGGGCGTAGCTCATGCTGAGTCGCTCGAAGCTCTGTTGGAACATGGCCCGCCGATCGATGCGGTCGCGCTCTGCACTCCACCTCGGGTTCGCTACCCGCTCGCGGCGTTGGCCTTGGAGCGTGGGCTTCACGTGTTTCTTGAGAAACCTCCTGGCGCAACTGTGAGCGAGGTCGACGCGCTGCAAGCCGCGGCCCGCAGGCATGACCGAACCTTGTTCGCGAGTTGGCACTCCCGCTTTGCGCCCGGGGTCGAACCTGCGCGAACCTGGTTGGCGGAGCGCCATGTCGAGTGGGCCTCGGTGGTATGGCACGAGGACGTGCATGTCTGGCATCCCGGCCAGAGCTGGATCTGGGAACCCGGAGGCTTCGGCGTCTTCGATCCGGGAATCAACGCCCTCTCTATCCTCACCCATATCCTTCCCCAGCCGTTCTACGTGACCAAGGCGAAGCTCGGATTTCCCGAAAATCGGGCCGCGCCCGTCGCGGCGAAGGTCGCGTTTCGCGACGCGGCCGGCGCGACGATCGCAACGGATCTCGATTTTCGGGAGGCCGGCCCGCCAATTTGGGACATTGTCGTCAAGACCGATGCCGGCACGGCGAAGCTCTCGGCGGGCGGCGCAGCGCTTTCGCTTCCCTCGGGCATGACGCAGTTCGAGGAGCAGGAATATCCGGCTCTCTATCGCCGTTTCGAAGGCTTGATTCGGGTCGGTGCGATCGAGGTCGATGTCCGGCCGCTCCAACTGGTCGCCGACGTCTTTTTGTCCGGATCCCGGGAAACCGTCGATCCGCTTTACGACTGAGCGGCGAACTTGAAAAGCCAGAGCAGGATTCAGTGCGCTAACGAAGCGAGGCTTTCGACGGTGAGAGCCGCATGAGCAAGGACATCGTCGCGCGACGCTATGAAGCCGCGCGGGCCTATCATCCGCCTATGCCGGCACCCTTCGATTTCGGCGTGGACACGCTCAGCATCGAAGAGCTCCTGAACGCCCCGGCCACATGCGAACTCGTCTCCCGGCATGCGCCGTGGGTCGCCACGATGGCCGACACCGAAGCGTTCCAGCCTTACCTTTCGATCTTCACGGTGCGTGACATCGCGCATTTTCTGCCCATGGATCTCTCGAATTCCATCGCCGCGCTCGATGCCGGGCTGCGGAGCCTTCCGCGGTCAGCTTGGCCCAACGATGTGCGCTAGCTTTTCCGCCGGCGTGAATCGGCGCCAAGTCATGAAAGGAGCCGCTGGGACGATGGCGCTCCCCCTCCTTGGCATTACGCCTGCGAGCCACGCGGCCGCCCTCCCGAAGTCCGCCGTGCTCGGTCTCGGTCGGGATCAGCCGTTCGACTTCGACTGGCGATTCTGCCGGGGCGACAATGACGCGTTTGCAGCGCCGGAGTTTGACGACAGCGGCTGGCGCGAGGTGGACCTGCCGCACGATTGGAGCATTGAAGACCTGCCGTATCGCGAAGGCTCCGGAATCGTCGGGCCCTTCGATCCGAACAGCGAAGGCGGCGCCGCGACCGGATTCTCGGTTGGGGGCGAGGGATGGTACCGCAAGCGGTTCAGCGGAGACGGGGTGCCGGCGAAGGCGCATATCGAGATCCTATTCGAGGGGATCTACAACGAGAGCGACGTTTGGCTGAACGGGCAACATCTTGGCGGCCATGTCCATGGTTATACGCCGTTCGCGATTGACCTGACGCCGAACCTGCGGTGCGGAGACAATGTGGTCGCCGTCCGCGTGCGCAATCTCGGCAGGAACAGCCGCTGGTATTCAGGCTCGGGAATCTACCGCGGTGTTACGGTCGACGTGCATCCCGAAGCTGCCAGGGTCGGGCGCTGGGGCGTAGCTATCGCGACGCGTCGGATCACGGAGACTTTGGCGGAACTCGAGATCGAAACGCGTCTCGTTCGCCCGACTCCGGATCTGCGTCTGGTGAGCCGCATCCGCAACGCGGGCGGCACGGTGGTGACCGAAAGCGCATCGGCGGCCACTGATCTCGTCAAGCAAGCCGTGACCATCGCGTTTGCCAGGCTGTGGTCGCCTGATACACCCACGCTCTATACGCTCGAGACGGAGCTTCGGCGCGGTGACCAAGCGATTGACGCCGTGTCCACGCCGTTCGGGGTCCGGATCGTCACCTTCGATGCCGAAGCGGGAATGCGGATCAACGGTGTGCCGGTCAAGCTGCGCGGCGGCTGCGTCCATCATGACAATGGATTGCTCGGCGCCGCGGCTTTCCCTGATGCGGAGGAGCGGCGCGTCCGCCTATTGAGGGCGCGGGGTTTCAATGCGCTCCGTAGCTCGCACAATCCTCCGTCGCGCGCCTTCCTCGATGCCTGCGACAGGCACGGCATGCTGCTGATCGATGAAGCTTTCGACACGTGGTTCGCGCCCAAGCAGCCGCGGGACTACTCGACTCATTTCCGGCTGGATTGGGAAACCGCCCTCTCCACGATGGTTCTGAGCGCGCGCAATCATCCGTCCGTGATCATGTGGAGCATTGGAAACGAAGTCCCGAAACGCTCTAGCTCGGAAGGGCTGGAGACCGCCTGGCGCCTTGCCAATGCGGTTCATCGCCTCGACCCGACGCGCCCGGTAACCGCGGCCGTCAACGCGTTCGCTGGACGGCCGATGATCGCCGACCAAGACACGGCTCGACCCGGATTTGGAGGGATGGCCGATGAATCAGCCGCGATGTTCCTCGACGTCGTCGGCTACAACTATAAGCTCGACCGCTATGCGTCCGATCATGCTCGATATCCCAAACGGGTGATGTTCGGGTCGGAAAGTTTTCCTAAGGAAGCCTTCGAGGTCTGGTCGTTCGCCGAAGCGCATCCCTACATGATCGGCGACTTCGTTTGGGCGGCAATGGATTATTTGGGAGAGGCCGGAGTCGGCAACGTTGCGCGGAATAGGTCCAATTCATCCCTGCCGGTCATTCCGGCTTGGCCCTGGGTCATTTCGAATTGCGGAGATGTCGACCTGATCGGAGAACAGAAGCCCCAGTCGTACGCACGCGATGTCGTCTGGCGCGTAAGCCCCATCGAGATGGCAGTGCTGCGCCCGCTTCCGGACGGGATGTACGAGCATCCGAGCATGTGGGGCTGGTCGAACGAATGCCAAAGCTGGACCTGGCCCGGCGCGGAAGGGCAGGGACTAAAGGTCCGAGTTTATGCTCGCGCCCAGAGGGTTGAACTCCATCTCAACGGGAAGCTCGCAGCAGCAACATCGTTGAGCAGCGGCGAAACGCTTCCGGTAGAATTCGAGATTCCCTATGCGCCCGGGCGCCTCGAGGTAATCGCATTTCGTGGGGAGCAGGAGATCGGGCGCCGCAGCCTCGAAACGGTTGGGGCGGCGGCGACGGTCGCGCTCCTGGCGGAGGAGCACGTTGCGAGCGCCGAGCGTGGCCGGCTTGCCTATATCCGGGTCGAGGTGACCGACGCGAAAGGCCGATGGGTACCGGATGCGAAGCATAGGATCCGGCTCACGACCTCGGGACCTGCGAAGCTTCTCGGGTTCGGCAGCGGGAGTCCTCTGGCCCAGGCCAGCTTCCAGTCGCACGAAGCCGAGACATATGGCGGGCGCGCCCTGGCGATCTTGAAGACGGGGGGTACGCCAGGCACCGTTCGGTTGACGGCCGAGAGCGAAGGGCTTCGACCCGGTTCGATCGCCATTCGCCTGGATCGATCAAGCGAGGTCCCCGGCAATACGAGGGGCGCCTAAATGAGCGTCGTCCTTTGGGCATCCTTACCGCTGCGCACGGTTCCCTCGCGGACTGCGCCGAGATCGCGACCGCGCGCGTGAGGGGAACTAAGCATAATTTGAAAGAAGGAGAAAAGCATGCGCTCGCTAACAATCGCCCTACTCACATCGCTTTCCGTCACCCTGCCGCAGATCGGCGCGGCGGTTGCGGAAACATCCGGCGCCGGCGGCGCCCTGGCGCAGGCGACTCATGCGGCTTACAGCACACAAACGACAGACCTCGGCACGTTGCTTGACGATCCAGCCGCAAAGGCGATCGTCGACAAGTATCTACCGGGATTATCGACAAACGACCAAGTCGACAGCGCCCGTAACATGACATTGACCGAGATGCAGCAATACGCTCCGGACACGATCACCGCCCCCGCCTTAGCGAAGATCGACGCGGACCTGGCCAAGCTGCCGAAGAAATAGGCCGACGCGTGGGGCGAAAACATCGAATTCGCGTTGCGCCTGGACGTCGCACCGTCGGGCCGTACGTCGGGCCTAAGGGAGCAATGTATTGAGACTCACGCGCCGTGCCCTTTTGACTTCGGCCATGACGGCCCTTCCCGGATACACGCTCGCTCGAGGTCTTCAGGGAGCGGCTTACCGGGATCCTCATGCTCCGATCGACGCGCGTGTGCGAGATCTGCTCGGGCGCATGACTCTCGAAGAGAAAGTGGCGCAGATGCGCTGCCTCTGGTTCGGGAAGTCCGCGTTCCTCGAAGATGGTGTATTTTCGCCCACGAAAGCCCAGCAGACGTTGGCGGATGGAATCGGGCAGATCGGCAGCCCGAACGATACCGCCGGCACCTCACGATTCGCGCATGATTACTTTCGGACGCCGGAAGAGGCGGTGGATCTGGTCAACGCCATCCAGCGGCACCTCGTCGAGAATACGCGCTTGGGCATCCCTGCGCTTTTCCATGAAGAGACCTGCCATGGCCTGAAGGCGCGCGGCGCGACCATCTTTCCAATTCCTCCCGGGCTCGGCAGCACCTGGGATCCCGACCTGATCGAGCAGGTCTTCGTCGTGGCCGGACGCGAGGCGCGGCTGCGCGGCGCGACAGTGGCGCTGAGCCCGGTGCTCGATCTCTCCCGCGATCCACGGTATGGCCGGGTGGAAGAGTTCTTCGGGGAAGACGCCTATCTGGTCGCGCAGATGGGCGTTGCGTCGGTGCGCGGGCAACAGGGCCGTTCGCGCCCGCTGGCCAGGGACAAGGTGTTCGCCACGCTCAAGCACTTCGTTCATGGCGCGCCGCTGGGCGGGCTGAATACGGCGCCCGCCGACATGAGCGAGCGCACATTGCGCGAGGCGTTCCTCGTTCCGTTCGAACAGGTGATCCGGAGCGCCGGCCCCGCGGTGGTCATGCCTTCCTACAATGAACTTGAAGGGGTGCCGTCACATGCGAACGTCGAGCTGCTGGAACGAACCGGACGGGAGCGACTGGGCTTCAAAGGGACCTATTTCAGCGATTACGGGGGCATCGAGAATCTTGCCGCCCAGCATCATATCGCCGCGAACAACGACGAAGCGGCGATCCTCGCGCTGAAGGCCGGGGTCGATGCTGATTTGCCCGAAGGAAAAGCCTATGCCGGTCTCCCGAACCTGGTTCGCGCAGGGCGGGTCGAGGAGGCAAAAATCGACGCCGCCGTCGCGCGCGTGCTCGCGCTGAAGTTCGAGGCCGGACTGTTTGAGGATCCCTATATCGATCGCGCGCGAGCCATGAGCGAGGTGAATACGCAGGCCGATATTCAGCTTGCCCGCCGGATCGCGCAGAAGTCGATCGTGCTCTTGAAAAACGACGGACTGCTGCCCCTCGATCCGGCAGGCAAGCTGAGACTGGCGGTGATTGGCCCGAACGCCGAGGAACCGCTGCTGGGTGGCTATTCAGGTGTAAACGCGAAGGCGGTCGGCATCCTCGCGGGAGTACGGACGGCCGCGGGGCGCTCCATGACGATCGAGTATGCGCAAGGCGTTCGCATCGTTGAGCCCGATCCCTCGGGGCAGCACCTCCCGGGGAGGCCCGTTCGCCCTGCCGATCCGGCGGAGAATGCGAAGCGGATCGCCGAAGCGGTGAAAGTCGCCGAGCGCGCCGATGTCATTCTCCTGGTCGTGGGAGACGTGCCGGAGATCACGCGCGAGTCGGTTTCGGCGATCGCGGCGGGCGACCGGTGCACGCTTGGATTGTTCGGTGATCAGGACGCCCTTGTGGACGCGATGATCGCCACCGGCAAGCCGATCGTGGCTCTATTGATCAATGGTCGCCCCCTTGCGGTGACGACGCTGGCCGAAAAAGCCAACGCTCTGGTCGAAGGCTGGTACCTCGGTCAGGAGGGTGGGAATGCTTTCGCCGATGTGCTGTTCGGGAAGGTCAATCCGGGCGGTAAGCTCACCGTGTCGTTTCCACGCTCCGTGGGCCAGATCCCTGTCTACTATAATCGACACCCCTCATCGATAGGGCGCAGCTATGTGGAAGGTAAGCCGACGCCGCTCTTTCCATTCGGGCATGGGCTCAGTTACACCAGTTTCGAGATATCGGCACCAAGGCTGCTGAAACCGCAAATCACGATCGCTGAAACCGCGATCGTCGAGGTTGATGTCGCGAACACAGGTATGCGCGCCGGCGACGAAGTGGTGCAGCTCTATATCCGGGATGATGTAAGTTCGGTTCCGCGCCCCGTCCTAGAGCTGAAAGGATTCCAACGTGTCACTCTCGAACCTGGCTCCAGACGCACCGTGCGCTTCGAACTGCCGCCGGACACACTTGCCTTTTGGAACATCGACATGCGGTGGGCCGTGGAACCCGGCACGTTCACAATCTCGTCGGGTCCGAGCTCGGCGACTCTCAAATCGACCAAGCTCACTGTTACGTCCTAAAGCCAGGGGACGGCAATTCGCGCACTCGGCTTGCTGCTCATGAGGCTACGATGATCACACGTCGCGCATTTGGAGGATTGATTGGAGGAGGAGCGGCGCTGGGGCTGTTTCGCGGCTCTGCGTCTGCGGTCCCTTCGGATCTCAGCTTTCCGCAAGGATTTCGTTGGGGATGCTCGACGGCAGCCTATCAGATCGAAGGTGCCGTCAATGAAGACGGGCGCGGTCCGTCCATTTGGGACATCTACTCTCATACGCCGGGCAAGGTCATGAACGGCGATACCGGCGACGTTGCCTGCGACAGCTATCGCCGGTATCGCGAAGATACGCAGCTTCTTAAGAATCTGGGCGCAACCGCTTATCGCTTTTCAATCGCATGGCCACGCATTTTTCCGGAAGGCCGCGGGAAGCCGAATCCAAAAGGCGTCGACCATTACAAGCGCGTCGTCGACAACCTGCTCGAGAACGGGATCGAGCCTTACGTCACGCTGTTTCATTGGGACCTGCCCGCGGCTTTGCCCGGGGGATGGCAATCTCGGGACACCGCCCATGCCTTCGCAGACTACGCGGGCTACATGGCGAGCCAGCTCTCCGACCGCGTGGGCCACTTCATGACGACGAACGAGTTCCGCTCATTCGTCGATTCCGGCTACGCTTATGGAATCCTGGCGCCGGGGCTGCGGCTCCCGTCAGCCGAGGTCAACCAAATTCGCCATCACGCGCTTCTAGCGCACGGACTCGGCGTTCAGGCGATTCGCGCCCACGCCAAGCGTCGGGTCGAAGTCGGTCTGGCGGAGGATCCGACGATTCCCGTCCCGGCGATCGGAACCGAAGAACACATCGCAGCCGCGCGGACGGCGCTGCGCAAGATCAACGGTCCGTTTCTTACGGCGATAATGGAAGGTCAATATCCGGAGGAGCGGCTGGCGCCCGAAGCTCAACCTCCCAAGATCGCTGCCGGAGACATGGCGATCATCGGCAGTCCGCTCGATTTCGTAGGACTGAATGTCTATGCGCCGACCTACGTCCGGGCTGCGCCCAACACGTCGGAGGGATACGAACTGGTTCCCCGTCCCCGATCCTTCCCGACAATGCTCATGCCGTGGCTCATGGTCGGGCCCGAAGTGCTCTACTGGGCCGTTCGCCTAGTGAGTGAGGTCTGGAAGCCTCGCGCCATTTTCATCACCGAAAACGGTTGCGCGGCGGATGACGCGCTTGTCGAAGGCCAGGTCAATGATACCGACCGCGTGACGTTCCTCCGGAATTATATCAGCAATCTTCGGCGCGCTGCAGCTGAGGGGTACCCGGTACGCGGCTATTTCGCATGGAGCCTGCTGGATAATTTCGAGTGGGCCGCTGGCTACACCAAGCGTTTCGGCATTCATTATACCGACTACAAGACCGAACAGCGTATTCCGAAATTGAGCGCCGCCTGGTATCGCGAGCTTATTAAGCGCAATGCACTCGTCTGAATAGCCGATGCCGAGCATCGACAGAGCTGGGAGAGGGAAGATCGGCGACGGTGACGCCGCGCTTCGCTGCCCTTGGCAAACCACATGATTTACTTTCGATGCGGTTTAATCGTTCTGATGCTCCTACCAACGTTGGCGCCTAACGGACGCTGTCGCAAGCGATGACCTTATCGATTTCGTTCTCAGCATCGAACGATACGATGGTCCCAATTTCGCGCCTGCTTCTATAGGTAATGGCTATCTCAGTGCACGAATTCCTTTCGACGGCGAAGGCTACCGCGAAAGGCCGGTAGCGACACTCGCCGAAGTCCAGGGATTGTTCGGTAAAGGCAGCTTGTTGCCGTGGAGCCCCTAGGTTGAGAGCCGGTCTTCGCTCCCGGTTTGGACCAGCCGACGACGGCAGCGGTTCGTTTGCGCTGGGTAAAGGGATCGTGGAGGGCTATCGGCAGAACCTCGATTTGGGAACTGGAACGCTGTCCACCGAGATCAAATGGGTCTCATCCGCTGGGCGGAAGGTCTTGCTGCACTGTGACGTCTTTCCGGATCGAGCGCGGCCACATGCAGCTTTCGTTCGGCTCCGATTCACGCCGGCTTTTGCAGGGCATATGGTTGTTACCGATTCAATCGATCCGGCCCGCGGCAAATTTGTTCAGGCCATCGGAACAGGAAACGTCGCGACCACACAATTCATGGATCTGGGAACAGAGGGATTGGGCGTGACGGCGGCCCTTGCATCGACGCTGACCGCGTCAGAATGCGGCTCCATTTCCGGTGCAGAGGCGCCGAAGGACGGCTAAACAAGTCGAGATCACGGCTATCGGATACTCGAATCGGTTTCGGGAACCGCTGCAGGCGACTGCTACACCTTTTGGTGATCAGGCCCGTTTATGGACGCGATAGTGGACCGCTGATTGGTCCAGGCTTTCGGCATCCATTTACAGACTGCGCGACCGAGCAGCGTATTCGAAGGCGAGCGCCGTCTGGCACCGCGAACTGATCAAGCGAAACGCATTCGTTTGACGGGCTGCTCTGTCCGTTCGCTCTCGAGAGAGCCAAAATGTTTCGCAGCTTGGATGAGGGCACCCAGGGGCTCCGTTTCGGCGACATATGTCAGAGTAGACCAGGAATCAATATGCCTTACGAGATTGGTGAGGACCAAAAGAGACACCGTATTCATTCGATATTGTCAATCGCACGTTGACCATATATGTCTGAGTAATAGTCTCGACGGCGACGCCGAAGCGCCCGCTGGTGAAGAAGCAGGGAGGGATCAATGGTCTTTCGGTGTGGGGTAGTAACGCTATCAAGCATGAGCTTGGTTACGCTGATCGTCCTCAATGACGCTCCGGCGCAAACAGCGGGACCGGAAAACCAGGGATCTGTCGGCCTCGAAGAGATCGTCGTGACGGCGCAAAAGCGGGCTGAGAATATTCAGAACGTGCCGATGTCCATTACGGCCGTGACGGGCGACACGCTCAAAAAGCTGGCGCTGAATGATTTCACGGACTTGGCGGCGCTAACGCCCGGATTGCAATTGACCAATGTCGATGGTCGAAGCGAAACCGCGACGCTCCGAGGAATTTCGTACAATGAGGACACCGGCGCCAATCCTTCGGTCGACGTTTACTGGAATGAAGTGGTCATGACCCCGGGGAGCGCGTTTCGCAGCCTGTTCGATGTTTCCCAGGTCGAAGTCCTTCGCGGTCCGCAGGGCGCCCTGCGAGGGCGCACGTCTCCTGGTGGTGCGATCACGATCACGACGCATCGTCCAGATCTGGATCAGTTCGACGGCTATGCGAACCAGCAATTCTCCGATCTCGGCCTCGTACATTCGGAAGGCGCCATCAACATCCCGATTGTCTCCGACACGCTCGCCGTTCGCATTGCGGGCGTCTACGATTTCAATGGCGTGAATCAGGGCAAGGACCTGACGACTGGCAAGGACGAGCGCAGCCAGACGCGCGCGCTTCGCGAATCGATTCGGTGGCTGCCGACCGATGATTTGGAGGTGAACCTGATCCATCAGGATCTCACCGACCGATATAACGCGTTCGCTGAGCTCGTCGGCGGCCCCGGATTGTCCGGCGGTCCCGTGATCAGCGCGGACCAGCGCGCCACACTCGCTCAAGGACCGGAGGACTTGATGAACCGGCAGGATCTGACGGTCCTGACGATCAAATATGACGTGCTGGATAATCTCAGCCTGAATTACATCGCCGGGTACCAGGAGCTGATTGACGACATCCTGCGTGACCAAGAGCAGACCAACACAATCAAGAAATATCTGTCCTTCCAAGATGTCCTATCCAAGTTCCATCTGTTGACTCAGGAGTTCCGGGTGCAGTCCCAGGGGAACTCCTTCTGGGACTATATGTTCGGAGTCTATTATGATACGACCCGCTCGGACACGCCTCTTTCTCAATCTCAGGCGCTGACCGGTTTCATTCCGGGCCCTCCGGCTCCGCCGCCGGTGCCGGGAATCATCGACATCGATCTGCCTGCGACGACGCGCGATTTCGCGTTCTTCACCGCGCAGAGCTTTAAGCTGACGGATTCCGATCTCGTTCAAGCGGCAATCCGGTGGGGACAGACGAACGAATACAAGCAGGAGCATTTGACGGTCTCATTGCCGCAATTCCATTTGGCCCTGCCGCAGCCTGATCAAATTCCGCCGCAGGATGTGCGCAATGGCGCTCATTACCTCACCGGCACCTTCAACTACACACATCATTTCGATAAGGATCTAATGGCGTATATTGCTTGGTCGCATGGATTCCGCCCGGGTAACGTCAATGTCGGTTCGGCCAACACAGGCGTCGATCCGTCGCTTCAGGAATATGGCAACGAGATCTCTGATGAGTTCGAGGTGGGCGCAAAAGCCTCCGTTTTGGAGCATCGCCTCAATCTCAGTGGCGATCTCTTTCACCAGAAGTTCCATGGCTACATCGGGCTCCACCCCACCATCGATTGGCGTCCTGGCAGTAGTGGCCCGGCGACCAGCACCATCGCGGAAGGCGGGTTCAACGGCAATGCTGACGTCAACGGGATCGAGGCGCAAGCGGATGCACTCATCACTCCGGACTGGCAGGTAAGCTTCGGCGCGTCGCTCGCCGATGCTCGTTACGACAATGTTCTGTCGCCCTGCGAAGACTATTTGGGAACGGGTCATCCGAACGGGCCGCCGGCCGGCGCAACGCCGCGCATCCAAGGTTCGAGGCAGGTCAGCTATTGCGTTCTGAATGGGCCGATCAGCGATGCGCCGCCCCTCACATTGACCTTGAGCACCGAGTACGATGTGCCCGTATTCGATTTTCAGGGCTTTGCACGCGGCCTTGCCACATACACTTCCGGCTATTACGCGTCCGATCTCCAGAGTGGGCATGACCCGCTGCTTCTGATCAATCTCTATATCGGCCTTCGCGACCCCGACGGCCGATGGGAAGCGGAGCTGTTCATCAAGAATCTGCTGGACCGGGTCAATCAGAACTATCAGGGTCAATTCGATGCCAGTGCAGGCAACAATCTCTATGATTCCGGCTATCGCTTCATCACGCAAAATCCGCCGCGAGAGGTTGGCGTTTCGCTTCGATACAATTTCGGTGGGTGATGAATGCGGCGCCGCCGATCAGGCGGTTGTCGCCGGCTGACGAGTCCGTCGAGGGCCGCAGTTCCTGACGACCGTCGCCTACGGCGCTCTTTGTAATGTCTCTCGGGAATCGCGCAGCCCGGCGGCCTATTCCTCCCCTGCTGCCCGGCTGCTCTTTCCCAATCGCATGCGCCTAAGCGGACCATTCCGGCGCCACTATCTCAGTCTTCTTAGTCACCAAGTAGATTTCTTGGCATCATGCGCGACCAGATCGCCGCATAAGGAACGAAAGCAGGAGGCTCAAACGCAGACTTTCGGCTGTGGGTTCAATTATGGCGGAGAAGGCGCATACAGAAACATCGATTCCAAGCCTCGCGGCATCCAGAGCCTGCGCAAGCTCGGCGATGTCGATGCCGTAATGGGTCGTAAAATAAAATACCCCAATATCCATTGCGGTCTCCTGCGCTCAGCTTTGTGCGCAGGTTAATCGAAAGACGCAAAGCTTTGCGACAGTCGTATCGGCGGTCGGCTGAGATGCCATAATCCGAGACTTCGCGTGCCAGGGCATGATGCTTTGCAAGATAATTGGCTACGTGACTAGATGGACCCTCGATCGCGGCGGCGGGGAGCTACGCTCGCACTCTCGTCTCGCTGTGCAAAGTCGCTCCTGAATCCCCGCTTCGCGCCAGCTTCTTAGCGAAAGCGTGGGTTTTCGCCTGCTGCAGAAGAGGCGAGAAGACTTACATTAAGATCGCGGTAGCGGCCCCGAGCCCGCGCCGGAATCTTGCGAGACTTGCGGGAGGCCAATTTATGTGACCTCGCGGTCCGCGTGAAAGGATGGGCTGCCGTTCGGCGAAGCCGTCTTAGAAGCCCAGCTTGCGTCAGGCGATAAATGAATTAGGCAGCCAAGGACTCTCGCCGCGGATGATCGCCTCCAGACCGCGAACTAGGACATCGAAACCAAATTCCAGCGCCGCTTTTTGGTCGACATTCTGGAAATGGAGCCACAGCTCGACCGCGAGGCGTTCGTCGGTCTCGTCGAGGCCTTCGATATGCGCAATCATGCTCAGCTTATGCTTCGCGGGCGAGTCGATCCGCGACGTGATGAAGCCCATCGCCGCGGTCGTGAACCAGCTCATCGCAAAGGCGAGGCGCTGGCCTTCGAGCCCCTGTTCCTTCAAGAGCCTTGCGATCGGGAACCAGGTCTTGAGCCAGGCGGGACAGACATGTCCGTCCCAAACGATCACCTTGGGCGCGATCGGATGTTGGAGGAAATGATTGTAGGTCGCGTGCAGCCAATTCCTGACATCGTCCTGCCAAGTCCCCGCCGACGGCGGAACTTCGAATAGAGCGAAGACATGATCCGCCAGCGCATTCAGCAAGGCGTCGCGGCTGCGGAAGTAAGTGTAAAGGGACATGGGCGAGGTGCCGAGGCGTTCTGCCAGACCGCGAAGCGTCAGGGCTTCCAGCGCGCCTTCGCTGACCATGGCCACAGCTTCGGCGACGATCGCCTCCCGATTGAGGCGGTTGCGGGCGCGAGGCTTCGCGGCTTTGGCTGGTGCGACAAGCCCGACCGCTGCAGTTTTTCTTTTGGTCTGAGGCATCGGCTTGGTTCCTTGACCCTTTCTGCAATACACTGTAACGTACTGTGTACGGAATAGCGAGCCGATTTAGGATGCGGCCTGATGTAGCATAACAGGGCCGGCAGCCTGGAGGCGCATTCGCGGAAGGGGAGGGAGGTGCGATGACGGCCTTGCTGAAGCAAGATAATTCCGAGATCAGTCTTCTTCTGAAGACGCTCAAGAACATTCTGAAATCACGCGGACTACTGTATCAGGATGTTGCTGCGGCCCTCGGCGTCAGCGAGACCACGGTGAAGCGCTACCTGACCGGCCATAGCCTGAGCGTCGACGTCCTCGAGCAGCTATGCCGCCTGGTCGATCTTCGCATGTCGGATTTGGTCGATATCGCCCGCGAGAGCCAGGCCGAACTGCCGCCATTGAGCCACGCGCAGGAAGAGAATCTGGCGCGCGAGCCCTTTATGGCATCGCTCTTCTATCTGATCGCGAAAGGTCACACGCCGCAATCTCTGCAAAAGGACTTCGGGATCGACGACGCTCAGATGAACCGGTTTCTGACAACGCTCGACCGCTGGGGATTGATCCGGCTGTTTCCCTTCAACCGCGTGAAGCTGCGGGTCTCTCCGCTCTTTCAAGTCGAACGGGGCGGTCCTCTCGCGCGATCGCTTCGCGCGAATATGCTCGACGACATGTTCCGGAAGTTCGACGTCGAGATGGAGGATTGGAGCTATTCGTTCGCGAAGCTCTCGCCGGCGTCGGTTGAACGAGCCAGGGAACTCCTAAGGGAGTTCACGCACGCGCTCGCCAAGATCAGTGAGCAAGACCGCGATCTGACTGACGAAAGCGCCGGATATTGGAGCATGTTCGTGATGATGACGCCGCTCGACGTTCGGCAGCAGAAGGTCAAGCTGGCCGCCTGCGGGGCAAAGGCGGCCTGACGCGCGTCGATCTTTTTCTATACGACTTTTCGAGAGCGCGTACGGTCCTCGGTGCGCGCTCGCGCGACGATGACGCGGATCCCCGCTTCCTCGAGCATTCGTTTGTCTTCGCTCCCGATTCCGTCATCCGTCACTACGGCATCGATGTCCTCGAGCTCGCAAACGACATGACCTGCAGGGGCGCGAAATTTGCCGCTGTCCACGAGAAGAATCGCTTGGTCGGCGCGCTCGAGGAGGCGTCTCTCGGCTTGTACCAGTATGACGTCGGTCTGCATCAGGCCGTGCTTTCCGACGGACGCTGCGCCTAAAAACATTTTCGAGGCTCGGTAGCGGCTGACGCCATCGTCTTCAAACGGCGACAGAATGATGTTCTGCTCGCGGAATACGGCTCCTGCCGGAAGCGAGATGCGTGTGTTCGGTTGGGGCAGAATGGCGCTCACGATATGCAATGAATTCGTGAGGACCTGTAGCCCGAGCGGCGCCAGATGAGGACACATCTGCAAGGTCGTGGAGCCGCCGTCGATGATAACCGATTCGCCCGGAGCGCAAAGCGTGGCGGCAGCCCGCCCGATCGCTTCTTTTTCGGCGCGGCGCAGGGCGATATTTTCGTGAAAGGGCACGCCGACAAGATGCGACGGGTCCGAGACGCTCGCAGCGCTGGCGACGAGCCGGGCGCCGCCATGAACCCTGACGAGCCGTCCGAGGCCCTCGAGCCGGCCAAGATCGCGCCGGATCGTGGCCTCGGACGCATCCATCCGGCTGTTGAGCTCGTTAAAAGAAATGAACTCTCGCTCCTCGAGGAGCTTCAAGATCGCGCGTTCGCGTTCGGCGGCGTGCATTATGATCCCAATCTTTTTGCGCGCCCCATTCTCTGACCACCGTCGGTGGCCTGGCAAGCCTTTGTGCTCGCGGGCCTCAAACGATGCCCGCCGCGGCGCTTGCCGGCCGCCGCTCCTGGGCTTTTCGTTCACGCCATTGGCTTTCTCGATAAAGAGCCAGCGTGTCTATGGCGCCGCCGGCCTCCAATCGCGCCATGGCGACGATTGGCGAGACGTCGGTCTTGTACGCCGATCTGAGCGCCTGGAAGGCCATCATCACGTCGTTGGAGTCCTGAGCCGTATGAAGGGCTCCGCGGTCGACCAATGCCGCCTTGGCGAACGCCGAGGCGATCGCCTCGGCAGAGGAAAGCATGCTTTCGATCGGATCAGTTACGTTATGGGACTGGTCGATCATATAGGCCGGATGGAATGTCTCCGGGCTACGCGCCTCTGCCTCGGCGAGCTCGTTGAATACCAGAAAAAGCTGGTGCGGGTTGATCGAGCCGGAGTCGAGGTCGTCGTCGCCGTATTTCGAGTCGTTGAAATGGAAGCCGCCGAGCTTTCCGAACCGGGCGAGCCGAGCCACGATCTGCTCGATGTTCGTCGTCGGGGCATGATGCCCAAGATCGACCAGGCATTCGGCCTTCGGTCCGAGCTCTTGCGCGGCCAAGATGCTTGTGCCCCAGTCGGAAATGACGGTCGAATAGAAAGCCGGTTCGTACAGCTTGTGCTCGAGCAGCATCCGCCAATCGTTGGGCAGGGCGGCGTAGATCTCGCGGGCGCTGCTCAGGTATCGGTCAAGCGAAGCCGTGAAGTCCTGCTGGCCGGGAAAGTTCGTGCCGTCGCCGATCCAGACCGTGAGCGCTGTGGATCCAAGAATCCGGCCGATCTCGATGCATTCGATATTGTGCTCGACGGCTTGGGCGCGCGCCGCGGCATCGGTGGAGGTGAGGCTGCCATGCCGATAAGAATGGAGCTGGCCAGGTTGGTCCTGGAAGGTATTGGAGTTGATGGCGTCGAAACCGAGACCTAGAGCGTCAGCCTTCTGTCGTAGTCCCGCATAATCATCGGTGCGGTCCCAGGGAAAATGCGGCGAGACTCGCGGCGTGACCCGACACAGTTGCTGGACCGGTGCGCAGTCTTCGAGCTTCTCATGGATGTTGGTCGGCTCGCCCGCAATCGGAAATTTGGCGAAACGAGTGCCGCCGGTGCCGGCGCCCCAGGTCGGAATCGCGACGGAAAAAGCGGCGAGCTTCTTCTTGATCGCGTCAATGTCCAGGCCCCGGCGACGAAGCGACCGTCCCAGGCTGTCATACTCGTCCTGAAGCGCATCGAGCCGGGCGGCGTTGTGAGCCTCGATGCAATCGTTGGACAGCGGGAGATCAACCATCGGGCACCTCAGCGCGGGAACGCTTGCGCGTTGCCCGCATCGACATTGAGCATATTGCCGGTCGACTTCGCGGATGCGTCCGACGCGAAGAAGGCGACCGCTTCGGCGATGTCCTCGGGCAACACGTTACGCTTCAGCATCGAGCGCTTGCGATAGAATTCCTCGAGCTCTTCCCCAGCGTCGACCCCGTAGGCGTTCGCACGCTCCTTGCGCCAGTCGCCGTCCCAGATTCGCGAACCGCGGATGACGGCGTCGGGATTGACGACGTTCACTCGGATGCCTGAGTCAGCTCCCTCGAGCGCCAGACAGCGCGCGAGATGCAAGGACGCGGCTTTTGCCGATGCGTAAGCCGACGCATTCGGCGTGGCGGCCAACGCATTCTTCGATCCGATGAAAACGATCGAGCCGCCCTTTTGGAGCTTCAGCAGGGGAAACGCCGACCGAGCGGCGAGAAAGTAGCCTTCGACCAGCACATCGTAATTTCGCCGCCAGAGCTCGGTCGTCGTTTCCTCGAGAGGCGCTCCCGACGCGAGCCCGGCGTTCGCGATGAGAATGTCGAGACCTCCGAATTCGCGCGCGCAAGCGGCGAAGGCTTCGCTGACCTGGGTTTCGTCTGTTACGTCGCATTCGACGGATCTGACGAGATCGCGGCCAAAGCGGAGCGACAAGCTCTCGAGTGCCTTTTCGAGAGCTTCTACGTTTCGATCCAACAGCATCACGCAGGCGCCGTCCGCGAGAAGGCGCGCGGCGGTCGCGGCGCCGATGCCTCCAGCGCCTCCGGTTATCAGGGCGATCCGTCCCGCGAGCGGTTTGGGTTTCGGCATGCGCTGTAGCTTGGCTTCCTCAAGCGCCCAGTATTCGATGGCGAATGCCTCGGCTTCGGGGAGGCCGACATATTCGCCGATCGCCGTGGCGCCCCGCATCACGTTGATGGCATTGCCGTAGAATTCACCTGCGAGCCGGGCGGTCGTCTTGTCGGCCGCGAACGTGATGCGTCCGACGCCGGGAAGCAGAATGACCACAGGGTTGGGATCGCGCATCTTCGGATCCATGGCTTTGGCCTGGCGCGCGTAGTAGGCCGCATAATCTTGACGATAATTCTCAAGCGCCGATGAGAGGTAGGCGTCATCACGGACGCGTTCGGGATCCAGCGCCAGCGGGGCGATTTTCGTTCGAAGGAAATGGTCGGGACAGGATGTGCCGATCGCTGCGAGGCGCCGGAAATCTAAAGATCCTACGAATTCCAGCGTTTCAGGATCATCGGAAAAATGCCCAACTTTCGGACGCTCGCCGTTCATCGCGCCGCGAAGCCGCGGCATCAGCCAGGATGCGGCCTCAAGTCGATCTCGCCCGGATGCTGCCGCGACGACAGAGCCCCCGAAGGCAGGTTGCTCGCTCAATCGACGATTGAGGTGCAGAGCTGCGAGGCCGATGAGCTCAATGGTGTTCTCGTAGCATTCCTCCGAAGTGCTGCCCCAGCAGATGATGCCGTGGCCAGCCAGGATCACGCCGCGCAAGCCTGGGTTGGCTGCGACGTAGTCGCGAAGCTTCAGCCCGAGATCGAAGCCGGGCCGCTTCCAAGGCATCCAGCCCACCGCGCCGTCATAGATCGCGCGGGTAGCCGCTTGTCCGTTGGTCGAGGCGGCGAGGGCGATGACGGCATCGGGGTGGACGTGGTCGACATGAACAAAAGGCAGAAAGGCGTGTAGCGGCGTGTCGATCGAAGCTGCGCGCTGATTGAGGTTGAACGTGCAGTGGGGAAGATAGCCCACCATTTCGTCTTCATGCTCCAAACCGCGATACAGTCGCAAAAGCGCGAGCAGCTTGTCGAGATAGAGCGTCGCGAAACCATCCGCTGCCATGGAGCCCAGATCGCCGCCGGAGCCTTTGACGTAGAGCACAGTGGTGGGGCCACCTGTAAGCGGATCGATGGCCCTCAATTTGGCGGACGTGTTGCCGCCGCCGAAATTCGTTACGGTGAGGTCCGAACCCAGCAGATTGGATCGGTATAGCAGCAGTTCCGCGTCCGACTTGGAGCTAGCCGCCCCTCTGGACCATCGGCTCGCCGGCACGGCAAAAGGAAGGGCGCCAGTCAATTCGTTCCTCCGTGGGCGTCGAGCGTCGTCCCGCCCGACCGACATTTGGCATTATTGTCTAACGTCACGGCTGGCGCTATACAATCAAATTCGATAAAGAACGGTCAAAATACGTCGGAGGGAGCGCGGTGCCGGATCGATGGGCGGTCGTCCTTGACGTCGGAAAGACGTTGGCGAAACTGACCCTTTGGGATCAGGCGGGGGCTCTGGTTGAGCGCAGGACCCGGCCCAACGAGTCGGCGCGCGCGGCCGACTACATCGCCCTGGATACGGACGGGATCGAGGCTTGGCTCGCCCAGACCCTGTCCGATTTCGCGCGTATGGGACCGGTAGGCGCCATCGTTCCGGTGGGCCATGGGGCTGCGGCCGCCATTATTCGTGACGGCAAGCTCGTTTGTCCGCCCGTGGACTACGAGTCTTCCTTGGGAGATCGCGCTGTCTACGAGCGCGGGCGGGATCCGTTCGCGGCCACCGGTTCGCCGTCCCTTCCAAATGGGCTCAACCTCGGCGCTCAACTAGACTGGCTCGAATCCCGCGATCCGATGTTGCTCAGCGATGGCGCGACTATCTTGCCATGGCCTCAGTATTGGGCTTGGCGGCTGTCAGGAGTCCCTGCGGCGGAAGTTAGTAGTCTTGGATGCCATACGGATCTGTGGCTTCCCGGCAAGGCGCAGCCCTCTGCGTTAGCGTATGCGCGCGGATGGGCGGATCGCTTGGCGCCGTTGCGCCGCGCCGGCGAAGTCCTAGGTCCGATAACTTCGGGGTGGGTACGTCGCACCGGTCTGGGCGCCGATGTCCAAATCTATTGCGGTCTTCATGATTCGAATGCGGCGCTGTTGGCTGCGCGTGGCTTTCCCGAGATCGCGAATCGCGAGGCGACGATCCTGTCAACAGGCACATGGTTCGTCGCCATGCGATCGCCCGACGGCATGGCGGCCCTCGACTTCGCGGCGTTGCCCGAAGACCGGGATTGCTTGGTGAATGTCGATGTGGAGGGACGCCCGATTCCCTCCGCGCGATTTATGGGTGGGCGCGAGATCGAGATCCTCGCCCGCACGGAGTTGGGGCGGTCTGAAGGCGGTCTGAGCAGTGGCCCGTATCGCGAGGCTAAGGTGGCGATCGAACAAGGCGCCATGGTGCTTCCGACGTTGGCGTACGGAGTCGGGCCGTTTCCCCGATCGCGCGGAAAATACGAGGGCCCTGACGGCAAGGGGATCATCGATGCCGCGGCCAGCCTCTATCTGGCGCTGGTCGCGGATGTTTCGCTCGAATTGATTGGAACCCGCGAGCGCATCCTGGTCGAAGGGCGGTTCGCGAGCGACGCGATCTTCACGGGCGCTCTCGCCAGGATGAGGCGGAACGAAGCCATTTATGTCAGCCACGCACATAACGCGCTGCCTTATGGAGCGCTGCGGTTGATCGATTCGAGCTTGCCGCAGACCGCGAAGCTTTCGACAGTCGCGCCCTTGCCGTGGGATTTGGATGAGTACAAAGGGCGTTGGCGCGCCGCCAGCCAGAAAGGTTCGAGCCGTGCTGCCCGCGTCCGTCTCTGACTATCGCGGTTACGCGCGCCGGCGGCTCCCGGCGTTCCTATTCGAATATATCGATGGCGGTTCGTACGCCGAGACGACGCTGCGCCGAAACCTCGAAGACCTTGCCGAAATTACGCTTCGCCAGCGTGTGTTGCACGATGTGTCCCACATCGACCTATCGGTCGAACTATTCGGCTTCAAATGGCGGATGCCTGTTGCGCTCGGTCCCATCGGACTTGCCGGCATGAATGCGCGGCGGGGGGAGGTCCAAGCCGTTCGCGCCGCGGAGCAGGCCGGCGTGCCGTTTTGCCTTTCGACGGTGTCGGCCTGTTCGTTGGAAGAAGTGGCGGCGGCAGCGTCGGCGCCTTTTTGGTTCCAGCTCTACACGATCCGCGACTGTGGATTCATGCGCGATCTCCTGGATAGAGCGGCTAGCCTCGGTTCTTCCGCGCTGGTTTTCACGGTGGATATGCCTTTGCCTGGATCCCGCTACCGCGATGTCAGAAGCGGACTCGCTGGGGCGCCGGGGTTGGCGGGCGCCGCGCGGCGATTCTGCCAGGCCGTCACCCGCCCCGGATGGGCGATCGATGTGGGAATCCGAGGGCGTCCGCATTCACTGGGGAACGTGGCGTCGGTTCTCGCGGGGAGGTCCGGTCTTGAGGATTTCTTCGCCTGGATGCGCTCGAACTTCGATCCCTCGGTGACGTGGAAGGACCTCGACTGGGTCCGCGAACGCTGGCGCGGTCCGCTCATCGTCAAGGGAATTCTCGATCCCGAAGATGCGCGCGCTGCGGCCGAGCTCGGCGCTGACGGGATCGTCGTATCGAATCACGGTGGCCGTCAGCTCGACGGAGTTCCTTCGACGGCGCGCGCGCTTCCGCCGATCGTCGACGCGGTCGGTTCGCGGTTGACGGTGATGGCCGACGGAGGCGTGAGATCCGGGCTCGACGTCGTCCGCATGCTGGCTCTCGGCGCCCGCGGCGTCCTCATCGGTCGGGCCTGGGCGTACGCTCTCGGCGCCTGCGGCGGCGCTGGCGTCTCGCATGTGCTTCAGCTCATCGCCGCCGAGATGCGTGTCGCGATGGCGCTCACGGGCGTTCGGTCGATCGGCGGGATCGACCGAACCGTGTTGACGGATTACGAGCGGCGCGCATCATGCGCATCACAAGAAAGATGAGGGACCGATGATCGCCAATCCGCTTCTTGGAGTCTTTTTTCATTGGCTCGGCGGGTTGGCCTCCGCCAGCTTCTACGTTCCGTATCGTCGCGTCGGACGCTGGTCGTGGGAGATTTTCTGGCTCGTGGGCGGCCTTTTCAGCTGGATCTTCGCGCCTTGGATATTCGCGTCTCTCCGCACCGATCATTTGCTTAATGTCCTCGCCTCGACAACCCGCGGGACTCTTTTTTGGTGCTGGTTTTGGGGGGCGCTTTGGGGCTTCGGCGGTCTCACTTTCGGACTCACCATGCGCTACCTCGGCATGTCCCTTGGCATGGCGACGGCGCTCGGTCTTACGACGATCATCGGCACGATGGGGCCCCCGGTTTTTCGTGGCACGCTTGGGAGCCTTGCGGCACATGCGAGCGGGCAGGCGATTCTGGCGGGCGTGCTCGTGACGATGATCGGCATCTGGGTCGTCGCGCGCGCCGGACGCGCGAAAGAACGCGAGATGGAAGCCGGATACGGTAAAGGAAGCGTCGTCGAGTTCGACTTCCGAAAAGGGCTGCTGGTCGCTGTGTTCTCCGGGGTCATGAGCAGCTGTTTCGCGTTTGGCCTCGATGCGGGACAGCCGATTCGAGACCTGACGCTTGCTGCCGGCACGGATCCTCTGGCTCAAGGGCTGCCGGTGCTGTGTGTCGTGCTTCTCGGTGGCGCCACGACCAACGTCGTGTGGTGCCTTTGGCTCATCGCGAAGAACGGAACCGCCGCCGAGCTCATCGGCCGATCAGGTCCGGCGGCGGACGCCGACGGCGGCCGTCCGCCGCTCGGCCGGAACTACATGCTTTCAGCCCTCGGCGGGACGATTTGGTACTTCCAATTCTTCTTCTACACGATGGGCGAAAGCCAGATGGGAGCGTTCGGCTTTTCGAGCTGGACGTTGCACATGGCCAGCATCATCATTTTCTCCACCCTATGGGGTTTCGCGCTCAAGGAATGGGCCGGATCGAGCGGGCGGACACGTGGTCTCGTCTGGGGCGGCATCGCTACGCTCGTGTTTGCGACGATCGTAATCGGGCTCGGCAATTATCTCGCCGCCTGAAGGAAAGGGCGCTGAAAATGAGACGGAAGATGGGCCTCGTGGCGGTCGTTGCAGCGCTCCTCGCAATATCGGCGCCGTACAGCTTCGCAAGGACGCCAGGTAAGGAGGCCCCACTCTATGCGGGTGTGGCGCCGGGCTCGGAAGGCGACACGCAAGTCGAGGCGCGCCAAAGGATATTCGATCAAACGGTGATCGTGAACGTCACCAGGCCGACGATCACGCCCGTTCTTCCGGACAAGGCGAAGGCCACCGGCGCCGCGATTGTCATTGCGCCGGGCGGCGGCTTCAAATTCCTGTCGATCGACAGCGAGGGCTTCATGGTCGCGCGCTGGCTCGCCGACCGTGGCATCGCCGCCTTCGTGCTGAAATATCGGCTCGATGCGACGCCTTCCGAACCCGACGCTTTCAAGAAGAACGTGATGGCGTTATTCGCCGCAGCCGGCGCCTCCGGCCCCTTGCCCGATCACGCGCAGGCGGTTGCCGATACCCAGACGGCGGTAAAGGTCGTTCGTCAGCATGCCGCCGAATGGGGACTCGATCCGCACAGGGTTGGACTCATCGGATTCTCGGCGGGCGCTGATGCGGCGCTGAAGGCGATCCTAGCCGACGAGCCGGCAAGCCTACCGGATTTCGCGGGTCTGATTTACGGTCCGATGGGCGGCGTCGCGGTTCCAAAGGACGCGCCGCCGGTCTTCGTCGCCTTCGCGGCCAACGATCCGATTTTCGGCGGCAAGGGGTACGGCCTGATCGACTCCTGGATGACCGCCAAACGCCCGGTCGAGCTGCATGTTTATGAGAAAGGCGGCCACGGATTCGGCATGCGTCCACAAGGTGCGAGCAGCGATCATTGGATCGAGGAGTTCTATTGGTGGCTCGACGCGAGAGGGCTCTTGAATGCGGGCCATCGGCTGAATGCGATGAAGGCGAACTGAGGACGCTTAAGGGCGCTGTTTCAGGCGGGCAAGCTCAGCGTCGATGGCGGCGAGATCTTTGTTCGTAATACTGGGCAGATAAGGTTGCAGTTGGCGCAGCGACATCTGCGTCGCCATCCCGATCATTGGAGAGTTCGCAAGCTGCGGCAAGCGCCGTTCGACGATCGCGCGCGCTTTCGGATTTCGCAGCAAGTCGGCAAGCAAGGAGGAGGCGCTGAGCCGCGCAGTCGGAGCGGCGGTCGAACTCGCTTTCGTGAGGTCGGGCAGCGGCGGTAAAGACCCCACGCGCGCGAGGCGAACTTCGACCTGGACAGCTTCGGGGTCCGTTCTGACGAGGAGCGTCGACGCGTTGGGCTGAGACGTGATGGCGCCATTCACGACCGTTGTCGCATAGCCCTTCGGATAGTTGGAGGGCGGGATTCGAATTTCCGTCAGGGCGCCAGGCGCGGCGCGGCCTTCGGGAGAGTCGGGGGCCATTGGCTGGAACACATGAACCATGCCTTCATAGAGATCGAGGGTAGCCGACATGCCTGCCTCGCTGATCGCCTGATATTCCCGCACGCAACTGGAGAGAAACATGTCGCGAGTCCCGCATTGAATCAGCGTAGGGGGAAACCCTTTTGAATAGTCGCCGTACACGGGCGAGACGTACGGGTTCTTTTGATCGACCGGATCGGCATAGGCGTTGGCGGAAGCCTTGAGTCGGTCGATGGCTAGCAGCGGATCGGCCGCCGCGAGTGTCGTGTAGGTATCGCCTGCCATGCTCACGTCCGACCAAGGCGCCCAGAGGACGATGGCCGCAGGCATCGGAACGCCCTCGTCGCGCAGCTTGAGCGCGGCGCCGGCGACGATTGAGCCGCCGGCTGAGTCGCCCCAGATGCCGATCTGGTTGGCATCACCTGTCGCCGCTAGAACGGCGCGGTAAACCGCGACCACCTGATCCATAATTTCCCGCCAGCGCGCTGTCGGCGCGGGCGTGTAGTCCACCGACACGACCTTGATCCCGCTGCGGTTAGCCATCAGCGCGGATTCGAAGATCGTTGACCGAGCCGACAACGAGGTGAAGCCCCGCCATGGACGTAGATCAGCACACGGCCGTCGTTGGTCCAGCTTTTGGGCGTTATTGAGAGAACGGAAATCCCATTGAGCGTGCCCGGTTCGATCCCCACGCCATAAGCGAGCGGCACGCCGGATTCGGCGGCCTCCAGAGCCTCTTCCGTCGTAGCGTAGGCCCGCGCCCACGCCGATTGATCGCCAGGGCCTGGCAGTTTTCCATGATCGAGGGCGGCTCGCGCGACTACTGACGGCCAGAGCTTCTTCCATTCCTGTGAGATGGTGCCGGGCGGCTCGCTTCGAGGGCTCGGAATTTCCGTTCCGCAGGCGATTGCCGAGCCGCAGAGCACCGCGACAGCCATAGTGGCGATTCTGGTTCGCCCGCGTAACGCGCCTCGCATCAATTTCTCCCTCGCTAAGTGCAACGGTCCGGGGGATGACGGAACTTAGCAGATTATGAGTGATACTGCTTGATACTAGAAGGAACTTGAGACAATCTGATCTGGCGTGATCGCATAGCGAAAGTCTGACAATGGGAAGAATGCTGATGCAGCGATGCAGGGGCCGCTCACAAATCCTGTCGGTGGTTCGCGGTGATCCGAGCTCAAAGGCCAGTAATTGATACGGCGAGTATCTAGCCGCGCCACTTGAGGCCGACGCGCTAGACGCGGCGGCCGTGTTCCAGGATCAGTGGCGCCCCGCAGCAAAAGCGGCGCAGCTCCCGCTGCCGAGAGCGGGAAACAGTGAAGACAGTTCGGAAGGGGAGGGATCAGAATGTCATTACAGAATCGACTTGCCGCCGTTGGATTGAGCGGCGCTTCACTCATGGCCATGCTTGCCGCTCAGCCGGCCTTCGGCCAGGCCGCGGCTCCGCCGGCCAACGATCAAGGTGCCGCCACTCAAGGGCTCGAAGAAATTGTCGTCACGGCGACCAGGCGGACGGAGCTGCTCAAGAACGTCCCGATGGCGGTCGACGCTATCTCGTCCAATGATCTGCAAAAGAAGCAGATCTTCGACATCAAGGATATTTCGCAGCTTGCGCCCGGGCTTGAGCTTAGTAACAACGACGGCCGTTCCAATATTGCAACGTTGCGCGGCATCGCCTTCAACCCCGACGAGGGAACGCTCCCAACCGTCGACATTTACTTCAACGAGATTCAGGCCGACGCGCAGACGGTGTTCACCGCGATCTACGACCTGGATCAGGTCGAAGTGTTGCGCGGTCCTCAGGGTCTCTTGCGCGGCAGCACGTCTCCGGCGGGCTCCATTATCATCAAGACCAAGCAACCGAGCCTGACAACCTTCGAGGGGTATGTTCAGGCGACCGGATCGGATCAGGGCGCCTACAATTTCCAGGGCGCCGTCTCGGTTCCGGTCATCCCCGATGTGCTGGGCGTTCGCGTCGCCGGCTTGGGCGATCAAAACGACATCAATGACGTTCACAACGTCACGCGCGGAGATGATTCAGTCGGACATACGGTGAGCGGCCGCCTTTCGGTGAATTTCGCGCCGACCGACGATTTCAGATCCGTGTTCACTTACCAGTACCTCCGTGCCGACAACGTGCAGTATCAGCAGGTGGTCGGCACTGGGGCGATCTTTCCGACAGTTGCGGGCTTCCCCGGCACGGCTTCGCTGGCCCCGAACGGTCCGGTGGCCGGCGTGTCCGATCGGATCGGCGTGACACAGGGCGTCGATGAATTCCGAAATCAGACACATTTCCTGACGCTCGATGCCTTCTTGGACATCGGCGATGACACACTGGAGCTGAATGCCGGCTATCAGGACACGATCCTAAGACAGCTGCACGCCCTCAATCTGGGCAACGCTCCGCTGACCTATGTGGACCAGCAGTTCGTCCACACGCCCTACGACGTCACCTCCGTCGAGCTGCGCTACTATTCCAATGGCAGGTCTTTCTGGAACTACATGATCGGCGCCGATCTGATTCGGCAGCTCAACCCAGTCTTCGTCACGCAGCCCAGCGACTCGTTTATTTCCGGCGCCGCTCTGTCGCCGACGTTTACATTCCCCTTCGGGGGGCACTATATCCAAACGCCGGTCGACGTTTCGATTTTCATCCCCGACCAGGCGACGCACTATTCCTTCTTCGGAAGCTCGTCTTTCCAGCTCCTGGACGACCTGAAGCTCGAGATGGGCGCCCGCTATCAGATCTATCGCGTCCATCAGCAGAGCGACCTGACGGTGGTCGCCGCAGGCGCCACGGTGCTGAACGACTTTCCGACCGTCCTGCCGGAGAACGCCACCAGGACTTATCACGCCTTCACCGGGGGGGTGAACCTGGTTTACACCATCACGCCGGATAATGTCGGTTATATATCCTACAACCACTCCTTCCGACCTGGCTCTTCTGCCGTCGGTGTGACGGCGCCGCTCAGCAACAACCTGCTGCTGAGCGACGGTGAAACGTCCGACGCCGTTGAAGTCGGACTGAAGAGCAGTTGGTTCAATCATCGGCTCAATTTGAACACCGATGTGTTTTACCAGCACTTCAACGGATACATTAACCTGTTGGTGGTCAACGCTTCCAGCGCCGCCAATGGTGTCATCGATGCGAGTCCCACGCTCACGTTCAACGGTGATGCGGAAAGCGAGGGCATCGAAACGCAGTTGGACGCAGTCATTACCGACGGGTGGGACATCGGTATCAAGGCAAGCTGGGCCAACGCCCAGTACACCGATGCGCTCATTCCGTGCAACACGTTCACTGCGAGCGGTGCCGCATTCGTTCCGGTCGGCCAGCAAGTGTCCTTTTGTCCGAGCAACGGCAGGATCGGCGAGACGCCGAAGTTCCACCTGACCGTGCAATCTGAATATGACTACGATACCGGTACGCAGTATCAGCCGTTCATCAGCGGCCTATTCACCTATCAGCCGGGCTGGCATTCGAGCATCGTCAATTACGATTACCCGGATCTGCCTATCCTCAACATCTATGCGGGCGTGCGCGACAACGACGCTGGGTGGGACTTTACGCTGTTCGTCAAGAATCTGTTCGACACCCAGGACATCCGGACGATTGCGCCATCGAACTATCAGCAAGCGACCAGTGTCGTTCAGACCTACAACGGCAATGCGCTGGCGGCTGGAGCGCCGTTCGACTCCGGGTATCGCGCGGTGATCACCACGCTGCCGCGCGAGTTCGGCGTCACGCTTCGATATCGGTTTGGAGGATAGATCCTTCCGGCCCGGCGGTCTTTCCTCCCGTGCTGCCGGGCCATCTTTCGATTGCATCGAGGTCCGCTCGCAGATCGCTGATCCCCTGAGGCAATCAGAGAGGCTCGGATGAAACTTCGTTCGCGCATGGTGCTCACGATCGTGCTTGCGCTCAGCGTGACGACAGCGTCGGCGTCTGCCGATGATGCGTTGCTGAATGGCTTCCGCGACCCCCCGAGTGGTGCCCGCCCTCGGGTCTGGTGGCATTGGATGAACGGCAATGTCACCAAGGAAGGGATTACGCTCGATCTCGAATGGATGAAGCGGATCGGGCTCGGCGGGGCCGAGAATTTCCAGGTATTCATGGGCCCGCTAGGCCCAGGGCAGGTGGTCGGTAAACGTCTCGCCTACATGTCGCCTGAATGGCGGGACGCATTCCATCATGCGGCCGCGACTGCCGATAAGCTCGACCTGGAGCTCGGCATAGCCGCCTCGCCGGGCTGGAGCGAAACGGGAGGCCCTTGGGTCCCGCTCGCCCATGGCATGAAGAAGTTCGTGTGGAGCGAAACATATGTCACGGGCGGCGCGCCGTTTCATGCAGCGTTGCCGGAGCCGCCGAACGTCGTCGGACCTTATCAGTCCCTTCCCTTGGAGGGCTTTCAGTCGGGTCAGGTCGGTCCGTCGATCAAAAACGCGAGATTTTATGTCGACAGCGCGGTCGTCGCGTATCCGGCTCCGGAAGGCGACGCGCCGTCAACCGAGCAAAATGCGAGCGTAACAGCAAGCGCCGGCCATATTGACCGCGCAGCGTTGTCGGACGCCACGCTTTCCCATCCTCAGTCGCTGCCGATGGCGCCACCGGGGCAATCGGCCTGGGTTGAATTCGAATATCCGGCGCCCGTCACAATCCGCGCAATGACGGTGATGATTGGTGGGATCAGCAGCCTGCCGGGTTTCGGTACAGCCCCTCCGCCGATCGGCCTGGAATCGAGCCAGGATGGGCAGAGCTTTACGCAGGTTCTCGCGCCGAAGGTTCTCCGCGTCCCTGCCTTCGGCACTCAGCCTATTCCGATGACCGTAGCCGTTCCTCCGACCAAGGCGAAACATTTCCGCATCATTTTCGTCACGCCGCAACCGCAGCCGCCGATGCCGGCGATCTATGGGCCGGCCGCTCCGCCGGCGACCTCCTGGTCGATTCCTCAGCTTGCGTTGCATGTTGACCCGCGCGTGGACAGGGTGGAGGACAAGGCGGGCTTTGTTCCGGCGGTCGGCCTCGACTCCGATCCGACGCCGGACGACAAGATAGCGATTCCGAAACAGGACGTGATTGACCTGACCGCAAAGATGCGGCCGGACGGAACGCTCGACTGGACGCCGCCCCCCGGACGCTGGATCGTGCTCCGTATCGGCTACTCCCTGCTCGGGATCACCAATCATCCCGCACCTTTAGAGGCGACCGGGCTCGAGGTCGACAAGTTTAACGGCGCCTATGTGAAGGAATATCTCGACAGGTATTTGGACCAGTACGAAGAGGTGACCATGGGGCTTATGGGAGCCCACGGGCTCAGGGCAATCACCAATGATAGCTGGGAAGACGGGTCGCAAAACTGGACCGATGACATGCTGGCCCAATTCCAGAAACGCCGCGGCTATGACCCACGACCCTGGCTGCCAGTGTTGACCGGCCGTATCGTGCAGAGCGCGTCCGCGAGCGACAAGTTCCTGTGGGATTTTCGCGAGACGCTGGCCGATCTCGTCGCCGATGAACATTACGATCAGATCGAAACCGAGATAAAAGCGCGTGGTCTCATTCATTACGGCGAGGCGCACGAGGAAGGCCGGGTCTTCGTCGGCGACGGCATGGCGGTCAAACGGCGGGACGACGTCCCGATGGGAGCGATGTGGACCCAGGCGCCTGGAGTCTACAAGGAGCAATACGGCTACGATGCCGATATTCGGGAGTCGGCGTCAGTCGCGCATATCTACGGGCAAAACCTCGTCGCTGCGGAATCGATGACATCGAACGGGCCGGCCTGGGGATGGTCGCCCGAGACGTTGAAGCCGATCGTCGACCAGGAATTCGCGATGGGCGTGAACCGCGTCATCATCCACACCTCGGTGCATCAGCCCTTGGTCGATAAGGCGCCCGGCCTCGCGCTCGGTCCCTTCGGGCAATGGTTCACGCGGAACGAGACATGGGCGGAGGAAGCCAAGCCCTGGATAGATTATATCGCGCGTAGCGACTTCCTGCTCCAGCAAGGCCGTTTCGTCGCTGATGTGCTCTACTTCTACGGCGAAGGTTCCAACATCACCGCGATCTTTGGCGATCACGCGCCACCGATACCGGCTGGATACAATTTCGACTATGTGAACGCTGACGCGCTGATCCACGAGCTCTCCGTTAAGGATGGGAAGGTCGTGACGCGGAGCGGCATGAGCTATCGGGTGATCGCGCTCGATCCGCGCACGGCGCATATGTCCGTAGCCCTGCTGCGCGCTCTGCGCGATCTGGTTCGAGGCGGTGCCGTGGTGGTGGGAGACAAGCCAACCGACACGCCGAGCCTCGCGGACGATTCCGCGGAATTCAGGCGATTGGCGGACGAGGTTTGGGGGAACGGCGATGGACTGCACGCTTTCGGCAGGGGCCGAGCGATCGGACGTACCTCCATTGCGGATGCGCTCAAGGCGCTAAACGTCGCGCCGGATTTCGAGCCCTCCAAACCGGACGCCGGTCTCTCGTTCGTTCATAGGGCCGTTGAGGATGGCGATATCTACTACGTCGACAATCGAACTGACGTACCCGAAAGTCTGACGGCGGCATTCCGCGTCACCGGCAAGGAAGCGGAGCTTTGGCACGCCGACACAGGCGCCGCTGAACCGGCGTCTTATAAGGTCGAAGGCGACAGGACTGGGGTACCGCTGACGCTTGGGCCACACGAGACGGTATTTGTCGTCTTCCGCAAGCCAACAACATTGGCGGAACGGCGATTGCCGGCCGCATCTGAAACGACGCTCGCGGAGATTGAGGGGCCATGGACGGTCAGTTTCGACAAGGGGCCCTGCGCGCCCAAGCCCGCCACCTTCGACCGCCTCGTCTCATGGAGTGACAGCGCGGATGCGCAAACGAAATATTTCTCCGGCACCGCGACCTACCGCAAAACGTTGAATGTCCCACGCGAGTGGCTAAAGGGCGACCGTGTGTTGCTCGATCTTGGTTCAGTCAAGAATCTGGCCAGTGTGAGCGTCAACGGAAAATCTATAGGGATGGCGTGGAAAGCACCCTTCCGGCTCGATGCGACAACCGTATTGAGGCCGGGTGATAATGCGCTTTCGGTGCAGGTCACCGATCTTTGGGTCAATCGGCTGATCGGCGATCAGCAGCCTGCGCCCAAAGAAAAATGCGCATACGCCGATCCTCAGTTCGCTTATCGGGCGGATTCACCGCTCGTGCCTGCCGGCCTGCTCGGGCTTGTGCGTATCTTGCGCGCGTCAGACACTCGAAATCGAGCGATGATCGATTCAAGAGGTCTCAAATGAACGGCGTCATCCGAGCGCAGGTTCTGAAACCGTCAGCGGCACGGGGTGGATAAGGTGGCGAACAATCGAACGATCGTGTCGAGCATTCTCGGAATCGCACTGTCGGTCGCGATGTCGACCCATACTTCGGGTGCTCCAGAAGGCCCTTGGCAGGATAGGGCGCTTTCCCCTGACGTGCGCGCGCTCCTGCTGCAACGGGCGCTGACCCGCGACGAGCGAAACTCCATCCTCCATGGCATCTTCCCGGAGCTCTCGAAATCCAAGCCCGCCGATCTTATCGGCTCCGGCGGATATGTGCCGGGGGTCCCGCGCCTAGGCATCCCGCCCCTTCAGGAAACCGATGCCAGCCTCGGTGTCGCCAATCCTCGGGAAGTTCGGAAGGGCGACGGCGCCACCGCGTTGCCATCGAGCCTGTCGATGGCCGCCAGCTTTGATCCGCAGATCGCCTATCAGGGCGGCGCGATGATCGGCTCGGAAGCGCGAAAGAAAGGCTTCGACGTGATGCTTGCGGGCGGCGTCGACCTGGCGCGCGATCCGCGGTGCGGACGCACTTTCGAATATGCAGGCGAGGATCCCTTGCTCGCCGGAACCTTGGTCGGCGAGTCGATTCGGGGGATTCAGGACCAGCGCATAATCTCCACCGTCAAGCACTTCGCGATCAATGACCAGGAAACCGGCCGTCGCGTGTTGAGCGCCGATATCGATGAAGGGGCCTTGCGCGAGTCCGATCTCCTGGCGTTCGAGATCGCCATCGAGCGCGGCCATCCTGGGTCGGTGATGTGCGCCTACAATCGCATCAACGGGGTTTATTCCTGCGCCGATCGCGACCTACTGGATCGCACGCTCAAACAGGATTGGCGGTATCCGGGATGGGTGATGTCGGATTGGGGCGCCGTTCCCGATCCGACGGCGGCGGCTCTCGCGGGAATGGATCAGGAGTCGGGCGAGGAGCTCGACCAGCTGATGTTCAAGCGCACGATCGCGGATTCGATCGCCCAAGGGCAGATTCCGGACAAGCGCCTCGACGACATGGCGCGGCGGATTTTGCGCGAAATGTTCGCCATAGGCGTTATGGACGACCCGCCGACGAAGACGCCGATCGATTATGTTGCGGATACGAAAGTCGCCGAGCGAGCCGAGGTGGCAGGCATCGTTCTTCTGAAGAACGATAGAGGCGTACTTTCGCTCGGCGCCGGCACCCGCACCATCGCGGTGATCGGCGGACATGCCGACGTCGGTGTGCTTTCCGGAGGCGGGTCTTCGCAGGTGATTCCCATTGGCGGCGCCGCCTTCAAGGCGCCTTTGCCGAAAGGATCTCCTGAATGGACCGGAGCGATCATCTTTGATCCGTCCTCCCCTATGAAGGCCATCGAGGCCGCGGCGCCGAAGGCTCTGGTGAGCTATGATCCTGGAACAGATCCCTCCGCCGCAGCGGCGCTCGCACGGAAATCGGACGTCGCGATCGTCTTCGCGACGCAATGGCTGTCAGAGGAATATGACGCGGCGAATCTGTCGCTGCCGGACGGTCAGGATAAGCTGATCGAGGCCGTCGCTGCCGCTAATCCCCGGACGGTTGTCGTGCTCGAAACGGGAGGGCCAGTGCTGATGCCGTGGCTCGCGCGCGTCGGGGCGGTGCTCGAAGCCTGGTATCCCGGATCTGGCGGGGGAGAGGCGATCGCCGAGATCCTAGCCGGTCATGAGAATCCGTCGGGGCGGCTTCCGGTAACCTTTCCGCAGAGCGAAGGGCAGCTGCCCCGGCCGGTCCTGCCCGGGTCAGACCAGCCGAAGCCGGCCTACGCCGGCGGAGAGAAGCCCTTCGATGTTCGCTATAGCGAAGGCTCCGACGTCGGGTATCGCTGGTTTGCGGCCAAGATGCTGAAGCCGCTTTTTCCGTTCGGCTACGGGCTGTCCTACACGCGCTTCGACCACAAGAACCTGTCGGTGCGGGGAGGGAGCGCGATCGACGCGGAATTCGACGTGACGAATGTGGGAGCGAGCCCCGGCGCCGACGTCGTGCAGCTCTACGCCGACGTGCCGACCTCTGACGGTCATACGTCCCATCGCCTTATCGGCTGGCGCAAGGTTGAGCTCAAGCCGGGCGAGACGCGGCATCTTTCGATCAAAGCCGAGCCTCGCTTGCTGGCGAACTTCGACGCCAAGGCCGACCGATGGAAGATTTTGGGCGGCGCGCTGCGCCTGCACCTCTCGTCCAATGCCGATGACGATGGACTTGTCGCTACTGCCGCCATGGCGGCGGAAACTTTCAATCCATGAGCGGCCGAACTGGAAAGGTGGGACCGGCGTTCGCGGTCGTATCGGCTATCTTGTCGGCGTCGAGCGTAGCGCCAGCGGCGACGAAGCTGGACGAGCCGCCGAAGGCCGTTTGGGTTACGCATCCCGACGCGGCGCCGAAGGGCGCGGTGACGCTCGAGTTTCGGCGCGACTTCGATCTCGCCTCGGTTCCGGCGCACGCCCTGGTCAAGGTAAGCGCGGACAATCGGTTCGTCCTCTACGTGAACGGATCGCGGGTCGGCGCAGGCCCTGCGCGCGGAGATCCCACGCACTGGCGGTACGAAACGTACGATCTCTCGCCCTATCTGCGCGCCGGCCACAATCATTTGGGCGCGCTGGTATGGAACTGGGGCGGGCTCGCCCCGATGGCGCAGATGACCGTTCAGACCGGCTTCCTGCTCGAAGCGGAAGATTCGCGGCAAGCCTTCCTCGATTCCGGACCGGATTGGCGGGTGGAAATCGATCATGGATTCGGCGCGACCTCGCCGTTCATGAAATTGATGAAGTACGGCTGGTATTACGCGGCCGGTCCGTCGGAGACGATCGATGCCGTCAAGCGCGACTGGTCATGGAACGACGAGCGGGAAGCCGGCTCGTCCTGGGCGAACGCGGTGCCGGCCGTCGCGGCCGGATCAGAAGCGCCGTGGCATCTGATTCCAGATTCGCTGCCGCCGATGCGCTTCGCGCCGTCCGAAGTCGGCCGCGTGGTCCGTGCCGATCTGCCCAATGCTTCCGAATTTCCGAGCCGCCCCGTGACGATCGGGGCGCACCGGAAGACTCGCATCCTTCTCGATCACGGAACAGTCTTCTCCGCGTTCCCGAAGCTAAGGAACATCTGAATAAGTAGCGGCTGGGTCGAGTCTGCTCATTTTTGGTCTTCAGGACGTGGAGTGGGCGGTTGCGGCGGCCGCGTTGCGGAGGTTTTCCTGGTGTCGGTTACCACC
>Ga0070738_10001401_pt1 | contig 48900 bp, 56 predicted proteins | sample Coa_R2_2_FD_66446 | JGI IMG/M metagenome (GOLD analysis project Ga0070738, IMG submission 66446) | Surface soil microbial communities from Centralia Pennsylvania, which are recovering from an underground coalmine fire - Coalmine... | ecosystem: Environmental > Terrestrial > Soil > Unclassified ... | reverse complement strand
GCGCGCACCAACGCGCCCGGTTCGGCGTGGCGGGTGGTGGACGCGGCCAATCCCGCGCTCGCGCCCGATGGCAGCTCGATTTTATTCGTCAAGGACGGCCAGATTTTTCGTGCCAAACTCAGCGCGGTAAAGCCGGCGAGCGAGATGGATCGGGGAGAAAAGGCTTTTATTAAGGAATGGGGCGTGCAGAGCGATCCGCAATGGTCGCCCGACGGCCGTAAGATCGCCTTCGTTAGCACGCGCACCGATCACAGCTTCATCGCCGTCTACGATGTCGCGACGCGCTCGGTCAAATATCTGTCGCCGAGTGTCGATTTCGACACGACGCCGATGTGGATGTCCGATAGCAAGCACCTGATCTTCATGCGCCAGCCGGGATTGCCGTTCGGACAGCAGACGCTGCAAGTGGGCCCGGGAAGCGGCGCGGTGTATAGCGAACCGGCCGGCGGGCGCGCGGAAAACCACGTCGTCAACAACTCGCCCGGTTTCATGCGGGCGACTTTCAAGGGCGGCTACACGGTCGCATTCTATAAAGCCGATGTCACGACGGGTGAAGCGCGGGAAGTCTGGCACAACGAAGCGAACGATCCGATCGTGATCACTCCCGGCAACATTCGCCTGGCGGGCGATTTCCTGATTTTTGAGTATGTGGCCCCAGGATCGGGCCGCGGAAGAGGCGGGCGCGGCGGACGCGGAGGGCGCGGCGGCCGTGGTGGAAACGCCGCGCCGCAGCTTTCCCTGACGCCGGAACAGGAAGCCAAGGCCAAGGATGAATGGGATCGTTATTATTCGCTGAACCTGAACGACGCATCGGCGCGGCCGGTGCTGCTGACCACCACCGACGGTCTCATCGAAAATGAGACCTCCATCGCGATTTCGCGCGACGAGAAGACGTTTTACTACTGCACCAACGCCGGCGACATCGAGCGGCGGCACATCTGGGCCGTGCCGGTGGGCGGCGGCACTCCGGTTCAGATCACGACCGGGGAAGGCGTCGAGACTTATCCCACTCCGCTCGCCTCGGGCGGATATCTGGCGACGCTCAGCGCGGATTGGAACCTGCCGCAATCGCTCGGAATCTGGAAACTCGCATCAGAAGGGCCGGTTCGCGCGGCGGCGCCGCAAAAAATCGTTTTCCCAACATCGATGCCGGGCTTTCCGAAGGAGGAGCACGTCAAGCCGGAGATCGTGCTGACCAAGGCGGATGATGGGCTGGAAATCCACAATCAGCTATTCCTGCCGAAAGATCTGAAACCGGGCGAGCGGCGGCCCGCCATTGTGTTCGTACACGGCGGTCCTCCGCGGCAAATGATGCCCGCCTATCACTACATGCAGTTTTATCACTGGGCCTACGGAATCAATCAGTGGCTGGCGAGCCAGGGCTACATCGTGATGTCGATCAATTACCGTTTGGGGATCGGCTACGGGCGCTCCTTCCGCCAGGCGGCCAACGCCGGCGCGCAGGGCAATAGTGAATATAAGGATGTTCTGGCCGGCGGCAAATACTTGCAGACCCGAGCCGACGTCGACCCGAACCGGATCGGAATCTGGGGACTTTCCTATGGCGGCCTGCTCACCTCCGAAGCGCTGGCGCGCAACTCCGATATTTTTAAAGCCGGCGTCGATCTGGCGGGAGTGCATCTGGAAGGCAATTCGCTGGATCCCGCGTCGATTTCTTATCAGTCTTCGGCGGTGAGCGCCATCGATAAATGGAAATCGCCGGTGCTGCTGGTGCAGGGCGATGACGATCGCAATGTGGCATTCTTGCAAATCGTCGGGCTGGTGCAGTTGCTGCGGCAGCGTGACGTTTACTACGAGCTCATCGTTTTTCCCGACGATGTGCACGAATCGCTGCTACATAGCCGCTGGATGTACACGCTGGGGCGGATGGAAACGTTTTTACACAAATTTTTGTGGGAACGGCAGCCGGGGTCGAATAATTAAAGCGCGTTGGCGGGCGATCGACCGCGTGCGTTTCGAACTGACGTGCCCCTGAATCGCCCGAAATCGTACTCCATTTCGGACGGCAAAAGGGGCCCGTCAAGAACACGCGGCGTTTGAAGCGTCTGAGCTAAGTATTCGCCGGGTCCGATCCGTGCAGCTTAACCATTTTGTTATATAAGCCCAAAATGAGCAGTGTCGGCGCCCATTGTCCAACGAAATGAGCTTTCTTTTCGTTACCTGTAAGCATCAAAGCCAGCGATAGGCCTATCGAACCGACAGCTCCCCAAAGGAACGTATCGGAAGGCAATTTTGCTGTCTGCTGTTCAATTGTGCGCGCAATTGGTCCTTCACGCTGGCTCGCTTTAGACTGTGCTTTTGGTTCACGGTCAAGTATCTCTTGCATTTACAACTCCTTCTTTATTTGGTCTCGGGGCCGTCGCGAAAAAATAGGCACGCGTATGGCCGTTGATATCAGTACAAACAACTCTTTCCGCGCTTCACGATGACCAATCTTTGTTCAAAATGCGTGAGCAGTTGTATAAAGATCTGTGCCGTTCGGCAATGTAACCTGCGCGCGGCGCCAATCATCTCTTCAGTCGAGACAAGCAGGTCGGAAGCGGCAGGCAGCCGCCGAAAGATTTCACAACTGGAGAAAAAAAATGAATTTTAACGGAGTGCTCAGTGTGTCCGCGCTCGTGCTGGCGATGATTCCGGCCCGCGCGGCAAATGGCCCATCTTATAATCCCGCGACGGCAGTCGCGATTTCCGGCACGGTCGCCGGCGTGCGCGTGGTTCCTCCGGGACAGCCGCTCGAAGGCGTTCACATGGCGGTGAAAACGAAAACCAGAACCGTCGAAGTTTATCTCGCGCCGAAAAATTTCTTGGATTTTCTGAAGGCGAACTACGTTCCCGGCGATGAGGTCGAGATCACCGGATCGCGCGTCAAATCCGGAAATACGGACGTCCTTCTGGCCCGCGAAATCGACGACGGCCGCGATGTCATCGATCTGCGCGACCTGAACGGCGCTCCCGTCTGGGAGCATTGGGGCGTCGAAGCGGACCCGGCGAGCATCCACTAATCGTTCAGGCGGGCGCTACTTACCGCCCCGCACAAACGAAATTCCCTTGGCCTCCGGACCCGCCCAGATCACGATTGCGCCGGCGATCAGAACCGCTGCGGCCAGTCCCCCCATTGAGGCGGCGTAGCTGAAATGCTCGCCCAGCACCGCCTCGACGTAGCCGATGCTCGACGCGATCAGCACGCCGCATTGATAAGCGAGGCCTGGAAAAAATCCGCGAAGCGGACCGGGGGATAGCTCGTTGATGTGCGCGGGAATGATGCCCCAGGCGCCCTGCACCATGAACTGCATCGCGAATGCGCCGGCCACGATCAGCGGCTTGTTCGGAGCCAGCACCCACAGCGGGATCGTCAGCACGCCCAGCAGCGCCGCCGTCACCATCGACTTGCGCCGGCCGCGCCGGTCCGACATGTGCCCGAACACAAGCCCGCCTGCCAGCGCGCCCGTCATTGAAATGATGCTGATGATCGATGTCGTGCTCACGTCGAAGCCGCGGGCTCGCTGCAAGAACGTCGGATAAAGATCCTGCGTGCCGTGGGAGATGAAATTCATCATCGTCATCAGCGCAATTAAGTACAAGAACAGCGGAAAATTTTTAAAGATTGCGGCGCGATATGTCGCCCAGTCGGTGCGCGCCTCATACCAGGCCTGCGGTTCTTCGACAAAAAGGCACAACACGATGGTGAGCAGCGCCGGCGCGGCGCCCACGAAGAACATGGCGCGCCAGCCCCAGTGCGGGAACACCAGGAAATACGCGGTCGCGGCGAGAATATTGCCCACCGCGTATCCTTCCTGCAAAAGTCCGGATAATACGCCGCGCCATTTCGGCGGCGCCGACTCCATCGCGAGCGACGCCCCCACGCCCCAGTTTCCGCCCATCCCGATGCCATACAGCAATCGCAGGATGAAGAAGATTTCGTAGCTGCCGGCGAGCCCGGACAAAATCTCCATCACCGAATAAAAAAGAATATTCGCGATCAGCACCAGGCGACGTCCGAAACGATCGGCCAGCAGCCCGAAGAAAAAAGCTCCCACCGGACGCGTCGCCAGGCTGGCGGTAATGGTCAGCGCGATCGCCGGAATGGAGCGCCCGAAATCCTTGGCGATCGCCGATACGGTGAACACCAGAACGAAAAAATCAAACGCGTCGATGGTCCAGCCAAGAAATCCGGCGGCGACGGCGTTTCGCGCATTCTTGCGCTGCGCGGGGGTGGTGGCGATGCTTTCCATTTACGAACTGCCACAATAACACGAACCGCCGCGCGGAGGGCGGGCTTCAGCCTGCTATTTGGGCGATGAAGATCTCTACTGCTCCGCGGCGACCGTCCCCGCCAATCCCAATTCCGCCGCGCGCGCCTGCATCGCGCGAATGCAAAACTCGATGTGCTCGTCCAGGTCGACGCCCATTTCCGCCGCGCCGCCGAGGATATCCTCGCGGTTTACGTTGCGCGCGAATGCTTTATCCTTCAGCTTCTTGCGCACGCTTTTCACATCCACTTCATGAATACTTCGCCCGGGCTTCACGTAGGAGCACGCGGTCAAAAATCCCGCCAGCTCATCGCAGGCGAACAGCGTTTTCTCCAGAGGCGAAACGCGCGGCACGCCGCTATACTGCGCGTGTGAAAGAATCGCGCGGCGAATCTCCGGGCTGACGCCACGCTCGGCCAGAATCGGCTCGCCCTTCATCGGATGGTCGGGAGCTTCCGGATGAATTTCCCAATCGAAGTCGTGCAGCAGGGCGGTCACGGCCCATTTCTGCTCGTCCTCGCCGAATTTGCGGGCGTAAGCGGCGACGCAAGCCTCCACCGCCAGCATATGTTTACGAAGGCTTTCCGACTTGACGAATTCGCAAACAATCTCCCATGCCTGATCACGAGTCATAAAGACCAGTGTATGCTATAGTAACTTTCGTAGTCGGAAAAGCGGGCCTGTGGCGCAGTTGGGAGCGCGCTTCCATGGCATGGAAGAGGTCGAGGGTTCGAATCCCTCCAGGTCCACCACCCAAGACCCGGAAATAAAGGACTTACAGGATGAAAATCGCGGTGCGATCAAGTCCGCAGTAAGTCCGGAAAACGGCGAAAATCAGGCGCTTCAAAGTCCGAGTGAGTCCATGGATTGCCCGATTCCAGGGCATGGTCGGCGGATTCTCGGAGTAATCCTGGATCTCACCGGGCACGTGCCCAGCAAGAAGAACCTATGGCGCCCGAAGCCGGGCGGAGGCGTTCGGCTGGATAGCTCGGCCCGGTGCGCGATCAGCGCTCTGGTTACACAGGCAGCGTATTCGTGGCGGAGTTTGGGCCGAACACCACTGGAACATCCCAATCTTACGGTACGGTTCTACGTAGCGAATAAGCGTGGGGATCGGGACAACAAGCTTTCCTGCCTCCTGGATGTGCTCCAGGAGGCGGGTGTAATTCGGAACGACAACATCGCGCACTTCAACGGCACAATTACGCTGCTGCCGGCGATTGTGGCGAAGGAAGAGAAGGTGACCATCGAGATAACATGAGGCCGCTTGCTATCGATTTGTGTTGTGGAAAGGGGGGGTGGACGCGCGGGCTGCTGGAAGCCGGATTTCGCGTCATTCCCTACCAGCTGGCGCGGTTTATCGGCGAGGTGTACTCGTGCTGAGCTGCGGCGCGAAAAAATGCCTGGACGTGCTTCGTTGGTACGCAGTGCGCGGCTGGAATCCACGGCAGTATAAGATTGCTTCCCACTTGCGGGTCTGCGACCGTCAGGTACGATCCTACCTTTCGGAACTTAAGCGCGAGGGTCTCATCACAATCAAGCAAAGCGGCGATGGACGGCCTGCATCGTACGTCCTTACCGCTGTTGAAAAACCTGTGGAAAACATGTTGAAAAAAAGCGAAACTTCCGGGCTGACTTCCGGGCTGAACTTCCGGGCTGAAAATTTCCACAGGGAAGAGAAAAGCACTGGCAATCAAGAAGTTGAAGTGAAAAACTTCCGGCCTGAAGCGGTCTCAGTATTAAATCTTAGTTCTTTTAGTAAAAATAGTCGAGAAGAGTGCACGGATCAAGAAGCGACTGACCGATACACGCAAATGCAACTCGACACCCTACGCAGGCATCTGCGATCGGCTGGATTCGAGCATCTTGCCGATCGGGTAGCCGCGGAAGCGCGAGCGCAAGGCGTGAGCCTGTTTGCGATTGCGGCGCGTATCGAGCGTGCGTTTCGGTGCGCGACGCGAAAAGACAGCACCAAACCACACACGGATGGATGGATTTGGCGGGTTTCGGGATTAGCCCGAGCCGCGAGCGCACGACCCGGCATGGTGCGCGGCGATATGCCGCGACCGGTTGTGTTTCTACCGGTTGAAACAGCGGGCGGTGCGCTGGCGGAATCGCCACAAGCACCGCGCAAGCCGCCGGATATCGCCGCGAATCCGGGACGGCTCAGCAGCCAGATTGCGTTGCTGGCGCGAAGCAAGCACATGGGAGGCGCACTTCATGGGAGCAAGGGTTTTGTGCGAGCGTCCGTCGTTGGCCCGGACGGAACAGCGTACCTGGTCGAAGTCGAAAAGAGAGCGGCTGGAGGAGCACGCAGCGGCTATGCGTGAGCGAAATTTTCGGGGAAAGCACGCGTCGCGCGTCAATCGCGAGATCTGGGCGGCGATGACCGCGGAGCAGCGGCGGGCGGAAGTGAGGCGGAGAATGGGGACTAACGGGAACGGAAATGCCGGCGAAGGGTAAGAGTCGCGTGAGCCCGGAGCAGCGGCGGAAGATCGCCGCTGGGCGGGTTGCCGGTCAAACCGCGCGGGAGATTGCTTGCGAGGTGGGGTTGTCGGAGTCCGCGGTGAAAAAGCAGGTGATCGATCCCCGCACGAAGACCCTGATCCAGAGGTTCAAGGATCGCCACGAGGCTGAACTACAGGAGATTCTTAAGCTTGGGGTTGAAAGCATTAAGCGCAGGCTGAAGCACTCAGATCCGGCAGTTCAGTGCCAAGCGACGCGGGATGCTCTGCGATATAGCGAGTCTGGAGATCCGCCGCTGGCGCGATTGGACCCGGCGGAGGATCGCGGCGGAGATTTCACGCTGGAGGAGCTGTTGGTGGTTTACCGGAGGCACGAAAGTGCCGGATCGTGAATCGCTATTCGAGCAGCATCGCGAGTGGGCGGCTAAGCTGGCTCGAGACTTTGCGCGGCGGAAGCTTCCTCCGTCGTTCGATCCGGCGGACTTGGAGCAGGAGGCTCGCATCGAGTGTTGGCGGCGCGCGCAGAAGTGGGACGATTCGCTTGGCATCCCGTTTCAGGCGTACGCGTACATGTACGTCCTGAACGCGGTACGGATGGCTTGCAGGCGTCGTTTCTGGGCGGCGGCGACGATGCAGGAGATCGATCCGCAAACGCTCGATGGTCGGCTCTTTGGCGAGGATGCGATCGAGGATGGGATTCAGCGGGCGGCGGTCGAGCGCAAGATGAGCTTGCAACTGGCGGCGGTTGAGTCCGCGCTTATGCGGATGCCGGCAGTGGAGGCGTATCTACTCAAGCGGGTGTACCTTCAAGGGTCCAGCGTCGAGGAAATATCCATGGTGTGGTCGTGGAGCGTATCACGAGTAAAGCGCCGACTATCAAATGGGGTGCGGTTGTTACGTAAGGTGATGCGGGTTTCGGGATGAGGCCATCTGATCTGACACAACCACAGCGGGAGCGTCTCATCGCCGAGTTCAACGATCATCCGTCATTCTGCCGGGAATCGCTGCGGGTCCGTGATCGCATCGGTAACCTTGTTCCGTTCGAGTGCTGGCCGAGTCAGATGACACTCGCAAAGGCGATCAGTGCACAGCGACGTATGGGTAAGCCGGTGCGAGTCCGGATTCTCAAGACCCGTCGCTCCGGATTCACGCTCGGAAGTTGCTCGCACATCCTCAAGGAAATCGCGTTCTGGAGTGGCCGCAGGGCGATGATCATCGCCGACAGGTATGACCCGGCGGCGCTTGAGGCGTTCAGTTACTGCCGCACCTTCGCCGAGGGGTACAAGCCGTTTACCCGTTACGGCGCATCAATCCGGATGAAGCCGATCCGCGCGGCGGATATGGCGCTGTTTCGCGATGGAGATGCCCCCGACAGTCCGATGCTGAGCGTATATTCCGCGGACCGCGGAGAAATCCGCGGCGGCGGCCGGCACTGGGCGTTGTTCGACGAGGTGGCGTTCTGGCGCGCGCCGGCGGAAACGATCAGGGCCGCGGGAACGATGGTTCCGGATCTGCCAGAGACCGGGATCATCGAGCAATCCACGGCGAACGGCGAGGGTGACGAATGGCATAAGCGCTGCCTGATGGCGATGGACCCGGCTACGGCGGAGGGCTGGCAGTTTCTGTTCTTCGGCTGGCTGGAGGACGTAAACAACTGCCTGGCCTTCGACGATAAGGACGATGCGCTAGAGCTACAACGCACGATGGACGAAGAAGAAGAACAACTTCAGGCGATGCACGGAGCGACCCTTGAGCAGCTTCATTGGCGGCGTTGGAAGATCCGGACGTCGTTCAATGGCCGAGTCGAGGATTTCCATCAGGAATACCCGACGACGGCGGAAGAGGCATTTCTCAGCTCGGGTCGGCCCGCGCTGGATCACAAGGCTCTGATGCGTATGCCGGTTTCGAACGGCACCGCGGGCGAGCTGCAGGTAATCGAGGAGTTTCCCCGGAGGAAGATTCGGTGGGTGGCGCGCGCGCACGGCGCTCTAACAATCTGGAGAAAACCGGAACCGGGACACCAGTACGTCATCGGCGCTGATCCGTCCAAGGGAAAAGACGTGTCGGAAGAACAGCGCGGCGCGGACCCGGACTTCTCGGTAGGATTCGTGATTGACCAGCACACCGGCGAGCAAGTTGCGATGCTCAGGCAAAGATTGCGGCCGGTCCCGTTTGCCGAATATCTGGCGCTGTTGGCGGAGGTGTACAACTGGGCGTTTTTGGTTCCGGAGGCGAACGACGCTGGATTCATCGATGCGATTCTGCGGCAGAACTATCCGCTCGCGATGATCTATAACCGCCGCCGCGATCCAACTGACCGCCGCAGCGCTCAGCCGGAAGAGATCGGTTTCGAGACGACGAACGTAACCAGGCCGTGGTTGGTGTCGGCGCTCGACGATGCGGTGCGGGAGATGGCAATCACCATCCGAAGTCCGATCGCACTTCAGGAATTCCGGACCTTCGTGATCAAGCCGAACGGGAAAGCCGAACATCAAACTGGCTGTCACGACGATTGTGTAATTGCGGCGGCGCTGGCGTGTATCGGACTTCGTTATGCTCCGAAAAAGCGCATCGTGACCGTGGAGCGCGAGGTGGACCGGCGGCCGATGGTCCCGTACGGGCAGCCGCGGCGCGACGATGACGATTAGCGGCAATTCCCTTGTGTGGACCAAAGGCAGATCCAGCTAAAGCTTTCCGATCAAGAGCTTGAGCGGCTCAAAGACCACATCTGGCACCGTTTTATCGGAGCGCGATCTAACCACGACGCGCGAATTGAGCGATTTCGCCGGTATTGGCGCATGTGGCGTGGGCTCAATCCGCACACGGGCGGACGGGAAGGAAGCGATCTCGATGTTCCGATGCTCAAGTGGATTCAGTTCGGCCACTGGGCGAGATGCATGCAGGCGCTGCTTGGGGACGATGCCGAGATCGTAGCCGCGGCGAGGACTCCGGAAGCGGAAAAACTTTCTCGTAAGGTCGGGATCTACGAGACGTGGCGCGTGTTCGAGTATATGCGCGCGACGCCGGCGCTGACAACGTGGGTGTTTAACGCAGCGTTGTACGGCCGGGCGCATGCGTATTGTCCCTACGAGCAGGATTTTTATTGGGAGCGCGACGAGGACGGAAACGATGTCGAGAAGCTAGCGTACGACGGCCCGAAGCTGATCCCGTTGCGGTTCGATCAGATCATTGTTCCTGCTCAGGATAGCGTTCAATCGATCGATGACTTCGATTGGGTGATCCGGCGTGTGCGGGTTACTCCGGATCAACTGCTTGAGGGCGAGCGGCGCGGAAAATATCAGCGTATAACCGAGCGATGGAGGGAGATCTACTCGTACGCGCAACAAAGGCAGGAGCGCGATTACTGGCTTGATGACGCCGGGCTGGAGATGGATCGCGCGGAAGGCATAGACCACTCCTCGCTGATGGGGAACCGAAATTCTCTGGAGATGTGGATCTGGTATGGGAAGTGGCGACTACCCAGGGGAAAGCAGGATTCCAGGCCGGAGAACCTTATCCGGAGGATGCCGCAGCAGAGCGAAATTGTCGTGAGTTTTCTGAAGGACCCGCGCATCGTGGTAGGCGTGCAGGATCTACGCGACCTGTACCCACGTATGAAGAAGCGCGTTCCGATTCTGGATATCGGACTAGTCAAAGACGGATCGTATTGGGGGCCGGGACTCGGCGAGTTGGTCGAGGACCTACAGAACAAATCGTCCGCCAATTACAGGCTGTTTGAGCGCGCCGGAAAGTTGAGTGTCGGTCCCCTGATTTTCTATAAGGCGGCAAGCGGCTTTGATCCTGAGACATTCATCTATGAGCCAGACACAGCTGTTCCTTCTGAAGACCCGAGCGGCGTGAATATTGTCCGTCTGCAGGCGGACCTTAAGTTCTCAGAGATGAACCAGCAGGCGTTGTCGGGATTCGCGGAAAAAACCACGGGTGTATCAGATCAGACGTTGGGCCAGGCGATCGATCGGCCGAACGCTCCGCGCACGGCGACCGGGCAGATGGCGTTGATCGAACAAGGAAACGTGCGGGCGTCTCTCGATATGTATATGCTGCGCGAGGATTTGTCGGTATGGCTGGAATACAACTGGGCGCTCGATCGCGAGTATGCCCCGGAGGGGGTGTTTTTCCGGGCGACCGAGGAGGACGCGAACGGCCTGTTCGACGTCAATAGTGGCTTCGGAGCAATGAGCGCTCAGGAGCGGGAACATAATTTCGATTTTCAGTTGAAGTTTGCGACATCTGTGTGGTCGCGTGAAGCGAAAAAACAACAAGTGATGGCGCTCTACGGGCTGTCGATGCAGAATCCGCTTGTGCAGCAGAATCCGAAGGCGCTGTGGGTTCTGCTCAACAAGGCGTGGAAGGCATTCGGAGAGGACAATTTCGAAGATGTGATTCCGCAGCCTCCGGACCTGGACCAGCCGCGCGCACCCAAGGAGGAGTGGGCGGATGCGCTGATGGGAGAGGAAATCCATGTTAACCCTCTCGACGACGACAGGTTGCATATCGTGGACCATCGGCGGCGCCTTGAGCAGGAAATGCAAGAGAAGCCGGAGGATCGCGACAAGCAAGCCGAGGCGATCATGACCGCGCACATCATGGAGCACGAGCAGCAGATCCGGCAAAAGATGTTGCTACAGGCGCTAATCCAGCGCGCGCAGCAGGAGCAGCAACAGACGCAGCTCGCCGGCGGAACGCGGATGCAGCCGGTCGGACAGCCCGTGAGTCCGCAACCGTCCGCGCAACCAGAAGCACAGCCTGGAGCATCGGGACCGGCCGCGGCGGCGGCGATTGCTGGACCAGGCGGATTAGGGGGTGCGGGTGGCCCGCAACCGGCGTGAAAAACTAGACGGAATCGATCACGATCATATTTCGCAGGTGATCGACTCCCGTGGCTGGCAATTAATACGGCGGAGGATCGAGGAAACGCGGGACAGGAAAATGCGCGAGTTGGTGAATCCGCTGGACCCGGTGGATACCGCGAAGCTGCGCGGTGAGATCCGCGGCCTGGAGGTTGCGCTTTCGGTTCCCGGCATTTTACAGGGAGAGGCCAAGGAGGTTAAAGGCGAATGAGCGCGCATCCGGGATTCAAGGCGGTTCAGTCGCGGATCGCGGCGAAGGAAGGCGTTTCGAAAAAAGCAGCTGGAGCCATCCTCGCCAGTTCGACCCGCAAGGCGTCGCCGGCGGCGAAGAGAGCGAATCCTCGGCTGAAGCGCGTCAAGGCGGCGAAGCCGAAAACCATGCATCAGCAGATTGCGGACCGGATGACGGACGGTTACTGATGGCTTGGCCCAAAAAGAATGTGATGGAGAACGTCGGATCGGGGCCGATGCAATTCCCGGAAAAACCAGCCAAGATCCTTCCGCTAAAGCCTAAGAAACGCGCCGCGAAGGTCCCCAAGCCGATGCATCAGCAGATTGCCGAGCGGATGATCGGAGGTTAAAAACAAACGTGCGTAGCGCGGAAGCCAAACACAAAGCGAGCGAGGCCATGCGTCGTAGGTGGGCGCAGCGGAGGGCCGAAGGATTCGTTCTAACTCGCGGCCACGGAAGCGCTAAATGGAGGAGCCTGGACCAGCCGCGCAAACCGGAGCCTCCGGTGCGCCTACGCTTGACTCAGGATGATGTATTCGCGGGTATGGGTGCGTTTCCAGGGGAGCCATGGGCGCGATTCCGGTCATAGGTGTAAAGTGCCACTATTGCAGCAAGTTCTACCCGAAATCTGAAGTTGTGCACTTCGGAGAGGACGGCCACATGCACCGCTGCCTGAAGTGTCATGAGACCCACGTTGAAGCGCTCGACGCTTTAGCAACCCAGAAGTGCCCGGATCGTTGCGCCGAGTGCCGCGAATCGTGCGAGTCTATCCATAATCGTACGGGACAGGCGACGCTGTTCCTGCACTGGAAGGACGGAATCTATCAGTTTTTGTGCTCCAGGTGCGCGCGGCGGTATGCGGAAAAACGCAAGGATATTTTCGGACATACGCGGTTTGGGTACGAAACGAAAATCTCGTGAGCTCGCGCCGGGGCAATATATAGGCGAATGCGTTATTTCCTGTCCTTCCAGCCTGTGCTGCGCGACCGCGCGGGCGAAACAGAAGGCTCAACCAGAATCGATCCTGGCGCGCCCCATTTCCATTCGACCGACCCGGAACCAAAGCCGGAACCCAAGGCAGAAAAGAGCGACATTGAAAAGCGCCTCGATGCGCTCGAAGCGGAAAACAAGACGCTCCGCGCCAGGACTGAGGAACTGTCTCAGTCAGAGCGATATTGGGCCGAGCAGGCCCGCGGGCGTAATGTCGCGCCGCTTCCGGATGACGACGACGACACGGACGAAGGAACCCAGCCTTCGGCGCGCCCGCTGGTGACCGACGATAAACCAGAAAAACTGCTTGATGATTTGAGCGCGGAGGGCCTGAAGGCTCTCGCCAAGCGCGGCGTGATCACAGCGGACCAGCTCGAGGCTGCCCTTGAAGCGCAGGAGCGCAAGTTCAACCAACGTCTTTCTGAGGCGCAAGACGGCGTGGCTTTCGATCAGAAGCTGGGAAAAGAGTTCCCGGACCTCGTTGATCCGAAGTCGGATCTTTTCAAGCGCGCGCAGGTGCATTTCCGGCAGATGGTCGAGGTTGATCCGGCGGCCAAAAAGTCACGCTCGGCGCTGTGGGCCGCGGCGTCGATGGCAAAGAAGGAGATCGAGATGGAATCCGCGGCCGACAAAAAGAACGAACGGCAGGATCGGGAAACGCGCCGCCGAGACCGTATTGACGCGCAGCGAGGCGAGCGCGACACGGGCGGAGGCCGCGACGATGATACGCCGACGCTCACCAATACACAGCGCGAGATCATCAGCCGCCTGGGTATCACCGAGGAACAGTTCAGCAGGTATGCCGAGCAGGGTACCGGGAGGAACGGACGTGGCCGATAAGGGCGGGCGCTTTCAAAAGAAAACGATGTCGCAGGGTGTTGGTGAGTCGAAAATATTCGCTGCTCCCGAGGGTGTCTTTGTGGATGGTCTCATCGAGTTGACGGACGGCTCTAAAGTGGCAATGCTTGATTGCCATGTGGCCGGCGTTCCGCTGCGTGATATGCCGGTCGAGGTCCAACAGAAAATCCTTTTCCAGCAGACGGACGAAGGGATTAAGTGGTGGAATGAAAATGCCCACCGCTTGGAGAATCGCGAAGCGGTTGCTCCCGGAGCGTCAGGGCGTGGAATGCGGCTGCCGAGCGGTCGCGAAGCGACGGACCCGGTGGAAAAAGAAATCGTTCACTTTCGCGACGATCTGCAAAACGACGTGCCTATGGACGAAAATCACGATCCGTTGCGCGTGGCGATGGAGCGGAATCTTCCGCACGGGCATCGGGGTTTGTGGATCAGCGAGCAGAAAGCGGCCAAAGAAGGACTGCGCCGCGGCGTAATCGACTGGCAGCCGGTGCTCGTTGATGGGCAAAAGGTCAAGGTCGGTAATATGTTCCTCGCTTCGGTTCCGGCCGCCGTGGCCGAACGGGCGGACCGCTACTACGAGAAAAAGGCACATGATCGTATGATTGAGGCGAACGACAGTGTTCGCGAGCAGGCCGAGCAGATCAAGCCGGAGCGCGATATGCGGAGACGCGGCGCGGATCGCGATATTTTTGGCGGGCTCCAGGATGACGATCCAGAAGTGGCAGCCTCCCAGGTACTCGGAAAAGGGTACTGAGGCGAGTGGCAATATGCAAAGTGAAAGTTCGATAGCGTGAACCGGCAGGTTCCCTTTTGAGCTTGTCCGGGACATCCGGCGAATCAGGGCAGTTTAAAATTTTCTGAACGCTGGAGGTCTCAAGTGGCGAACGTCAACAATCCGCACGGTCTTCGGCCGATGGGCCGAACGCAAGCGGGCGGTTATCCCCAATGTGAAAAATACTCGAAGCCCGCGGCGTACGCGTTTGCCTGCTTCAAGTGGGACCCGGTTACGCTCCTGGCGACTGGCTATATCGGGGTTCCGGCCGACACCGCTCCGGCAATCACGCCCGGAGTGACCCGTTACTTGGGCGTGGCGCTCAACTGGTCGCCTGCTTCGACTGCCTCCGACCATCAGGTAATGGTCGATCCGGGCGCGCTCTATGAGGCGCAGGGCGATGGCGCGAACGGGGCGAATGTGGCCTTCGCGAATATGAACTTAAATACGAATCTTGTGATCACTACCCCCGGCGGCGGAGTGACGCGGGATAATTCCGGGGCGCAGTTCAGTGAAGGCGCGATTGCGGTGACGGCGACTCTTGACGTGCGGCTGTTGCGGCTGTACGACGAGATCAACAATGCGTTCGGCGCGAACGCTCGCTGCGAGTTGAAGTTCAACAAGCACTTGTTCAGCGCGGAAGTTGCGACGGTCTAGGGGAGGGAATCATGCTCGTACAAGGCAACATGACGGATTTCTACGGGGTGAACATGCTCCCCGCTCTGCGCGCGGTCATCGACCGCGGACTGCGGCGGTATCCGCCTCAGTTCTCGCAGATCTTCAACGTGAAGAGTTCGGATCGGTCGATCGAGCAGTTTTCGCAGGTGTCCGGTGTTGGGCGCTTCGCGGCGATCGACGAAGGCAAGTCGATCCGCACCGATCAGCCCGTGCAGGGTTTCAAGTCGACGTTTGTTCACAAGCGCTTCGGCTTGGCGGTTCCGACCACGGTGGATGTGGTCGAGGACGACAAATGGGACCTGATCAGCAACATCCACAAGGATCTTGGCTGGAGCTGCTACGAGACGCAGGAACTCGACGCGGCTTCGACGTTCAACAACGGATTCAATGCCGCGTTTCCCGGCCCGGATGGCATGCCGCTGTTCTCGACGACTCACCCGCTATTTAAGGCCGGAGGCTTGCAGTCCAACGCGATGACGGCGGCGGATCTCGACATCCTGTCGCTGGAAACGGCAATGACGGCCGGGGAACTGATGAAACGGCCGTCTGGAGAACTGATTCGTATCCAGTTCCGGCGTCTCGTGGTGCATCCGAACAATCGGTTCCTTGCTCACGCGCTGCTCCGCTCGCCCGATGATCCGACGACCGCCGATCGCTCGGTGAACCCGCTTGCCGGGGCAATCGACGGGATGCCGAAGCCGTTCGTCTGGCCGTACCTGACCGCGCCGAACGCATGGTTCTTGTGCGCCGAGCCGGCCGACACGGGCCTGATCTGGTTCTGGCGCAAGCAGCCGTACACGAAGAGTTGGACCGATGATTACACCGAAGTCGGCATTGTGGGAATGCGTTACCGCAAGAGCCATGGCTGGAACAATTATCTGGGCCTGATCGGTAATCCTGGGCAATAGGGCCGCGAGCGGAAAGGGAGGCTTCGAATGCCGCAAACTCAAGGCGCTGGAAAGTCGTTTGTCGGTGGTCCCGGTGGGGCCGAGCGGGGACCCTGGTACAGCAAAATCTTTACCGGCATCGGCGGGGTGATCAAGTACATGCTCTTGCTGGACGCCGTGGGTTTCCAGTACGAGACGGTACAGGATGGATTGGTGGCGCACGCCGGCGGCGGCCAGGCGAACGCGACTCCGATCCCGGCGCAGCAGGCGCGCTTCACTACGGTTGCGACGAACGGAGATTCCGCGCTTCTGCCGGCGACGGCCGCGATCTATAGCGCCGCGGCTGCGAACGTCCAGGCTTCCTCGGCCAGCTTTATGGTGGTAAACGCGGGCGTGGCGTCAATGAACGTGTTCCCGTCGACGGGTGAGCAGATCAACTCGCTCGGCGCAAACGCCGCGTTTGCGGTCGCTGCCGGCAAGGTCGCAGTGTTCTACTGCACGAGCATCGGGCAGTGGCACGCGATGCTGAGTGCGTAATCCATGTATCCTTTTAGTCAGCCACAGGCCACGATCGCCGGGGGGCAATCGCTGTCGGGTACGGTGCTCCTCGGGGATGGCGATTTGGTGTCGATCCAGATGCCGCAGGCGTGGACGGCGGCGGCGCTTACTTTCCAGGGCAGCGTGGATGGCGTCAGTTTCTTTGAGTTGTTCGACGGCTCGGGAAATGAGATCGAGATTCCCGCGGCGGCGGCGACGGCTGGGAATCGCATTCAGATGTCTGTTTCCGCGGCGTCGATGGGCTCGCCTGTGACATACATAGACTTCCGCGGCTGTCCGTACATCAAGGTGCGCAGCGGGACGGCGGCTGCGCCTGTGAACCAGGCTGCGTCCTGCGTGCTTACGCTGGTCGTCAGGAAGCGGCGACCGAGCTGGTAAGCCGCCCGGCAACTTCCGAGTATGAATCGATTTCTGTTGCTGCTCTGCGGAGCGGCGTTGGCGTCCGCCCAACCGACGCGTAACTACAATCCATTCAACCAGCTGTGCCTTCCGAATACAGTCGTCGCCGGGCCTTCCTCGGGAACGGTGGCGAAGTATCCGGTATGCCGCGCGCTGGTCTCCACCGATTTTTCCGCCTCGGGCCTGGTTACCGCGGTAAACGGTACAACGCAGCAGATCACCTCCTCGACCGCGAGCGGCGTGGTCACGCTATCGCTATCCAATAATCTGCTGCTGCCCTCCGGGACGGCATTCGCGGGGAGTTATGCCGATCCGTCGTTTATCACGAGCTTGTCCTGGTCGAAGATTATAGCCGCGCCCATATTTTTGCAGGCGGCGAATAACCTAAGCGATCTCGCGAGCGCTTCCATCGCCCGGGCTAATCTGGGGCTTGGGTCTTTCGCGACGCTCAACAATCCGTTAACCACGCTCGGGGATCTGTTATACGGCGGTGCGGCCGGAGCGCCCGCAAGGCTAGCCGGAAGCACGAGCACGGTAAGGACGTTTTTGATTTCGCAGGGAACAGGAACTGCGGCGGCGGCTCCGTTCCTGGGAGCCCTTCAGATCGGAGACATTCCGCCGGGATATGCCTGGGGAAATTTGAGCGGAGTTCCGTCGCTGCCGACTATCTTTGGGACGCCCACCGCGGGAAATTGCGTCACTTGGCACACCTCGACAACACTGGGGGACGCTGGCGCGGCTTGCGGCTCAGGGAGTGGCGGCATCACGCAACTGACCGGAGATGCAACCGCCGGCCCCGGTACAGGCTCGCAGGCTCTCACGCTTGCGAGCGTGAACGCCGGTCCTGGTGTATGCGGCGACTCCACGCACGTCTGCCAGGTAACAACCAATGGCAAGGGACTTGTGACCTCGCAGAGTCAGATTGCTGTCACTGGAGGAACGGTTTCGGCCGCAACCGTGGGTGCCGCGCTGGTGGTCTCCGATACCGGATCAGCCAACGCTTACGCGGGCTGCCCAACGCCGTCAGTCACCCTCGCGGACGGCGTGTCGATCAATCTGCGCCCCGCCAACACCAACACCGGATCGAGCACCTTCGCGCTGTGTGGCGGCTCCGCTCTGCCGATCGCGAACGCTAACGGGACTGCGCTTGCGGCGGGTCAGATCATTGCTGCGTCATCGGTCAATCCCTCGCAGGCGTTGCTGATCTATCATTCCGCGAGCGGAAAATACGAGTTGGCGAACCAGCCGTACCCAATCCTGCCGCCGCAGAGCCTCTTCTCGCGATTCGCGGCGCCGGTGACCAACGGCACGGGATATAGCTATATGCGCGCGATGGTGAATCCGGCCGATGGACGGCGCAATGCCTTCGCGGTGGCCGATGGCAGCGCCGGCTTGCAGGTGCTCGGAATGAACCAGTTCGCCACGAATACTTCGGCCGGCGCGACCACCCCGATCGCCGCCGCCGGAAGCAATCCGGCGATGACCCAGACCACCAGCGGCGCAACCAGCGGCAACCAGGCGTATCACTATGAGGCCGTTTCCGGATCGTTCAACACCAATATTTTTCGCCTGGGCCGCAATGTGGTGTTTGACTGGGTCGGCGCGATCGGCGCGGTCACCTCCGTGCGATTCTGGGCGGGCATTCATAACTGCGGCTCCACGATTATGGTGGTCGATACGCTGCAAGCCGGAACGTGCGCCGGCGAAGCCTTCCGCTTTTCGACGAATGTCAGCGACACCACAATACACTGCCAGATGTCGAATGGGTCGGTCGCCGACACCAGCGCCGACACCGGCATCGCGCCGGACACCAATCCCCACCGCTTCACGATCATCAACGATGACACGGCGAGCGCGCTGCATTGGTACATCGATTCCGTCGAGGTCTGCTCCGGTTTCTCCACCGTCAATCTCGTTACCGGCAATGTAGGCGCGTGGATCAGTGTAACCACACTCGCCGCGCAGAACAATTCCATTTCGACGGCTTCACTCTTTCTCGGGGCTGATAAATGAAGCGCCTGATCACGCTAGTCGCGTTCGCCGTGCTGGCTCTCGGCAACGGCAACACGCCGTACCCGGTTGTCGCTTGGGGTTCGTCGTCGCTCACCGCTGGCTATGGTGGATTTTGGGGCCCCGCCACCGTGTTCTCCGGCTACGACACGTATTACTCGCTTCAGCTTCACTATGCGGTGGACATCACTTGCGACCACACGACTAACACCTGTACCACCGGTTCCGGAGGATATACACCGACGGGCACTGAAACTTTGACTTTGTGGAATGTCGGAACGCTGCAAGGTGTGGGCATTGTCAGCTCAGGCACGATGCCAGCGTCAACGCAGTGCGCCTCTGGCTCTAGTATGTGCTCGGTGTATGGCGGAGGCGTGGCGTATTATCACCTCTGCAACATCGTTGGCAACAGCTTCACTCTCGCCCAAGGATCTACGTGCGCGGCGACGCAGCAGACCTTCACCTCGAACGGCACCGGGCAGCTCTCGATGATCATGGATCAACCGACTACGGCGTATCTGTCGAGCGTGAGCGGATACCCGGCGGGAACCGCAGTCGCATATTGGCAGGCGTTGAACGGCGGGATTGTGGGACCGGCAGCCACATCTTCTGGCACTCCGTTTTTTCAATACGCAAACGACGTGATTTACGTTCAGTTGAGCGTTCCGGCGACGGCTTCGGGCGCGTTCACACTCTCTTTCACGGTGTCCACGGTGCGAACCGGCGGCGGCGCGAGCAGCACGTTCACTTTTCCGATCAACGTCGTGCAAATATCTCCGGTCGCGACCAATCAGGATCCGGCCAGCTATCCAGCGATTCCCGGCTTGGCTACCTGGCGGAGTTGCATGACCGGTACCGGATGCAATGGTTCGCCGACGGGCGGCGGCGCGTATTGGAGGGCGCACAGCTTCCCAATGGGAGGATGTGACGGCACGCGCTGTTATTACGACGGCATCCGCTCCGACACCAATATCGCGGCGTACACGGGCGATTCATCCTGGATCACCGACGCGCAGTCGATTGCGCGTTTCTATAGCATCGGAACGTCGGGTGTGGTGAATACCAACGGCACGACGGTGACGTTGGTTTCCGGCGATCAATTCGCCAACACCAGCAGCGGCCAGATTACTATCAATAGCGTGAATTACACGATCGCATCGTGGACCGACGCGACGCATCTGACGCTTACAAGCTCGGCCGGAACGCAGACGGGAGTCGCGTATAGTTTTCCGTTTTTATCGACGCTTGGTTTGTCCGGATCGCAGTCCGGATACACAGTTTTTCCCGATGGCTTGGCGATGGCCGCGGTGGCTACCGGAGATTCGCGCAACATGACTGCATTAGCCTCCTTCGCGGTTTCGCTGCCGGGCCAGCCGTATGGCGGCGGCGGTTATGTGAAAGGCGGCGGCCTGGTCGATCCAACTTACGTGCGCGAGACCGCTTACGCGCTCAAGGTTTATAACGTGCTCGAGCTGGCCGGATATCCGCGCGTGTACTGGACCGGCGGGGCATTTCCGCAGTTCGGTCCTGCGGCTTCGGGAACGTCGGTCGATCTGGCCGAGCGCACCACCACGATGCTCCTGGAGATTCTGAGCGAGGATGTGGACGGAATCAACGCGCGGCTCTTCGCCAAGCAGCCCTTCATGGACGGCCTGGCGATGGAGGCGCTGATTCAGCGCTGGCAGATCACGCACGATCCGCGAATTCCGTACGTGGTGAAGCGCGAGATCGATGATCTCAAGGCAAACTGGTACGATTCGACCAACCACACGCTGTTCTACAACACCGGGCCGGATGGCCCCGGCTGCTCGCTGAACTCCTACTGGTTCGGCTCGGCCAACAGCTCGCTGTGCGGTACCGGCGCGCAGGGCATTTCAAATACGACTAAGGTTCTGAACAACCTTTACGCCCCGGCCTGGGCGTGGTATTGGCGTCTCTGCGGAGGATGTGGCACATACCAAGCCGACGGCGACGATCTCTTCAGCCACGCCTTCGATAACTCGACCTCGAGCGGCAAGGAATTCAGCCAGCTCTATCGCTGGAGCTTTGATTACGTCCGCTGGCGCAGCGGGCATTGAGGCAACTGTACAGTTAGATGAACTACGGCCAGATCCGGCTTCGCATCTCGCAGATGGCTCCCGGCGTGTCGCGCGAACTGATCGACGGCTGGATTCAGGACGTTTACACGGAAATGCTCGATTCGCTGCCGTGGAAGCGCCTGGAGGCCCAGAGCATTGTTCAGCCGCCCCAGTCTTACGCGATTGGCACGGTCGCGGTGCAGCAGGGCATCGCCTCGATTGTGGGAACCGGCACGGCGTGGACCGCCGATATGACCGGGAGGATGATACGGATTAACGACACCACGGAGTGGTACACGTTCACCTTCGTCGATGCGACCCATGCTACGCTCGACCGGAACTACGAATCAAGCACGCAATCGATCGCCGCGAGTGGCGTGGGCGCGGCCGGTGTGGGCTACGTCGTTGGCGATCAGTTCTGGATCAGCGGCGGCGGAAACGGGCAGGCGAGCGGCATCGTTCTTAGCGTCAGCCAATCCGGCGGCGTGACCAGCTACAGCCTCGAAAACGACGGAAATAATTATTCGGTCGCGAATGGCGTGGCAACGACGGGTGGGAGCGGCGTTGGATTGACGATCAACATCACCCAAGTGGGTGGCAGTTCCGGTCTGAGTTACCGGATCGATCAAGCGGTTTTCTCGCTTCCTGATGGCTGTCGCATCCTTCGGGGAGTGAAGGCGCTGCATCAGGGCGGCTATCCGCTCGAGCTGATCACGCCAGGGGAGTTGGACCGGCGGGCGGCCGGACGCCTCGCGTACGGAAACCCGACGATGGCGGCCGCGACCTGGGATGACCAGAACGATCCTCCTACGTTGCAGATTGAATTTTACCCAATCCCGGATACGCCGGACAGCGCGGGTAACCTGCTTTCATTCGAGGTCGATTACGTGTATGACCCTGCCGATCTCGACCCACTTCAAACGAGCGCCAGCCTGCTTCCGTGGGCGCGGCCCGCGGCGATCACCGAAGGCGTAATGGCTAAGATCGATCAGTGGCGGGCCAGCTCGAATCCGCAAGCGGCTTCGGCGTACCTGGCGGCTGCCGCGGCGCACCGTGGAGATTTTGACCGGCTGCTCGCGACCATGGCGCGGATCAATGCTGCGCAGCGCGGCCCGAAGGGGTTGCGACTCTCTGAAGAGTACGTCGGGCGCAAGCCGCCGCGGTGGCATCGCGGTCCGTGGCATGAAGGGTTTCCGGGATAATGCAGTTTGGGGACATGCAAACCCGGTTGCTTGACCGGTTGGGAGAGAACACCGCCAATCCGTTGTATTACACGGCCGCCGACGCGGTGGCGTGGCTGAATGCGACCCAGCGTATTTTCGTCCTGATGACGCTGTGCCTTGAAACCACCGGAGTAATGACCTTTACGGCGGGAACGGCGTTCTACTCGCTGCTTAATACTTTCAGCGACTTGCTTTTGCCGCTTCGAATACGGCTCGCCTCGGGCGGCGGCGCTGAAGTGTCGGGCGCAAAGCTTTCGCCGGCGCGGCTCTCCGATCTGGCGGCGCTCGATAACAGTTGGTCGCTCAGCCCCGGTCCGGTGACGCGGTACTCTTTGCTGGGTTTCGATCTGCTGGCGATTTATCAGCAACCGACAGGCACGATACAGGCGGATGTCACTTACGCGCGCTGCCCGACCACGATGGCGCTATCCATGGCGGTTCCGGAGATACCGGAGGAATTTCACCCGGTGCTGATCGATGGCGCAATACCGCTGATGCGATGTCGCGAAGGGGGCCAGGAGCTTCACAAGGTGATGCCGCTCTGGGATCGGTTCCTAGACGCCGCGCAAAAACTCGGCGATTATGTCCGAGCGCGCAACAAAGAGCAGGGATACGACCACCTACCGATCGAACTAAAGCGCTTCGATCGCTCCACATTGCTCATGGAATCGGCTCGCCAAAGCAATAGCCGGCAATTCCTCTTATGAATGTTCACCTACAGCCAGCGCGCCGGAACACTGCTCCATAATGGCATCCTGATCGGCTCCGGGTACTCGGGTCACGGCGACGGGAAAAACGACCCGGATTTTCAGAACATAGCGAACGTCGGACCTATCCCGCGGGGAAAGTACAGGATCGGCGGCCCGGAGGATCTTCAGGGTGGCCCCCATGGCCCTTATGTGCTGCCGCTGCGGCCCGATCCGGAGAACGAGATGTTTGGCCGCTCCGGATTTCTGATCCACGGCGATGAAATCGCCCATCCCGGAGAAGCTTCCTTCGGCTGCATCATCATGGCTCGTGAGATCCGGGAGGCGATCACGCGCTGGGGCGATTCCGACCTGGAGGTGATCGAGTGACCGGCTTAGCGTTCAAGCGAAACACCGGAGGATGGATGGATAAGGTCATCGAATGGAAGACTGGAGGCCCATTCGTCCATGTCGAGTTGATCCTCTCCGGGCCGATCAGTAATGCGCTGTGTTTCAGCTCGCGGCAGCCGAACGGCACAAGCTTCGCCCATCTCGACCTTCTCGACGACAAAATCTGGGAGGTCGAAATGCTGCCGCTGCGCTCCACGCAAGAAGAAGACCTGATGGCGTTCTGCGCTGGATGCGGCAGCAAGTCCTACGACTGGATGGGAATCCTTGGTTTCGTGCTGCCCTTCGGCGAGCACGACGATCACGACCGCTTCTGCTCGGAGATTTGCACGGAGGCGCTTCAGAAGATCCTTGGCTGCTGGCCTGAAGTGAAGCCTTGGAACACCAGCCCTATGGGCCTGTATGAGCTGGTGATCAAGCGGGGAATCACGGCGTGATCCCAATCCACCGATGAGCGTTGACTGTTCACAGGCGCTCCTGGATGTGATTCCGCAGCTTAACGCTGCTAGCGGGCTTGATCTTGTCTTCTGGACCTCCACGGAACTGTATCAGTGGTTCGACGAGGCGGGGCAGCGGCTAGCGCGCACGGCTGGCGTTTTCGTTTCACGCGACACATCTTTGACCACCTCGTTCTCTCAGGGAACCTACAATCTGCCCGCGAGTCAAGTGGCGACGATTCAGGCGGATCTCAATGGGACTGTCCTTTCGCCGCGCACAGTCGAGGAACTGGAGTATCTCGATGCGAGTTGGCCGACGACGCAGGGACAGCCGGTTTCTTTTGTGCAGAACGTTCAGGGACTTGGTCTAATCGCGGTGTATCCGGCTCCGGACGCCAATAATTCCGGGCTGACGATCGGCCTGGTACTGCACGCGTACCCTCCGACCATCGCCAGCGGGACACCGATTGTGGCGGCTCCGCAGTGCATCCGGGAATACTTTACCTTGAGCGCAATTGCGGAGGCGCGCGCCAAGGAAACCAAGATGCAGATGCAGGAAGTCGCCGGGTGGCTGCGGCAACTGACCGGTTGGATGGAGCAGGTCATCGAAGGCTATTGGGGTGAAGCCCGCTAGGCAATTTTTCAGTGGATGGCCTCCAAAACTGAAAAGCAACGCATTCTCTCTTCCGGCCTGAACCTGCTTCCGCCGGGCGAAAAGCTTGCCGATGGCGAGGCGCTGCAATTCGACAACTGGCGCGTCGATCAGGCCGGCGAATTGCGGTCGCGCAAGGGCGCGATAAATTACTGGGCTGGCTATGGGAGTGGGGTTTTTCATACGCTCGCCCGCGCTGGAGCGGACCGCTACGCGGGCATCGGGACCGGGCTGTTTTACACGCCTGGAACCGGAGCGCCAACATCCATCGCGGCAGGTTTCTTCGATGGAAATCCCCTTGGCGTGGCTTTCTACCAAGCAGCCGGCTGGTTCATGAACCGGCTTCGGCAACTGCGCATCACCGGATCGACGGTACAGAATTGGGGCATCGCTCCGCCGACGACCGCCCCGATGGTGGCGTCCGTTGCGAACAACCTGATAGGAGTCGAAGGATGGAACGAAACCTCGCCTGGACAAAATCCGGTGACGTTTCCGGGCCTGAGCGTCGGCTATCTGGATGGCAACGGGAATTTCAACAACTTCCCGGCTGGCGCGGCTTCTTTCGATACGGCCATCCTCCAGGAGGGCGCGTCGTCGCTCAAGGTAAACGCGGCGAATCCAGCGCTATGGGTCGTCACCGACAATCTTTACACCGAGCGGGGCAGCGCGCTGGACACTACCGGAGGCATTCCCGCGGCCGACAACGACTACTATTCCTTCTGGTTTTACTGCACCAATCCGGCGGCGATCGACACGTTCAGCGTTCTGATCTTTTCTGGAAATTATCCGGGAGGGCCGTCGCAGCAGGTCGTTGCGGTGAAACTCAACGTGGGCGGCCTGAATCTGGCACCCAACACCTGGACGCAGATCAGCATTAAGCGGAATGTGGATTGTGACAAGTTCATCAACCAGATTTCTTCGCTCCAGAATCAGATCAACGCCGCCGCCGCGGCCGGAAGCGACACCACGGACCTGACGGCGCAGTTGAACGACGTTCAGGCGCAATTCAATACGGCCCTTGCGACTCCGCACTTTACTGAGATCGTGGCGGGGAGGTTCACCATGACCAACGTGGATATGGTCCCTGGAGATCCACCGATGCCGGCAAACATCACGCCCTACGGAACCGCGCTCAGTCGGGGCATGGTGACGCAGATTGATTGGACCAAGGTGAGCGCCATCCAGTTCCAGATCAATCTTACCCAGCCCTGCGTCTTTAATCTGGACATCGCGACTTTTACCACTTCGGGAACCCTGACCGGCTCGGGACAGTATTTTGTGTCCTTCGCGAACGCGGCGAATGAAGATTCGAACCTTTCGCCTGCCTCGAGCATCCTCACATGCCAAAACGCGAGTGCGCTCCTGAGTGGGATTGCGGTGTCCGCCGACCCACAGGTTACGCAGCGCTGGATCTGGCGGACGGGATTCGGATCGAACCAGGTGCTCAAGGTCGGCACGATCGCCGACAACACTACGACAACGTTCACGGACACGATGAGCGTTGCCGCGGCGCAAGCGATCAACGCCACGGCTCCCGCCGATCGCGATCAGCCGCCCGCCGCTTCGGGGTGCATGGGTCCCTATTTTGGAAAGATCCTCGCCTGGTCGAGCGCCGCGCATCCGGCGCGCTACTGGTGGACCAACAGCGGCGAACCGTGGCATTTTCCGGGCGCGGGCGATGTCGACGGGAACTGGGAGGATGCGGGAAACGACGACGATCAACTGATTGCGATCACCAACCATAATCAGTACGCGCTCATGTATAAGCAGCGGTCGCTGTGGCTGCTGCCTGGCGATCCCGCGAACGTGGACGCGCAGCTGATCGACACGAGCATCGGACTGGTCGGGCCGCGCGCGGTGTGCAATGCCGGACAAATTGACTACTTCATGGGTCCGGAGGGAGTGTACCTCAGAAATCAGGATTATAAGGCGAAAATCAGCGGCGTGCTCGATCCGATCTTTAAAGGCGATTCGGTGCTGTTGAGCACCGGGACCTATCTCCCTCCGATCGATCCTGTCAATATCGTCAATTCCGTGCTGGAGATCGTTAACGACCGGCTCTACGTGAGTTATCCGGAGCAGGGCTCGACTTACCCGAATGTCACGCTGATCTGTCAGTTGCCAGGGCAGACCGCCTTCGGGCAGATCCCGTCCTATCGCTGGTCTAGGATGAAGCTGAATCTCGGCTCCTCGACGACCGGGTTCACGGCTTTGAAGTACGAGGGAGCGGGAAATTCGCTGATGGCCGCGGTGACGGCCTCCGGGGCTGGACAATTGTGGGCAATCGAGCAGGCGTCAACCGCGCTCGACGGAGCAAACCCCATTCCGTTGGCTTGGCAGTCGCGCTTTTCCGATCAGGGACTACCCGACAACTTTAAGTGGTATTCCGATATCGTCATTGATTTCCAGACCTCTTTCGGCGGATTTCAGCCAGTCTCGACGCTCTCTGTATCGATCGTCTACGACAACGGAACGGTGCTTAGCCTGGGAACGATCGCCAGCTCCAATCGCACAACGCAGGTGTTTAGCCTTTCCTCGCTCAACATCCAAGTTGAGGGGGCGACCGACGAGGGGTTGCGCGCGAAGAACATCGCCGTGCAGATCACCGGCAACGCGACCAGCACGTGCATTATTTACAATGTGTACGTCCATTGGTACCCGGAGGAGCGCGCCGCCAGCACCATCGATTCGGGGTTCACCGATCTGGGGCAGCCGGAGCGCGTGAAGCAGGTGGATTATCTCGAGCTCTACCTAACGGGCGCGGGTCAGACGATCCAGCGAATTCTATCGAGCGATCTGCCAGGAAATGTGCTGACTCAGCGCGACACGAACACCTTCACGGCTCCCTTGGGCCGCGGCAACGCGCGGATGAGGCTGCCGAGTCTCATTGAGGGCCGGAATTTCCGCTTCACCTTCACGGCGCAAGCGCTTAATTTCCAGATTCACAAGCTGCGCGTGCGCCAGAGGGTGATCGGGGAGTATGTCGACGGGACGATCGGGGAGTATTACGAGTCTCCCGATTTCATCGTCGATAATAACCAGGTCGCGGAATGGAAGGATCTGCTTCTCGATTATGAAGTGAGCGGCGTTGGCGCGACGGTTGTGATCTATTCGGACCTGCCAGGCTATGGCCTCGCGATCCGGCGCACGCTCAACGTGCCGGTCGAATCGACCCGGCTTCCATTTCTTTTCCAGTTGGAAGACGGGAGCCTGAATCTACCCTACGGGCGCATTTTCAAGGTGCGGGTTTACCCGCCGAGCGGCGGCTATATCCGGCTGCACGGACCCGCGATTATCCGCTCGCGCGCGATCGGCGAATGGCTCGACGGTACCCTTGGTCAGTTCTATCTTTCGCCGCAATTCAGCGTGGCTCCGGGCCGCGTCGGTGAGTTGAAAGATTTCATGCTCGATTACGACGCAAGCGCCGCGGGCGGCCAGGTGATTATCTACACCGACCTTCCGGGGCAGAGCGGCTTGCAGGCGGCGCGCACGCTATCGCTTCCAGTGCAGGGCGCGACGCGCCAGCCCTATACATTCGCGGGCGAAGATTTTAACGACGTGCTGGCCTATGGCGATCTGTTTCAAGTGAAGATTGTTCCCCCGCCCACGGGAATCCTTCGGCTACACGGCCGGGCGAGTTTCAGGGTGCGGCCGATCGGCGTGTACTTCGATGGCTCGCAGGGCGAGGTATGGGAGACGCAACCGCTCGATCTGCTGGGCGGTACGGCGATTTACCGGGAGATCGTGATTGTCGCGCAGACCGGCGGCGCGATGACGCTCGAGGTAGAGACGGACCTGCCGAACCTCAATATGGCCGTGGTGGCGTCGATTGCCGTCAATACCACGCTCACGACCAGCGGGCGCGCGCCTGTCGTGTCGCGGCTGCCGGGGAATACCAAGGGCCGGTTGACCAAGTTTCGCGTGCAGGGGAATTACCCGACGCGCCTTTTTGAGTTGAAGGTCCTCGCTCGAAGGCTCGGCGTGAACGGCGGAGATTGGCAATGGGTGAACGTGCCGCTTCCGCCGACCCCTGACGATTTCGCGCAATTCAATATGCCGGTGCGCGAGACGCCGGAGGCGTGGAACAAAATGCCCATGCCGGTGAGGACGACGCCGGAAGAGTTCACCTGGATCGATCTTCCGGTTGACGCCGTGGAATGAGCGAATGAGCGCTCCTGTCACCATCACTCCGATCGCGGCGGGCACGGCGGGCGATCAACTGGTTGATGCGCTAAACCTCAGGCTCCGCGCGATCGCGGCGGCGATCACGGAAGGCGGAAGTCTCAAGATTTCCGGCGCGCTCGACATGGGAGGCTTTGGGATCGTCAACTTGGCCGATCCGGTTGCGCCGACCGACGCATTGAACCTGCGATCCGCCGACAAGCGCTACGCCATGATTGGCGGGGTGAAGCAGGCGGCGAGCGTCTCGATTACGAGTGGCGGAGGGGTAACCGTGGCCTCCCAGACGCTCACCGCGGCGACGACCATCAATACCCCGGCACCGGTCGCACAGGGAAACATCTTGGTCGTCTTGCTGCTGCAAGATCCGACGGGCGGCCACACGGTCACCTGGTCGAATCCTCCCTTTCGGGTGAGCCAGGCGCACCTCGGAGGGAAAGCAAGCACCTATTCTATTTTGGTGTTCACGGCGATCACCGATCCGGCGGATGGAAACCTCAAGTGGTTCCTGACGGCAATTCCTATAACGAATGCTTCGTAAATCCTTTCTGCTGCTGATGGCGATGGCCTCCGGGTTCGCGCAGACGGACCTTCCGGGACCGGTCTCGGTTCTGCCGTATGCCGGCAGCGCGAATCAGCTTTATCTGTGGGATTCCTCGCAGGCGCACAGGGTTGGCCTTATCGCCCCGGCGTCGGTTGCGGCGGACATCACGTTCACGCTGCCGGGCGCCGACGGATCGAGCGGACAGTGTTGGGGCTGGGCCTCGGCGCATACGCTCGGCTGGGTGAGTTGCGTCGGCGTGGCGGCGATCACGCCGGTAACCACCGATCCATCGGGAAGCTGCACCGCCGGACTGCCGATGCAGTTCAACACTGCAAACGGGAATTATTGGGGCTGCGACGGGTCGTGGATCGGTTTCGTGACGACAAACACGATCCAGGAGATTTATTCGCAGAAAACTTTTGCGAACGACACTCCCTTGGGTTGGTACACAACCGGTGGCGTGGCAACTTCGCTGCTGCTGTTGGACGCCTCGAATAATTTCAACGTTGGCCCCAACACCAGCACCGGTGGAGCTACGCAATTCTGGTCCTCCGGCAACTTGTGGCTATCGTTAAGCAGCTCGGGATACCTGCTTCCTCAGACCACATCTCAGCTGCTTGGCAGCACCGGGAAATATTGGGGAGAGTTCTTCTCGAATGTGAATTATCTGGGCGGCTTACAGGCCCTCAGCGGATCGACGATCAACCTTGGAGCCAACCTCATTCCCACAGCGGACAACACCTACAATATTGGGTCCACAAACTACGGAATGCAGGAGTTCTTCGGGTACACCTTCTACGGTTTGCGTGATTATGTCTGTTACGGTCCGGCGCTTGTAAGCACGGGCTGCTTTGAGTGGAGCGCAACCAGTAGCCCGAACACCCTGACGCTAACCGGTGTTAGCACCGCAACTGTCTTACAATTTCAGGAAACGAGCTCCAGCGTAAATACCATCATTCCGGCGAGCGGCAAATACACAGAGTTGGGTACTACCAGCCTTGGATTTGACGCTTTGTATGTCAACTTCATTGGAGGAAGCAGTAACTACGCGAGTGCGGCATTCATCGATACGGTTCACTCTCAAATCGTTGAGCCATCTTCGAACAATACCGGATCTATCGGCCTTTCCTCGAATTACTGGAATACGGCCTATATCACAACCCTAAATACGACCTCCATTCCAGGGACGTGCTCGAGTATCATTTCGGACTGCGTGACGACAGATACGACGCAAACGATTACCGGGACGAAGACATTCACCGCCGGAGTAACCACTTTTGACCAAATCGATACAACCTATGTGGTGCCCTCTACTGGAGGCACTTATAGCCTTGGAGTATCTGGCACCACCTTCGGAAGCGGGTACATTGACGCCCTTTATATAACTACTCTTTACAGCGAGGGTGGAGGAGCGATTAACGTGGAAGACCAAATTAACCTAGTGAATCACAATCTTCATATTCTACTGGGAAGTCTGCTTTTGGATAGCGGACAAAATGTTACAGTTGGAGGAACTTCGGGTGTTAGTTGCTCAGGCGCTCCTTCGGCGTCGTTCGCCTCGTCCGGAGGCATCGTCACACACTGCTAGTGTCGTGTCCCGGAGATACGTTGAACAAAGGCGGCCGATTTTGTTCAACGTATCTCCGGGACACGACACTAGGAGAGAAAGCATGCAAAGATTGGTGTTTGTATTTGCGGTCGCAATCGCGGCGTGCGGTCAGTATAAGCCCGTGAAACTCACGGGCGAAGAGTTGCAGACGATCCAGAAGGATCAGGCGGAGGTGGACAAGCTGAAACTCCAGCTGCAAATCGCGGCCGAGCCATTCATCGCAGAGAGCAACGCCATCGTCTCCAGGCGGTGCGCGGAGGCTAAAATAGAGCCTGCTTCCTGCCAGGTGGATACCAAAACCGGCGAGATTTCGCGCAAAGAACCGCCGAAACCGGCCAAGAAGTGATCGTGGGCAATTACCCGATGTATGAGCACTTCTCCTAATTCCGCTTCGACCAAGTCGGCCGCCCAGATTTTCGCCGATGCCTATTGGGCATCGCAGCCCACGCCGGTGCAGGCGCTTCGCGCGCTCGCCTCTCCCGACCGGATTACGCTCGCGATGGAACTGGCCCAGCAAGGCTTTGTGATCGACGTGCCCATTATGGTGGGGCTCGCCGTCACCGGCGATCAGATGGACCCGCTCGAATGCATGACTATCCGCCAGGTGGACGGTTTGTCGTGGGTGCCTTCGGCCCTACAGCCCTCGATCGGCTTCCTGCCGGGCGGCGGAAATGCGCCGTATAACCCCTACGATCCGCTCCATCCGCCAGCGGGCGCGATCAAGGTGAGCACGAGCCTTGCGGATTATCCGCCGTTCGCGGCGCCCGCGCCGATCGTCGCCCCCGCGAATAACGTTGTTGGTCCGCTCGCCTTCGGCAGCCTCTATGCGCCCGGACCTGGCGCGATGAACAATGGACAGCCGACGGTTAAAAACGGCCAGCAGGTCACCCAGAACGGCCAGACCTTCACCGCGCGCGTGGTGATGGGCCTGATGGGGTGGTCGGTGAGTTTTACCCTCAATTCCTAGTCCTCCTGTTCTGGCAATTAACCAGCAGGAGAAATCATGAATCCCGCTGAAGTTACGATGATCGAGGCGCTGGCCCCTGTCGCCGAAAAGCTGGTTGAAGATCTGATCGGGCTGATCGAAAAACACAAGTCCGCGGCGTCGACTCCGTCAAAAGAGGAGGTCGCGGCGACGGTGACGGGCGCTCTCGCGGCGGCTCCGGTGGTTCCGGCCGACGCGCATGAGGCGGCCCTGGCGCAGGTCGCCGACATGACGGCGCGGCTTGCCAAGTCGACGCAGGAGGTCCCGACGGCCGCCGCGCATGGCGTGATCTTCACCGGCAGTTCGTCGACCGTTCAGAGGTGACGTGTCGGTTCGAGTCGAGAAAGGGTTTCCGCTGTATGCGGTACCGAGAGTCTGGCAATGGATGTCGAGGTTTCGGGGCCGCGTTGCGGATGATTTTAGCCCAAAGACGCTCGATGAATTCGTGGCGCGATGGGTGGAATTGGATGCGCGAGGAAGAAAGACGTGGCAGGTAATCAGGGACGGGGATCTCGGCGGGGTGATCGAATCGAGTCGGCTTTCGCCCGTGCTTGCCGATCTGCATTGTATCTTCAAGCGCTCCTTCTGGGGACACGAAACCACGGTGGCGTCGCTGCGCATGGTGTGCGAGGAATTGTTCGCCGATGGCGTGATAAAGATCATGTCGACCGCCTTCCGCTCAAACCACGCGCTGATCGGGATTGTGAAGGCTCTCGGCGGCTCGAAAGAGGGGTTGCTCGCCGGGCAGACGCTACAAAATGGCAAGCCGGTCGATGCGGTAATTCTCGGTCTGCGGAAGGAGGATTATGTCATCGGTAGCGAGTCTGTTCGGCGGGAATCTCGGCAACATGTTCGGGTTTGGGGACAGCAGCTCGAATACGAACAGCAACTCGAATGCGAATTACTCGTCAAGCGGATCGACAAACACCCAGCGAACGCTGACTCCGTACCAGTCGGGGCTTCAGCCGACGCTGTTCAACTACATCAGCAATCTGATGGCGAACCCGCAATCGACGGTGCAGCCGTTCCAGCAGCAAGCCGCAAACCAGATAAACCAGAATTACAACGGGTTAGCGGATAGCCTTCGGCAGCAGTTCTTGTCGACCGGCGGCGGATCGAGCGGTAAGTACGGCATGGCGCTGGCTCAGGCGAACCTTCAACGCGCCGGGCAACTCGCAGGCAACGATACTTCGTTTCAGCAGACGGCGGCGTCACTGCCGCTGGAGGCATCGCAGATCGCGCAGGCGTTGCTTGGCATGAATTTCGGCCAAACGAGCCAGACGAGCGCGAGCGGAAACCAGCAGCAGACCGGCGCGAGTAACACGAGCAGCTCGAGTTTTCACATCTAAGGGGGGCGCATGGGCGGATTCGGTCAAATCATGAAAAACCTGCTCACGCAGCCCGTTCCCGGTACGGAGATGTGGGCGCGACAGCAGCAGGTCGATCTCGAAAAACAGCAGCAGATGAGGGCTAACCAGGAAGCCGATCAGGCGTTCGCCGAGCACATGCAGCAGCTCGGCGCGAGGCCGGTGATCAACGGCGTGGTCAAGGACGAACAGACCATTCCGGAAGGTCCGGGTATTATCGGCGGCGGCCAGTCTTTCAGCGTGATCCGTAAAGCCGGCGAGGATGGCCGGACAGTCGCGAATCATAAAACAGCCGAAGGCGACACGGTCCAGTGGGAAATTCCCACGATGGAAGAGCAGATTCGCCGGCAGATGCTGCTCGGAGCGCCGCAGCGCGCCGCGGCGGTGCAGCAGGCTGGCGACTTGGCGCAAGCCCAGGCGCGCGGCCGTGGCGCGGGCGAAAGCGCGACCCGCGCCGCCGATCTCCAGGCGCGCGGCGTGCGCCTGGGTGACGTGTTCGACGCGGACACGATCAAAAAGTACGGAATGAATCCCGACTATCGGGATCTCCCGGAAAACATCAAGACGATGTTCCCGGCGGACATCCGCGGCGTGGCGACGACCACTGGCGCTGGCATTCGCGCGGACACACAGAAGACGGTGGCGCAGATGCGCGCCGATGCCGCGCAACGGCTGCAAGACGCGAAAGAACAGTTTCAGGCCGAGCAGAACGCGCAAAAGCTCGACTACCAGAATCGCTGGCAGCAGGCGCGCGCCGCGATTTCCGGGGACGCGCAGAGCAACATCAATAACCGAACGCAACTCCGGTTATTCGACGCCGATCAAAAGCAGCACTCGACACTCCTCGACAATGCGTTCAAGGAGGAGCAGAGGGCGCTCAGCGCGCAGGCGCTGCTCGACACGCAGGAAACGACGGGAATGCTCGGCCAGAAGACCAGCCAGCCCGCGGTGAACGATGGCGAGGAGTTTACCGATCCGTGGTCGGGCAAGAAGCTCACCATGAATTACGCGCAGCGTCTGCGATTGAAGAACGCGCTCGGCGAGTCCCTGGCGCAGGTGGCGAGCCTTAAAGAGCGCGCGGCGGCGATTGCCAACAAGCGCGGACTGAACAACCCTGGTGCCAGCGGTAGTGGACAGGCCGCGCCGCCGGCGTCCGGTGGGAATGCGGATCGGGGCGCGGTGCCGGGGAACGGGAAATATCGTGTCGGCCAGACGGTGAGACTGAAGAACGGCAAGAGCGTCACGATCAAGCAGATCAACGCCGACGGCACGTTTATTTACTAGATGGTCAAGATTGAGGCCCGAATCGATCACCAGGCAAACCGCGAGGAGGTGAAGCGGCTGCTGGGTCCGGCCGCGTATCCGAAGGGTCCGTACCTGTACGCGATTCTGCGCGATCGCGAGATGGCCGAGATCCTGTGCGTCATGCTGAACGCGCTGGCTGGAGTCCACGCCCGCGTTGTGGAGTTGAGCGATGGCAACGGCGCGGCTTGACGATATCGTTGAAGATCCGCGCCCGGATGCGCAGCACGGAACAGCGCGGCTTGACGATATCGATCCTTTATCGGCGCAACCGGAGCGGCCGGAGGATCTACCTTCGCGTGAGCAGTTCGAATCGTCTCACCAGGCGGCGGTAGCCGATCTGCACAACGAGTTGAACAAGGCGCGGCCAGCTGGCCCGACGATCGGGCCAGCGGCAGCCCCATCGTTCCTTGAGCGGTTAAAGCGGATGGTGCTGGGAAATCCGCAAGGCGCGCCGGGAGAAACCGACACGCCGGTAGGGCGGGCTCTGGGCATATCCTACGAGGCTCCGGCGGAGCAACACACGCCGACTACAGATCTGCCGCTGGTTCGGCCTACGGCGCTCGCGCCGGGCGCGCCGGAATCGGTTGCCGGCGGCATCGGCAAGGGCGCGCTCCAATTCACTGAAGGGATGACCACCGCGCCGAACCTGCTGATGATGGCTGGTTCTGGTGGTCTCGGCGTGCTCGGCAACGTGTCGAAGTATCTGCCGCGCGCGGTGAGTGCGGGATTCAGCATTGACATGCTGCGGAACGCATACAAGCAGTATCCGCGGATCAGAGACGCGATCGATAGGAAAGACTGGCCCACGGCGGCCGCGGCGATCACCGAGGCTGGTTTGACCGCCGGCATGGGCGCAGCGGCGGGCGTCCACGCGGTTCGTGGTGGTCCAAGAGCCGCAGCGGAAACGACGGAACCCGATGTGGCGAAGGCTGCTGAATCGGCGCGCGCTGGCGCGGAGGCGCTTGCTACTGAAGAAGAAACTCCGCGGCGGGCTTCTCTTGACGACATTGTTGCGGAAGAGCCGCAATCTGGTACGGCGAAACTGGAAGACATTGTATCCAGCGAGCCGGGCGGGCGGCGCGTCACCGGATCGAGCAATCCACCCCTGAACGACACCGGCCGGGAACAATCGGCGGCGCTGGCCGAGCAGGGCTCTGGAAACTTCGACCGCGTGTATTCGAGTCCGATGGACCGGGCCATGGAAACAGCGAGGATGGTCGATCCGAACGCCCAGCCGGATATTGGCTTGGGTCCGTGGAAGCTTGGGGAGCACGAAGGGCAGCCCGCCGACCGGGAGCGCGCGGCGATTGACAAGCGGATCGTTGAGACGCCCGATGAAGCGCCGGAGGGCGTGGGGCAGCACTCCGGAGAACCTGGAGAGAGTTTTAACGCGGCGAAGGATCGGTTCATAGGCACGATTCAGAGCCGTGCTACCGAGATGCAGCCCGGCGAGCGCGTGCTGAACGTGACGCACGGGCGGCAGATTCGCATGTTGCAGGCGTGGGCCAAGGCTGGGTTCCCGGAGGATGGCTCGATCGATACCGGCGAGATGACCCGCCAAGGAAACTGGCCGGAGCCGGCGCGGTTACTGTATCTCGATCCCGAGGCGCGGACTCTGGTTCCGGTGGACTCGCCGGACAAGCCGGGGATGTATTTCGCGCGGCACGGCGAGACGGATTTCAGCGAGGGTTCTGCTTCTCCTTCCTCAAATGAGGGCGAAAAACAGGAAGCGCGCGCGCCGTCCGTTGCTCCGGCGTACGGCCGCGAAGTCTCGATAGCGGTTCCCGGCGAGAAAACGAATTATCCGGCGCGCTACGCGGTGCGCGAGCTGGCGGATGTGCAGCCGTCGCACAACCCCTTCAGCTTTGAGCCGAACCGCGAATATGCTTATCGGAACGATCGGGACTATACGCGCGCCGGCAATGCCGCGCGTGTTGTGAAGAACGCGTCCGAGGGCACGTTCAACCCCAGCTTCCTGACGACGGATGCTCCCACCGCGGAGCATGGCACGCCAGTGGTGGACGCGAACGGAAACGCGCTGGGCGGTAATTCGCGCACGATGACGCTCGCGCGGGTGTACAAGCGGGGCGGCGCGGATGCCGACGGCTACAGGGCTGAACTGCTGCAAAAAGCGCAACAGTTTGGCATCGATCCGGCGGAAATTGAGCGGTTCCAAAAACCAGTGCTGGCGCGCGAGGTCGGCGGCGGGATCGACGCACAGAAGGCGATTACCGATTTCAACAAAGCCGCGGCCGCGGAGTTGACGCCAGAGGAGCGCGCGGTGTCGGACGGGCGGCATCTGTCGCTGGAAACGATTCAGGCGATCGGTTCGCGCCTGGAGGAGATGGGCGAAGACGGCACGCTCGCGGGCGCTCTGCGCGGCGAAGATGGCGCGGAAATCCTCAACCGGCTGGTGAAAGACGGCATCGTTACCGAGCAGGAAAAGGGTGGGTATCTCGACGATAAAGACAACCTGACTCCGGAAGCCAAGGCGCGGATCGGCAAGGCGCTGGTTGGCAGGTTGTACGATTCTCCGGCTGAATATCGCGCGACGACGCCGGAGATGCGGGCGAAGCTGGAGCGCATTGCGCCGCAGATTTTGCGCGTGGAGGGCCGTCCTGAGTGGGAGCTGACCGACCGGTTGCGTGAAGCGGTCGGACTGGCGCAAGAGGCTCGGGCGCATAAGCTCGACATCGACCAGCAGGTGAAGCAGTCGGGAATCTGGAGCAACCGACAGTACTCGCCGGAGGCGGTTCAGATCGCCAAGGCACTAGGGGGATCGCCGGTGCGCGCGGCGGCCCGTTTCCGGCGATACGCGAACGATGAGGCGCTTTCGCGGCCTGGAGCGCAGTCGCAGATGTTCGAACCGCCGACGCGCGATCAGGCTTTTCAGGACGCTTTTGGCGCTGGCGCTACGGAGCGCGGATCGGTTTCCGGGAAGCCCTCAAAGGGGTCGCTGCCTGAATGGCTCCTGACTGGATATCAGTACGGGCCGGCCTCCGGAACCAGTGTCAGCGTTCCCGGAGCCCCGGAGGGTGCTGGACCGACTCCCCCAGCAACCGGACCCAATTTTAATATCGGCGAATCCAGCCGCCGCGTCAAGGGTTCCGGCGAGCGCGGATCGATCTCGGGCGAGATGTTGGGCCTTGGCGTCCCGGAGTTCATCAAAAACGACGTAGTTCCCGCCGTCAAGCGCGTCGCTACCGATCTGGTGGAGGCGAAGGACCAAGCGCTGCGCATGGTTGCGCCGCAATTGCGCGGCGAGGCGGCGGAATATACCGGTTTGAGCCTGCGTCAACGGATGGCGCAGTTCGCGCGGCGCTACGACCAGGGCATGGAGCGCCTGAAGGCGGCGCGTGAGTTATTCAACAACCGCAGCAAGCAGGCGAACTACGATTTCATCGACGATGTGGAGCACGGGCTCGGCCGGAGCAAGCAAGGTCCGCTGGATGAGATCGCGCGCCCACTGGCGCGTATGCTCGACCAGCGCCGGCGCGAGGTGCAGGCGCTCGGCGAGGGCGAGCTGGAGAAGTTCTACACCAACTACTTCGGCCATATCTTTGAGCGGCCGGAGCAGGCAACCAAGTTTTTCGAGTCGTTCTTTGCCGGCAAGCGGAGCATGGAGGGTCCGAAATCGTTCCTGAAGCATCGCGAGTTCCCGACGTTCAAAGAAGCGCTGGCGGCGGGTCTTAAGCCGGTGAGTGATAATCCCGTGGATCTGGTGATGATGAAGGTCCGGGAGATGGATCGGTATCTGCTGGCGCACGCCGTGTTGCGCGACCTGGCGGATCGCGGCATTGCGAAGAGGGTTTCTGGCGATCTGCCGGTCGAACGACAGGGCGAGATGTTCGAGGGTGCGCCGATCAAGCGCGAATGGGCGGTTGCCAGAAAAGAGGATCTGCCGCCGGGATTCGTGAGTATCCGCGATCCGATCGGCGGCGGCGGGAAATGGTACGCCGAGCAGGGCGCGGCAGACGCTCTCAACAATTACCTGACTCCCGGCTTGCGCGCGCGATCGGGAGCGTACCGCATCCTGGCGGGTGTGAATAACGCGATGAACCAGGCGAACCTCGGTCTGTCCGCGTTCCACCTGACCGGAGAAGTGATCCGCTCCGGAGTTTCGCGGGCCGCGCTGGGGATCGAGGATCTGTTGCACGGAAAGGCGCTGCGCGGCTCTCTGCGAATCGCGACGTTTCCAGCGGCTCCGTTCCTCGATTACGTGAACGGCTCGAAAGTGCTGCATGATTGGTTCACGCCTGGAAGCGAGGGCGCGCCGATCGCGGCGATTACCGATGCGCTCACAAAGGGCGGCGGGCGGGTACGGATGGACGCGGCGTTTGCGACGAACGCCACGGATTCGATGATGAAGGCGCTGCGCGAGGGGAATTTTCCGGGAGCATTGATCCGCGCGCCGTGGGCGCTGCTCGAGCAGACTTCGAAGCCGATGATGGAGCATATCATCCCCCGCCTGAAGCTTGGGGTGTTCCACGGGATGGCGGCCGATGCGCTAGAGCGTCTTGGTCCGGGAGCGAACGTCGAAAGCGTCCGCAAGGCGATGGCTCCGATCTGGGATTCGGTGGATAACCGGATGGGGCAGGTGGTGTACGACAATCTGTTTCTGAACCGGACGTTCAAGGATATTCTGCACCTAATAGTGCGGTCGGTGGGGTGGAATCTGGGAACGCTTCGCGAGATCGGCGGCGGCACTATGGACTTGCTTAACCTGGCGCGCGGCCGCCGGCCTGACGCGTATCATCGTCTGGCGTACACGCTGGCGCTGCCCATGGTGAGCGGCATGATCGGAGCGCTATACCAGTACGGGCACACCGGGAAAGGTCCGCGGGAATTGAAGGATTATTTCTTCCCGAAGCGCGAAAATGGGCAGCGTATCGCGTTGCCGACGGATGTGAAGGACGTCTACCATTACGGAACCGACCCGGTGCGTACGGTCGAGAACAAGACCTCGCCCCTGGCGAATACCGTCATCGAGATGCTGCACAACCGTGATTTTTACGATAGGCCGATCCGCAACTCGGACGATCCGTTCATGCGTCAGATGCTGCAGGAAGCGGATTTCGTAGCCCGGCAGTTTATGCCGTTCACGCTTCAGCCGCGGATGGGCAAGAAGCTGCCGGAGGAGCCAAACCCGGAACACCGCGTCGAAAATTATCTCGGGTTCACGAAAGCGCCGGCCAATATTCAGGGCGCAAAGAGGCGGAGGGCTCCGAAATCGCCGTACTGACGCCTGGCAATTTATAAGCGATGAACTGGGAAGCGCTGCACGTTGTTTCGACTCTGCTGGTTGCTGGCGCTGGATTGGCTAATTATGCGATCCTGCTGGCGATCAAGAAGGAGATCGCGGAGGCCGTCGGCGCGGTGAAGGAGTGGGCGCGAGCCGAGTTTGTGACGCAGAGGGAGGCGGATAAGCGGTTCGAGGCGATGGAGCGGCAGGGTTAGCCAGTCACTCTGGCAGTCGTGGTGAAATCGCGATGTGGCATCCTGGCCGGGGTTCCTCATTGGGTGTGCTTCCCTTACCGCGATAGTCCAACTGTATCCACGTTCAGGCTGATGGAGATTGCACCGAGATCGTGAGCCTTGGCGCTCGGAACGATGATTTCAATTGGCGTCCAAGACCCCGGCGGGAGGGTTCGCGAGAGTTTGATGGTCCTTGAGTTGGGTAGCTTTGGATCGAGTTGTTTTGTGGTCGGGCCCCAGCGGACGACAACCTCGCAGTTGCTCAACGTGGCAAAGTTTGGATTGCCCAGATCCACAGTCAGCTTGTACCCATCGAGGTAGGTATCGACTGATTTTAGAGAGGCGAGCATCGGCAGGCCGTTGCTCGCACGAAGCGGAGAATACACGTCCAGGGCGCTTGGGTTGAGCGACGCTGGCTCGCTGTAGATCGCGTCGGCCAGGATGTTGAAATATGAGTCGATCAATTTACGCACTCGATCGATGTCCTTTTCATGGTAGTCGTCCTGCTGCTTCTCTTGTGCCCGCAGCATTCGGTCGTATTGGTTAAGATCTTTCGCTAACTCCGCAATCGCCTTCTCTATGCTCTCGAATCTCTGATCGGGAGCGGCTTTCGACTTGAATTTAGGCGGCTGGAATAGGTCAGGCTGAAATCCGGGATCGTCTAAACGCGATCCGGGAGTTGGGTGCGGATCTTCTACGATATGATCGATGTCGTCAAGCCGCGCCGTCCCGTGCTGCGCATCCGGTGATGTGGCCGCCGGCGGCTTCGTCTTGTCCTGCGCGCGGATCGTGGGGCCGATGAGGGCAAGCGCGATGGCGATTGCGACTTTCGAAGAACAACTATTTTGGGTCATCTTCCTGATCATGAGTCCTCCCCTTATTCTGAAATTCGGAACGCCTGGTTCACCTGATATATTCTCTGATGCCGTTTCTGCTCAAAATCACCCAGCTTTTCGGCGTTCAAGTGGACCCGTAGCGGCCGGTCTGCTCCCGTAAGTTTTTTCTTTTTTCTCCAGCCAAGCGATCATAGCTTCCTCGATCGCGTCGTTTAATACGAACTTCTGGTCCTGTTCCTGCATTTTTGCCTTGATCCATCCTATCCTCTGACGGACTGGTTCGCTCGGCCGATACGTCATTTCTGGTCTCTGTTTAGACATAGGGAAAATCCTAGGCTCCTTTGGGGCGCTTGGGCGCTTGACATCATGGGCGCGTGGGCGCATAATGATCCCTGTGACACCAGGAAATACGGTAACACGGGAACACAGTGACGAGAGAAAGCTCACCGTTTCGCTTCCGACGCAGTTGATTGCGGACGCGAGGCGGTATGCGACGCTCAACGGGACTACCCTTCAGCAGTTGGTAACAAAGGGGTTGCGCATCGTCCTTGGATTTGATCCGTGTCCCGATTCAGGGGGTTCGCGGGAAGAGGAGACGCTCTCGTGATCCCGCTGATCCTGGTCCTGGTTACAGGCGTTTCGTGCGGCGTGGCGCGGTGGTTTTCTCCGGAGTGGATGCGGGAAGCAGCGGCGCGGCTGATGGCGCGGGCGGAAGCGATCGAGGAAGCCAAGCTTGTGCACGTGAAATCGCTGCTGCGCTGGCGCCGGGAGTTCGGGGTGGATCGATGAGCCAGCCGTTCGAGTCGCCCGTGTATCGCAAGTGGATTCGCTGGCAGGAATGCGTTGTGTGCGCGAAGCTGCGCGGACTGGGCGTCCGGCTCGAATTCCGGCATCCGGTGCTGGGTGTGGTCGAGTGCGCCCATGTCGGGGATCACGGCAAGGGCCAGAAGTGTAGTGATTTGGAGACGCTTAGTCTCTGCGCCTGGCACCACAGAATCGCGCCGGATTCGCATCATGTTCTCGGTGCGCGGTTCTGGTCACACCACCGACTTAACCGGCAAGAACTGATTGATCAATTTCAGAAGGATTTCTACGCGGATGAGGGGGCGCGGGTCGCGTGATGGAAAAACTGAATCTCGGTCGAGCAGTCGTAATTTTTCTCTCTAAAAATGGGGTTTTCAAATTCGCTCGCCAGGGAACCAGAGCGCATCGTGATCTGCTGAGGTCTGGTTTCCTGCCGGCGGCAAGCGTTAACGCTATTGCAGACGCCAAGTCACTGCAGGTTGCAAAGTGCAAACTAAGCTACGACGGAGAGCGCTACATCTACCCGATGGAGCCGACCCTTGACGGGCTGTTTCGGGCTGCTCAGGAGCTAGATCGGTTATATCTGCGCCGGCGATCTGGGAAGCCAGGGTGGCCGACTCCGGCGGAGGTTGCATGACCTACGTGTGTGCTTGTTGCAAGCAGACCTTGACGGAGTCGCAGCGCCGTTATTATCCGGGGCATACAGGACAGCCGGCGCTTCAAGCGGTGTGCTCCGTATGCGAAGCCGACTTGATCCAGGATGCGCGTGAAATCGCCCGCGGGGATCGCGCTCGGCTGCGGTTCCCCGCGGCGATCAAGACGGAGGATACCGATGTTGCGGCCTGAGCTGCGGCTTACGTCGAAGGACGAGCGGTTCCTGGAAATGATGAAAAAGATCACTCCGCCGATCCGGCCGCACGGAGTTACGGACCTGGAAAAGAAGTGGCTGCGGGCCATGATCGAGCGCGACGAAATGAGTCTGCGGTTCGAAGCGCTGTTAGGGCAGTTCGCGAAGCTGCTGGAGGAGCGCGACGGGCTTCGCGGCGATTGCAATTATTGGCGGCGGTTGTTCTGGACGCTGGCCTCTGGTGTTGGTCTTTTTGCCGCATTCGCGATTGCGAAGGCGTTTATTACCTGGTGATGGAAATGGGAGCATTGCAGCCGGTTCATGATGCGGCCCCTATCGTGGCGGCCGATGTAGAGAAGGTTCTGATAGGCGGCGACCTGTCGAAGCTTTCTCCCGAGCAACGGATTTCTTACTACAACGCTGTGTGTAAGAGCCTCAACCTGAACCCGCTCACGAAGCCGTTTGCGTATCTGACTCTGAGCGGGAAGACTGTCCTGTACGCGCAGAAAGACTGCACGGAGCAGCTGCGCAACCTGCACTCGATCAGCCTATCCATTCCGGCGCGAGAGGTGATCGACGGAGTGTACGTGGTCACGTCCAGGGCGACGCGTCCGGATGGACGAGCGGACGAGGCTACGGGCGCGGTGGCGATAGAAGGTTTGAAGGGCGAAGCTCGCGCGAACGCGATGATGAAGGCCGAGACGAAAGCAAAGCGGCGCGTTACGCTTTCGATTTGCGGCCTGGGGATGCTTGATGAATCCGAGGTTGACAGCATTCCCGGAGCGCAGCGCGAGGATATCGACACGGGCGGCCACACTGTTGGAACAAAGGCTGCTCAAGATTACGTGCGCGATCAGAAAATCGCCAAACAAGATACACCGACCAACGATAAGGGGGAGCGTACCGCGGTCAGCGAGCCGGCGCAGATATCGGCGTCCGGTGACGCTAGGCAGGCTCCCCCGTTTACCGGCAGCGGAATCCCGGAGGTGGACGAGTTATGGGCTCGAATGGGCTCACGGCGAGACGACATCATTGATGTTCTCGCTGAATTGCACAGTGACTTGGCGGAAATCGCCGGTACGGAAAAAGCGCGTGAGGAGTTCCAGCGCATCGAAATTCAGTATGCGGGCGGCATCGGGAACACGACAAAGAAGGTAGGTTTCGCGCGCCGCGTTGTGCTGGAAATGTATAAACTCCTCCGGTCTTATAAGAGTAAGGCATCTCCGGATATCGTCGGGGAGTCACAGCGCGAACTGGTACAGATGCCGAAAGGGAGCGAGGTTTATGCCGACTGATAAAGTAATCATCCCCGCGCACAAGTGGACGAACGGCGGAAGTGAGGTCCTGATCCTGAAGTGCGTGGAGCGGGACGGAAGTAGTTACGGCGGGTTTCGGTGGCCGCTCGAAGTTGGCGCAGACGTAGAAGCTCCTGACTGGAATATTTCTGCCGAATGCGGCGGCGGTCTCCATGGTTGGCCGTGGGGCTTTTCGATGGGTGACGGACGCGAACCGGACTGGTCAGGCAAGTGGATCGTGTTCGGCTCTGATCCTGCTGATGTAGTTGACCTTGGCGGAAAGGTCAAGGCGAAACGCGGAACTGTGCGTTTCGTCGGTGATTGGCAGGACGCGACTAACTTTATTCTGGCTGGTCAGATCGCTTGGGTCCATCAGGCCGCGAGTGGCGCGGCGTCGGCGACAGGCGAGAGAGGCGCGGCGTCGGCGACGGGCTGGAGTGGCGCGGCGTCGGCGACAGGCTGGGGTGGCGCGGCGTCGGCCACGGGCGCGAGTGGCGCGGCGTCGGCGACGGGCTGGAGTGGCGCGGCATCGGCGACGGGCGCGAGTGGCGCGGCGTCGGCGACGGGCTGGAGTGGCGCGGCATCGGCGACGGGCTGGAGTGGCGCGGCATCGGCGACAGGCAAGAGGGGCGCGGCCTCGGCCACGGGCTGGAGTGGCGCGGCGTCGGCGACGGGCTGGAGGGGCGCGGCGTCGGCGACGGGCTGGAGGGGCGCGGCGTCGGCGACGGGCTGGAGTGGCGCGGCGTCGGCGACGGGCGCGAGTGGCGTGGCCTCGGCCACGGACGAATGTTCCACTGTCGAAGTCTCTGGCACGGGCGTTGCGGTGTCTACCGCTGATGAAGTTACTTGGGTTGTTCAGCCGGGCGCTGTGTTTGTGCACAGATGGTCCGGCAACGGAGGGGGCGTCAGATACTTCCGCGCGAAGAAATCAGCCACTCCAGGGATGAAGCTCACGTTCCGTTGCGGAAGAGTAATACGCAAGCAGTTATCTGATAAGTCGGAGGTGGCTCATGCCGGCAGGTGATATATCCATTATTCCTGCCAAGTCAACGGTACCGACCCTGTACGAGATCGAGGATTCGCTTCAGGCGCTAATCGAGACTGGAGATAGCGTCACTCCGGAGATGGAAGACGCATTTCAGGCGGAGCTTTCCGCCGCGCTCCATACCGCGGCTTCGAAGCGGGATCGGGTTGCGCAGTTTTTGGCTTTCTGTGACTCACAGAAAGCGCTCGCCAAGCAAGAGATCGATCGAATACGTAAGCGGCAGGCCGCCTTCGAGAAGGCCGCGGAACGTCTGGAATCGTACGTTGTGGCCGTGATCAAATCGTTGGGCGCGGACGAAAAGGGAAGATACCGGAAGCTAGAAGGAAACAGCGCTACGCTCTCCATAAAGCGTAATCCGGCCTCCACGTCCATCGAGGACGATTCGCTAATTCCGCTGCGGTTCAAGGACGCAAGCGTTACAGCGCGCTGTCCCGCGGACCGGTGGGTTGCGGCGGTAGAAGAGATCAGCGCGGCGTGGTCCGGGATGCTTGAGACGATGCAGTTTTCCGACGACGCGAAACAACTCATGTCGCTCCTGCTGGACGGCCGCAATGTGACCTACTCCACCCGCAAGGCCGACGTAAAGAAGGCGATCGAGAGCGGGGAAGATGTTCCTGGCGCGGATCTGGATATCGACAATTACTCTCTGGTGGTGAGGTAAATGGACAGGAAACCGGTGGTCGGCAGCAGCAACATCGCGAGCATAGGTCACGATCCAGAAACGAAGACGCTTGAGGTGGAGTTTCGATCTGGATCGGTGCATCGATACGAGGGCGTTGAGCCGGAGCATTATTCGATGTTGATTCATGCGCCGTCGATCGGTTCTCACTTTCATAAGTTCATCCGAGATAAGTTTCCGTCGAAGAAGGTTTCTTGATTTTTCGCCGGCGATCCGGCGGCGCTGAACGTGGTGGCGTGGCATCCACGACGACTGTGAAAACGTTGATTCGGGGCGTACCTATAACGGGATAAGGTGCGCCCTTACTTAATTGGTGTGAAATGGTTCTAAATCGGGCACGAATTACGGCAGTCGAGCACAGGACTAGCGGCAATGGTATGATCAGCCGGTTGCGGTTTGTCGCGGCAGCGACGCCGCAAGTGGCTGCGAAGATTGGCGCGTCGTGGATGCTTGATCCGCGTGCTCCGACTGGGGTTCGCGTTCCGATCTCGTTCGAAATGGAATCTGTCACCCTGCTGCACGAGTTGAAAATCCAGAAAAGCAATTACCGGCTAAGGATTAAATCGGAAAGGGTGGATCATTTTCGCGTGTTTCGCGCGGATGAAGAATTGATGGTTACCTTCGTCGCGTCCGTACAGGGTGCTATGTTCGAACTCATCGAGCACATACTGAAGGTTGGCTGCGGCGAAGGAACTTGCACGCTGGATCCGATACAGGAAGGCATGTTCGGGGACGAACCGATTGAAGAGCACCTGCGCGGCGAGGCGCTGGAACAGCACAAACTTGCGGCGCGTAAGCCGTATCGGGATTAGCCATGGGACAGAAAACGTCGATCGAATGGACGGACGTGACGTGGAATCCCGTGCGCGGGTGCTCGCGCGTGAGTAAGGGGCCATGGAAGTCGCCGAAGGTCTGTCGCTGTGGCAGGTGTGCGCGGTGCCGGCACCGGGAGGTCGAGGCTGATTACCGCGAGCGGAGGCGTGAGGCTCGGGATCGGCAGGAACTGGAGCGTATCGACGCTCAGATTGCGAAAGAAAATTCCGCGATATTCCCTGGGCTTAGCGGCCCGGCGAGTAAGACGGCGTACCGCGGTCTTCCTGGAAATGCCAGCGAAGATCACACAAAGGGCGTGCGGCGCGCTGAGTTGGCATGGAACGGAAGGGGAAGGCCGTCTATAAACAACCAGAGACGCGGGATGGGTAGCTCCCATCCCGCTACTGGAGCTACGGCGTGAGCGCGGGAGCAAGCCAGTTAGCGATAATTCAGGGGATCCTACAGGAGGATTCCGTCATGAAGCGCTGGCAAGATCCACCGATCGAGATTCGAAGGGACGTTCCACGCCCCTATTACTTCATCAGACCTTACGTGCCGCGGCCTGGCAGATCCGGCCTCGAACGGAAACAGAAACGCATCCCGTTGGGGTTCGTAGACGAAAAACTGTCGGCTCGCGCCTTGCAGGCTCGTAAGCAAGAAATCATGGCTCCGATCAACGCGGGAAAGCTGATTCTTCAGGCGCAGATCCCGTTCTCCCAGTTGGCCGAGAAGTACCGCGAGGCGCGGCTTCCAAAGCTGAGCGCCGCGGCGCGCGAGCGGTACGAGAGCCAGATCGAGAATCACATACTGCCGGTGTTCGGCAAGGCCGAGCTCGCCGATATTGACCGCCAGTCGATCGAAGCGTGGCTGAATCGCGAGTCGGCGGCACACGACCACATCGGGAAAGATGGGGAGTCGCGAAAATTCGAAGCGCTGGGCTGGTGGTCGCTGTGGAGCCTGCGCGGCATCATGAGCGCGATCTTTACCGCGGCGATCGAGTGGGGCCTGTGGCAGGGCAATAATCCATGCTCGAAGATCAAGATTGGACAGAAGGTTGAAAAAAGAGAGAAGCGCATTCCCGGCGCAGCCGACCTGCAAAGGTTTTTGGCGGCCATCCCGGACACGGATGTGCTGCGAGCCGAGTCAGCGCGACTGGTCGTGTTGACCGCGGTGGCGACGGGTCTACGCGTCTCTGAAGTGCTGGGATTGCAGGTGGGCGACGTGGACCCGCTCGCGGGAACTATACGAGTGGATCGAAGGTGGCGACGCGGAGAGGTTGGCCCGACGAAAAGCGCGGCGTCTCGGCGAGTTCGCCAGGTCGGAGCGTTAGCGGGGCAACTGGTAGAGCTTGGACGGGGCAAGGCTTTCATTTTTGAGCGTGAGCCTGGCGCGCCGCCAGATGATAGGGACCTCCAGCGCTACGTGATTCGTCCGGCTGCGGAGGCGGTTGGAATTTATCACGAGGGGTTCGGTATGCACTCGTTCCGCAGGCTGAATATCAGCTGGCGGCAGGAGGCTGGTGCAACTCCGTTTGAGGCTCAGATTGCGGCCGGCCACAGCAAACCGGATATGACGTTCTTGTACACGATCACGGACGCTGAGCGCGAGAAGGCGCACGTAGATACGATTTTAGCGCGGGTAATACCCGGAGACGGGAGGCCGCAGTAAATGAGAGGTGTTGACGTTCCCGATGATGAACTGGACAAAGCTGAGGAATTCTTCGTGCTAACACAGCATTGCGAGATTCCGGAAGTGTTTGCGATTAGTCGCACAGATTTCCTGCGATTTCTAGCTTGGTACGGAGTTGTCCGGCGCGATGGCGATGGCTCTGGGATGTTTTTCATTAAGTCCGCAGTAAGTCCAGAAACAACGAATGTGGATGAAAACAAATGATAGATAGCTTCCATGGCATGGAAGAGGTCGAGGGTTCGAATCCCTCCAGGTCCACCAACAACTTGCATCGGTTTTTGGCCGATGCAGCGATTCACTTCCGATTCAGTAAACATCCGAATCACTGCGCGGGTCCCTCCGCCGTCTCCATCAACTTGTCAAACATCGCCTGTTGTTGAGAGGCTTCACGTTCGGGATCGCTCAGCGTGTACAGATACGTCATATCGAGCGAGCCGTGCCGCGCCGCGCGTTGCGCCTCCAGCGGAGTCGCGCCGCCGATCTGCTGCCGGTAGGTGATGTTGGCCCTGCGGAAGGCATGCCAGCCGAAGCCGACGTAATACAGCTTCAACGCCTTGAGCACCGGGCGAAATTCGTGTGACAGCAAATCGCGATCATCGGGCGGAAGTTTTCCATAGTCGCCGACAAATACGAAATCCTCGCGCTTGTGCGGCCCTGGATACCGGCGTTCGAACTCGGCGAGCATGGAGGCGCCCAGGCTCATCACAGCCGCGCTCGCTTCGCTTTTGGTCTCTTCGGTCAAGTCTCCGCGATACCAACGCCGGCGAATCGAGATGGTCTTTGCTTCGAAGTCCAGATCCTTCCAGCGCAACCCCAAGACTTCGGAAATTCTCACGTGAGCTTTCGGGAAGGCTGCGTACGTCAGCCTGGCAGGTAAGATTCGTCTGCTGTTGTGGTGCGTTCAGTGCGCGGATTCGTCGGGCTGATCCGTGTGGGATTCCAGGGCGTTCACGA
>Ga0070738_10001399_pt1 | contig 49009 bp, 47 predicted proteins | sample Coa_R2_2_FD_66446 | JGI IMG/M metagenome (GOLD analysis project Ga0070738, IMG submission 66446) | Surface soil microbial communities from Centralia Pennsylvania, which are recovering from an underground coalmine fire - Coalmine... | ecosystem: Environmental > Terrestrial > Soil > Unclassified ... | reverse complement strand
TCATGAACATCATGCTGGTGTCGGTGACGGAGCGGACGCGCGAAATCGGCATCCGTATGGCCGTCGGCGCCACGCCGGTTAACGTGCTGGCGCAATTCCTCATCGAGTCTCTCGTGCTCTCGCTCTTGGGAGGATTTATCGGCCTGATGCTGGGTCTGGCGCTATCCTTCGTGCTGGCGGGGCTAATTGGTTGGCCGTTGGTCATTTCGCCGACAGCCATGCTGGTCGGCTGCGGTGTATCCGCCGCGGTCGGCGTGTTTTTCGGCTACTACCCGGCGTGGAAGGCATCGCGACTCGAACCCATCGAAGCGCTGCGCCATGAATAAGTTTAGCCGCGACGCGCAGGGTCGCGGCTAAACGAAATGGCTCACGAATCACGGCGAGATGGGCGCGGCACGATACATCTGGAACGCCTTGAAATAGCTGGGCGCGGCCGCCTGCATCTGCGCCGGGGTCGGGTAGATGCTGCGGCCAAACGTTGTGGTGCTGGCGATCGTGTTAGTTCGCCCCGAGGAGAAGAACATCGATTGCAGCTTGAATGGGAACGCGGTCCCGGTGGTATTTGGGCGATAAACGGTTGTGCCGATGGCCGCATAGGGATTGCGGTAATCCATCGGCGCGTTGTTCGTAATGTTCGGCGTGACGTTGATGTTGAACGATTTCGGGAATTTGAGAATGTTGGTGATGGAGGACGTTCCCGATGTCGATTGAGCGTGCGCAGAACTCGCCCACGCAATCCCCAGTGTTAGCCCCATCAACCATAAAAACTTGCGCACGATCTGACCCCCCTTCCTGAGGCGGACCTCGTTCCGACAGGCGAAAAAAGAATATGGAGCGGCCAAACCATAGCAACTGTTCTGGCTGTGTCAAGATCGTTTTTCGGAGCGCGCCGGCAGCGATTTCTTGAGCCGGTCCAGCAGCACGGCGCCCAGAATGACCGTGCCGAACACCACATCCTGGCGAAACGGCGTAACGCCGGTAAGGTTCATACCGTTCTTGATGACGGCGATGATGAAGGCGCCGATGAGCGTGCCGAACATCTTGCCTTCGCCGCCGGATAGGCTGGTGCCGCCGACGACAACGGCGGCGATGGCGTACAACTCGTACATGAATCCATACGTGGGCGCTCCACTCCGCAGCCGCGAAGCCATAACGACGCCGCCCACGCCGGCCAGCGCACCGGACAGAGCATACACCAAGAGCAGCACGCGCCGCACTGGAACGCCCGACAGCCGGGCTGCCTCGGCATTGCCGCCGATGGCATAGACATAGCGGCCCAGCGTCATGCGCGTCATCACGATGTCGGCGGCGATATAGAGAGCGATCATCAGTACGACGCCGTTGGGGATGCCAAACAGATCCGCGCCGCCGCCCAGCCAGAGAAACGAGGCCGGCACTTGATAGATCGACGCGCCGCGCGAAACCTCCGAGGCCAGGCCGCGCGCCACCAGCATCATCGCCAACGTGACGATGAATGCCGGCACCTGGAAAAACGTTACCATCGCCCCGGAAAATAGGCCGCACAAGCCGCACAAGGCCGCCGCCGCCAGGCACGACCAAAACATACCGTTGGCCGTCGATGATTCCGCGCCGGCGACATCGCGGATCAATAAAGTCGCCATCACGGCTGCGAGCGCGATCAAGCTGCCCACCGATAGATCGATACCGCCTGTGATGACGACGAAAGTCATGCCGGCGGCGAGGATGGCGATGATGACGATCTGGTCGGCGATGTTGCGGAGGTTGTCTGCCTTAAGGAAATTGGGCCACCAATACTGCCGCGGAGTTACCACCGAAACATCGCCGAGCTGAGGAAAGCGATCCGAGACATGACGCAGCACGGCCCATTCGCTGACTGCTCGCGGTGCGGCGATAAGATCGAGCTTCTCACCCGAATCGGCAATGCGCTGGAGCGCGGCGCGAGCGTCGGCCGGACTGCCCCGCACGTCGCCGACGATTCTATAGGCACTGTGGTTGAGACGATGGCGCAGGGCATCGGCGAAAGCGTTGTCTTCGCGCGTGTCGCGCGTCACGATCAGGATCTGAGGATTCCCGCTGGGATTGGCTAGCTGATCTGCCAGTTTCTCCCCACCGTAAACGCCGCTGGGATCCTGCAAGGCGAACGTCACGGCGCTGTAGTAGACGCACAACAGCAACAGCACCAGCGCCATGCCGTAATCAGAGAGGAAACGCGACAGCGCCTGCGGCAATCGGCGCTCCGTCATACCTTCACCCTTTCGTAGGATTCTGCTTCATCCTTCCGGCGAACCGCGCAGATGCTCTTCTCCAATTTGTTGATACAACTCGCGCAATGCCGCCGCGGCTTGCTCGGCTAGCATATACCAGCCGGAATTGGCCACACATGCGGGATGTGCCAACAGATATCGTTCCAGCATGTCCGACAATAACGCGGTTCGATCGAGCAGTTCATGGCAGCCGGCCGAGCCGGATCGGTATTCATCCGACCATTTTTCGCCAAGGTCGGCGGCCAACTCGCCGGCTTGACGGATGCGGTCGCCCTCGACTTCACTGGGACTCAGTTTGCGAAAAGTCATTGTTCTCAATCCTCCAAGCCTGCCTGCCGTAAAATGCTCCGGTAAGTGCCCTCCGGCAAGTCATCGGAAGGCTTGCCGGGAACCGTGACTTTACCGCGCTTGCTCGGATGTTTGAATTGACGGTGGCTACCCTTCTGGGAAACCTGCACCCAACCATCTTCATTCAGCCGACGAATCACGTCGCGGACCTTCATACTAGCCTCAATGCTCCCCAGATCAGCCTGCCATTTCATTGTCCACGAGCGCCGACAACGTGGCAAGCATCACTCCGCAGCCAGTCTTGGAGTATCTCCCGACTCTGCAAAGGGGTTGGCCGACTGTGGGGGCAAAATGATCGTGAGAACGAAAATCTGGAAAGGCGAGGGAACAGCGCACTTTTACCGTCTATCAGAGCGCAAATGCACACTACCCCGTTTCTTCTGCATCCCATATCAAATCGACTGCTTCAGCGCAGCACTCAGGTAATTGAAAGCATCGCACGAGAGGAGCACTCCGCTGGTGGCCCCTAGCTTGCCCCAATTCCAGGTGCCCTCGGACACGCCGCCGCGGACAGAAAGAAACTGGCCAACCAGGGAATGATCGGTGCCGGGATCGGCGAACGAGTTCTTGAGGGCGAATGGATTCGCTTCCTTCTGATCGGCGATAAGCGCGCGCAAACGGAGGGCCAACGGGGTCCAGTTGGCATACGAAACTCCCCATACGTCAAGCAAGCGATACAGGGATACCTTGCCGGTGGAGCGCGGCGCCAAGTCGAGAACAATCGCTTGCTCGGTCGGCGAACCCTTTAAGATCTGGATGATCTTTTTGCCGGATACGTGCCAATTGAAGGGAATTCGCTTTTCCGTATTCAAGCTGCGAGACAATATGCAGAGCGGTCCCGTTTGGCCGGTGAGCTGGATCCCGCGAACAAATTTGTATTGTTCACGGCCGGATTCCCCACTGATCTGGTAGAGCAAAAAGGACATGAGCGAAGCTCCTGTTGTGGCCAGCAATCTATGAGACAAACAAATTATAAAACGATGCTCAGACCTGGGTTGTAGCTCTTGAGCTTGCCTCCGTCAAGTAGATTCTCATTGGAATTTCGGTGATCGTCAGGCTAGAAAGCCTGAGCTACCCCACGGCCAAGCGCAGAATATCTTCCTGGGTCGCTCGGCTGACATCGGTAATCTCGCCGGTGAGCCGGCCCTCGTGCATGACGAGGATGCGATCGCTCATACCAAGGACTTCGGGCAATTCCGAGCTAATCAGTAGGATGGCCTTGCCGGCCGCGGCCAGGTCGTTGATGAGCCGGTATATCTCGACCTTCGCGCCGACATCGATGCCGCGCGTCGGCTCGTCGAACAGCAGCACCTCGCAGTTGCGCTCCAGCCACTTGGCCAGCACCACCTTCTGCTGATTGCCGCCCGACAGATTGCGCGCCGGCTGATCGGGACTGGCCGCGCGGATGCGCAGGCTCGCGACGTGACGAGCCAACGCCTCACCTTCGGCGCGTCGTCGCACAAAACCCAGGAACGAAAAGCGATCCAGGTTGGGAAGGGCAAAATTATCGCGCACCGACTGCGCCACCACCAAACCCTGGGCCTTGCGGTCCTCCGTCAACAGGGCGATGCCGGCGCGAATGGCATCGCGTGGCGAACGAATGTCGAGCCTCTGGCCATCCAGGTCGACGACGCCCGCTTCTTTGCGATCGGCGCCGAAAATCAGCCGCGCCGTCTCCGTCCGCCCCGCGCCTACCAAACCGGTCAGCCCAACCACCTCGCCGCGGCGGATCTCGAAGGAGACATCGAGCACTTTGCGACCGCGCGTGAGATTGCGCACCACCAAACGCGGCGGCCCAAGGGTGACTTGTCGTTTGGGAAATTCTTCCTCCAGCCGGCGGCCGACCATGAGGCGAATCAATTCGTCGCGCGTCACGTCGCCGACAGGGCGGCAGTCGATCGCCTCGCCGTCGCGCAGCACGAGGACGCGATCGGCGATGGCGAACACTTCCTCCAGGCGGTGGCTAATGTAGATTATACCGATGCCTCTTGTCCGTAAATCGTTAATAATGCTAAAGAGGCGATCCACTTCTTGCGGCGTCAGCGTAGCGCTCGGCTCATCCATGACGACGATGCGGGCATCGAAGGCTAGCGCCCGTGCGATCTCGACGATCTGCTGCTGGGCCACGGTCAACTGCCGGCAGGGGGCATCGGAATCGATGGCAACGCCCAGCCTCGCGAACAGTTCAGCCGCGCGCCGCCGTTCCTCGCCGCGGCGGACGAAACCGGCGCGGGCCGGCTCCTGGCCGAGAAAAATGTTCTCGATGGCCGTCAGCGACGGCACCAGATTGAATTCCTGATAGATAACGGCGATGCCGGCTTTGCGAGCGTCAAGCGGACTGGTGAAGCGTGCCATTTCGCCGCCCAGCTGAATGCTGCCGGCGTCCGGTGCATGCGCCCCGGCCAAGACCTTGATGAGCGTGCTTTTACCAGCCCCGTTCTCGCCCACCAGCGCCAGCACCTCGCCGCTTTGCAGCTCCACATCCACACCACGCAGCGCCCGCACACCGGGAAACGACTTGACGATCCCACGCATCGACAATAGCGGCGGCATGGCTTACTTTCCTGATAAATAACGAACCACAGAGTCATAGAGATGAACACAAATGACAAAAAAGACAGAAAAGGACATAAAGCATGCCTTTATTGCTTTGCGTTTTCTTTCTCTGTGTTCTCTGTGACTCTGTGGTTAGCTCTTCTTTCGATATAGCCCCGTTGGGATGAGTACCTGTGGCGGCACTTTCTCACCCTCGAAATAGCGTGCGATGACGCGGGCCGTCTCGCGGCCGATGCGGTCGGGATACTGCACCGGATCGGCGTAGATCTTGCCTTCCTTGATGGCCTGCTTGCCTTCGGGCTGGCCGTCGAAGCCGACGAGCTTTACCTGATCGTCTTTGTCGGCCTTCTCCAGGGCAGCGCGAGCACCTAGCGCCGACGGATCGTTAATGGCGAAGATGCCTGCCAGGTCGGGATGTCTCTGCACGAGATCTTCGGCAGCCCGGTAGCCTTGGTCCTTGACGCCGCCGCACGGCAACTCGTCCACGATCTTCACGGCCGCACCGCTGCCTCGATTGTGAACCTCGATCACTTCCTTGAATCCGGCGACGCGCAGCAGACACGACTCGGCAGCCCGGTAATCGAGGATGGCCACTTTGCCGCCCGTATCGCCGAGCGCTTCGATCATAGCCTGGGCTGCCAGTTTGCCGCCCTCGTAATTGTCCGATGCAATGTGGCTGACCACCGGCACGCCCGGCGCCAGGCAGGCGATGTCGCAAGTGAACACGGCGATGCCCGCCTCGTTTGCCTCTAGAATGGCTGTCCCGACCGCCTTGGAGTCACACGGACACAGGACGATGGCAGCGACTTTCCGCACGATGAAATCCTTGACCTGATTCTGTTGGCGGGCCGCGTCGAACTCGCCGCTGACCACAACGACATCGTAGCCGTGCTTCGCCGCCTCTTCCCGCATGTTTTCGGCAATGTCCTGGAAGAACGGGTTGGTGAGCGTCAGCACCGAGAGTCCGATCACCGGCCGCTCCGGCGGAGAATTCTCTTCGCCGCAGCCGACGCAACACAGCCCTGCCAGCACGAGCAGCGCCAGGTAGAGGCATTTCATAGTAGGTTTTCTCCGTTTGGTCGCGGCAAGCGTTTTGGATAGTTTAGCAAAGATTAACGACGCTTCACGGAAGTCTCGCTCATTCCATGTCGGGAGGATTTCATGCCACCATTCGCCGTCAATCTTGCGGACATTCACGAGGCCGCCCAGCGCCTTGCCGGACGCGCTCACCGCACGCCCGTGATGACGTGTACGACGCTCGACCGGATGGCCGGGCGCTCGCTGTTCTTCAAATGCGAGCACTTCCAAAAAGCCGGCGCATTCAAGTTCCGCGGTGCTTGCAACGCCGTGATGCGGCTTGCGCCGGAGGTCGCGGCGCGCGGGGTCGTGACGCATAGTTCCGGCAATCACGCCCAGGCTCTTGCCCTGGCCACCCGTTCGCGCGGCATCCCGGCCCACATCGTCATGCCGAGGACCGCCTCGCCGGTCAAACGCCGGGCCGTCCAGGAGTACGGCGGGCGCGTCGTCGAATGCGAACCGACCTTGGCGGCGCGCGAGACGACGGCGGCGGCAGTGCAGGCGGAAACCGGCGCCATCTTGATTCCGCCTTTCAATCATCCCGACGTGATCGCCGGTCAAGGGACGGCCGCACTCGAATTGTTGGAGCAAGCTCCGGGTCTCGATGCCGTGGTGGCGCCGGTCGGCGGCGGCGGACTGATGGCGGGTGTGACCATCGCGGTGAAGTCGGCTGCGCCTGGTGTGCGCGTCTTCGCCGCCGAGCCGGCGGGTGCCGATGATGCCGCTCGCTCGAAGGCCGCCGGCATGCTGATTCCGCAAACCGCGCCGCGCACCATCGCCGATGGTCTTCTCACCAGCCTGGGCGAATTAACCTGGCCGGTCCTTCGCGATCAAGTGGAGAGCGTCTTCACCGTGACGGACGACGAAATTATCGCCGCCATGCGGCTGGCCTGGGAGCGGGCCAAGCTGCTTATTGAGCCGAGTTCCGCCGTCGCCGTGGCCGCCGTCCTTGGCGATGCGTTTCGGGCCTTGGAAGGACTGCAACGGGTCGGCGTCATCCTCAGTGGCGGTAATGTGAATCTCGACGATTTGCCTTGGTAGCGCGTTGAGCGGCGCTTCGCAGAAGCATCGCGATCAGCGAGTGAACATATGCAGAAGAATCAGGAAAAAGGTGCCGGCCAAATCGAAGGAGAGCAAAACGAAGCCGATGGTAAGCAACCAGCCGCCCAAGAGGCTTTCCTCCGAGTACGTCTCGGATAGATGCCGGCTCAGCTTGTCCTCCAGGGTCTTACGCAACGGCGAATCCAAGGGATCCCAGCGCAGCGTGACATGTCGCATCAGCGGAAAGCTGTCCACTTCGAGGATGGCCGGCTCATCCAGTCCGCTGTCCGCGGTAACGACCGACGTTTCTTTGCCGCTCATCACCGACTCGCCATTGGCGCCGCGACTCTCGGCCAGGACTCCCGGCGACAGCCCAAACAAAAACATACTACCGGAACGTACCGGGTTTATCGCCAGCTGCTCGAAGATGTCTGTCAGGGCCTTTTCAACTTGGTCCGTATGGGCGTTGTAGATGGCGGTCAACTGGCGCTGGCGCCAAAAATAAAACGCCGCTCCGCCCACAATCAGCACAAAATAGAGGACCGAGAGAAAGATCCATAGCTGTGAGGCGCCTTCGCCGGCCGCGATTGGTACTTCGCCCTTGCCGAGAAGCCAGAACAGGCGCCAGCGTTCGCTGAGGGCGCTGAGAATCGCCGGACCGGCGAAGAGCAGAAAGCCGGAGACGCCGAAAATCAGACCGATGCCGTCCCAGATGCCGGAGACGAGTAAAGGATGGCGGCGCCGGTTGATGAAGCCAAGAATGAGCAGGTAGATGGCCAGGGGAAAGAAGAATGACAACAGGATCAATCGCAGGCCCTTTGCTTCGTAGTCCGCAGTTAAGATAGCGGTTTCAAAACCAGCCCGGAAGTTCCAGCAACGGGCACTTTCGCCCGTCGCTGGAGCTTCCGGGCGAGGAAGATTTGAAACGAATTCTAAACCGCGGACATTCGTGGTGAAACCTAGAAGCCATTGTAAGCGGCCGCGACGGTCAGGGTCAATCGTCCTCCCGCGACAAGAAGAGGCGGAGTCGCCCATCCTTGCTACGAATGAGCAGCCGAGCGGCGGCGTTTCCACCAGCAGCCGGCGCCCAAACAGGAGCAACCCAGGCTGGCGAGCAGCAGGCACCCCGGCTCCGGAACGCCCTGGACGCCGGGTCCGGTATGCCCGCCGCCGCCGGGGTTGCCGCCGCCAGGGTTGCCGCCGCCGGTTGTTGCATTCGACACGGAAATCGTGGCAAAGATGTCCTGCTGAGGACTGGTGGGCGCGGCTAGCGTCGCCGTCGGGATTGTCACGGTATAGGTGTGTCCATCCAAGGTCAGCGAATTCGACGTGACCGGAGTGAGTGTATTGACCAGGCTCGATGTGGTCGCAGTCAACGACCCGGCGATCGAGCCGGTGAAATTCAGCGTTCCAGAATCGTGCGTGGTGCTATCAGTGATTTTCAGGGCCAGACTGTACGTCGCGGGCGAATTGACCGACGGCCCGAACGTGACCGGCGTGGTCGCGGAGGTAGAGGTAACGTAGGCGATTATGGGTATTTTGCCGGCACCCGCTTGCGGATTGTTGAAATCGGTCAGAGCCACGGTGGCGCCGCCTGTCGGCGACGTAGCTTTCACGGCGATGCCGGGGACATTCGGGTCCGCCGTGTAGCTCCAATTCAGGTAATCCGCTTGAGCCGAACTGGCTGCGGCTGCCAGCAACACAAACAGGGCGGTTCCAAAGAGAGCCGACAGACGTTTCATATGCCGGAGTCCTTTCCGGAAATGGATTTTTCTGGGTCGCCGTTCGCCTACGAACCGGCGAACATCCGCGGCAATATATCCGCAAGTCAGCGGGAATGTCAACATCGTATAAACATTCGCTCTCGTTTCTCTATCAGGACACTGCATTTGTCTTTCTTTGGGCACTGCTTTTGCAGGAGGGGATGGATATTGTACCCGCCCAGGCTCGGCGGCATGCCCGCCAGGGCGTAACCGTTTACATTCGCGTGGAGGAGCTTTGCCATGACCAAGAAACGGGGATTCGCCAGCATGGACGCGACACGGCAACGGGAGATCGCCAGCAAGGGCGGTCGTGCCGCGCATGAGAAAGGTACCGCGCACGAATTCACGCCGGAAGAGGCGCGAGAGGCCGGACGAAAAGGCGGCCAGGCCGCCCATTCCCGCGGGACAGCCCATCGCTTCACGTCCGAGGAAGCGCGGGAAGCCGGACGAAAAGGCGGGCGGAAGCCGCGCGTCTCGTAGCTCAAGCTCAGCTTATCTTCGGGAAACGCCCTTCCTTAGGGCGAGCACGTCCATTCTCCCGCTTCGCCAGCCTCGTCCCACGGCATCGTTCGGATGCCGGAGCACCACAGATCTGCTGCTCTCGTTTGTGCACCCAATTGGGGGCGGTTCGCGGAACATTGTTGCTCTGCGAACCGCCGGCCAACGGGGGCCTCGAGGAGCGTAGTCGATTTCCGTGCTATGCTTCGGTTGTCGGGACGACACCGTGGTCGGAGGCTGAAATCTCATGCGACTGGGCAATCACCTGGTGAAAAAGGGTTTGGTGACGGTGGAGCAGATGCTCCGGGCGTTGGATCTCCAAATGAAGGGTCGAATACCCATTGGCCGGCTCGCCGTACAGACCGGCTATTTGACCATGGGGCAAGTCTTCAAAATCCTCTCGATTCAATCCGAGCAACATCGTCCTTTCGGCCGGATCGCCCTGGAACTGGGTTTTCTGACCCGGCACAGGCTGGATGATTTATTGCGCATCCAGATGCAGCGATGTCAGCCGCTTGGGGAAATCCTCATCACAATAGGGGCCATCGACCGCGCGACGCTCGAGGCGGAGATGGCCATTTACGCATTTTCCGATACGGATATTGAACTGGTATTATAACGCTACGGGCTGTTGCAAAATGGCCCATGATCGTTCCCTTGTTCGCGCTGCGGGCTGGCAAAAAACTTTGCTTGCCAACCCGCAGCGCAAGCAAGGGATTTTCCCGGCTTGCTCTGAACCAGAAGCATCAGCTACCCAGACATTCACGCAGAAAGCGGATGCCGTGGGCCACGTCGCGCAGACGTTCTTCTTGATTGCCCACTTCGCGCTCGATGCACAACGGGCCGCGATAACCGACTTTTTTGAGCGCCAAAACGAATGCACGAATGTTGACCTGGCCCTGGCCGAGCGGCACTTCCTCGCCCCAGGTGCCGGGTTTTGCCGGACGGTTAGCGTCCTTGACGTGGACACTGCGGATGTCCGGTCCCAGGATCTCTACCGCGCGCAGCGGATCACCCTTGTCGTAAAGTAGCATATTGGCGGGATCGAAATTCACTTTCAGATTGCCACATTTTAATTCGTCGAGGGTACGGCGGAGCAGGTCGGCGGTTTCTTGGCCGGTCTCGAAGGCGACGGTCACGCCCTTCTCGGCGGCCAAGGCGCTGACCTGGCCGAGCGTGTCGAGGAATGGTTTGCGTTCGGGGTCGCCCGGTTCAGGAAGAAACCCCGCATGAAGCATCAGATCGGTCAGCCCCAGCGCGCGGGTGCGATCGAGCGCCCAGCGGAAGCGCTCCAGACGTTCGCCGCGGGTGGCTGGATTGCCGAAGCCGCCGGTGCGCTGGATGGTTTGCGGCGTCGTGTAGTCCTCGCCGGGAAAGCCAAGCATGGCACCGCTCATCTGCAAGCCGGCCGCCCGCGCCGCCTCCGGTAAGCGCTCGCCCTCATCCCAGGCCGCGTGATGCGGATCGCCGCAAGCGATTTGCACCACGGAAATGCCGAGCCGATCGAGAAATTGCTTCAGCTCCGGAACGTTCTTGACTTGCAGCGACCAGCTGCACACGCTGATGGCCAACGGTTCGATTGCCATATCAACACCCTTCCTCTTGCGGATTCAAATGGATCTATCCGCCGATGGTAGGGTGCGAATGGGACGAATGCAAGGCTATGCCGCCTCGATTGTGCAGTGGAGCGGTCCATACGGCTCTTCGCGGAACGTGCTGATCTGCTCCGCTTTCAATTCGGCCACTTCTTTCGGACCTGTCCAGACGATGGCACGGCCGGAAAGGTGCGCCTGGAGCATCAGCTGAAAGGCGCGCTCAACCGAATGGCCCAGCGCCTTGCACAGCACCGACACCACGAAGGTTTGCGAGTGATAATCGTCGTTTTCGAGAATGACGTGGTAGGGCGGGACGCAGCGCTCGAACGTTTTCTCTCGGGGAGACGTCTTTGTCCCTTTCACGATACGCACCTCAAAAGAATCCGCTAATCGTCAGTATTTATACGGTCGCATGCTGAATGATACCGTAGCGCGACGGCCGGCGCATAGGGCGCTGCGCTCCGGGACGGGAGACGTGAAATCGATCGGCGTCCGATGAAAAGAGCAAGACGGGCCTTGCCGTAACCAGCAAAATGCGGTCCCCGGATTCAAGCAAGTCGGCGCGGCACATCATGTCGCGTATCGACTCGGGGACGGACGGGCTCTTCACCTGCCCATCCCTTCGGCAGCCTGGCAACCTCGCTTGCAAGGAGATAATTAAAGTTCCTTGCAAGAGGCCCATGGCTTTGCGTCGCCGTCTCACGACGGTTTTGCCCTTTCGAGGATGATGAAAGGCGTTGTAATCCGGGCAGGACGGCAAGACCCGCCCCCGAAGTCTGCCACCAAAGCTGGCAGCTTCGTTTGCCAGACAACTTTAGTACACAATCACCCCGCGAGCAAACCAACTTCACGCTGCCGCATCGCTCCTGCCGCGCGGAGTGATTGGCTCGCCAGCCCGCAGCGCCAGCAAGGAAGGGGATGTTTCTTTCAATAGATACAGCGGCCGGCCTTTGACCTGCTCGTAAATACGCCCCACGTATTCGCCGACGATGCCGAGCGAACAGAGAATGGCGCCGCCGATCAAGAACAGGGCGATAAGCACCAATTGAGATCCGCCAATGTCTCCGCCCAACAGCGAACGCCCCAGCACCACTGCGCCGAAACTGCCGCCAAGGACGACGAGCATCAGACCCAGCACCAGCGCTAGACGCAGCGGGAGTTTCGAGAACGACAGCATGGCGTCGATGGCCAGGGCCAGCATCCGCCGCAGCGTGTACTTGGTTGCGCCTGCGCCGCGGCTGGCGGGGTGAAAGGACACCGTCGTCGTGCGGAAGCCGAGCCAATTGACCATGCCGCGCAGGAAGCGATGCTTCTCGTGCAGCCGCAGCAGAGCATCAACCGCCTTGCGCGATAGCAGCCGATAGTCCGATGCCGCCGAACTCACCGGCGTATCGCTAAGCCAGCGCATCACGGTATTGAAAGCACGCGACGAGAGACGCTTGAAATAGCTCAGACGCGGATCGTCCTCACGGAAGGTCAGTACGACATCATGGCCCTTGCGCCATTGCTCCAGCAGTGCGGGGATGAGGCTGGGAGGATGCTGCAAATCGCTATCGAGCGTGATAATCACGTCGCCGCGAGCATGCTCCATGCCGGCGGTCAAGGCGGCCTGCTGGCCGAAATTGCGGCTGAACGACAGGTAACGGATGCGCGGATCGCTGTCGGCTAACTGACGCAGATAGGCGAGCGTGCCGTCGCGGGAGCCGTCGTCGATGTAGAGGATCTCGATGTCGTATTCGCTGTCGAGCGGAGTCAGGGCGGCGCGCAGCTGGGCGTGGAAGTGGGGCAACACTTCCTCTTCCTCGAAGGCGGGGCAGACGATGCTCAACTTGTAACGAGGCGCGGCCATTTCCTACTCCTACCCACTAGCTCGCGGCGCCCGCGATTGGCGCTTCGGCCCGTCGCTGGCGCTCCGGGCTTGTGAGTTTTGCCGTCGTCAGTTCCCGCACGAGGACCGCCACGTACGCGAGACTCAACAAGATCGCTGCCTGCGGCTGCAATCCTAGTGCATGGATGCGATTGACTCCTGGCCAGAGGCCCCTCACGACACAGATCATGAACAATACGAATGCCATGCGCGTCATCCAGCCGAGCGGCCAAGGCCAACGTTCGCTTTCGGCCCTGTATATCGTCCATGCCAGCGCCGGTGCCAACAATATGTAGGTGGAAGATTCCGTCGCCGGGCCGCACAGTGTCATCCAGCATGTCCCTAGCACCAAGATCGCGGTCAGCACCTCGCGGCGCGGCCAGCCACGTAGCCGCAGCGCCAGGCACAATGCGGCGCAGCCTGCCGCACTGACGAATTGCACGCCCAGGTAGCCCCGCGGCGTCAGCGGCACGTGAAAGAGGCGGACGAGCAGCCATAGATCACGATAAGCCATGTGCGGCGGCCAATACCAGCGTTGGTCCTTGCCCAACCGATGCAGCCACTGAGAATACTGAGCGGTCACGTAATCCCAGTGCTGGCAAGCGAAAGGCAGCACGACTGCCAGGGCCAGGGCGGCCAGCAGCCACGGCGTGAAGCGGCGGGGATAAGCGGCAGCCAGCAGCAGGCCTATCGCCAACGGATAGACCTTCACGGCCGTCGCCAGAGCCACGAGTGCCGCTGCTAAAGCCCAGTGCTCACGATCGACGGCGGCCAGCGCGGCCAACAACAGTCCGATCACCAGAGGGTTCGGCTGCCCGTTGTTCAGACTGCTCAGCGACAACGGCGCCAGCAGAAGGAACAGGATAGCCTGATCTCGCGGCGTTCGTTTTCCCGGGGCAGCGCGCAACCATAGGGCGAAGCCGCCCAGCAGAGCGACGGCGTTGAGCAAGCGCCACACCACGCCGCCCAGCCGGATCGGCAAATGGTGAAACGGCACCAGCAGCACCGCCGTCAGCGGACTATAGCGGAATTGATCCTGGTCGGGACTCCAGGAAGCGCGATAGAGATCGCGGCCTTGCTCCCAGTCGGCGCCGGCCTGTTCCCAGGTGGTGAACAGCGTGCGCTTGTACGGCTGCACGGCGGCACGGACGCAGACCGCAATGACGATGATCGTCCAGACGAGAATGGCCATTCTTATCCATGCGGAATTTCCATTGCCAGCCCGCGGCACCAGCAAGGGATGGAAATCTCCCTTGCTGGCGCTGCGGGCTGGCAATGTTTCGGCATCCCACATCGTATTCTCAAGCGGCATGGGCGAGCCTCCCCGTCTGTTGTGCGCGGAGCTGCGAGGGAGACACAAGCGTGAAGCCGGCTTGGCGGCAAACCTCGAGGAAATTCGGTTGCTGCAAGAGACGCATCTCATCGACGCGCCGCTGCATCAGGCCATCATGCTCGGTGCAATCGCGTCCGATCAGCGTCGGGTCGCGGCGGCCGGGATGACAGGCTAGCTCCACGATCCGTCCAGGCACCAGCGCCAGCCAGCGGGCGAAAAAGCCGGGATCGCGAACCCAGGGCGGATCGGTGATGCCCGCCAGCCAGTCGTTGCCGGGGAAACCGTCCGAAGCCTGACGCCGCGCCTCCATTCGGCCCAGCAACGTCAAGAGTGTTCGTTTCTTTCGCGCTCCGGGAACGCGGCCCAGCATCGCCCACGGCTCTTGAACGCGGCGCAGGTAAGGCAGCGGCCCGCCGCGCGCCTGGAGCACGTGGCGCAGGATCGAGCCGATCGGCGGGAACAGCGAAACATGCTGATGCGAGTTGACGACCGCCGGGCCGTGTCCGACTAGCTCCAGAAAGCGATCGAACTGAGCGTGCAGCTCAATCTCGATTTGTCGCGGGCAAATTTGGTGCAAATAAAGGCGGGCGAGAAAGTGGCGCAAGGGCAGCAGTCGGCCATCGCTGCCGATCAGGCTGGAGACGCGTGAAGCGGGGGCGCAGGGTTTATCGAGGGTCAGGCACGGATGCCAACCTATCTCCAACGGGGAGCCGAATTGTCTCCAGGCACGAACCGCCTCTTCGGCATAAGGCGAATTGACGAGCAGGACGGCGCCCGTGACGAGGTTGCGGGCGGCCAATTCCAGGATGCCGCGCGAGCTCTCGGGACCGATGCCAAAATCGTCCGCGATAACAACGAGAAAGCGGGTCGCATCCATGCGCTGCACTTCTCTCCTGATCTTCCGTTCGCCGGTGTAGTGGCGAGACGGATCGAGCTGGGGAGGCGATAACGCTGTCGCGACCACGGAACGCCCTCGGCGAGGAACGGACGGCCTCTGCCGCTCCGAGGAGGCGATTTCAACGCATCTACTCGCGGATGTAAAGCCCAACCGCTCCGCGGAGAGGCCTTAGCTTTCCCATCTTTCCGGGTCGCATACCAACGCCGGGAGTCTCCTCAGCTCACCACGGGGATAGCTAATTGACGGAATGCCGTCAACCCACACTAGGCAAATTCGGTCCCGCTGCCATCCACGCTGAAGGAAAAAGAGCTTATTTCGCCAGATCGCGCTTCCTTGACAAATTCGGCGCCTTCGCTTCCACTTCCCATGCCAGCCCGCAGTGCCAACTACATCCGAGCCGCGCCCCCGTTAGGGCACAGTCTCCTCCCGCGTTCCGTGGAGACCTGCGGTCAGCGGACTGGCACGGTCAGGAGACCGGGCCAGAACAGGGGGGAGTAAGCGGCCGCCCCTACGCTACCGCTTACTCCGCTGCGCTGCGTGCGCGGCTCGGATTACCGCTCGTCCTCACGTCTCCAGCAGCACGCGAAAGCCGACGCGATAGAGGTGATCGCCCGGTTCGAGCTTGCCCCGATAGGCCGTGCGGCAATTGTTGCCGGGACTGCTCCAGCAACCGCCCCGGACCACGCGGCGATCGCCTGTCGCCGGACCTGGCGGATCTTCGGCCGGGCTTTCCGCGTAGTAGTGTTCACCGTACCAGTCCGCGCACCATTCCCAAACGTTGCCGTGGAGATCGTACAATCCAAGCGGGCTGGGCGGATAGCTGCCGACCGGCGAAGTGCGTTTGAGGAACGGCCCGCGCGGCGCGCCGCCATACGGATAATTACCATCGAAATTGGCGAGTGTGGACGATAGCGACAGCCCCAGATACAGCGGTTGTAGCGAATCGCCGCGACAGGCGTATTCCCATTCCGCCTCCGTCGGCAGCCGATACTTCCGCCCCTGCCGCGTCTCCTCCGGCAACTCCGAGAGCTTGCGGCAAAACACCACGGCATTGCCCCAGGTGACGCGTTCAACGGGCAAGGTCTGCGGATCGATGTCCTTGCAGAGATCCTTGCCGCGGCCAGAGCGGCAGAAGTGACTGGGGTTGTTGCGCATGATGTTCTGATACTGGGCCTGCGTTACCGGATAGATGGCGAGATAAAAAGGCCGGGTGATCGTCACTTCGTGCTGCGGTCCTTCGTCGCCGCTGCGACCGGCTTCATCCGGAGAGGAACCCATAATAAAAGTGCCGGCCGGCACCAGGACGAATTTCATACCGATCGAGTTGGTAATTTGCTTCGGCAGCGACCGGCTCGGCCGCACAATGTGTTTGGACTTGGGCGTGAGGACGGTCAGAGCGGGGGGCGGCGTCGGCGGCACAGGAGGCACCTGCACCACCGGCGGCACGAGCCAGGACGACGGCAGCGGGATAGGTCGCGGAAGAGACGGCGGCGAAGAAACGGTCGCGCGAGTAAGACGCGCCAGCTCCTCGGCTAGCACGGCGGCGTTGGCCGGCCGCTTGTCCGCCTTGGACGCCAGGCATATTCCCAACAAGTGCAACACATTTTCGGGCACGCCCTTGTCGGCGATCTCGTCGCGCCAGTCGGTCGGCGCTCCCGTCGAGAGATCACCGGTTAACATCTGATACCAGATGACGCCCAGGGCATGAACATCATCGCGCGGATCAGGGGCTTCGCCGCGCAGCTGCTGCGGCGAAGCGTACAGCGGCGTGCAAGAACCGCGCAGCGCCGTTGCCAGGACGGCGGCGCGCGACGGGCCGTGCGTCGTCGCCTCGAAAGCCTGTCGCGCCGCGATGCCGCCGATGCCGAAGTCCGCCACGCGAGCTCGCACCGTCTCCGCGCCGGTCGGCTGAAGAAGGATATTGGCCGGTTTCAGATCGCGATGCACGATTGGCGGATTCAAGTTATGGGCGAATGCCACGATTTCTGCCAGCTCGTGGATTAGGCGCGTGCATTCGGCGATGTGGTCGCGCGGCGGCGACCGGCGCCACTGGCCGATCAGGCCGGATAAATCGCCGCCGGCCACGTATTCATATTTGAGACACGGCGGATCGCCATTCAGATAGGTATCGAGCAGGGCGACGATGCCGGGATGCCTGCCCTGTGACATGACACGGCCGAGCAAGGCGGCCTCGTGCCGCAGCCACTGCGCCGCCTTGGGATCGAGACAGAATTTCAGCGCTACCGGATCGCTCAAGTGCGGATTGCGTGCCCGCCACACTTCGCCGAAGCCGCCGATGCCGAGCAGTTCCTCAAGCTCCCAGTCGCCGATGCCGTTGGGCCGATCGCCCGGCTGATAGCGCGGCAACCTCGCCGGTAAGAGATTCAGCACATCATCGGCCTTGGCCAGCGACAGACCGAACAAAAGCGTGCGGCCGCTGGGATCGGCGGGGCAGCGTTGCGATTGACGGATGGCGGCCGGCACCTGGGCGAGATAGGCCGTCAGCGCCTGGCGGACGGCGGGCGGCTGACCGTCGGCCTCCGCGGCGACGACTGCCTCCGCTTGCCGACGTGCCTCGGCCGGCGTCAACTGCGCGACTTCCTTCACCTCCGCTTGCAGCTCGCCGGGTTTTTTGTTCTTGCCCCACCAATCCCACACATCGCGGGCGACATCGGGCAGCACCTCGACCAACTCCCCAGCCACGCCGAAACCCGCCGCATTGAGGGCGGCCTTGGCGACAAACCTCATCAGCGCGAAAGGCGTGTTTCTAAACATATTCGCTCTCGTGCAGGGATCGCCGAACCTTCGTAGAACCTCTCTATAATCTCTCCATGCTACTCGATCCAAACCTCGCTGCCTATCTCGGCAGCCGAACAAGATCAGCTTGTCAGCGTGTCCCTCTTTCGATAAAGTTCTGCTTCGCGCTTGCAGGGAGGCGAGCGCAGGTTCCGACACGAGGGGATGCGCAATGGCCCGCGGCACGCATGGACGGCGAGGCATGGCGATAGGCATGTTATTTTTGGCGGGCTGCGTCGGCCTGGGAGACACGCCCTCGGACGCGATAAGAGCAAGTCGGCCGCGACCGCGCCCCGCCGCCGAGCCTCCCACGCCGGAGCTGCGCATCGCTGACGATGCGGTCGCTCAGGTGGGCCACGATATTCCCATCGTGCCGGTGCCGCCGCCGCCTACGAACCGAACCGCGACCGTCAGGGAGCGGAATTCGCAGCCACCACAATCGCAACCGCTCCCTGATGGTCGCGGCTCCGCTTCCAGGCAGCCCGATGGCTCAATGCCTCCGCACACGGCCCGGCAGCTCATCCAACAAGCCGGTTCTCGCTGCGCTACTCTCAACTCGTACATCGTCCGCCTGACGCGCCGCGAAAGCCTCAAGGGCAAACCCGGGCCCGAAGAGATCATCGCTTTCTCGTTCCGCAAACAACCGTTCAGCGTCCATTTCAAGTGGCTGGGCGAGACCGCCAAGGGCCGCGAGGTGGTGTACGTCAAAGGGTGTTTCGAGAACAAGATTCACACAAAAGTCGCGGCCGGCGATTCGATGTTGTTGCCGGCCGGCTCACGTTTATCTTTATCACCGGATAATCCGCTCGTCCGCTCGGCCAGCCGCCATCCCATCACGGATGCCGGGATTTGCCACTGCGTCGAATCGATGCTCACTCTCCTCGATGCTCAAGAACGCGGCGATCGTCGTCAGGGCACGCTGACGGCGATCGCACCGCAGCGCCGGCCCGAATTCCCTCAGCCGGTCGAGACGGTCGAACGCCTCATCCCTCCGGGCGTCGAGCCGGAACTGCCGCGCGGCGGACGCCGGTTGATGTTTTTCGACCCCGACTGGCACCTGCCGATGCTCGTCGTCACCTACGATGACAAAGGCAACGAAGTCGAATACTACCGCTACGATCGGTTGATCACTCCGGCCGATCTCGACGACGACGACTTCAATCCGGACAAGCTGTGGTCCGCTCCTCGTGCAACCAGTCCGCAGCGCAAGCAAGGTTAGCATCGTCTGTCACAATGACAGTGGGTGAGGCCATACTGGCAGGGCGAGAAGAAAAGAACCAGGCGCCCGGCCGCGGGAACTTGATTTCGCCGTGAACACATGGTCTACTAGATTAAGGAGTTAGGTCATTCAGGCGGAGTCCGCGAGATGGTGGTACGACTTTTGCTTTCTTAGGGATTAGCTCCGTGGGAGCGGATCCTCCCGTGGTCGTGCCGCCGGCCAGGTCAGGACATGGGGAACGGCCAGAGAGGTATGCGGCATGAAGGCAACATCCCAAGGGCGCGATTACTCGATCCTTATCGCCGACGATGACACGGGCTGCCGGCAAGCCTTGCGCGACATCATGGAGCCGGAAGGCTTCCGCACCTTGATGGCATCCTCCGGCGAAGAGGCGCTCGATATTGTCCGCGAGGTGGATGTGCATTTGGCCCTTTTGGACATGCACATGCCGACCTTGACGGGCCTGGAAACGCTGCAATTGGTGCGGCAGATCAAGGGCGCGCTGCCGGCGATCCTTATCACCGGCGACGCCAATGAAAACCTGATTCGTCAGGCTTGCCAGTTGCACTTTTACAGCGTCATTCCCAAGCCCATCAATAAAAACGTGGTGTTGTACACTGTGTTGCGCGCTCTGGCCGGGGTCTATGGAAGACGCTAAAAAGCCGGCATTGGGACCGTAACCGATATTTCCTTTTCTCCTTGCGGTGGAACCAGGAGTGGATTGAATCATGACAGTCGTACCGTTGAATGACAAGATCGTGGTCAAGCGTCTCGAAGCGGAAGAGAAGACGGCCGGCGGCATCGTGTTGCCGGATACGGCCAAGGAAAAGCCGCGGCAGGGCAAGGTACTCAGTCTCGGCGACGGCAAACGGCTGGATAACGGCCAGCGCGCGGCCTTCCAGGTCAAGGAGGGTGATCGGGTCTTGTTCACGTCCTACGCCGGCAATGAAGTGACCATCGACGGCGAAGAATTGCTCATCATGACCGAGGACGATATTCTCGCCGTGGTCGAGTAAAAACTGAGAGGCGGATTTGCCAGCCCGCAGCGCCAGCAAGGTTTACACTTGCTGGTGCCGCGGGCTGTTTCGCGCGCTCCGCTCGTTACAATAAAGATGGCGTCCAGTTTGCTAAAGAGGGGGTGATTCGCAAGGCTTCTTCTTTGGGAGATAGTTCGATGATTAGCCGATCTCTGATCCGACACTGGCCCTCGTATGTATTGTTGTTCCTACCCCTTCTTGGTGCTGCGGGCTGGTTATGCACACCGACGGCACAAGCCGGGGCCGATCCCAAGACGTGGAACGACAGCGTGGACAAGGCCATCGCCTACCTTCGTACACAGCAGAACGACGACGGCAGCTGGGGCAAGTCGGAACAAGAGAAGGTCGGCGCCACCGGCCTGATCCTGACTGGCCTGCTGCAAAGCGGCAAGATGGGCCCTGATGATCCGACGGTGGACAAGGGTTTGAAATATGTCGAATCGCTCATTAATCCGAGCGAGAAACACATAGCCGGGCAAAACCCCCGTGTGCAGTTGAAGAACTACGTCACGTGCATCAACGTTTTGGCCCTCGTTAGCGCTAAGCGCGAGAGCTACAAGGCCGTCATTGCCGACGCCGCGAAGTTCCTGCGCCGCCTGCAATGGGACGAAGGCGAGGGCAAGAACAAGGAAGATGATTTCTACGGCGGGGCAGGCTACGACAGCAAATCGAGGCCGGACCTATCGAACACGCAGTTTTTCCTCGACGCTCTGACGACGGCCGGCATCCCCAAGGATGATCCGGCCTTCCAGAAGGCGGCCGTCTTCGTCAGCCGCTGCCAGAACTTCAAAGGCGAACAAAACGATCGCAAATGGGCCGAAAAGATCAACGATGGTAGTTTCATCTACAGCGCGGCCGCCGGCGGGCAGACCAAAACGCAGGAAAAACCCAACGATGACGGCGGTTTGCCCGGCTACGGCAGCATGACCTACGCCGGTATCAAAAGCCTCATCTACTGCGGCGTCTCCAAGGACGACCCGCGCGTCCAAAAAGCGTTTGAGTGGATTCAAAAGAATTACACGCTGGACGCCAACCCCGGCATGCCGGAGGCGCGGAAGGAGTGGGGTTTGTACTATTACTATCACACGATGGCCAAGTGCCTGGATACGCTGGGACTCGATAAAGTGAAAGACGCCAGCGGCAAGGAACACGATTGGCGTGCCGACATCACCGCCACCTTGGCGAAGCGTCAAAAAGAGAACGGCAGCTGGCGCAATGAAAACGCTCACTGGATGGAGGGCGATCCACTCATCGTCACCGGCTACGCGCTCATGGCGCTGAGCTATTGCAAGCCGAAGCAGTGACAAGGACGTAGTAGCCCTCGTTCCCACGCTCCGCATGGGAACGCAAGTATGCGACGCTCCGCGTCGCGGCCTGTTCTCTCGCAGGACGGGCCGCAGAGCGTCCGGACGTGCGTTCCCACGCAGGAGCGTGGGAACGAGAAAGAGGCGAAATCCATGCGCCGAGCAAATTTACATTTTATCCTAATTTCGTCTTCTATATGCTCTCTTTGTCTGTGTGGTGAATCCGTTTTCGCTCATCCCATCCCTAAGCAAAATCACGACCGCACTATCGAAGTGCATCTGACGCCGAACGCGGTGGTGGTGAAATATCAGCTCGAAATCGATGAATATCGGGCCGTCCAGGATCTGGACAAGGAAGAGCTGGCGCGGATCGATAGCCCGAAGGCGATCCCGCGCGTGTTCCTGGAATTCGCGGCGCCGATTCTTCGCAACAACTTGATTGCCCAGCTCGACGGCACGGAGTTGTCGTTGCAGGGTCGCGGCGAAATTGATGGCAGCGTAACGGACCACTTGCGCTGCAACTTCGCATTCACCGCTGCCTGGAATCCGTCGCCGGGGCAGCCGCATCGCTTCACTTTCCGCGAAGCCAACTACGATCGCGAAGATTTCGACCGCATCCAACTCACGCTGACGGCCGGACCGGGCGTGGTCTTGCGAGAGCTGACGGCACCCGATAAGGCGCTGTGGGACCGTCCGCCGCTCGAACGCGAACCCGGCGATACCGAACGTCTTCGCCGGCTATCGGCCGTCATCGTCGTCGGCGAGGCCGAGCCGTCTTCCGCTGCGGACCAACCACGGCGAGCCGGGAGCGTAAGCGACCGGAGGACGGAAGAAGGCGAGGACCATCCGCAAAAACTGCTGCATCTGCTGTTGGATACACGTCGCGGCCTGGCGGTGCTGCTATTGCTGGCTGCCGGCTTCGGCGCCGTCCATGCTCTGACACCCGGTCACGGCAAGACGCTGGTGGCGGCCTACCTCGTCGGCGAACACGGCACCGTCAGGCACGCCTTGCTTTTGGGGCTGATGACCACGCTGACACACACCGGAGTGGTGTTCGTACTGGCCATCGTGTTCTTGATTTCGCCCTCGGCCGCCGGCATGATCTATTACGTCCAGGGCTTGGTAGGGGGGCTACTGATTACCGGACTCGGTTTGTGGCTTTTAATGCAGCGTCTATTCGGCCGGCCCGATCACTTCCATCTCGGCGGTCATTCGCATCACCACCATCACTCCCACGATCACGATCATTCGCACATTCCCCGCAACGATGGTTCGGTGCGCTGGTGGCATCTGGTGTTGCTGGGGATGCGCGGGGGACTGGTCCCATGCTGGGATGCGATTTTGCTTTTGTGCTTGGCAATTTCGGCGGGACGTTTATGGCTGGGGGTACCGCTCTTGTTGGCCTTTAGCGCCGGCTTGGCCGGCGTGCTGGTCGCACTGGGAGTTAGCGTCGTCTGGGCGCGGAACTGGGCTGTGGCGCGCTGGGGAGGCGGCAAGCGCATGGCCAAGGCGGTCCGCTCGTTGCCGCTGGTCAGCGCCGCCGTCATCACCGCCTTGGGACTATGGCTGTGTTACGATAGCCTCCATCCGGAAACGCCGCCCTCAACGCACACTGCGCGTCCCTGAAAAAAGAACAGCCCCCGCCGAAGCGGAGGCTGTTTTGGGAGAGAGCTAAGTCGCATCAATTTCTCGGTTCGGCCACAATCACAATCATTGACATTTTCGGGCGATTGTCGCCAGCCGCGTCTCCCTCGGCGTCCTTGTCGCGCCGAACCGGACGCGGACCTGTCTTTTTCTGGAGCAGCGTCACCTCCACAATTTGTCCCGCCTTGAGGTCGGAGAATTCGGCCGGAAAGAACGGCAGTTTATCGTTGCCTCTCAGTTCCCTCAACTCTCGTGCGGTATAAGGCTTGACGCGTCCCTTGTCATCGAACTTCGGTGGCGGATTGCGCATGCGCACCTTCACATCGTCGGTCGCGGTCCATTCCACTTCTTTTTCGATCGTGGCTAATTCATAGATCTGCGCCGCGGCCTGATTCATCGATCGCAGAGCACTGGCAACGCCCTGAGCATTCGTCGCGTTGAGCATGTTCATTTGGGCGTTAAGGTAGCCTTCCAGTTGCCCTTCGTTGATCTTGAGGTAGTGGATGGGCACGCGCAAGCGCAGCAGTTTCTTGTCCTCGGCGAGGGCCACGACCGTACCCTGCACCTTGGGCGATCTCAGCATCTTCTTGGTAGCGGCTTCCGGATCGTCTTCAAGGTTCTTGTATTTGCCTTGGCGCGGAGGCAGCTTGGGCATGCCGGCCGGCTTCTTGGCGGCTTTCTTGGCCGGTTCGTCCTTTTTGGTTTCGTTCTTGTCGGCGTCTTTCTTGGCCGGCTCGTCCTTCTTGACGTCGGTCTTTTTCACGTCATCCTTTGGCGGATCGGCTTTCTTCTCTTGGTCATCGCCTCCCAGGGCCGGCAGGCTCAGCAGGAACCCCATCAACATAAACGCGCCGATGCGTGACACCGCTTGCATAGGCCCACTCCCCACGCTGATAGAGCCAACAAGTCACACTTTCCCCACGGTTCAGTTTATCCGGAGCCTCTTCGCGGCACAAAGGGAAAATTTGGAATTGGGCGAATTGCGTCGAAGGAGCGAACGGCGCGAAGAGCCGCGACCGTAAGGAAGCGGTGTTGCCTCCTGCTCCCTTACGATCACAGCTCTACACCCTGCGGTTCGGACCAGAAATGTTACTCAATGCGCTTCCATGTCTTCGTAGTTGATCTGGACCGTCTCGCCGGCGTGGACCTTGACGCGCTTGGTTTTGGTGACGGTTTTGCCATCGCGGTTAACTGTGACCTTGCAATCGTAGAAGTAATCTCTACCCGGCTCCAGAGGCGGCGTCACGAACGTGGGATTCGCTGCGGGCACGGGAACTTGTTGGTCATTGATGACAAAAGTGGCGCCGGCCGGGATCTCCACGGCAACTGTGGCGCGGTTGGCAGTCGTGACGACCGTCGGCGCGGGCAACACCATCGCCGGGCCAGGTACAAACTCCACCTGCCGGAGAGCGCGAATGTCCCGGCGAAGCTCATCCAGTTTCTCATCGGTGATCTGTTGCCTTAACCCGCCAATGACCAGCTTCAGCTCCTCGATTCGAGTGTCGGTCTGGTCTTCGCGCAGCTGGACGATTGACCTTCTAAGATCTCTTATGTCCGCTTCGATGTCCGCGGCCGGCGCCACGTTGCCTGGGGCGAGAGCCATTGCGAGTACGATCGTGTACATGTGCCAAAACCTCCTCGACGTGGGAAACCAGAAAACCCCTCTCCCCACCGCCCCGATCGGGGTGATGGACCAAATTCTCTTCCTAAACAAATGAGGTAAGCAACTGATGTGCCAGATAAGGAGGTGGTTGGGTGGTTAGGTAGTTGGGTAGTTAACCACCGAACCACCCAATCACCTAACCACCCTAACGGGGCAGTGAAGAGAGGTTTTGTCTACCAATCGTTAGCGTGCCGAGACTCGGGTCGCCCCCAGATCGGCGAAGGAAACCGCGACCCGTTCTCCGGATCGGAAATCAACGCGCCGGGTTTGGGCAATCGCTCGCCCGTCGCGCACTACCTCGGCTTTGAGGAGATAATAATATTTCTGCCCCGGCGCAAGCTCCGGCGTATCGAAGGCGCGCGTATCGGAGGTCAAGGGGCAATCGACGCCTTGGACGGACAATCGCGCGTCCGCCGGCAGGCGAACGGTGATGTGAGCCGGCGAAGAAGTTGCTTCTCCACTTCGGGTCCAGCGTCCGTCGCCAGATTCCATGTCCTTGTAGGCGAGGCGAACGACCGTGCCCGCATGGAGCGACAAACGCTTGACGCGATTGATGCTGTTGCCGTCACGCACCAGCGCCGCCTCCACGCTCACGACGTATTCCTGGCTCGGGTCGAGCGGCGGAGTCAGGAAGGCAGAGGCCGCGTCGATTTGCTTGTTATTGATGAAGACGAGCGCGTCGGCCGGCATGTCGAGCAAGACCTTTCCCGGCTGAGGAGGCGGCAGCTGCGGTTTAACTTTGCCGGGCGGCACGATTGCTGGCGGTGGCAACCGGCGTCTCAACTCATCGACATTCCGGCGAAGTTCGTCGATCTTCTCTTCCGTCGCCTTGCGTTTCAGCTCGTCGGCGGTCAGCTTCAACATATCGATGCGGGTTTTGTCCTGTGCCTTCCTCACGTCCTCAATGGACTTTTGCAATTCCCGGATCGATTGCGTCACATCGCCGGAGGCGCTTCCCGCTCCCTGGGATCGCGCGCCACCTCCACCGCCAGAAGCTCCCATCCCGCCGCCGCTGCCGCCGCCGCCCATCGAGGCCGCCATGCCGCTGCAACCTCCGCCGCAGCCAAAACAGCCGCCGCCACAGCCATAACAGCCCCCGCCGCAACCAGAACAACCCCAGCATCCGCCGCCGCATCCGAAGCAACCCCCGCCGCAACCCCAACAACCCCCGGAACAGCCACCCCAACACCCATAGCAGCCGCCCGAACAGCCGTAGCAGCCGCCCCAGCCTCCGTAACACCCGCCGCGACAGCCGTGGCATCCGCCGCGACGTCCGAAGTCGGGAACCTCGTTTCCTGTGGTGAGAAACGCCGCCAAGACAATGGTGTACATCGAACGATCCTCCTCGCTGGGAGCCAGAAATGTACGGTTTCTCCGTGAGCGGATGCCTCATTGCAGACGCACCAGAGGAAACCGAGCGAGCCTGCTCTTCAACCTACCAAAGTTAATCTAGGAGGCCAAGGCAACTTGGTTAATTTAGATAGTTAAGGCGAGAGTATACTCATCTTCTGAAAAAACGAGGGTAGAACTCCGCCACCGGTTCGTAAGGAAAAGCCGCGGCACGATACGGGGATGGTGAGAGTGCGATTTTTATGCCGATTCGGAAAGGAGCAGTGCGGGGACTTCCACGACCGACTCCAGGATATGCGTATGTGGACACGCCTGCAATTGCTCCCGCGAATAGCTGCCGGTGGTCACGCCGATCACGAGGGCGCAGCCGGCGTTGGTCCCTTCTTCCAGGTCTGCCCTCGTGTCGCCCACCTTCGCAACTCGGCGCGGATCCTCGACGCTGAGGCGCTTCATCAAGTGGCGGATCATGTCCGGGTGAGGCCGGCCGCGCGGCACCTCGTCGCTTGTCACGTCGGCGTCGATTACGGCAGGAGCATGCCAATCCAGGCGCTTCAGGAGCACTTCGGTAATCGGCCGGAAGAATCCCGTATTGAGGGCGACTTTGACGCCGGCCCGACGCAACGTCGCGAACGCGACGGCGGCACCTGGAACTTCACGAACGGCAGGATCGGCAGAGTAGTAGCTGCGCATGCGTCTCGTGAAATCCTCGTGGATCGCGTGGATGTGCTCTGCGGTGGGGGCGATACCGCGCGGCTGGCCAAGCTGCTTCAGGAGAATGCGAATCGCCTCCGGCTTGGGCAGGCCCATCACCGAATTTACCACCGCCGGGTCGGCCTCTAAGCCCCAGGCGGCCAAGGTCGCGCGGAAGGATGCGTTGACCGCGTCGCCGTCATGCACCGTGGTCCCGGCCAGATCAAAAACGACCAGCTCAATCATGGTTCGCTCCCAACCAGTCGTTGACAACCTGCTCCGCCAGTCCGAAGGAGAGAGTCATGCCGGCCCCGCCAACGCCGGTTACGGCCAACACGCTCGGCGCAGGATGCGCGACCACGTAGGCTGCCGTGGGGTGTTTGACATAGCAACCGTGCCAGCGGGCGGCGATGGTCAGCTCCGGGACCGTCAGGAAAGTCTTCAAGTAGGCGAGAATCAGCTCGTCGATACGCGGGTCGTCGAATGGCTCGATGGCATCGCCGTACACATGCGAATCGCCGAGGGTCAGCTCGCCGCGTTCATTCTGCGATACTAAGACGTGAATGCCGTAGCGGGTGTAGTCGGGCAGTTCGGCGTCCAGGCGGCGAGCCAGCGCGGGCAGGGTGGGGCAGTGGGCGAACGCGGCATAATGTCGCAGCGTCAGCCCAGCGGCCAGGTGGGTGCCGATTGAGAAGCGATCGCCGAACGCCTGCGAACGCATCATCTGCAATTTGACCGGAACTAACCCACTGCCGGCGAATGCGGCGGGGGCCAACTCGCGGAAGTCGGTCCCCGTGCAGATAACCAGCCGCCGCACAATCCGATCGCCGTCGGGCGTGACCACGCGGGGCAGGTCATGCCCCAGCACGGGCGTCTCAAAAGCGAAATCCACGCCATAGGTCCGCGCCAACCATGCGGGTAACTCGGCGATCACCTGGCGCGGGTCCAAGGCCAATTCGAGGGGACTCCACAGGCCGGCACGCAGTCTCGACGGCACCACCGCCGGAAATCGGGCGGCAAGTTGCGCCGGTGTCCACAATTCGCAGGGCCGGTCCTCCCCATGACATTCGGCGATGAACTCGCGGAGGATCTGGGCCTCGTCCTCGTGATAGGCAAGATGGAGCGAGCCGCACTCACGGTGCCACAGGCCGCTGGCAGCGAGCACTTCCAACCACAACTCGCGGCTGCGCCGGGCCAGCTGGTAAAGCGGCCCCAACGGTTGTCCAATGGGCCAAATCATGCCGAAGTTGCGGACGGACGCTCCTTGCGCGCGCCGGTGTCGCTCGAACACTATCACGCGAAGACCGCGGCGGGCCAGGTGATAGGCATGCGCCAACCCGAGAATGCCCGCCCCCACTACGCCCACGTCGTAGCCGGCGCTCATGCTTCCTCCCGCATCGCCAGGACGGCTTCCAGGCAGGGACGATAGTGTTCGAGCGCGGGCACAACGAGGCCGGTTACTTTGGCCTGGTCGTCCCAGCGGCGAAGGGCCACGGCGGAGCGAAACCACAGCTCCTGCTCGAAGCCCTCTACTTCGTCTGAGGACATTGGCCCTCCCTGAAGGAGCAAACTGCGCCGCGAAGCCTCGGATAGCCCAGCATGATAATTCGGCTCAACCGCACACAGATAGCGCTTGGCGGCGACGTGCAGGCGAACGGGGTCCACGACCGCCGGCCCGAAATAGCGCTCAAGCCAGGCAGCGCCGCCTTCCTCATGGCGTCCATCGATGCCGCGCTCGGCAACATCCTCCGGCAGACCGTGCAGAAGATGGCCCACGTCATGCAATAGCGCCGCGGCGATCAGCGCGGCCGGCGCACCGGACTGTTCGGCCAGGTGAGCGCATTGCAGCGCGTGTTCGGTCTCGGTGACGGCTTCGCCGAAATACGCGCCGTTGCCCTTCTCGCGGAACAGGGTAAAGATGCGATCGATGATGTTCATGGATTCTCTCCCGCCGTTATGTCCCTTATTCCATAGATCGTCCTCTCCGCGGCCACCCTCTGATCGGAAACAGGAGCCTGAGACCTCGGTGACTTCCGCGTCGCCGGATGGGTCGCGAAGTAGTACCAACAGGGGGCCAGAAGGAACAGACAGGCGCCGACGATGATCCAGCTCAGCGTGAGGTAAAAAGCGAGAAAATTCTCCTTGTGAGCAAGGAAGCCGTGGCCGAGCAGGATGCCGACGTAACCGAGGTAGCCGAACGAATCGGCCAGGTACACCAAGTAGCCGATGTTGCCGCGCTCCCGCGTCATGGCGATCAGCCGCTCGAAAAGGGTCGTTTGAACGACAAGGTATGGCACGTACAGCCCGATCCCGTACAGAACCATGAAAGCGAAAGGCGAGAGCGCGCCATTCTGAAGTGCCGCAAGGCTTGCCCCGACCAACACAACTCCGAATACGGCTGAGGCCAAACCGGTAAAAAATGCCCAGCGGTTGTCTTGGACCAACACCATCGCCCCGTTCAGCACCAACACCCCGGCGGCCACGACCAATTCCGACCAGGTGTAAATGCTCGGCGGCACCGTCTGTTGCAAACCGGACCAAATCTCCGGAGCAAAATCGGCCCGGATGCTGCGTAAGATCGTGATCAGCAGATAGACCAGCACGATCAGGGTCAATCCGGGGGCGTAGCGGCGGAAGAGATCGCGACGCTCGGCCCGGTTCATCGGCGTACGTTCGCTGCGTGCCGCCACATCTTGGCGCGATGGCCGAGGAATGCGCGTCAACATCCAGGTGAACAGCAACAGTGGCGGTGTGAACAGCAGGCCCGTAAGGAACGGCATCCAGTATTCGGACACGCCTGCTTGCAACACGAACGCCCCCGCCGATTTGGCTACGCCGTCCGCGACGATGAAGCTGCCGCACAGTCCTGCCGCCAGGGCTTCGGTGTGCCGCCGTCCTTCGAGGAAGCCGAGCACCAGGCCGAACACCATCCCTAGCGGCACGCCGTTGCAGAAAAGCCAAACGAGGTTGAATGGTGCTGGCGTTAGTCCGAATAGAAGGAGCGACGCTTCCGCGGCCGCGATCAATCCCAGCAGCATTGCGGCACGCCGGTGCGGCTGAACCTCAGCGACGACTTTGATACCCAGGAACTTCGACAGGGTATAGCCCAACACCTGGGCAGTGACCAGCACCGTCTTGTAACCGATTCCCCAAAGAACCATATCCGTGTAGCCGGCTGCGGTGAACGGCTTGCGGAAGGCGTACATGCAGAAGTAGGTGCCGAAGGCAGCGACGACGCACCAGGCTGACAACGATAATCCTCGCCCGTCGGAATCTAATTGATCCTCGCCATTATTGGCTCCGTTCATCGTGGTGCCTCCTGGGATGGAACGCTTCGGGGCCGCGTGTATCGCTGGTGAAACGATAGGAACGGAAAGGGAATGCGAGAAGGTCGGCAACGGATGCGTTCGGTAGCCGTCTCAGCCGGGAGAGGAACTATAGCTCGACAGAGCGTCAATTTCGGAGCCGGCCAGATCCTCCGGTAGATTCAGCGGGCCTGTCGAGATTCTCAGGAGAGGAACGGTTATTGTCGTTGGGGTGCGAATCCCGTTCGTCCGAAGCATGGTGAATCGCGGCCCAATCGATCGCCGCTACCCAGCAGTGTTCTTCTTCCGAAAACGACACAACTCCATCGACCAACAATTCATCCAGCTGGCCCTTGTCGTCCAGATCATCCGAGTACAGACTAAGGATCAATCCCTCTCGCAACTCGACCTGCTGTCGTGCCAGATCTTCCGTAGTTCCAACACAGTTCAAGCGAACGCGACCCTCGGAGTCCGCATTGTGGAAGTCCGCGTAAATCTTCGGCTTAGTCATTTATTATCTCCGCTCATCATGACTTCTTGCTGGGATTGGGAATGGTCGGCGTTAGAAGTCGGCTCGCTTCTTCCGGATTTAGGCCCACCAGTGTTGCGTGATTTGGACTACGACCTGAGGTTCGTACCACGTCACCACCGGCCGCGCGAATGGCACCGACCGTAGTTATCCCAACTTGACCATGAGGGATGGTCGCCGCCAGTTCCTCTGCCGACACCCCTTCGGCGCATTCAACCGAGGCGCCTGTTATCCCGCTGGGATGGGTTCGTATCCCACGCCGCAGGTCGTCTGGCTGATTGCGCCCGCCCCGAGCTACCAAGGCTTCGTCCGGAATCCTTTCCGCCACCGTGGTTCTCCCCGGCAAGTTCTAATACGATCTTCCTCAGTCAGCGACGTGCGGCGTTATTCCGTCCTTGTTTCGGATCGCATCCAGTCGTACAGACCGCCCTCAAGGTACGATTCGGGCGTGCTGAATAAGGCACGGCCGTCTGACAAGTTGAGAATCCGGCACAGCAGTTTCACGGTGCCACGCGGACTATGCCAACTCCACGGCGATCGAGCGAAGAGCATATCGGATGGTAATCGCTCGCCTATATTGTCCAGATACCAGCACTCGTCTTCAGCCTCGATCAAGCTGGTAAGCAACTCTGTTTGTCTGGAGTCAAGTAACAATCGCCTGTCGAGCGATTCCCCTGAGAACCGTTCGAAGCGGAAGGCATGTTCTCGGTAGTGAAGGATCATCTGGAGCCTCCAAAGCCGAACCAGCGATTATGCAGCTACGCATCCATCCCAACCATTAACCGCGGTTCCTGTGGTATCATGCCCCGCCTAGCGAGACCTGTCAACTAGTCTATCGGTCTGGAGTTTCTGCGCTCACGGTGCGAGCAGGTTGGACCGAGCCCATCGCAGTGCGATGTCCGGAGTGAACTGCCGGCGCTATAACTCCAAGTGCTCACGTGCATACGCCAGACTCTTCCGCACGTTTTCCTCCTCCACAGCGATTTGCTCCTTCTTGTTTTTATCGCGGATGCGCGGCAGCTTTTGCTTGTGTTTACGCACCATCGTTAGCGCGCGGGCGAGGTCGCGGCCGGAAGCGGTGGCGGTGGCCCAGTATTGTTCGGTCAGGCACGGGACGCGCAGCGGATCGCGCGTGATCATCTCCAGGTTGAAGCGAATCTCCGGCCGCGCTTCGCGGAGAAGCGCGATCATCTTCGGCAGATCGAGAATGCCCTCGCCGAGCGGCACTTCCGCTAGCAGGAAACCCTCGTCGTACTCGGCGACGGCCATGTCCTTGAGATGCACTGTGAAGGCGCGCGGGGCCAGCGTTCGCACAACTTCCAGCGGTTCCTCGAGAAGCGCGATACTGTTGCCGGTATCAACGCACGCACCGACATGACGGCTGCCGAGGCGCTGGAACAAGTCCATCAACTCGCCGGCGCGATAATCTTTATGGTTTTCGATGGCTAATAGCAGATCGTTTTTAGCGATAATCGGATCGGCTAGCTTGACTGACTGCTCGGCCTGAGCGCGGGCACGGCGAAAGTCCTCAGCGCGGCGGAACTGCTCGTAGCGGCGTCCGCCCAACAGCACGGTACGCAGCACTTTTATCCCCGCCTCGCGAGCGCAGCTCACCTCGGCCGTGAAACGCTCGCAATCGGCGGCATCCTTCGGCAGACGGATCGTGCCTTCCAGATCCATGCCATGCGTTTCCACCTTCTTGCGCAACGCAGCGAGATATTCGGAATCTCGCTTGCCCAGGCCGAACTGCACTCCGCCGGCGCCCAGTTCATGACAATGTTCGAGGAAGGTCAACGGATCGGCCAGGCCGGTCTTGCCGGCGGCGCGCTCGGCGGATAGCCGCAGAGCGTAGGAATACTGGACCACGCCCAGGCGCTTTCGCCGATCCGCGCCGGTTGCGCTGACCAGGGCCGGAGCGAAAGGTAACGCTGCGGTAGCGGCGAGGAATTGACGGCGATTCGTTTTCATGATGTCACCCCACTCCCAAGGCTTTCAACTCGGCGTCCCATGGCGCGCGGTACGGCCGCACCAACAGCTTTGCCGCCTCTGAGTCATCGAGGATAGTTTCCTTGTCCGCGTCCCAGCGCAGACGACGGCCCAACCGCAAGGACAGGTTCGCCAAATGGCACGCTGTCACCACGCGATGGCCGCTCTCCAGGTCGGAAATCGGCTCTTTACGCGACTTGATGCAATCGAGGAAATTGCGGACGTGCTGCTTGAATTGCCCCCGACCGTCGCCGCTCTTATCGACGATGGCTTGTGTCCAAAATTGCGGCGGGCCGGATTGCTTGACCGCAACCGGCCCGCCGGCGGGATGCGCGCCCGCGAATTGCGGCACGGTGTTCTCCGGGGGCAATTTGCGATCCGCCGTCACCGTGAAGCCGCTGCGGGTAATCGCCAGGCTGCCGCGCGAACCGAAAAACTCCAAAGGGGTCGCCACCGCCGGTCCCCTGCACGCTTCGCGGTGCGACCACACCGCCGTCCAGCCGGGATGCTCGAACAACGCGTCCTGCGTGTCCGGCGTCTCGCCGTTGTCTTGCAGGCAGAAGCGCCCGCCCATGCTCGCCACCGATTTTGGGCCTTTGGCATCGAGATACCAGTAGGCGATGTCAAGGGCATGTTGGCCGAGGTTCGTCATCTGCCCGCCGGAATAGTCCCAGAACCAGCGGAAGTGATAGATGGCGCGATTGGGATTGTACTGGCGTTTTGGGGCCGGGCCGAGCCACAGGTCCCAGTCCAGCTCGTGCGGCGGCTCCTGGTCCGCCGGCCGGCCGTAGCCGGGCATGATGTTGCGATACGCCTGCATCCGCACCGAGAAGACCTTGCCGATATGCCCCGCACGGATCAGCTCGCGCGCCTTGTGATAATGACCGCCGGAGCGCTGCTGCGTGCCGACTTGAACGACCCGGCGCTGTCGCCGTGCCACCTCCACCATCCAGCGCCCCTCGCGCACGAACCGGGTCAGCGGCTTCTCGACGTACACGTCCTTGCCGGCGGCGCAGGCGAGCATTGTCATCAGCGCGTGCCAGTGGTCCGGCGTCGAGATGACGACGGCATCGATATGCCGGTCCTCGAGCAGCTTGCGGAAATCGCGATGGCCCTGCACGGAGCCGCCCAGAAGCGTTTTCGCTTCATCGAGCCGGCCGGCGTGGACCTCGGCGATGGCGATCGGCTCAACGTCGGGCTGTTCCTTGAAATCGAGAGCATGTCGCTTGCCGATCAGGCCGTAGCCGATGAAGCCGATGCCAATTCTTTCGTTGGCGCCATAAACACGTTGGTAGCCGGCAGCGGTTAGAAGGGCCGCCGCCGTGCCTTGCAGGAAAGTGCGGCGACGTAGGGAGAGTGCGGTTGGTCTGTCCACGAAGCAGCCTCCACGGCTTGAGTGAGGCGAAGGATGAGTCCATTATGCCATTCGCGGACAGAAGCAGCCAACGAAAACTTTCCTGCTGCGACAGGCGCGACAGGCGCTCAAATGGCGGTGCCAGCACCGGACTGAGTGGAGGCGATTAAATCCGCCGTCGCCTCGAACACCATGGAGCCGAGCAAGCGGCCAACCGGCGTAAGCTCAAGCGGATTTTGATTGATAGCATTCTCACGGGCCGGAAGGTCCTGGAACGCGGGACTGAAACCGCCCAGCTCCTGGCTTCGAAAGAAGGTGTTGGTCTCGATCGCAAGAAAGAACTCGTTGATAACCAGGCTCGTGGCCGCGGACGAATTCTGCGCTGCGGCCATTTGAAAAAGGGCCTGAATCGACTGCTCGAGTTGAGTCAACTGGCTCGCCGAGCTGGTGGCACCGGCGACAGCATTCGTTCCTCCAACCGAATTTAGCCCGTTGAGACCAGCGAAAGGGTTCGTACTTCCAACCGTATTCAGTCCGTTGAAGGAAGTACCTGCGAAAGCAGTGGTGCCTCCAAACGTATTTAGCCCGTTGAAGGGCACACCCGCGGACAGTCCTGTGCCGAACGGCGACAAGGAGAAAGCCGTGGAAGTGGAGCCGAGAGGCACCTGGAAACCCGCTGTCGTGAATCCGTTGAACCCCATGAAAGAGGAGGTTCCGGGAGAATTCGGAGAAGTGCTGCTTAGCCCGAAGGTTGTTGGCGCACTCCCCGGAAAAAAGGAGGGACTGGTCGGCCCAGTGGTTTGCAAGTTCCCCATTAGGTCATCCGGAAAAGGCCCGGTATTTACAAATGCCGGCGCGAAACGATCCTCAAGGGCCTCCAGTTCCGGCCGGTGAAAATAATGGACGACTTGAGAACGAGAACGGAGAGCGGGAAACAGCTTGCGGAACATGACCATTTCTCCTCGGTTTGAACAAATTCCATCGACCTTGGATGAGCCGGCCTCCTCGTGCGGAACCGCCTTACAACGAGGCGAGTAAAGGTGCCACGTCAGCCGGGTATTTCGATACATGCAATTCCAGCGCCGCGCCTTCCATACAGAAGCCGTTTTGCAAGGACATGGTCATTGCAAAAAAAACAGCGGGGTGCTTGACATTCTCGAACTGTGCAGTTAATCTGTACTACTACAACTAGTACAGATGGTGAGCAATGCCAGCATTTCACATTCACGTCACGACCGGAGCCGGCACGCCGATCTACCGCCAGATTGTCGATCAGGTTCGCCTGGCCGTGGCGACGGGGACGCTGTCTCCCGGTGAAGCCTTGCCGAGCGTACGGAGCCTGGCCGAGCAGCTCGTGATCAACTTCAACACAGTATCCAAGGCGTATGCGGAACTGGTGCGCGAGGGAGTTCTGGAGTCGCTGCAAGGCAAGGGATTCTTCGTGGCCCAGAAGCGGCAGATTTACAGCCGCGGCGAACGATTGCGGCGATTACGCCACGCTTTGGACAGCTTCATCCATGAAGCGGTGTTCCTCGACTTCAGCGCGGAGGAGATCCGCAAGGCCGTGGACGAGAAGCTGGCAGAACTGGATTGGCAAACCAAACCTCTTGGAGAACAGACATGATCGCAAGTGAGCTATCCAACCCGAGCGAAGCCGCCGATCCGCGCACGGTCGTGATCGAGGCCCGCGGATTGACGCGCTACTTCGGTAACAAATGCGCCGTGGACAGTATCTCCTTCCAGGTGCCGCGAGGGAGCGTCTTCGCCTTCATCGGTCGCAATGGCGCCGGCAAAACGACCACCATCCGCATGATCCTGGGCCTGTTGGAACCGACGCGCGGCTCCGCCCGCATTCTCGGCCAAGACAGTTCCGCGCTTCAGCCCGCGACCCGTGCCCGCATCGGCTACATGGCTGAGGGCCATCCTGTCTACGGTTGGATGCGGGTCGGCCAGTATGCCGGCTTTCAGCGCGGCTTCTATCCGCACTGGAATCAGGAGATTTTCGGCTCCGTAATTGATTTCTTTGGCATCGACCCACGCACCAAGGCCGGACACCTGTCGCACGGCCAGCGCGCCGGTCTCCACCTGGCCATGACGCTGGCGATTGAGCCGGAAGTGCTCATGCTCGACGATCCGGCCACGGGGCTGGACCCCGCCGCGCGTCGGTCGCTTTTGGAGGCGATGATCTATTTCACACGTAACCGCGAGCGCACCATCTTTTTCTCGACTCATCTGCTGGATGATGTCGAGCGCGTCGCGGATCATGTGGCGGTCTTGGACTACAGTGTTTTGCGCGTCTGTTGTAGCGCCGACACGTTCCGCGAGCGCGTGCGCCGGTTAGTGGCGCGTTTCCCTTCGGAGCCTCCACGCAAGCTGCCGGTGATCCCCGGCCTGCTTCGCGTGACACGGAGCGAGAACGAGCTATGTCTGGTCGTAGCCAATCTCAATGGGCGAACGGAACGAGATCTCGAGGAGATTGGCGCGCTGACCGTGGATGAGCAGCCCATCAGCCTGGAAGACGCCTTGATTGCCCACGTCGGCAGGCAGGGCGATAAGAGTTTCTTTCTCGACACCGCGGGAGGCACGCAATGAAAGCCCTGATGTGGAAAGAGTTGCGCGAAAATGTGAAGTGGATCTCACTGCCGGGCCTGGCGATCCTCCTCGTTGTCCTGATCGATAAGCCCGAACTACCCATGTTTGCTGCCACGGACACTTACTTTTTCTGCGCCATCGCAGCCGTCTTCGGCGCGGCGCTGGGGTTTGTGCAGATCTTCTTCGAAGGGCACGGCGACAAACGTTCGCTCCTGCTGCACCGGCCTCTTAGCCCTTTGCGCATCTTTCTGGCCAAAGCGCTCGTCGGCGTCGGGCTTTACCTGCTGGCGCTGGGAATCCCGTTTTTGTGTTTGGAGACCTGGTTGGCCACGCCGGGAAACATGCCGGCACCGTTTCATTGGAAGACGAGTCTTCCCTGGCTGGCGGACATCCTGTCTGGACTAGCCTATTACTTCGCGGGGATGCTTGTGGCCCAGCGTGAGGCGCACTGGCTTGGCAGCCGAAGCTTACCTTTGGCAGCAGCTATTTTCTGTTCCTGCCTCGTCTGGGGGCTGACGGAGTTCTGGCAAGCACTCGCGGCGATAGCACTCTTCGCATCGTTCATGAGTTTGGCCGCATGGAGCAGTTTCATTAGCGGCGGAGCGTATGACCGCCAGCCACGGATCGGCAGAGTCGGCCTGGTAACGACCCTGTTGGCTGGCCTGTTGCTGGTGAGCATGCTCGTTAAACAACTTATCGGGGTGGGGTTCGGTTCGGAAGTCATTTACGTTTGCGATCTCACGCGACAGGGACGCGTGTTGATGGCCCCCTGTCGAGAGAACGACGGCAAGATCGGCCCCTGGCTGGACGCCCGCACGGGACAGGAAGCCACCGATATCAACGCGAGCTTAAGGGAAAGCCGCCTGATGGCCACGTGGACCGAAATGGAAACGCCGCTCTATGAAAGCTACCGTAATAGCGGGCGATTCTACGTTCTATGTGCTAATGATTCGAAGCCAGGCAGGGAACGCTGGTTCTACGATCAAGAACAACATCGGTTGCACGGCTACCATAAGGTCTACAATCACTTCCTTGGGAGCTTTGGGCCGACCGGTTTCACACCAGCTGGCGAACAACTGGGCGAATCGTTTCAAGGAGATCTTTGTCATCGGAGAACTCGCTGGTTTGCCTTCGACCGCGATCTCCTGGCTTTTCCCCGCGCCGTTTACCGAGTGGATTATTCCAAACGTACGATCGATCTCTTCTTCGCGCCCGCCGCGGAAGAAACGGTCGCCTACTCGGAATGGTGGAAAGGCGGACTCGATGACAACAAGAAATTGGCTGTCATTAGCACGGATAGGTCATTCCATTTTCTCACCGAGACCGGCGAGCCTGTAGTTACTGTTCCTCGAGCCTACGGCACCAAACATGGCTACGTGATCGGCGTTGGGATGTTGGAAAGCCCCGCGCGCTATTTCGTCTGGTATCGGACGTGGCCGTTCGAGCCGTCACTAGGTCCTGAGGAATACAGGAGCAAAGTATTTCATCTTTACGAGTACGATCTCGCGGGCAAGGAACTCGCCGACCTCGACCATCAACCGCGGTCCGCCGAGGCTTCGTATGCCAAAGCGCTTTTCGGCTTGGCCACGCCGATGACCGAGGCCGCGACCCTTGTGGGGTTGTCGGAGTCTCTGCGCTCGCAGGTGCGTTCAGAGGGAAGGGCACACAAGCCAGTGCTTCTTGATTACCTGTTCAGTATCCGGCATTACATCCCAGGAACCTCACGATACGAACAAAACCCCACCGGTTTGCTTCCCGGTTATATTGCTCTCCTTCTGTTGGCGGCCGCGGCCTGTGCGCTCGCTTGTTTCATGGTGGGCCACCGTTTTGCCTATTCTCCGGCTCGATGCACTGGTTGGGCGCTGGCGGGCGCACTCTTCGGTTGGGTCGGTTTAGTCTTGATGCTCGTAGTTCACGATTGGCCAGCCCTCATCGTCTGTCCGAAATGCCGCAAGCCTCGTGTCGTCACACGCGACTTCTGCGAACACTGCGGCGCCCAGCACGCCGCCCCGGTCGCTGACAGCACAGAGATATTCGACTCGGCCGCCGCGGCGCCAGGCGTTGCATTGGCCACGACTCCCTAGCTCCCTGTGCGCAATGCCCGCACTGCTTTTGCCCAGGAGACTCATCGTGAAAGCACTGATCTGGAAAGAATGTCACGAAAACGTGAAATGGATCCCCCTGCCTAGCCTGATGATCCTGCTCGTCTTTCTCCTCGACAAGCCCGATCAGGCCATGCCGGACGTCACCGGCGCGTTCTTCTACTGCCTCACTGCGGTCGGCTTCGGCGCGGCGTTGGGGTTTGTGCAAATCTTCTTCGAGTCGCAGGGCGACAAGCGTTCCCTGCTTTTGCACCGGCCGCTCGGTCGGTCGCACATTTTCATGGCCAAAGCGCTGGCGGGCCTCGGGCTTTACCTCTTGGCGCTGGGGGTTCCGTTCGTAACTCTGGAATGCTGGCTGGCGACGCCGGGAAACATCCCCGCGCCGTTTCAGTGGCGGACCAGCCTTCCCTGGCTGGCAGACATCCTCTCGGGTATGGTCTATTATTTCGCGGGCATGCTCGTGGCCCAGCGCGATGTGCGCTGGTACGCCAGCCGGTGCTTGCCGCTGGGAGCTGCCTTCTGCTGCTCCTACTTCGTGTGGATCGTGCCCGAGTTCTGGCATGCGCTGGTGGTGATCGGGATCTTTGCGTTGCTCGTGGGTGTGGCTGCCCAGGGCAGCTTTAGCGTCGGCGGTGCGTACTCAGCGCAGCCGCGCTTTGCCAAGGCTGGCCTGGCCGTCAGCTTCCTCGCGGGCCTGCTGATCCTGAGCATGCTCGGGAAGCAATTGCTCGGGCAATGGTTCGATTCCGGGATCCACCGGGAGTTCCTGATCGACCGTCAGGGAAGGGTTCTGAGTGCCCCATTCCAAGAGACGGTGGGCGCGCTTGGGCCGTGGACCGACGAGAGTGGACAGCAGCCAACCGATTTAAAAGGCCAAATCGTGGACAGCAGAGTAACTGCCCTCTATGGCGCAATGGAAACACCGCTTGATTGGAGTTACCGAAACAACGGCCGATTTTACATCAAATGTCTCAACGACTCGACGCCAAGTCAGGAAGTTTGGTACTACGATCAAGGTCGGCGCCGCCTTTTCGGATACGATAAGGTATTCCATAACTCCCTTGGCAGCTTTGGCCCGGACGGTTTTGCTTCCACGGGGCAACAACCGGGTGATTGCTTCCACGGAGAGCTTCGCTACCGCAGCAACCGATGGAATTCGCGCCGCACTGAGTACCTCACATTTTCGGACGGCGTGTACGCGGTCGATTTCACTCGGCGCGCGATCCGATTGTTTTTCACTCCTCATTCAGGAGAGACGGTCACATTTGCCGATTCGTGGAGAGATGAGCTGGATAGAAAGTGCAGACTGGTCGGCGTCAGCACGGACAAAGCATTTTACTTTTTGCGGGACGAAAACGCCGCGACGACCTCCATCTCCAGGCTGCATCGGGAGAAACCCGGTGGTATCGTCTATCTCGGCCTGCTGGAGAACCCGGATCGCTATCTCGTCTGGTACCAAGCGTGGCGGTCGCTCCTGGAGCCTGAAGAGCTGCGGAGCACTCCGACTTACCTGCTCGAATACGATACCGCCGGCCATGAGCTGGCCCACAGGAAGACGGTGCCGTCTCCTCCATTTGTCGTGGCACCGTATGCCGAGTCGTTGTTTGGACTTTTAACACCGATGACGGAAGCCGCGTCGCTTGTAGGAGCCTGTAAGTATCTGCGTTCGGAAGCGCGCTTGCAAGGAAGCGCACGGAAGCCGGTGCTTCTTAGTTCGCTTGAAAACTCCCGATACTACATTCCCGGAACCTCCTCATCCAAAGACACGCCCCGCGGCGTGATCGGGGTCTACGTCGCCCTGTTGGTGCTAGCGGGAGCAGCATGTGCGCTGGGTTGTTTCTTGCTGGCCCGATGTTATGCCTTTTCCCGTTCCGCCTGCCTTGGCTGGGCGCTGGTCGGCTTCTTCTTCGGATGGGTCGGCCTGCTGCTCATGCTCGCAATCCAAGAATGGCCGGCGCGCATTGCTTGTCCGAAGTGCGGCAAGCTCCGCGTGGTGACACGCAATACCTGCGAACACTGCGGTGCTTTGCACGCCCCACCTGCGCCCGATGGCACGGAGATCTTCGAGCAGATCCCTGCCGATGCTGCTCTCGATTTTGCCACCAAATGACCCCGTAAAAGGGAAAGAATGTCTCAGAGTCTGTTCCAGAAGGGGTGAGCAGAGCCGCGACCGTAAGGGAGCGGGGGCGCAATAGCTCGAAAAAAACCGCTCCCTTACGGTCGCGGCTCTGCTGGAACTAATCTTTCGGAACAGACTCTCAAATAAACGTCGTGGAGGCCCACCATGAAAGCCTTAATGTGGAAAGAGTGCCAGGAAAACCTCAAATGGGTCGCAGTGCCGACCCTGTTGATTGGCGGGCTCATGGCCATCCTTGCGCCCCCTTCGCTTATGGATAACGGGAGCTTGCTCATCTTTGCCCTCATTGCAGGCGCGTTCGGAGCCATACTGGGTTTCCTCCAGGTCTTCGCGGAAGCACACGGCGACAAGCGTTCGCTGCTCCTACATCGGCCGCTCGATCGTACGCAAATCTTCCTGGCGAAGGCGAGCGTGGGAGTTGGACTCTACCTGTTGGCCCTGGGGATACCCTTTGCGCTCGAGGTGGGCTTGGCCGCCACGCCTGGACATATTGCCGAACCTTTCAGCTGGCCGATGACGCTCCCCTGGCTGGCGGATGTCCTTACCGGCATCGTCTACTACTTCGGGGGAATGCTCGCGGCCCAGCGGGAGGCGCGCTGGTACGGAAGCCGGTGTCTGGGTTTGGCCGCGGGGCTTTTTTGTTCGGTCCTCGTGTGGACTCTGCCGCAGTTTTGGCAGGCCCTCGCGGCGATCTTCCTCGTAGGCGGACTGGTGGCCACGGCGGCATGGGGTAGCTTCCTCATGGGCGGCGCCTACATACCCCAACCACGACGCGCCAAGATTGCTCTCGCGTTAACCTTTCTGATGGGACTGTCGGTCCTCAGCTTCACAGGAAAGGTTCTCCTTGGCATCTGGACTTGGTCGCGGTCGCAGTATTATCAGAGGCTGGACCATCAAGGGCGAGTTTTGCTGATTCACGAGGAAGAGCGCAAGCTCCAGAGCATCACCGACCTGGAAGGGCAGGTGCCGCCCCAACTCCAGGGCGAACGGCTGGATTATTACACAGTTCGAGAAACCGTGGCCCCTTGGGCCTGGGGCGGCTGGACCAAAACGCGCAGCTATCGCAATACGAACGGCTCGCTCGTGAAATATGGCAACGAAACCAAACCCGGCAACGAGGAGTGGTGGTATGTTCCCGCCCAGGGACGGCTTCTGGGCTACGACAAGCATTCCAAACTCCTGATCGGCAGCTTCGGCCCCGATGGATTCGCCACGCCGGACGAGCAACCGCAAGGCCGCTTCGAGGGCGAGATATACCATATTTCGCGGGATTACTTGTCGCGGGCTAGTTTCTACCTGGCCTTCCCTGGCGGCGTGTACACCGTAGATTTTCGCAAACGGATCCTGCGGACGCTCTTCGTTCCCAAGGCCGGGGAAACGGTGCTCTGGGCCAACCGGTGGGAGAACGAGAAACAGAAGCAGTCATTGGCGATTGTCGGCACAGACCAGGGGATCCATGTCCTGGATCCATCGGGAGCTCGGCTGCTCTCCATACCTCTGGCGTTTGATCGCACAAGCTATCAAATCCACCGAGTCGGGCGGCTGGAAAACGCACGGCGGTATTGGGTCTGGTATGAGCCCGCCTGGCACTTGCCGCTCGGCGAACTGGAAACCATGCCTGCCTATGTTGTGGAATATGACAGCGCTGGACGGGAGATCGCACCTCGAAAAATCGTGCCGCCCCGACCCGGAGGGGCCCGTGAATTCACACCGCCCGCTCCGCTTGTTGAGGCGTCGTCTGCCCATGTCTGGTTTGGGCTTCTCACCGCGCCGGCCGAGGCTGCTGTTCTGAGGGGAACGATGAACGCGCTCGAGTCCGAGGTCCGCGAAAACAACGGCTCGAAAATGGAGCTGCTTCTGCCGTTCCTTCTCACTCTGACACAGCATTTCCTCCCCGGCGTTCGCTGGCTGCTGAGCGCGCACCCCGGTCTGGTTTTCGGCAATGCGGTCTTGATGTTGCTCGCGGCCGGGATTTCGGCGCTCCTCTGTTTTGTGCTGACGCGCCGTTACGCATTCTCCCGCTGGCACTGCATCGGCTGGGCGCTGTGCGGCTTGTTATGGGGACCGATGGGTTTGCTACTCTTGCTTGCACTCCAGGAATGGCCGGCGCGCATCCCTTGCCCGCAATGCAGCAAGCTCCGCGTGGTGACAAGCGATACCTGCGAACATTGCGGTGCCCCTCACGCCCTTCCTGCGCCTGATGGCACGGAGATTTTCGACTCGGCTACCGCGTCGCCGCACGCTGTCTTGGCAGAAGGCTGACGCCATGTCACTTTTTCAAGCGGATCTCGGCTGTCGGTACCGCCCAGATGTCGAATCCGCCCTTGCCGCCGGGACGGTCGGAAGCGAAATACAGAAACCGGCCATCCGCGCTCAAGGACGGCGAGCGATCGCCCTTGGTCGCTTGGGGATGGTTTAACATCGTCAGCGCTTCCGGCTTGCTCCAGCCCTTGCCCGCTTTCGTCGCCACGAACAGCCCGGTGCGTCCGCCCTCAAGCGGACCTTGCAAATAAATGGTCTTGCCGTCGCGCGTCAGCGTGACGTGGTGGAAGTCCGGCGGCAAATCGTCGATCCGCACCGGCTTGTCGAATCCTTGCGCTCCGGTCGCCTTCGCGCGTTTGCTGACGTAGACGCGCCAGCCCTCCTTGGTTTTGCGGCTGAAATAGAGTTCCTTACCATCGGCGCTGAGCCAGGGATTCATCTCATCGGCATCGGAATTGGTTGCCTGCACCGGCGTAGGTTCTGCGAAGACTTTGCCTTCGCCCTGCTTCACCGCCACATACAGATCGAAGTTTTTCGCGTCTTTGTCTTTCAGGGTGGCGAAGTAGAGATACTGCGGATACTCGCCGTCGCGCGTCAGGCAGGCGCCGCGATCATCGACTTGCGATTGCATGTAACTATCGGGCACCTCGCCTTTGCCCCAGCCGGAACGAAGGTTTCGCCGCTGTGCCATCATGATGTCGAACTTTCCACCGCCGTTGCAGGAATACCAAAGGGTCAGGCCGTTGCTGGACAAAAACGGATCGTCTTCATCCGCTTTGGTGTTGATGGCCAGATTGATGGCTTTGACCGGCTTGACCTCGTCGGCGGCTCCTGAAGATAGTGGCAAGCAAAGGACAGCGATGATGGCAAGGAAGAGGGCGGCGAATTTGCACATGAGGACGATGCTCCCAAACCTTTCGCTAGCCGCGCAGCGGAGCGGGTTGCCGCGCTCCGCTGCGCGTCGCGGTTAACCAGGGATAAGATCGAAATCGAAAACCACCTTGACGCTCGCATCCTCGTCGGCGCGAGCGTCCTCCGCGTGTAGCTCGATCCGCTCGGCGAAGAATATCAAATCGCGCAGACGAAGCCCCAGATAGACGGCCTCCTCCTCGCCAAGATGCCTGGCAATGTCGCGGAACAGTTCCGCCGCTCCGGCGGCGTGGCCGGCGACGCCACGCGGCTGCCCTTGTCGCACCTTGACGCCGGAGGCCGCGAGTTTAATCAACCCCTTGAGAAAATCCGCTGTTCTCCCTGTTCGCCCTGCCGCTCGCCACAGTCCCTCCCATGCTTCGTGTGCTTCCCAGTAGTATCCGTGATTGAAGAGATCAATGCCGTGCAGATACGCTGGGCTTTCCTGCCAGCGCTCGGTATCGATGGGAGGCGGTAGCTCCGGCGTCTGACCGAAAGAGTGGCCGGCCGGATCGCGCACCGGATGCGGCGTGCGGCCCGGCACGAAGGTGTAGGGAGGGAAAGCTGCATCCGGCACGAAACGAGGCGGCATGGGGATATTTTCGGCGCGGGCGAGAGGATCTACTTGTTCGGTTACAACAATACCCAACGTCACCGTTTTTTGAAAGCGCCAGCGTCTCGGGTCCGGACCTTGCCCGGCCCGCTGATCTCCGTGATCCAAATCGCGTGGAACACCGTCGGGTCATCGCAGCCCACGCCCAGAAGATGAGTGTCCGGCATTTGGTTCCAGTTGTCGATCGTCAGATCTTCAAAATTGGTCCGGACTCCGATCAGCTCTTTGTTGTCCAACAGGCAGCGGACGAAGTCGCGGCGGACCTGCACGATAGTCGTGTGCATGGTGTTGACCTTAAGAAGGCCAGGGTATTTCCACGCCTTGGCAGACTTGGACATAAGCTCGAAGTCGTTGCCGTCCTGCACACCAACCTTCCAGAGGAACGAGCCGCCGTTAGGATTTGGCATCATGGCCGTGATGTTATGGCGCAATTTCGGTTGCGAGAATTTGATGATGAAATCGTATTCCTCCGGCGGCTCATAACGAATCTGCACGCGCGGACCAAAGTGTTGATCCCGGCAAACAAGTTCTTTGTCGGTCCTCGTCCATTTGCCCCGGACTACATCTCGACCCGGATCGATGATGGCCAGGAGGTCGAGCGTGCGCGGACGAAAGGCTTTTTCCGCATCGGGAGTTTTTTTCTGGTCCTGCGCATGCGCGCGAGCAAGCATCCCGATTACCAACGTAATCATCACGGCCGCACACAGGAAGCGTCGCATGGCGGCAGGCAGCGAAGCGATGGGGTTGTGTTTGCGCACAGTTGGTTCCTCGAATGACCAAGACGGCGCCGACGGCAACCAAAGCGGTCGAAGACGGCCCCGTCTTGTCAGGTAATGCTCATCACAGCAGATTCCGCCAAGCTGCCGCTGCGTTTTGGGCCACTCTAATATAGGTCACAATTCGATTTGCTATTGCCCCGGCGTCCATAGTTTTCGGGTTTTGCGGACCCGAGGCGACGTCTGCGGATGCACGGAACCTCACCGGCTCCTGTCGAGTTCATTCACCCGCAGGAACTCCTCGGCCCAATGATAGTGATCGAGCAAACCGGAGACGGACCGGCCCAGCAGATGATAGGCGACGAACAGCGCCTCGATGGAGGCGAGTCCATTATCGGGATCGGTGCCGAGCTTGGACACGCGCGGATAAGCGGTGCGCCAGCCGTGGAGCGAACGGGGGAGTACATCTTGAAAATCGCGCGTCATCGCGGCGGCCCAGCGCCAGCTGCCGTCCAGGAGCAGGATGCCCTTGTCAGCGTCAGACGGCGACAACAGCGGGCCTTCAGCGGCCAAACGAACATAGCCCTCCAGCAACGGGCGCTCCTTGACCGGGTAGGTCAAAAACAACACGTCCGGTCGGCCGCGCAGCGGCATCACCGAGCATTTGCGCGGGTTCTCATGCGTGTGGCGGACGATGACCGTCGGCGGAAACTGCATGGCACTCCAACTCGCAATGCCAGCCCGCCGCGCCAACAAGGGATCGTGCCACCCTTGCTGGCGCGGCGAGCTGGCGAGACAGCGTACTCGACAAGGCCGGCGCTGCCATCTAATATACCAAAGTCGCCCTCGATTTGATGGAACCGAGCAAAGGAGGTCATCATGCACGTGGAGCTGCGGTACTGATCCATGTGAGGCTATGAACCCCAAGCCGTCAGTTTGACGAGCAAGGTGCTGACCACGTTTAAGCAACAGATCCAGGATCTGAAGCTGATCCCCTCCAGCGGAGGTTGTTTCGAGTTGACCGTCAACGGGGAATTGCTGTTTTCCAAGCTGCAATCGAAACAATTCCCCGAGGAAAAATGGGTGCTGGATACGCTCGGCACCCGCTTGAAAAAGAAAAAATGAACCGCCAAGACGCCAAGGAAAACGGCGAACGGCCGGCGTCAGCCGGCTGGTGGCGGATTCCGCCAGCCGGCTGACGCCGGCCGTTCGCGGATTCCACCAGCCGGCTGACGCCGGCCGTTCGCGGATTCCACCAGCCGGCTGACGCCGGCCGTTCGCCGTCTTGGCGGTTCGCTTTAGATGAGAGAACGAGGCATGTTGTTTTTTGGTCGAAAAAAACGTCTGATCGATTACGCTTCGTGCGCCGGCTGAGCAGGGAAGCTGCCCCCCCAGGGCATCGCGCAGGTCCTGCGCAACCTTCCTCCCCGCGACGATCCCAATCTCCTGGTCGGCACCGACACCCACGATGACGCGGGTGTCTATCAGCTGACCGAGGAGCTGGCCATCGTCCAGACCATCGATTTCTTTCCGCCAGTCGTAAACGATCCGTATGTGTACGGCCAGATTGCCGCCGCCAACGCGCTGAGCGATGTCTACGCCATGGGCGGCACGCCAAAGACCGCTCTCAATCTCGTCGGTTATCCCGATGATAAAGATCCGGAGATGATCTGGCTGTCCGAAATGCTCAAGGGCGGCGAGGAGCGCTGCCGGGCCGCCGGCGCCGTGATCGTCGGCGGGCACACTATCCGCGATGGCGAAATCAAGTTCGGCTACGCCGTGACGGGTCTCATCCACCCCAAGCGCATCCTCAGCAACGCCTCGGCTCGCCCCGGCGATAAACTGGTGCTGACCAAGGCGCTGGGAACCGGCTTCGTGACCACCGCCCACAAGGCCAATGAGTGCCCTGAGGACGTGCTCAAGGCGGCGTGCGCCAGCATGGTGCAGCTCAACGATATCGGCAAAGACGCGATGCTCGAAGCCCAGGCGCACGCGGCGACCGACATCACCGGCTTCGGCCTAGCCGGTCACGGCTACGAAATGGCCGACGGCAGCAAGGTGACGCTGGTCATCGAACTGGCACGCTTGCCGTTATTGCCGGGCGCGGAGCGATTGGCCCACAAGCCGTTCTTGACGCGTGCCAGCGCCACCAATGCGGCTTACGTGCAGCCATTTCTACGAATTGAGGGCAAACCGGACCCGATACGCTTGGAGTTTTTCTACGACGCGCAAACATCCGGCGGCTTGCTCATCAGTGTGGCCGCGGAAAAGACCGAGGCGCTGGTGGAGGATCTTCGCAAGCGAGGAGCGTCCAGCGCGTGCATCATCGGCGAAGTGATTCCCAAGCAAGAAGTGGCGCTCATCGTCAAGTAGTGCGAGCCTCATATTGACACGTCACCGTCGTGGTGATGCCGCCGCGCGGCGTGAAAGCACCGACGACCCGGCAGCGGACCGGCCGGCACGCCGCCACAAAATCATCAAGTAACCGATTAACGACGGTTTCGTAAAACACGCCCTGATTGCGATAGCGCTGAAGATAGAGCTTCAGCGATTTCAATTCCACGCACAAGGGACCGGGCGTATAGGTGAAGGTGATAGTGCCGAAATCGGGTTGGCCGGTCTTAGGACAGAGACTGGTGAACTCCGGGCAGACGATTTCGATGGTGTAGTCGCGTCCGGGCTGCGGATTGGGGAAGGTCTCCAGCTGCTCGGCGGACGGGGCGGCATCGGCGGACACGGTTCGATTCCTCGGCTAAGTGCGTGGGAAACAAAAAACCCCGCCGGGTCTTGCGACGCGGCGGGGTTCTATCTTCGTCAAGTCGGCGATGAGTCAAAGCCAGGATGCGAACATGATTGGTTGCCGTCCCCCGTGAGAGGGGTCCGGAAAAATCAAATCCTTAGAAAGGAGGTGATCCAACCGCAGGTTCCCCTACGGTTACCTTGTTACGACTTAGTCCCAATCAGGAGTTTCGCCTTCGGCGCCTGCTTGGTGAGGCGACTTCGGGCGCTCCTCCCTTTCGTGGCTTGACGGGCGGTGTGTACAAGGCTCAGGAACACATTCACCGCAGTGTTGCTGACCTGCGATTACTAGCGATTCCAACTTCACGAAGGCGAGTTGCAGCCTTCGATCTGAACTGGGGCGTATTTTTTGGGATTGGCTCCCCCTCGCGGGTTGGCTTCCCTTTGTGTACGCCATTGTAGCACGTGTGCAGCCCTAGGCATAAAGGCCATGAGGACTTGACGTCATCCCCACCTTCCTCCGGTTTAACACCGGCAGTCTCTCCAGAGTCCCCGGCATGACCCGCTGGCAACTGGAGACAAGGGTTTCGCTCGTTATGGGACTTAACCCGACATCTCACGACACGAGCTGACGACAGCCATGCAGCACCTGTAGTAGGTTCCGGACTGGATACCGTTCGCCTAACGTTTCCGCAAGCTACTTCCTACCGCTTTCGCACATGTCAAGCCTAGGATAAGGTTCTTCGCGTAGCCTCGAATTAAGCCACATGCTCCACCGCTTGTGTGAGCCCCCGTCAATTCCTTTGAGTTTCAGCCTTGCGACCATACTCCCCAGGCGGA
>Ga0070738_10001396_pt1 | contig 49127 bp, 38 predicted proteins | sample Coa_R2_2_FD_66446 | JGI IMG/M metagenome (GOLD analysis project Ga0070738, IMG submission 66446) | Surface soil microbial communities from Centralia Pennsylvania, which are recovering from an underground coalmine fire - Coalmine... | ecosystem: Environmental > Terrestrial > Soil > Unclassified ... | reverse complement strand
GCCGGCGGGGTCGGCGGGGTTGGCGCGCGATTGCGCGCATATCACGCCGCGCCCCAAGGAGGAGCTGCTGCGGCAGCTGGCGGAGGTGCGCGCCTGGCTGCGGAGCGAGGCGGCGGCGGCCGGCCGCCCGCCCAAGGCGGCGGACGACGGGTTTACGTGAGCCGGCGCGATGGCGGGGCGGATTTTCGGGGGCTCATTCTGGCCAACATAATAACGTTGGATAGGTAATGGACTGCGCCGGCACGCGGCGGGCGCGGAGGAAACACGGAGGGTTCGGCGGTCCGCCGTTGCTCGCGCTATCCTCCGCGTGCAACCTTTCGGCGCCGGCCTGCTGCGCGGAGCCTGGCCTCAGGCCCGCTTGACGTTCCAGAATACCGGATTGCCGTGCAAGACGCCGCTCAAGTTCGACTGGTAGGCGGTCGGCGCCAAGTACTGGCCGAGCGGCACGTAGGGCACGTCCTCGAACGCCTGGAGCTGGATCTGCTCGGCGATCTTCTTCTGCGCGGCGAGATCGGGCGCGGCCAGCCATTCGTCGCGCAACGCCTCGATCTTCGGGCTCGATGGCCAGCCGACCGTCGCCGCCTTGCCGTTGCCGCGCAGGAACACATGCCCGGCCGGCGACATCATGTCCGTGCCGGCCCAGCTGGTGTGGAACAGGTTCCAGCCGCCTTGATCGACTGGCGTCTGCTTGGCGCGGCGCTGCACGAGCGTCGCCCAGTCCATCGCCTGATAGTCGAGATTGGCGCCGAGCTTGTGAAACAGGTCGGCGCTGATGTCGGCCAGCGCCTTCGCCGAGGGAATATCCGCCGGCGCCAACAGGACGATCTTCTCGCCCTGATAGCCCGCCGCTTTCAGCGCCTCGGGCGAGACGATGCGCGGGCCGGTCAGCGCCGTCATGCCCGCATCGCTCGCCATCGGCGTACCGGGGCAGAAGAAGCCGACGCCGTCGCGCCACAGCTCGTGGTCGGTGCCGACCATGCCGGTCATGTACTCGGCCTGCGAGACCGCATGGACGATCGCGCGGCGGATCGCCGCATTGTCGAACGGCGGAATAAGCTGATTGAAGCGCATGGTCGCGATGTAGCCGGTGGGCACCGTCACCTCGACCTTCAGGCCGCTCGCCTTGCGGAGCACCGGCAACCAGTCCGCGCCGGGAGTGAGCCACCAATCGACCTCGCCCGCCTGCAGGGCGGCGGCGACGGTCGCCTCGTCGGGGATGATGCGCCACTCGATGCGGTCGAAATTGGCGATCTTCGGACCCGCGGTGCCAGACGGAACGCCGTCCGGGCGCGGCACGTAGCCGGCGAAGCGCTCATAGACGACGCGCGCGCCCGGCACGCGCTCATCCGCCTTGTAGCGATAAGGGCCGCTGCCGACCATTTCCGTCACTTGCTTGAACGGGTCGGTGCTCGCCAGCCGCTCGGGCATGATCGGGCACATGCTGGGCGGCGTCTTGGCGAGCGCGTCCGGCAGCAGCGCGAACGGGCGCTTGAGACGGAAGGCGATCGTCTTGTCGTCCGGCGCGGAGATTTCGTCGGTTGCCGCGAGCAGCGCCTGCCCGAAGGAATCGCGCGCACCCCACCTTTTCACCGAGGCCACGCAGTCGCGCGCGAGCACGGGCGTGTCGTCGTGGAAGCGCAGCCCATCGCGCAAGGTGATGGTCCAGCGCAGCCCGCCGTCCTCGGTGCGCGCCCCCGCCGCCATCTGCGGCTGCGCCCGAAACTGATCGTCCAGGCCGAACAGCGTGTCGAACACCAGGAACCCGTGATCGCGGGTCTGGTAGGTGGTGGTCCAGACCGGATCGAGCACCGAGAGGTCGGCCTGTGGGACGAATTTCAGCACCCGCGCCGCCTCGGCGCGCACGATCGACGGTGCGGCGAGCGCCGCCGCCCCGGCCATGAGGAATCCACGCCGCCCGATCATCGCCCTCCTCTCCTCCCCGCTCACAGGTGATCGTAATCCACGGTCAGCCGCTTCGTCAGCGGCCGGGCCTGACAGGTGAGAACATAGCCAGCTTGCAGCTCCCACGGCTCCAGCGAATAATTCACGTCCATCGCCGCCTGCCCCTCGAGCAGCCGGGCGCGGCAGGTGCAACACATCCCGCCCCGGCAGGAATAGGGCAGATTGAGCCCGGCCCGCGTGCCGGCTTCCAGGATCGTCTCGCCCTCGGCCACGTCGATCTCGGAGGTCGCACCCTCCGCGATGATGGTGGCGCGGGCCAGCACCTTGGCGGGCAGGGCGGCGCTCGGCAAGGGCGGCGGCGGACCGGCGGCGCCGGGGGTGAAGCGTTCGATGTGGATCGCCGGCTCGGGCAGTCCGGCCTCGGCCAGCGCCGGGCCGAGCCCCTCGATCATCGGCTGCGGCCCGCAGAGGAAGGCATGGGCGAGGCTGTGCACCGGCACCACCTGGCGCAGCAGCAGCCCGACCTTCTCCGCGTCGAGCCGGCCGGTCAGCAGCTCGAACTCCTGCTGCTCGCGCGACAGCACGTGAAAGACGGAAAGCCGGCCAAGATGCCGGTCCTTCAGGTCCTCGAGCTCGCCGCGGAAGATGATCTCGGCGCTGGTGCGGTTGCCGTAGAGCAGGAAGAACGGCCCGCGCTCCTCGCTGAGCGCCGTCTTCAGGATGGACATGATCGGCGTGATCCCCGACCCGGCGGCGATGGCGAGCAGGGCGCGGGCGGAACCCGGCTCGGGCGGGATGCCGAAGCGCCCGTCCGGCGTCATCACGTCGATCTCGCTGCCGGCGAACAAGGAGTCCTGCGCCCAGGCGGAGAACGCGCCGCCCTTCAGCAACTTGACCGCGACCCGCAGCTCGTTCTCGTGCGGGGCCGAGCAGATGGAATAGGAGCGGCGAACCTCGGTGCCCGCGATCATGGCGCGCAGGGTGAGGTACTGACCGGGCATGAACCGGTAGGCTTGGGCGAGTATCTCGGGAACCGCGAAGGCGAAGGAGAGGCAGGTGCGGGTCTCCTGCCGCCGGTCGGCGACGCGCAGGCGATGAAAACGGGGCCGGGCCATGCGGGGGCTTCTAGCACGCCCCCTCCCCGGTCCCGCATGACGCTGCCGTCCTGGCGGTGTATGAGCAGAACGAGACCCACCTTGGACAAGTCGCCCATGCGCCTGCCCGCTTCCGCGCTCCGCCCGCTCCTGCTGGCGGGACTTGCGCTTGCCGCCGCCCCCACGGCGGCGCTGTTGCCGAGCGCCCCGGCCCTCGCCCGCCCCGCGCCCGACAGTTTCGCCGATCTCGCGGCCAAGCTCTTGCCGGCGGTGGTGAACGTCTCCTCCTCCGCCGAGGTTCAGGTCGGCGACAATTCGGGCCCCGACCTGCCTGGCTTCCCGCCCGGCTCGCCCTTCGAGCAGTTCTTCAAGGACTTCATGGAACGCCATCGCGGTGCGCCAGGGCAAAATCCGGGGCCGGCGCCGGGACCGGAGCGGCGGATGCAAAGCCTCGGCTCGGGCTTCATCATCGACCCGACCGGGCTGATCGTGACCAACAACCACGTCATCGACGGCGCCGACGACGTGACCGTGACCTTGCAGGACAATACCTCGCTCAAGGCGAAGGTGGTGGGACGCGACACGTCGGGCGACATCGCGCTGCTGAAAGTGGACGCAGGCCACCCGCTGCCGGCGCTGCAATTCGGCGATTCGAGCGCGATGCGCGTCGGCGACTGGGTGCTCGCGATCGGCAATCCGTTCGGCCTCGGCGGCACCGTGACCGCCGGCATCGTGTCGGCGCGCGGGCGCGACATCCACGAGGGGCCGTACGACGATTTCATACAGACCGACGCGCCGATCAACCGCGGCAATTCCGGCGGCCCCCTGTTTAACATGGACGGACAGGTGATCGGCATCAACACCGCGATCTACTCGCCCTCGGGCGGCTCGATCGGCATCGGCTTCGCCATCCCGTCCAACATGGCGCGGCAGGTGGTGGCGCAATTGCGCGAATACGGCCATCCGCGGCGCGGCTGGCTCGGCGTGCGGATCCAGGAGGTGACGCCCGACATCGCCGAAAGCCTCGGCCTGAAAGGCGGCGCGCGCGGCGCGCTGGTGGCGGGGGTGCTGCCGAACGGACCCGCGCAGGGGGCGCATCTGCAAAACGGCGACATCATACTGAGTTTCAACAACGCGGCGATCAAGGACACGCACGAATTGCCGCGCGTGGTCGCCGACACCGAAGTCGGCAAGCAAGTGCCGCTCACCGTCTGGCGCGACGGCAAGGAAGTGACGTTGGAGGCGGTGCTGGCCGAGAAGCCCGACGATGTGGAGAAGGTCGCCGCGCAACAGAACAGCCCGCAAAGCGCCGCCCCGCCGATCTCTTCCCTCGGCATGACCTTGGCGCCGATCGACAACGCGGCGCGCGACAAATACCACCTGTCAGCGGATCAGAAGGGCGTCCTGGTCACGGACGTCGATCCGAACGGCGCCGCCGCGCAGAAGGGCCTCAAGCCCGGCGACGTGATCGTAGAGGTGCAGCAGGGCGAGGTCAGCAAGCCCGAAGACGTGCAGCGCCGCGTCGAGGCGGTGCGCCGCGAGGACCGCCGTTCGGTGCTGATGCTCGTGCAGCGCCAGGACGGCCTGAGCTGGGTGCCGTTGCCCCTCGCGCCGGACAAGGACAAGCAGCCGGGTTAGTGCTGCGCTCCGTGAGACCCGGGAATTCTGTCGTCCTGCCCGTCCCGGCTCACGCGGGGATGGCTCTGGCACCCACGATTTTTGGTGCGGGCGGCGAAGTCGTGGGTGGCCGGGCGCCCTGCGCGTAGCCGGGGACGGCCATGACGATCGGAAATAATCCCCAACTATGCCGAGCCGGACCTGGACTTGACCCTGCCATGCACCATTTTCTGCACGCGAACAGAGGCAGATCAGGGGGAACTAACGAGTGCCGGAGCAAAGTTTCGACTTGATCGTCCTCGGCGGCGGGCCGGGCGGCTATGTCGCCGCAATCCGCGCCGCCCAGCTCGGCATGAAGACCGCCGTCGTGGAGCGCGAGCACCTCGGCGGCATCTGCCTTAACTGGGGCTGCATTCCCACCAAGGCGCTGCTCCGGACCTCGGAGATCAACCACCTCCTGCACCATCTCGGCGAATACGGGTTCGCGGCCGACAATCCCCGCTTCGATCTCGGGCAAGTGGTGAAACGCTCGCGCGCCGTCGCCAAGCAGCTTTCCTCGGGCGTTGCGCATCTGCTGCGCAAGAACAAGGTGACGGTATTCGACGGCGCGGGGCGGCTGGCTGGCAGGCAGGCGCTGGCGGTGAGCAAGGACGGCAAGGAAACCGCCACGCTCCGCGCGCCGCACATCATCCTCGCCACGGGGGCGCGGGCGCGGCAGATCCCGGGGCTGGAGAGCGACGGCAAGCTGATCTGGTCCTACAAGGAGGCGATGGTCCCGCCCGCGATGCCGAAGTCGCTCCTGGTGATCGGCTCGGGCGCGATCGGCATCGAGTTCGCGAGCTTCTACCGCAACATGGGCGCCGAGGTGACGGTCGCGGAAGTGCTGGACCGTATCCTGCCGGCCGAGGACGAGGAGATCAGCGCCTTCGCCCGCAAGGCGTTCGAGAAACAGGGCATCCGCATCCTCACCGGCGCCAAGGTCGGCCCCGCCAAGAAGAACGGCGGCGGCGTGACCGTGCCGGTGGAGGCGAACGGCAAGGCCGAGACCCTGGCCGTCGAGCGGGTGATCTCCGCGGTCGGCATCGTCGGCAACGTGGAGGACATCGGGATCGAGGGCACCGGCGTGAAGGTCGATCGCACGCATGTCGTGATCGACGAATACGGCCGCACGGGAGAGCCTGGCGTCTATGCGATCGGCGACCTCGCCGGGCCGCCCTGGCTTGCCCACAAGGCGAGCCATGAGGGCATCATCTGCGTCGAAAAGATCGCCGGGTTGAACGACGTGCATCCGATGGACGTGACCAACATTCCCGGCTGCACCTATTGCCGCCCGCAGGTCGCCTCGGTGGGGCTCACGGAAGCGCGGGCGAAGGCCGACGGGCGCGAGATCAAAGTCGGCCGGTTTCCTTTCATCGGCAACGGCAAGGCGATCGCGATGGGCGAGCCGGAAGGCATGGTGAAAACCGTGTTCGACGCCCGCACCGGCGAGCTCCTCGGCGCACACATGGTCGGCGCCGAGGTGACGGAAATGATCCAGGGCTTCGCCATCGCGCGCACGCTTGAAACGACCGAGGCCGACCTGATCCACACCGTTTTCCCGCACCCCACGGTCTCGGAGACGATGCACGAGGCGGTGCTGGACGCCTATAAGCGGGCAATTCATTTCTAGGCTCATGGCCGGTTCGCGGCGCTGGTGCATCGCGACGTCCGCCGCCGCGGCAGCCCTCGCCGCCAGCGCGACACCGGACTGCTCCGGCGCATGCTGAGCGCGGCGGTCAGGCCGCAACTTCCCGCTTCAGCACGTCCTTCACGTCGGCAAACGCGATCGCCCCGTTCATCTCCTGCGTCCGCCGCATCATGAAGGCGGAGGTGGCGAGGAACACCGGATCGCCGTCCACATCCTCCGCGATCGCGCTCCGGTTCTCCGCGACGAAGCGCGCGAGCGCGGCACGGTCGGGCGAGGCGATCCAGCGCGCGACTGAATAGGGTGTGGATTCGAAGCCGATCTTCACCCCGTATTCCGCGCCGAGCCGCGCTTGCAGCACATCGAGCTGCAACGTGCCGACAACGCCCACGATCGGTGGTGCGCCATCGATCGGGCGAAAGAGCTGCACCACTCCCTCCTCGGCCAGCTCCTGCAAAGCCTGCCGCAGCTTCTTCGCTTTCATCGCATCATCGAGCCGCACCCGGCGCAGGATTTCCGGCGCGAAGTAGGGAACACCCAGAAAGTTGAGTTCGGCCCCGTCAGTCAGCGTGTCGCCGATCCGGAGCGTGCCGTGATTGGGGATGCCCACCACGTCGCCCGCGAACGCCTCTTCGGCGAGCTCGCGGTCGCGGGCGAAAAAGAATTGCGGCGCGTGCAGCGGAATGAGCTTGCCGGTGCGGACCTGCCTGAGGCGCATCCCGCGCGCGAGCCGCCCCGAGCAGACCCGCGCGAAGGCAATGCGGTCGCGATGGTTGGGGTCCATGTTGGCCTGGATCTTGAACACGAGCGCAGTCAGGCGGGGATCGGTCGCCTCCACCGCCCCGACATCGGCGGGCTGCGCGCGCGGCGGCGGACCGTATTCGGCCAGTCCGTCGAGCAGGTCGCTCACGCCCACGCCCTTTAGGGCGGAGCCGAAATAGACCGGCGTGAGATGCCCTTCCAGGAACGCCGCGCGGTCGAACTCGGGCAGCGCCGACTGCACGAGGTCGAGCTCCTCGCCGAGCGTCGCCATGCGGGGATCGGATTGCGCGAGCGGCGCCGCGACACGCACTTCGCGGCGGCGCAAATCATAGGTGCCGGCAAAATCGGCGGCGCGACCGACCGGCCACGTCACGGGCGCGGTGTCGAGCGCGAGGCCGGAGGCGATCTCGTCCAGCAGCTCCAGCGGGTCGCGGCTCTCGCGGTCCATCTTGTTGATGAAGGTGATGATCGGGATGTCGCGCAGGCGGCAGATCTCGAACAGCTTGCGGGTGCGCGCCTCGATCCCCTTGGCGGCGTCGATCACCATCACCGCGGAGTCGACCGCGGTGAGCGTCCGGTACGTATCCTCCGAGAAATCCTCGTGGCCCGGCGTGTCGAGCAGGTTGAACACGCAGCCGGCGTGCTGGAACGTCATCACCGAGGTGACGACGGAGATGCCGCGCTCGCGCTCGATCCCCATCCAGTCCGAGCGGGTGCGCCGGCGCTCGCCCTTGGCGCGCACCGAGCCCGCAAGCTGGATCGCGCCGCCAGCACGGAGCAGATGCTCGGTCAGCGTCGTCTTGCCGGCGTCAGGGTGGGAGATGATCGCGAAGGTGCGCCGGCGGACGATCTCGGCCGCCGGGTTGGGGAAAGGTTCGGCCATCGTTCCTCAAAAGGCGATGCGGCGCGGCCCCGCAAGGGCCGCGCGCGGCGCGGCACTACACGGGCGGCGTGAGCCCGCGCAGGCCGACCACGACAAAGTCGGCGGTCAGCGTGCCGTCCGGCGCCTGGGTGACCCGCGCAAAAACCTTGGCGCCCTTGCGCAGGCTGGTTCGCTTGCCGGGCGCGATCCGGACGATCGGGGTGCCGGGCGGCACGAGGATGGTCGATTGGCCGCCCTTATAGGCGACGGTGAGCGTGTGCGCGTCCTTGCCGGCGACCATTGCGCTGATGGTGCCGTTGGTCATCGTGCTCTGCTCGCCGAGATCCCAGGGAAAGTGACCCTCGCCGGCACCCCGCATGGAGGCCGGGAAGACCGTCACTTCGCGGGCGATCAGATGGTCGGAGGGGCCGTTCGCGGCGATGCCGACGAACTCCCCCTGCCGGACCGCGCGCAGCGTCGCGCGCTGCATCGTAACGACCTGACTGGTCTCGGTCATCAGCAAGGTCGTCTCGCTGCCGCCGGCTTGGCGCACCGCGAGGTGCCCGCCGCGGAAGCTGGCGATCGTGCCCCGGATGGAGCGCTTCGTGGCTGCCGTCGCCTGCGCGAAGGCGCGGTCAAAGCGGCTAAGGCCGATACCAAGCCCAATTCCGGCCAGCAGAAGCGAGCGTCGCGCGATCATTCCGCTACTCCCTGAAGAACGTCCGCTCAGCGCGAGTAGAACTCAACGACCAGGTTGGGCTCCATCTGCACCGGATAGGGTACGTCCGAAAGCTTCGGCGCCCGCAGGAACCGACCGCGCATCGCGCGGTGATCGACCTCCACGTATTCCGGCACATCGCGTTCCGTGCTCTGGGCGGCGTCGAGCACGACGGCAAGCTGTTTCGAGCGTTCCTTCACCTCGATCACGTCGCTGTCCTTGACCCGGTAGGAGGGGATGTTCACCCGCTTGCCGTTGACCAGGACATGGCCGTGCGAGACGAACTGGCGCGCGGCGAAGGGGGTCATCGCGAACTTCATGCGGTAAACGACCGCATCGAGCCGCCGCTCCAGAAGGTCGATCAGGTTCTCCGACGTGTCGCCCTTCCGGCGCACCGCCTCTTCGTAATATTTGCGGAACTGCTTCTCGCTGATGTTGCCGTAATAGCCCTTCAGCTTCTGCTTCGCCATTAGCTGCACGCCGAAGTCGGTCGCCTTCTTGCGCCGCTGGCCGTGCTGGCCGGGCCCGTAATCGCGCTTGTTGATGGGAGATTTCGGCCGCCCCCACAGGTTCACGCCCAGACGGCGGTTGATCTTGTATTTGCTTTCGGCGCGCTTCGTCATCGCGGCGCTTGGTCCTTCTTGCCGTTATTGCACCGGTAGGCCGCGCCCGGCATGGGCGCATGCGGGCGCGGACCACGGAGGCCCGTCCTCGTTCCCGGCAATGGGCGCGGGTTCTAGAAGCGGGACCGACGCAAGTCAAACGAGCCGCCTTCGCCGGCCCCCGGAGGTTGACTTTGCCGCCCCGATGCGGCGCCGCTACGATCGACGCAGATGTCCGCTTCGCGCCCGCCGGTCCAAGCTTCGAACACCCCGCCCCGGGCGATCCTGCTCGCCTCGCACCCGCACCCGGGTGGCCCCGGCCCAGAGCCCATCCGCTGGGGCGCAGCCGACCCGCGGGCGCGCGGACCTGTAATCGCCACCTTGCAGGACCCGGCCCGGCGCAACGCGATCGGCACCCATTCCGGCGCCTACTCGGTCTATCGCGCGCTTGCCATCGCCGCCGGCCGGCTCGCCCCCGACCACCGGCCGGACCTTACCGACACCATGCCCGCCGCGCCGATTGGCCCCTTCCCGCAATGGTCCGATCCGGAGCGCATCGTCGCGCTCGACCCTTGGGGTCACATGGTGAGCGAGGTATTCGCGGACCGGCTGTGCGATGGCTGGGACATCCGCCCGACCATCGCCGTCACCCGCGCCCGCATCAACATGCCGGAAATCGCGGCCGCGATGCGTGCCGGCCGGCTCGCACCGGACGGTGCGGTGCTGACCGAGGCGAGCGATGTGCGCGTGACCAAGATCGCGATCGAGCCGGTGTGGCACCTGCCGGGCGTCGCCCGCCGGTTCGGTATCGGCGCGACCGAACTGCGCCGCCAGCTTTTCGAGCAGACGGGCGGAATGTTCCCCGAGCTGATCACCCGTACCGACCTCGAAGTGTTCCTGCCGCCGATCGGCGGCATATCGGTCTATCTGTTCGGCGATCCTGCGCTGCTCGGCCGGCCGGAGACCCCGATCGCCTGCCGCGTGCATGACGAGTGCAACGGCTCGGACGTGTTCGGCTCCGACATTTGCACCTGCCGGCCCTATCTCGCGCACGGCGTGGAGGTATGCGTCGCGATGGCGCAGGCAGGCGGCCTCGGTGTGGTGGTTTACAACCGCAAGGAAGGCCGCGCGCTCGGCGAAGTGACGAAGTTCCTTGTTTACAACGCGCGCAAGCGCCAGCAGGGCGGGGACCGCGCCAGCGCCTATTTCGAGCGCACCGAATGCGTCGCGGGCGTCGCCGACATGCGGTTTCAAGAGCTGATGCCCGACGTGCTGCACTGGCTCGGCATCACGAGGATCGACCGGCTGGTGTCGATGAGCAACATGAAATACGCACCGATCGTCGCCAGCGGCATCGAAGTCGTGGAGCGCGTGCCGCTCCCCGACGAGCTGATCCCCGCCGACGCGGCGGTGGAGATGGATGCGAAGAAGGCCGCCGGCTATTACGCGGTGCGCGTGCCGATGCCCTCCGACTTGCGGCAACCCAGGGGAAGGCCATTGAAGGATTGAGCATCGAAGGCCGCGTGTGGCTTCGCACGCCGGAGGCGGTACGCGTCCGCTGCAACGAGATGCTCGCACTCGCTGAGCGGGAGCGTCTGCGCCATTTCAGCCTGCACCTCGACCGTCTCGATGCCGTGGCCGATTACGTCGCCGCCGTCACGCGCGCCGCCTATCCCACGCTCGCGGTCCCGTATCATTCCCGCTGGCGGCATTTCGTCGTGGGCGGCGTCGACCGTTGGAAGGCCGTGGCGCAGGAGGCCGGGCTCGCCGACCCGGCCGAGCTTGCCCGCGCGCGCATCGACCTCTGCACGGTCAGCGTGCTGCTGGACGCCGGTGCGGGCCCCGATTGGCGTTTCCGCGATCCGGTGAGCGGGCGCGATTTCGCCCGCTCCGAAGGTCTGGCGCTCGCCAGCCTGGAGACGTTTCGCACCGGCCTGTTCTCCGGCAGCGGCAAGCCGCGGGCGGACGGCGACGGCTTGGCAAGCCTGTCGAAAGCGGCACTCGGCGCCGGCTTTCAGGTCTCGCGCGACAACCGGCTCGTCGGGTTGGCCGGACGCGCGGCCCTCCTGCAAGCACTCGGCCGCGCGCTGCGCGGCCGGCCCGAGCTGTTCGGCGCCGAGGCCAGGATCGGCCGCCTGTTCGATTTCTGGCGAAACTGCACCGGTCTCTCGGCGCGACTCATGCTCTGCACCCTCCTCGATGCCTTCGCGCCGATCTGGCCTGGCATGGGTGACGTGTGGCCGCATCCGCTGATCGGCGGCGACGGCATGGTGCCGCTCCACAAGCTCTCGCAATGGCTCTGTTACTCGCTGATCGAGGTGATGGAAGATGCGGGCGTGCGGGTGAGCGGGATCGAGGTTCTCACCGGCCTGGCCGAGTACCGCAACGGCGGGCTGTTCAACGACTTCGGCGTGCTCTGCTTGCGTGATCCGGCCCTTGCTCGCTCCGCGCTCGCGGTCGGCCACCCGGCGATCGTCGAATGGCGGGCGCTGACTGTGGCGCTTCTCGACCGCCTCGCGCCGCTCGTGCGTGCCCGGCTCGGCCGTTCCGAAGCCGAACTGCCGCTGGCCTCCATTCTGCAAGGCGGCACCTGGGCGGCAGGCCGGCAGATCGCCCGCGCGCGCCGCGCGGACGGAAGCCCGCCAATCGCCGTACTGAGCGACGGGCGCGTATTCTGACAGAGGAGCGCGGATGACATCCTTTCCGAACGTGACGGTGGTCGGCCATCCGCTGGTACAGCACAAGCTGACGCTGCTGCGCCGCGCCGAAACGCCGACCGCAGCCTTCCGCCAACTCATGCGCGAGATCAGCCTGCTGCTGGCCTATGAGGTCACGCGCCATCTGCCGACCGAAGCCGTGCAGGTAAGGACGCCGCTCGAGACCGCGGCGGCACCACTCCTTGCAGGAAAGAAGCTCTGCTTCCTCTCCATCCTGCGCGCCGGCAACGGGATGCTGGACGGAATGCTCGACCTCGTGCCCTCGGCGCGCGTCGCGCATATCGGCCTCTATCGCGATCCGCAGACGTTGATCCCAATCCAGTACTACTTGAAACTCCCTGACGACGTGAGGGAGCGGCTGGTGATCGTGGTCGATCCGATGCTGGCGACCGGACATTCGGCCGTCGCGGCGGTGGAGCGCATCAAGCAGGCGGGTGTGGCGCAAATCAGCTTCGCCTGCCTGCTTGCCGCACCCGAGGGCTTGGCGGCCTTCACCCGGGCGCATCCGGATGTTGCCGTATACGTCGCCGCGATCGACCGCCAACTCGACGAGCATGGCTATATCCGCCCCGGTCTCGGCGACGCCGGCGACCGCCTGTACGGGACCCGGTAATGGACAGCTTCGACTCCGCCTGAATAGCATGGAGCACAGACACGGGGTGGGTCCGATGGACGCTCGCTTGAGCCAGGAAATTGCCGAGCTCGATCAAGCCGCCGACCGCTACGCCAGCGCCCACGAACGCATCCCGAAACTGTCTTACCCGCCGGGCATCCGGATCGCGGTGAACTTCACCGCCGACTTCGACGCCATGCTGCTGCGGCGGCTGATGAACGAACCGCCAATGCAGCTTGCCAAAGGCGAGTTCGGCGGGCGCGTGGGCATCTGGCGACTGATCGAGCTGTTCAACAGCCACCGCGTCACCGCCACCATCTTCACCGTCGGCCGCATCTGCGAACTTTATCCACGGGCGGTGCGCGAAGCGGCACGCTCGGGGCACGAGGTTGCCGATCACATGTGGGAGCACCGGGTTCCGCGGGAGCCGGAACTGGCGCGCGACCACCTGCTGAAAACCTCAGCGGCGCTCGAGAAGCTTACCGGTAAGCGCCCGGTCGGCACGCGCAGCGCGTACAGCGTGAGGCTGCTGCATGAGCATGGGTTCATCTACAGCTCGGAAGGCTGCGCCGACCATCTGCCCTACTATGTGCGGAGCGGCGGTGCCTGCGTGCTCAATATCCCTTTCCATTTCGCGATCGACGACGCGATGTTTTTCAGCTTCGCTTGGCTCGGCAGCACCAACCCGGCGCAGCGAATCACCGACCCCGAGCGCGTCTTCGATCTCTGGTGGGATGCGTTCATGCACCAGTACCGCCAGGGCGGTTATCTGAACGTGGTGCTGCACCCGTTCGTCTCCGGCCGCGCGCTCAGGATCGAAATGCTCGACCGGCTGATCGCGCGGATGAAGACGCTGCCCGGCGTTTGGTTTCCGAGCTGCGAACAGTTCGCCCGCCACGTGATCGCAACCACGCCGCCACGCGGCTGAGCGGGGAGCGCCGCCTATGCCATGGAAGCAAGGTTACACGATCTCTGACGAAAAAAGCGTGGCGGACGCCGATCTGCGCTGGCCAAGCGGCGCGCGCTGCTGCGTGACGATCACCGTCAATCTCAGCCTCGCACGCACCGCCGAGGGAATCCGGCCCAAGGATGTCGCCACCGCCGAGGCGTTCTTCGCGCTGAACGACGGGTTCGATCAGCTCCTCGCCGTGCTGCGGCGGCACGACTGCAAGGCGACCTTCGCGGTGCCCGCCGCGCTGGCCGGGCGGCTTGCCTCCCGCCTGCGGGCGCTGCTCGCCGAAGGCCACGAGGTCGCGTCCGCGGGGTTCCGCGACGAGGACGTCAGCGCGCTGCCACGCGAGGAAGAGGCGGCACGCATCGCCGCAGCCACCGAAATACTCACCGAGGCGACCGGCGTGCGTCCGACCGGCTGGTACTCGCTGCCGCGCCCGGAAGATCCCTACGCGGGCGGCACCATCAGCCCGCTCACGATGGATCTGCTGCTCGACGCGGGCTACGAGTGGTTCGGCAACGGACTCGCCGACGACGCCCCGCATTGGTGGGTGACGAACGCCGAGACGCGACGCGCCATCCTCGCCCTGCCCTACTACTACCATTTCGACGACCGCTTCTTCGCGCTGTTCCCGGCCAAAGGCACCGGGCTCGAGAACGTCGATTTCCTGTTCCGCAACTGGCGAGCGGAGTTCGACGCGCAATACAAGCGCGGCCGGCATTTCTCGATGACGGTGCATCCGCTGAACAGCGGCTGGGCGCAGCGTGCCGAACTGCTCGGCCGGTTCCTCTCCCATGTCCGCGCGTTTCCCGATGTCTGGAACCCGACCGGCACCGAATGCGCGCGCTATTGGGAAGCCACCTTCCCGCGCGCCGAGTATTTGCGTATCGAGCCGAGCATCTGGGCCGACTACCCCGGCAGCCTCAGCTGACAGGACAATGGCCGCTTCACCCCGCCCCCCGCGAAGTCGATGATCGGCAGGTCAGTCAAGGCGCACACCATGTTTGTCTTGCACCGCCGCGGCGTAGTTCAGGTTGCGGAACCACGCCATGTATTCGGGGTAGGTGATCGGCTCGTAACGCGGCGGATCGTCCGCCCCGGTGCAGGTCGGCAGGCATGTCATCCGCCATTGGTAGGCGCAATCCATGAAGAAGGGGATCGCGTAACGCTCCTGGCCGGAGCGGTTGATCACCCGGTGCGGCGTGGCCAGGAAGCGGTCGTTGGTCCAGCGCCGCAGCAGGTCGCCGCCGTTGACAAGAAAACTGCCGGGAATGGTGGGGGCATCCACCCATCTCCCGTTGGGAAGCCGGATGGAAAGTCCCGGCACGGCGTTCTGCGCGAGCAGCGTCATGAAGCTCGTATCGGAATGCGGCGCCAACCCGAACTCGTTCTCGGCCGGCGCATCCTGGGGCGGATAGTGCGACAGGCGCAGCGTGTACATTGGCTCGGCAAAGGCGGCATCGAAGAAATCAGGAGGCAACCCGAGTGCGACGGCGTAGAGCGGCAGCAGTGATTTCCCGAGCCGCTCCATGGCCGCGCAATAGCCCATCACTCGCTCGCGGAAGCCGGACAAACCCGCGGGCCACTGATTGGTCCCCCTGAACGGCTTGCCGGCGAGCACGTCGGGATGGTCAGGCGGAAGGTCGCGTTTGATGAAGAATGCCTCGACCAGATTGGGCTTGTTGTTCGGGTTGAGCTGCGAATGCCGCGTCACCGAGCCACGGAAAGGCATGTAGCCCACGTTGTGCGGGTTCATCCGCAGCGCGAGCTTGGCCTCGAGCGGCTGGTCGTGAAATTGCTTGGCGGCGGCAAACGCACCCTCAGTCAGCGCCGGCGGCACGTCGTGGTTGACGATGAAATAGAACCCCACATCCTCAAGCGCATGGCGGAGCTCGGCGCCGAGCCGTTCCCGCGCCCCCGGCGCGCCGGCACGATAAGGACCGATATCGAGAACGGGGATCTCCTCAGCCGCTCCGACGCGGATGGGAGCCAAAGAAGGTGCCAATACCGTCATCGCCCGGGCCTCTGCCTCGCCGGGGGATTCGACTACCGCGCCGCGCACCGCGTCAAGCTGCGGTGTCCTGCGACCAGCGCCATTCTAGGACTTCCGGCATGTCCTCGTCATGGGCGGCGATCCACGCCCGATGATCCGCGAGCTTGCCTTCAAACTTGCGGATCACGTCGCCCGCCTCCGAGCGCAGCCGGGCGCTGCGGTGCAGGGCGGCGATGGCGATGTGGTAGCGACTCATTTCGTTCAACACCAGCATGTCGAACGGCGTCGTCGTGGTGCCTTCCTCCCGGTAGCCCTTCACATGGAACCGGCCCGGGCACGGGCGTCGGTAGACCAGTTCGTGAATCAGCAGCGGATAGCCGTGGAAGGCGAACACCACCGGCGCGGTTTCGGTGAAGATAGCCGCGAAGCCCGTCTCGTCCATCGCGTGCGGATGATCGCCCGGGCTTGCTAGAGTCAGCAAATCGACCACATTCACGAACCGCACCCGCAAACCGGGCATCTCCCGCCGCAGCAGCCAGACGGCGGCGAGGGCCTCGCGGGTCGGCACGTCGCCCGCGCCCGCGATCACCACGTCCGGCTCGCCGTCGTGCGAGGCCCACTCCCAGACCGAGGCGCCGCGCGCGCAGTGCGCCCGCGCCTCATCGAGCGACAGCCACTGATATTGCGGCTTCTTCGATGCGACGATCAGATTGATGTAGCCCTGCGAGCGCAGGCAGTGATCGGCGACCGACAGCAGGCAGTTAGCGTCCGGCGGCAGGTAGACGCGGATTTCCGAGGCCTTCTTCGTCATCATCGTGTTGATGAAGGTCGGGCCCTGGTGGCTGTAACCGTTATGGTCCTGCTCCCAGACATGGCTCGTCAGCAGGTAGTTCAACGATGACACCGGCTTTCGCCAGGGCAGCTCGGCGGCCATCTTTTGCCACTTGGCGTATTGCGCCATCATGGAATCGATAATGCCGATGAACGCCTCGTAGCAGGCGAAAATACCGTGGCGGCCGGACAGCAGATAGCCCTCCAGCCAGCCCTCGCAGAGATGCTCCGACAGAACCTCCATTACCCGCCCGTCACGCGCGAGGCCGACGTCGGCCGGCGCGAGCGGCAGGTTCCAGGCGCGCGCGGTGGCGCCGAACACGGCGCCGAGCTTGTTGGAGTTGGTTTCGTCGGGGCAGAACAGGCGGAAGTTCCGCGCCTCGGCGTTGGCGCGGAAAATAGCGGCAAGCCAGCCGCCCAGCACCTCGGTGTTCGCCACCTCGGCGGCCCCGGGCCCGGCGAGCTTCACCTGATGCGCCGCATAATCCGGCAGCGCCAAGTCCTTCCGGATCAACCCGCCATTGCCCTGCGGCGTGCGGCCGAGCATCAGCGCCTCGGGGGGCAATACGCGCAGGATGTCGCGCACCGGCCGTCCCTCGCCGTCGAACAGCTCATCCGGCTGATACGAGCGCAACCAATCCTGCACGGCGCGCAGATGAGCGGGATTGGTCCGCGGATCGGTGATCGGCACCTGATGACTGCGGAACGTGCCGACCACGGGCTCGCCGTCCAGCATGGCCGGGCCCGTCATTCCCTTCGGCGTCCGCAGCACGATCACCGGCCAGCCGGCATAGAACGGCTCCGGACCGCGTCGCGCCGCTTGCTGGATTTCGACGATGCGCCCGCGCGCCCATTCCAGCGCGTCGGCGAGCGGGCCGTGCAGATCGGCCGGCCGCTCGCCCGCCACCTCGCGTGCCTCCCAGCCGCACCCGCGGAAGAAAGCAGCGCGTTCCTCCGCCGTCATGCGCGCGAACAAGGTCGGGCCGGACAGTTTCACGCCGTTCAGATGCAGGATCGGCAGCACCGCGCCGTCGGATGCCGGGTCGATGAACTTCGCTGAATGCCAGGAGGCGGCGAGCGGTCCGGTTTCTGCCTCCCCGTCGCCCACCACGCAGGCGACGATCAGATCGGGATTGTCGAGCGCCGCGCCGAAGGCGTGCGCCAGCGAATAGCCGAGTTCGCCGCCCTCGTGAATCGTCCCTGGCGTCATCGCCGTCAGATGGCTTGGAAAACCGCCAGGCCAGGAGAAGGCGCGGACCAGCGCCGCCATCCCCTGCCCGTCCCGTCCGTATTGCGGATAGGTCGCGCCGAGCGTGCCTTCCAGCCACAAGCAGGCAAGAATGGCCGGCGCGCCATGTCCGGGACCGACCATCATCATCATCTTCTGACCGGTGTCGCGGGCCAGTCGCGAAAGATGTGCGTATAGCAGGTTCAGGCCAGGCTGCGTCCCCCAATGGCCGAGCAGGCGGGGCTTGATGTGGCGTGGCTCCAGCGGCTCGCGCAGGCGGATGTTGTCGCGCAGGTAAATCTGCGCGGCGCCTAAGTAATTCGCGGCGCGCACGAACAAATCGACCTGCGCCACTGCTTCGGATGACAACGGCATCGCGGCACCCCCGTCTGGCGATCTCTAGCGGACCCGCCGCTTCCTGTTTCGCATGTTCCGGGGAGCGAAGTCAGTCCGCCCCGCGTTGCTCCGCAGGACCGTGGCTCTGCAAGTTGAGCGCCGTGTTGATCAGCGCGAGATGCGAGAACGCCTGCGGGAAGTTGCCCACCAGGCGCTGCGTCTCGGGATCGTATTGCTCGGACAGAAGACCGACGTCATTGCATAGCGCGAGCAGCCGCTCGTAGACGCGCTTGGCGTCGTCAAGCCGTCCTTGCAGGGCGTAGTTATCCGCGAGCCAGAAGCTGCACGCCAGGAACACGCCCTCGCGTCCGCTCATCCCGTCGTTTGTCTCCTCGGTGCGGTAGCGCCGCACGAGCCCCTCGTGCAGCAATTCGCGCTCGATCGCCGCCACCGTGCCGCGCATCCGCGCATCGGTTGCTGGCAGGAAACCCACCATCGGGATCATCAAGAGGCTCGCGTCCAGGACGTCGGAGCCGAAGCTCTGCACGAAGCTGTTCTTGCCCTTGTGGAAACCCTCGCGGCAAATCGTCTCGTGGATGCGGTCGCGGATCTCGCGCCATTGCTCCAGCCGGTCCGTGTCGCCGATCAGATCGGCGGCCTCCGCCCCACGATCGAGCGCGACCCACGCCATCACCTTCGAAAAGGTGAACTGCTGGCGTCCACCTCGGACTTCCCAGATGCTCTCGTCGGGCTGGTCCCAGATCCTCGTGACGTGTTCGATGATCTCGCGCTGGAGCTCCCAGACCTCGCGATGCGGTGCGAGCCCGTGCAACGCGCTCTGATGGAGCGCGTCCACGACTTCGCCGAACACGTCGATCTGGAGCTGCCCGCTCGCGGCATTGCCGATCCGCACCGGCTTGGCGCCTTGATAGCCGGCGAGCCAGGGCACCTCCCATTCGGCGATGCGCCGCTCGCCCGCAAGGCCATAGAGCGTTTGCAGCTGCGCCGGACTGCCGGCGGCGCTGCGGCGCAGCCATTCACTCCAGCGCCGTGCTTCCTCGCGGTAGCCGCCATGCATCAGGGCGAGCAGCGTGAAGGTGGCATCGCGCAGCCAACAAAACCGGTAGTCCCAGTTGCGCTCGCCGCCGATCACCTCGGGCAGCGAGGAGGTGGGAGCGGCAACGATGCCCCCGGTGGGAGCGAACGTAAGCGCCTTGAGCGTGAGCAGCGACCGTTGCACCGCATCCCGATAGGGTCCGCGGTAGGTACCGCGATGGCACCAGTCGGTCCAGTAAGCCTCGGTCGCCGTCAGCGACTCGGCGGGATCGGGGACGGCCGGCGCCGGCAGGTGCGAGGGCCCGTAGGCAAGCACGAAATACGCCTCGTCGCCGGCGGCGATCTCGAACTGGCCGAGCGTCTTGAAGTCCCGGCCTTCCAGCGGGACGGTGCTGTGCAGGATCGCAAGCGATGGACCGGCGACCGCCCGCACGCCGAAGCCGGTGCGAAGCCGCGTCACCCACGGGATCACCGCGCCGTACTCGAAGCGGAGCGCCAGGCTGAACTCCATCGGTACCTGCCCGCGCAGGCCCCGCACGATGCGGACGATCGACGATGTACTGCCGCCGATCGGCATGAAGTCGATCAGAAGCGCCGCTCCAGCGTCGCTTTCGAACGTGGTTTCCAGGATCAGCGTGCCCGGGCGGTAGCGGCGGGTAATGCGCGCCGCCGCATCGGCAGCGCCGATCCGCCAGCATCCCGCCTCGGGCGTGTCGAGCAGTGCCGCGAAACAGGCTGGGCTGTCGAAGCGGGGCCAGCACAGCCAGTCGATCGAGCCGGCGCGGCTGACCAGGGCCGCCGAGCGGCAGTCGCCGATCAGCGCGTAATCCTCGATCCGCGGGGCGAAAGCCGGTGTGTGGGAAGCCATCCCTAGCTGGCGCGCCCGTAGCTACGGCCGCCCTGGTTGTTGGGGCACCAGCAGGTCGTACCTGGCGCGACCGGCCGCTCCATCGGGCAGACATAGGCGCCGGCATTGCACGATTGCGCCGTGGGCGTCGGCACCGGGGCGGGGGCCACCGGGGCGGGGGGCGGCGTATACCATTCATCGACCGGCGGTGGGTAGGCAGGCGGGTAGTAGGCGGGCGGATAATAGACCGGCGGCGGGTAGTAGAAGGGCGCCCAGATCGGACCCACGCCGACCACCCAGGCCGCGCGCGCCACGCCGGCGGATGCGGCCATCATGGCGCCGACGGCGAGCGCCAGCGTGGCGCCCCGTCGCGGACCCCGAAGCCATCGAGACATTCCCGTCTCCCGAACCATGCTGCTCAGCTTGCCGCATGTAGCGATCCGGGGCGCGCCATCCAACGATTTTGCCAGGAGCGCCTAGGGAAGTGGCGAGACCGCGGCGGCCCGCAGAGCGACCCGGACCGCCCGGCCGGGGGGCTCGAGTTCCGGCCGCACCGAAGGCCGCCGCCCGCCTGCGAGGGCATCGAGGCTCGGCGCCGGCAGGCCGAGCCGCGCGGCGTAGATCCAGGTATTGGTCAAGGCGAGCCGGACGAACCTTCGCGTCTCGGGGACGGGGATCGCCTCGATATAAAGGAACGGGTCGCCGGCCGGCGCGCGTACGTCCGTATCCCACGAAGCGAGCCCGCCCGGGCCGTCATTATACGCCGCGAGCAGCCGGATCAGGTCGCCCCCCACCGCCGGCTGCCGCGCGAGATCGGCCAGCAGGCGCTGACCGAGCCCGAGATTGGCGGCCGGATTGTCGAGCAGAGTCAGGGTAACGCGTCCGGCGTGCATGACGGCCCTCGCCGCGACGGGGGTTATCTGCATCAGCCCGCGCGCCCCGGCGGAGGAGACCGCGTCCGGGCGGAACCCCGATTCCGTCCGCGTCAGGCCATAAACGAGCGCGGGGTCGATGGTGAAGCCTCCGGCCGGGCTCAGCCGCGGCACCGGGAACAGCAGCGCGTCGTGCGGCACGCCGTCGGCTGTCTGCACCAGGGCGGCGAGTTGCGCGGCCAGATCGGTCATGTGGGCGCTCGCCGCCACCAGCAGCAGCGCGCGGCGCAGCGGCGGGTCGGCCGCCACAATGGGCCAGAGGGTTCGCAATTCGGCCTCCGCGCGGTCGGTCTGGCCGATCTCGATCAGCGCGAAGGCGCGTTCCCCGGCCTCGAATCCGGCGAGCGCGTCGACGTCGGCCTCCGAGAGCAAGTCGCGCCCGAGAATGAGACCCGTCCCCCACCCCAGCATCCGCCGCGCGATCAGTCCATAGAAGGTGCGCGATTCGGCCCCGGCTCGGCGGAGCCAGGCGTTGAAGGCGGCCCGGTCGCCCCGCCGCAGCGCGGCGCGCGCCGCCCAGAACGCGCCGGAGGCGCGCGTTTCGTCGGGAGCGCCGGCTGCATTGGCGGCGTGTTCGAACCAGGTTTCGGCGCGCGCGATGCGGCCGAGACGCCATGACGCCAGTCCTGCGATGAACGCATCCTCGGCCGATTGCGGGGGCGGCGCGGCCGCATCCCACGCGGCGGCCGCGACCTGAAGGGCCTCCGCATCCCAGTTGTGGACGAACAGCGCCCGGGCGACCTCGCTTCGCAGCAGGGCCGCCGCGCCGCCGTCGGGCGCGGCTCGCGGCGCGATCAGCTTGAGGGCGGTTTGGTAGCGCTGATCCCGCAGCAGCGTCGCGACATCCGCCCGCAGCCGCGGATCGAGCACCAGCGTCGTCGGCTCCGAGCCCGGGGGATCGGCCGTCTGCCCAGCGGGGCGCACAGGTGCCAGCATCGGCGGGCCGCTGCCCCCCGGCATCGCCGCGCCGCGCGGCAGGCGCCGGCGCAGAAGCGCCCGGATCGCGCCGGCATCAGGCTCGTCTCCGTAATTGCGCAGCCAGGCCTCGAGCTCCGCCGGGGTCGATCGGTGACCCGGGCCCAGATAAAGCGCGGCAAGGATCGGACCGTCGAGCAGGTGCGAGCGAAGCTCCTTTCGCTCCCGCGCCGCCTCTCGCGGATGCCCGCTCGTCAGGGCGGCGAAGATGCGCCGCGCGCGGGCCGCATCATCGGGATCGAGCGGCACCGGCAGGCTGAGCTCGCCATGCTCCTGGGGCAGCTGCACGCGCGGTACAGCCAGCGCCATCTCTTCGTTGAAAGCGGAACCGGTTTGATCGGCGCTCGCGCCCGAAGCTGGAGAACCCAGCATGAAAGCGGCGATGGCCGCGGCCGCGGCCGACGAGCGGCGGAGAAGCATCCGTCGCATCCGTCGGCCCTAACCAACGAGGATCGCAGGCGCAATGCCGACAGGGCACACAAACCCCGTGCGAATCTGCACGCATCGGTTGAGTCAGCGACTTAGGGCGCGTAAGTCAGTCACGATACTGTGTGGCGCCCTCTAAGTGCCGGAGGCTGGTTCGCAACGCCGCCCAGGCCGCTGGGCGTTGGTCCGGGGATCGCAGCAGCTCGTCCGGACCCGCCAGGGCGATGCAGGCGATCGGATCATCGAGACCGGACACCGCCGCCTGGATGATCTTCCCCCGCGGGCGGCGCTCGGGCCCCAACACGGCGCGGGCGGCTTGCGTGCCCAGCAGCAGCAGTAGACGCGGGCGGGCGAGCGCGATGAGCCGGTGGAGGAAGGGCAGGCACAGGCCGAGTTCCGCCGGGCTCGGAGGCCGCCCGCCGGGGGGCCGCCAGGGTAGGAGCGGCGCGATCAAGGCGGCGCTCCGGTCGAAGCCGATGCTTGCCAGCATGGCGTCGAAAAAGGCGCCCGCCGGCCCGCTCATCGGGCGGCACGCGCGGTCATCCGCATCACTCGGCGGCCCATAGATCACCAGCAGCGGGCTGCCGGCCTCGCCCTCCGGCAGCACGGGCCCGGTTGCCGTGTCGCGCAAAGCGCAGCCCTCGAACGCGGCGATCGCCGATCGCAGCGCCTGCAAACTGTCGATGGCCCCGATCGCTGGCGGCGCCGGCGCCACCGGCTCACGGCGTGAAGAACCGTTTGGCGGCGCCGCCGGCATCGCCGGCGCAGCCGGTGCAAGACGCGACACGGGAGACTCGGCCAGCGCCTCGTCCGCCCCCCACTCCAGTTGCAGCATCAGCGCCCGCAGCGCGATCGGTTCCATGCCTCGCTGTTGCCCGCTGGGCCCGGCTTGCACAACACCTCCTTCGGCCTAGTTTGCGCCGCAGCCGGGGGAGGAGCGGAATGGCCGACGAGCTGGGCCCGCGCGAGGCGATGGAGTTCGACGTGGTGATAGTGGGCGCCGGGCCGGCCGGGCTTGCCGCGGCGATCCGGCTGAAGCAGCTCGCGCCCGATACTTCGGTCTGCGTGGTGGAGAAGGGCGGCGAGGTCGGCGCCCATATCCTTTCGGGCGCGGTGATCGAGCCGCGGGCGCTGAACGAGTTGCTCCCGGACTGGCAAGAAAGGGGCGCGCCGCTCGATACGCCGGCGACCGAGGACCGGTTCCTCTATCTCACCGCCGCCCGCGCCATCCGCCTACCCACGCCGCCGCAGATGCACAATCACGGCAACTACATCGTTTCTCTCGGCAACGTCGTGCGCTGGCTCGGCCGGCAGGCGGAGGAAGCGGGGGTCGAGATCTATCCCGGCTTCGCCGCCGCCGAACTGCTGGAGGAGGAGGGCCGCATCGTCGGCATCGCCACCGGCGACATGGGCATCGGCAAGGACGGCAAGCCGACCGCCAACTTCCAGCGCGGCATGGAATTGCGGGCGACCTACACCTTGTTCGCTGAGGGCTGCCGCGGGTCGCTGTCGAAGAGGCTGATGCACCGGTTCGGGCTGCGCCAAGGCTGCGACCCGCAAACCTACGCCATTGGCGTCAAGGAACTGTGGGAGGTGCCCGACGCGAACCACCGGCCCGGTACCGTCATCCACACGCTTGGCTGGCCGCTCGATGCCCGTACCTATGGCGGGTCGTTCCTCTACCACCTCAAGCCCAACCTCATCTCCTACGGCTTTGTCGTGGGGCTCGACTACAGCAATCCCTGGCTTTCACCGTTCGACGAGATGCAGCGGCTAAAGACGCACCCGGCGCTCAGGGACTTCTTCGAGGGTGGCCGCCGCATTGCCTATGGGGCGCGAGCGCTAAGCGAGGGTGGCTTTCAGTCCATTCCGCGCCTGACGTTCCCGGGCGGGGCGCTGATCGGCGATGCGGCGGGATTCCTGAACGTGCCGAAGATCAAGGGCACTCACGCCGCGATGAAATCCGGGATAGTCGCCGCCGAGGCGCTGGCCGAAGCCCTGGCCTCGGGGCGTCCCGCTGAGCCGGCGTCCTATCCCGAGAAGCTGCGAGCGAGTTGGCTGTGGCAGGAGCTTGAGACGGTCCGCAATATCCGTCCGTCCTTCGCCCGGTTCGGGCTGTGGGGCGGGCTCGCCTATTCCGCTCTCGATACCTATGTGCTTCGCGGCAAGGCGCCGTGGACGCTGCATCACAAGCATGCCGACAACGAGACGCTCCTCCCGGCCGACAAGGCGCCGCGGATCGCCTATCCGCGCCCGGACGGCACGTTGACCTTCGATCGGCTGTCGTCGGTGTTCATCAGCAACACCAATCACGAGGAAAACCAGCCGGTGCACCTGCACCTACTCGATCCCTCCAGGGCGATCGCCGTCAATTGGAACGAATATCGCAGCCCGGAAACGCGCTACTGCCCGGCGGGCGTCTATGAGATCGTCGGCGCCGAGGAAGGCGAGCCGCGGCTGCAGATCAACGCGCAGAACTGCGTGCACTGCAAAACCTGCGACATCAAGGATCCGACGCAGAACATCGACTGGGTAACGCCCGAAGGCGGGGGTGGCCCGAATTATCCCGGCGGGATGTAGCTGTTCGGCGGGCGATGCCGAAAGTTCCTTGTCGACGTCGTCAAATTCCGGTGACACGGGGCGGCGGCGCCGGATAGTCTCCCGCCATGCCATCCCCTTCCCGTTCCGGCCTAGCCGCCCTCGTTGCCCTGCCGCTCACCTTCGCCCTGTCGCCTGTGTACGCCGCGGCGCCTCAGTCCGAGACATCTGGCCTCTACGCCGACTTCCTCACGAGCCGGATGGCCGTTGCACAGTCCGATCCCGACGAAGCGGCGCGGGCGGCCCTTGCCGCCCTGACGCTCGATCCCGCGCAGCCGGAGATGCTGAACCAGGCGTTTGTGACCTGCGCCTTTGCGGGTAGGCCCGAAGCCCTCGGACTGGCGCACCTTTTGCCGGCCAACCCCCTGGCCGAGCTGATGATCGCCGACGCCGCGATCCAGCGCGGTGAGTGGCAAGAAGCAGCCGACTCGGTGCGACACCTGCCAAGCGTCGGCGTCATGGAGGCGCTGCGCCCGGTCCTCTTGGCCTGGATCGACCAGGCGGAGGGACAGACCGACGCAGCCCTCCGCCGGCTGGACCCGCTCATGCGGGACGGACGCTTCCGGGCGGCGGCAGCGCTGCACGCGGCGATGATCGCCGACCTCGCCGATCGCCCGCTCGACGCCGGGCGGCTCTATCAACAGGCCGAGGCGGCATTCGGCACGTTGAGCCTCCGTCAGGCGGAAATCATCGCCAGCTTCTACGCCCGCAACGGCCGCGAGGGGGAGGCGCTCGGCCTGCTCGGGCGCGCCGCCTCGACCCAGCTCGATCTCGGGATGATCCTGCCCGCGGTTTCCGAGCATCTCACGACCCGGCCGGTGGCCTCGGTGGCGGACGGCATCGCCGAAGCCTACGTAGCGAGCGCGGGCTCGTTGGAGCAGGGGAACTACCTGCGCCGTGCTGACGCGGAGACGGCGACCATCCTGCTGCGCTACGCCCTTAGCCTTCGGCCGGACTTCGACGCGGCGAAGCTGCTGCTGGCCGAGATCGACCGCTCCGAAGGCCACCCGGCCGATGCGCGCACGCTGCTGGCCGGCGTCTCCGTCGACAGCCCGCTCAGCGGCATCGCGCGACTGCACGAGGTCGAGATCTTGCACGATCTCGGGGACGACACGACCGCGATGGCAACGCTCGACTCACTCGCGGCGGCTTTCCCGCAAAGCGCCCTCCCGCTGACGCAGAAGGCCGAACTGCTGCGCGCGGCCGGCCGGCTTGCCGCGGCCGCTGCTGCCTACGACGCCGCGATCGCCCGGTCGGGCGATGGCGGCCCATCCGCCTGGGTGGTCTATTACCAACGCGCGATGGTGCACGACCAGTCCGGCGACTGGCCGGCAGCGGAGGCGGACCTTCGCCATGCTCTGACGCTCGCCCCCGACCAGCCAGCGGTGCTCAACTATCTCGGCTATTCATGGGCCGACCGCGGCGAGAACCTTGCCGAGGCCGCCTCGATGATCGCCCGGGCGAACGAGGCCGAACCCAACGACGCCGCGATCGTCGACAGCATGGGCTGGGTGCTGCTCAAGCAGGGCGACATAGAGGGGGCGATCCGCACCCTGGAGCGGGCGAGCGAACTCAGCCCGAGCGATCCGACCATCACCGGGCATTTGGGGGATGCCTACGAAGCAGCGGGGCGAAAGCTGGAGGCGAGCTATCAGTGGCAACGCGCCCTGGCGCTCGACCCGGATCCGAGCGAGGCGGCGCATCTGCACCTGAAACTCGAAGGCGGCTCGAGGCAATCGGCGCGCGCGCAAACCGACTGACGCGGTTGCCCTTCCCGCTCCTGGGCAGGGCCGCAACGCCCCGCTATACGCGGCGCATGAAACCTCCGCACACCAACCGGCCGGGCGGGCGGCCCGGCGGTGGCCACGGCCAGGGTCCGCGCGGACCCGGCGGCCCACCCCGCCCAGCCCAGGGCGGCGCGCCCGGCCAGGCCCGCCGCAACGGTGCGGAACGCGATTTCAGGCCGCGTCAGCACGGTTCTGGCCCGCGCCCGCACGGACAGGCCCATCCGCATGGCCCCCATCCGCAGCATGCCCCGCGCCCGCCGGAGGCACCGCGCGGCAGCCTATGGATCTACGGACTGCACGCCGTCTCGGCCGCCCTCGGCAATCCCGCCCGGCGGCTGCGCCGCCTGCTACTGACCGAGGAGGCCGAGTCGGCCCTCGCGCGCCGCCGCCCGCCCCCCTGGGCCTTGCAAGCCGAGCGCGTGGACCGTGGCCGACTCGATCACCTGCTCGGCCGCGACGTGGTGCACCAGGGCGCAGCGCTGCTCGCCGACCCGCTGCCGACGCCGAGTTTGCAGCAGGCGCTGGAGCGGCCGGGGCCGCTGCTCGTGCTCGATCAAGTCACCGACCCGCGCAATGTCGGCGCGATCCTGCGCTCCGCCGCCGCCTTCGGCGCCGCCGCGGTGATTACCCAGGACCGCAACGCACCCGAGGAAACCGGCGCGCTCGCCAAGGCGGCGTCCGGGGCGCTCGAGACCATGCCGCTGCTGCGCGCCATCAACATTGCGCGGACCCTCGTAGCGCTGAAGGCGGCGAATATCTGGACCGTCGGGCTCGATGCCGGGGCGCCGCCGCTCTGCGGTGCGGCGTTGGCCGGGCGCCGCGTCGCCCTCGTGCTCGGGGCCGAGGGCGAGGGCTTGCGCCGCCTGACCCGTGAGACCTGCGACGAGCTGGCCGGGCTCGCCATGCCGGGCGCGATGGACAGCATCAATGTCTCGGCGGCGGCCACCGTCGCCCTCTACGAACTGAGCCGCCGCGCATGAGCTTCGATGCCGCCGCGACCGCCGCCGCGATCCTGGACACCCGCCGGGCGGGCCGGCTGCTGTCCGCGCCCGCCTCGGGTGCACCGGCGAACGAGGAGGAGGGCGCGGCCGCGCAGCTTGCGCTGGCGCGGCTGATGGGGGCCGATCCACCGACCGGCTTCAAAATCGGCGTGACGGGCCGCAGGATGCAGGCGCTCCTCGGACTGCCTGGCCCCGCCGCCGGGTTCATGCACGGGCCATTGCATGAATCGGGGGCGCGGCTCGACTTTGCTGGGCTGCGGCGGCCCGGGCTCGAGTGTGAGATCGTGCTGCGGCTGGGCCGCGACCTCCCCCCAGGTGCTTGCCCGCCAGGTCAGGCGCGCGCGGCCATCGGCGCCATGATGGCGGGGATCGAGATCGTCGAGAACCGGTATGAGGACTTCACCAGGATCGGCTATCCGATGCTGATCGCCGATCAGGTGTTCCACGCCGGTGCGGTCATCGGCGCGGAAGGGGCGGACCCGGCTGGTCTCGATCTCCGTGCGCTCCGGGGCCGCATCCACATCAACGGCGCGCTTGCCGACGAGGGGCTTGGCGCCGAGCTCCTGGGTGATCCAATCAACTGCCTGGCCTGGCTCGCCGCCTCGCCGGTCGCCGCCGCATTCGGCGGGCTGCGCGCCGGGCAAACGATCATGCTGGGCAGCGTAACCCCAGTGATCTGGCTCGATGGGCCGGCCGAGGCGGTGGTCTCATTCCCACCCCTGCCGGAGGTGCGGGTGACGCTAGCCTAGGGCGGATGCCAATCCGTCCATGGAGGCGCCACGGCGCATTCCGCTGCGCTCCATGCGCCCTACACCCCGGTGAGCAGGCGCCGCGCCTCGGCCGCATCCGCGGCAATCTGCGCCTTCAGGGCGTCGAGGCCCGGAAACTTGATTTCCGGCCGAATGTAGTGGTGCAGCGCCACGCACAGCTCAGCACCGTAAAGATCACCGTCGAAATCGAATATGTTCACCTCGACCCGGCTCTCGGGACCTTCGCTCACCGTCGGCCGGCGGCCGAGATTGGCCACGCCCTTGTGCTCCCTCCCGTCCGGCAGTCGGACCGACACGGCGTAGACCCCGCGTGCCGGTTCCATGTGCCGGCCGAGCGGGATATTGGCGGTCGGAAAGCCGATCGTGCGCCCGCGCTTGTCGCCGTGCGCCACCGCGCCGCGGATTGTCCAGTGCCGGCCGAGCAGCGAGGCGGCGCGCTCGGGATACCCGTCGCGCAGCGCACGGCGGATCCGGGTGGACGAAATCGGGCCTTCGACGTCAGCCACGGGTGGCACCAGCGTGAGGCCCATCCCGAGCGCCTCGGCGCGCCGCGCCAGGAACGCCGCGTCCCCGCTTTTGCGGTGGCCGAAGGCGAAGTCCGGGCCGCAGGCGAGATGGCGGGCACCGATCCCCCGGTGCAGCACCTCGGTCACGAACGACTCGGCGCTCATCAGGCTGAATGCGTGGTCGAACAGGAGCTCGTAGAGCAGCGCGACCCCCTGCGCGGCCAAGGCGTCGGCGCGCTCAGGCGCGAGCGTTAGCCGGAACGGTGGGTCGTCGGGACGAAACAGTTCGCGCGGATGCGGCTCGAAGGTGAGCACCGCGAGCGGCGCATCGGGACGGGCGGCGTGGGCGGCGCGCAGCACCGCATGATGGCCAAGATGCACGCCGTCGAAATTGCCGAGCGCCACGCTGGCGCCGCGCGCGTCTTCGGCCAACCCATGCCAATCACGAAGGATCCGCATTGGCCGACGCCCCCTGCCCGCTCTGTCCCTATTCGCGGCTTGGCACTTGGACCTGCGCCTCGCCCTCGATCACCGTCTTGCCGGCCACGGTGCAGACCGTCTTGAGCGTCGCCCGCTTCTTCGCCGCGTCGAGTGCCGTGATCTCGGCGCTCGCCGTAACCGTGTCCCCGATCTTCACCGGCGCCCGGAACCGCAGCGTCTGCCCGAGATAGATCGTCCCGTGCCCGGGGAGCTGGGTGCCGAGCACGGCGCTGATGAGGCCCGCCGACAGCATTCCGTGCGCGATCCGCTCACCGAAGATCGATTCCTTGGCTGCTTCCGCGTTCAGATGCACCGGATTGCTGTCCAGGCTGACCGCGGCGAACATCAGGATGTCGGCCTCGGTGATCGTCTTGCCGAGGCTCGCGGTCTGGCCGACCGACAGGTCTTCGAAAAACATCGTGGCGCGGTTCCGTTGGGTGCGGCGGCCTTGTGGGCGAAGGCCGCCGGGCGGTCAACGCCGCACCGCCCGCCTCATGGTCCGGCTTTGCCGCAGGCCGACCAGTCCGATCAGCGCCAGGCCCAGCACCGCCGCGCCCGCAGGCTCGGGCACGCTGGCAGGGCCGACCGTGCCGAACACGGTGTCGTTGGCGCAGTCACCCGTGCCCCAGATCAGATCGAACCCGTTGCGGAGCAGGGCAGCGTCGGCTCCGGTGAGCGTCAGCGCGATATCGTCGATATAGAGGCCCGGTCCCGCCGTCGTCTGGGTCATGACCGCGTCAGCGTGAAGGACGCCGCCGGTCAGAACGGTCGGCACGGGCTCGGCGGGCACGGAGCCGGCATCGTCGGTGTAGGCGCCGCCGTAGATGAAGCCGGTGCGGCCAGCCCAGATGTCCTGCGAGGTGGCGTAGCTCGTGACCGCGTAGAATCCGGCGGTAGCGAAGCCGCCGTTGGCAGCCTGCCCGCCCAGTGTGACCGCGTAGTTGAACGGCGCGGCGTTATAGCCCCGCGCCGGTGTCCGCAGGAACAGGTCGGCGTTGTACGCGCAGGTCGAGCCGAAGCAGTCGGTGCCGCTGAACTGGGTGTAGAGCTTGAACTCGAGATCGAGGGCCCCGTGCGCCCCGGCGGTCTCGCTCACCACGATCTCGCTCGTGTCGAACCCCGTGCCGACCACATCGCCCCGGTCATAGCCACCGAAATAGCCGGTGGGCTGGAAGCCCCAGTAGGCGAGGTCGTCGGTCGTGTCGGGGATGCTGGTCTGCTGCCCGGCCTCGGCGGCAAGCGGCAGGACGGCCAGCACGGCAGCGCCGAGCAGCGGCAAGAATGCGCGCACAGTTCAATCCTCCTGATAGACGGTTCAGAAGGAGCGTCCTGCTCCCAACGCTTTGCGGCCTCTTGCCGATGAGTCCCGTTTAACGTCCTATTAACGAGAAGTCGACAAAAAAATGAGATGAGCGCCGATGCGCTACCTGCACCCCTGCCGCGCGCCGTCGGGCTCGCAATCCGCCGAGATCAGGGGGGCCGGCGCTGGCGACCCCGCCCGGTGAGGCGTAGGCTTCCGTGCACCGATGCATTGACGAGGCGAAGGCCCGGACGCAGATAACCGGCCCGCCAACGGGAGCGTTCAAGAATTGCAGCCGACCGATATCCGCAACCTCGACTACTTCCATAAGGTCGTGGATTGCCAATGGGCGTGCCCGGCGCATACGCCGGTGCCTGAGTATATCCGGCTGATCGCGGCGCAGCGGTACGCCGACGCCTACATGATCAACTGGCGCTCCAACGTCTTCCCGGGGATTCTCGGCCGCACCTGCGACCGTCCCTGCGAGCCCGCCTGCCGGCGCGGCCGGGTGGAGGAGGAGCCGGTCGCGATCTGCCGGCTCAAGCGCGTCGCCGCCGACTACAAGGGCGACGTCTCGGCCCGCCTGCCCGAGCCCGCGGCGCATTGGAACGGCAAGCGGATCGCCCTGGTGGGCGCAGGCCCCGCCTCGCTCACCGTCGCGCGCGACCTCGCGGTCCTCGGCTACCGTTGCGTGGTGTTCGACGGCGACACGCGGGCGGGCGGCATGATCCGCACCCAGATTCCCCGCTTCCGGCTGCCCGAGGAGGTGATCGACGAGGAGGTAGGCTACATCACCCGCCTCGGCCCCGAGCTGCGACTCGGCCAGCGCATCGATTCGATGAAGGCGCTGCTCGCCGAGGATTGGGATGCGGTGTTCGTCGGCTCCGGCGCCCCGCGCGGCCGCGATCTCGACGTGCCGGGCCGGCAGGAGGGCGCGGCCAACATCCATATCGGCATCGACTGGCTCTCCTCGGTCTCGTTCGGCCACGTGACTAAGATCGGCAAGCGGGTGATCGTGCTCGGCGGTGGCAACACGGCGATGGATTGCTGCCGGACCGCCCGCCGTCTGGGCGGCGAGGACGTGAAGGTGATCGTCCGCTCCGGCTTCGACGAGATGAAGGCGTCCCCTTGGGAGAAAGAGGACGCGATGCGCGAGGACATCCCGATCCTCAACTACCTCGTGCCGACCGCTTTCACGCACCAGGATGGCAAGCTCACCGGCGTCATGTTCCAGAAGGTCGAGGCGCAGTACGACGCAAAAGGTCGCCGCCGCCTGGTGCCGACGGGCGAGCCCGAGCAGCATTTCGCGTGCGACGACGTGCTGGTGGCGATCGGCCAGGAGAACGCCTTTCCCTGGATCGAGCGCGACGTCGGCATCGCCTTCAACGAATGGGACATGCCGGTGGTGGACGAGGCCACCATGGCGTCCAGCCATCCGCGCGTCTTCTTCGGCGGCGACGCCGCGTTCGGCCCGAAGAACATTATCTGGGCTGTGGCGCACGGCCATCAGGCCGCCATTTCCATCCACAAGCTCTGCCAGGGGGAGGACGTGAACGACCGTCCGCCGCCGATGGTAAGCCTCATCTCGCAAAAGATGGGCATCCACGAGTGGAGCTACGACAACGACATCACGCTCGACCGCCGCTACCCCGTGCCGCACCGCGACAAGTTCATCGCGCTTGCCGATATAAAGGCGGAGGTCGAGCTCGGCTTCGACGACCGGCTCGCCTACAAGGAGGCGGAGCGGTGCCTCAATTGCGACGTGCAGACGGTGTTCACCGACTCGCTCTGCATCGAGTGCGATGCCTGCGTCGATATCTGCCCCGAGGACTGCATCACCTTCACGGTGAACGGGGACGAGGACGAGTTGCGCCGCCGGCTGAACGCTCCGGCTCACAACTTGACCCAGGATCTCTACATTTCGGGGACGCTCAAGACCGGACGGGTGATGGTGAAGGACGAAAATGTTTGCCTGCATTGCGGGCTTTGCGCCGAACGTTGCCCCACCGGGGCGTGGGACATGCAGAAATTCCTGCTCGACGTCGCACAGGCGGATAGCGTCACATGCTGCAATCGCTGAAGCGGGCTGACGCGTTGCAGCGCGTCAACGACTTTGTCGTAAAGTTTGCGAACGTCAACGGCTCCGGCTCGGCGAGCGCCAACACGCTGTTCGCCAAGTCGATCATCCGCATGGGTGTGCCGGTGGCGCCGCGGAACATATTCCCCTCCAACATCCAGGGCCTGCCCACCTGGTACGAGGTGCGCGTCTCCGAGGCGGGTTATCTCGGCGCGAGGGGCGGTGTGGACCTGATGGTCGCGATGAACCCACAGACCTGGGATCAGGACATCCGCTCGATCGAGCCCGGCGGGTATCTCTTCTACGACAACACCAAGCCGCTGCCGGCCTCGAAGTTCCGTGACGACATCGTCGTGATCGGGATGCCGCTGACCGAACTTTGCAACCGCGAATACACCGACCCGCGCCAGCGGCAGCTCTTCAAAAATATCATCTATGTCGGCGCGCTGTCGGCCATGCTCGACATGGATATTGCGGAAATTGAGAGGCTTCTGGGCGAGCAGTTCCGCGGCAAGGACGCGCTCATCAAGCCGAACATTCACGCCCTGCACATGGGCCGCGATTACGCGCTCCAGAATCTTGAATGTCCGATCGGCTTGCGCGTCCGCCGCGCCGATGCCGTGGGCGACCGCATAGTGATCGAGGGCAACGCCGCAGCCGCGCTCGGCGCCGTCTATGGCGGGGCGACGGTCTGCGCCTGGTATCCGATCACCCCCTCCTCCTCGCTCGCCGAGGCCTTCACCCGCTGGTGCCAGCGCCTGCGTGTGGACAAGGAAACGGGGAAGAACAAGTTCGCCATCGTCCAGGCCGAGGACGAGCTCGCCTCCATCGGCATGGTGATCGGCGCCGCCTGGAACGGCGCGCGCGCCTTCACCGCCACCTCCGGCCCGGGCATCTCGCTCATGCAGGAGTTCCTCGGCCTCGCCTATTTCGCTGAAATCCCCGCCGTCGTGTTCGACGTGCAGCGCGCCGGTCCCTCCACCGGAATGCCGACTCGCACCCAGCAGACCGATCTGATTTCCTGCGCCTACGCATCGCACGGCGACACCAAGCACGTGCTGCTGTTCCCTGAAGACCCTCATGAGTGCTTCGAGTTCGGGGCGCTTGCCTTCGACCTCGCTGACCGGCTGCAAACGCCCGTGTTCGTCATGATGGACCTCGACATCGGCATGAACGAGCGGCTGTGCCAGCCCTTCCGCTGGGACGACAGCCGCCGGCTCGACCGCGGCAAGGTGATGAGCGCAGAGGAGCTGGAAGCCGACAAGCAGTTCGGCCGCTATCTCGACGTGGACGACGACGGCATCCCCTACCGCACCTACCCGGGCACGCATCCCGTACGCGGTGCCTTCTTCACCCGCGGCACGTCGAAGGACCGCTTCGCGCGCTACACCGAAGAAGGTCCAGCCTACGAAGACAACATGATGCGGCTGCTGAAAAAGCACCGCACCGCCCGCACGCTCGTGCCGGCAGCCGTTGCGCTGACTGCGGCAACACCTACCCGGCTCGGCGCCATCTATTACGGCTCGACGAGCCCGGCGATGACCGAGGCACGCGACATCCTGGCTGAGCACGGCACGCCGCTCGACCTGTTGCGTGTGCGCGGGTTCCCCTTCGGCGACGAGGTGCGCGCCTTCATCGACGCCCATGAGCGGGTGTTCGTGGTGGAACAGAACCGCGACGCCCAGCTTCGGATGCTGCTGGTGAACGAGCTCGGGCTCGATCCGGCCCGGCTCCAGCCGGTGCTGCATTTCGATGGCACGCCCATCACCGCGCGCTTCATCGCCGGCGCGATCGGCGAGGCCGTGCGCTCCGCAACCGTGGTTCCGCTCCGCAAGGCTGCCCCATGACCTATCTGCCCAAGCCGAAGCTGTATCATCCCGAGCTGCCCAAGAACGCGCTCGGCCTGACAAGGCGCGACTACGAGGGCGCGATTTCCACCCTCTGTGCCGGCTGCGGGCACGATTCGATCAGCGCCGCGATCGTACGCGCCTGCTATGAGCTCGCGCTGCCGCCGCACCGGATCGCCAAGCTTTCCGGGATCGGCTGCTCGTCCAAGACCCCGACCTACTTCCTCGGCGCCTCGCACGGGTTCAACTCCGTGCACGGGCGTATGCCGTCGGTGCTGACGGGAGCCAATCTCGCCAACCGCGACTTGATCTATCTCGGCGTCTCCGGCGACGGCGATTCCGCCTCGATCGGCCTCGGCCAGTTCGCGCATGTCATGCGGCGCGGTGTCAACATGCTCTATATCGTCGAAAACAACGGCGTTTACGGGCTCACCAAAGGCCAGTTCTCGGCCACCGCCGACTATGGGGCGAAATCCAAGCGCGGCGTGGTGAACACGGATTCGGCGATCGACCTCGTGGGCATGGCGCTCCAGCTGGGCGCCACCTTCGTCGCCCGCAGCTTCTCGGGCGACAAGGCGCAGCTCGTGCCGCTGATCAAGGCGGCGATCCTGCATGAAGGCGCGGCGTTCATCGACTGCATCTCGCCCTGCGTCGCCTTCAACAATCACCCAGGATCGACGAAGAGCTTCGATTACGTGCGCGAGCACAACGAAGCAGTGAACTATCTCGACGTGATCGAGGGGCGTGAGGAGATCACGGTCGACTACGAGCCGGGCACGGTGGAGATCGTGCGCCAGCACGACGGCTCGCTGCTGAAGCTCCGCAAGCTCGCGGCCGAATACGACGTGCACGACCGCATCGCCGCGATGGCCTGGCTGAACAGGCGGCAGGAGGAGGGCGAGATCGTGACGGGGCTGCTCTATGTCGATCCCGACCCCGAGGATCTGCACCACCACCTCAACACGGTCGAGCGCCCGTTCAATGCCCTGACCGACCCCGAGTTGGTGCCCGGCATGGCGGCGCTCGAGCGGATCAACGCCGCCCAGCGATAGACCCGCCCCGGGGCCGCCCTATTTTCGACGCGCCCTCGATAGCGCCCTTGGTCCAGGGCTGAGGCTGCCCGCGCTACCGGCCGATCCCGCTCGGGTGCGCCTTCTGACGGGTGAATCGGACGGATCGGATGATGGGCCTCATCCTACCGTTCCAGATCGCGATCTTCGCCAAGCCTTTCTTTCACCGACCCACCGACCGCGCGCTACAGCCAACGCGGCACCGGCAATCCTTTCTCGCGCAGGAACTCCGGGTTGAACAACTTCGACTGGTAGCGCGCCCCGCCGTCACACAGCACCGTCACGATCACATGCCCCGGCCCCATCTCGCGCGCCATGCGGATGGCGCCCGCGACATTGATCCCGCTCGAGCCGCCAAGCACCAGCCCTTCCTGCTGCACGAGATCGAAGATGATCGGCAGCGCCTCCTCATCGGAGATTTGATAGGCGCCGTCGATCGGCGCGCCCTCGACGTTCTTGGTGATCCGGCTGGTACCGATGCCCTCGGTGATCGAGTTGCCCTCCGCCACCAGCTCCCCGCGGGTGAAGTAGGCATACAGCGCCGAGCCCATCGGATCGGCGACCATGGTGCGGATCTTCGGGTTATGCGCCTTGAGCCCCATGCTGACCCCGGCGATCGTCCCGCCCGTTCCCGCCGCGCAGGTGAACCCGTCCACCTTGCCGTCAGTCTCGGCCCAAATCTCCTCGGCGGTGGTCAGCCGGTGGCCTTCGCGGTTGGCCACGTTGTCGAACTGGTTGGCCCAGATCGCCCCGTTCGGCTCGGTGGCCGCCAGCTCCTCGGCGAGCCGGCGCGAGACGTGCTGGTAATGCCCCGGATCGCGATAGGGCTTCGGCGGCACGAGACGCAGATCGGCACCAATCAGGCGCAGGAAGTCGATCTTCTCCCGACTCTGGTTCTCCGGCATCACGATCACCGAGCGGTAGCCGCGCGCATTGCCGACCAAGGCGAGCCCGATCCCGGTATTGCCGGCGGTGCCTTCGACGATCGTGCCGCCCGGGCGCAGCCGCCCGCTCCGCTCCGCATCCTCGATGATCGCCAGCGCGGCGCGGTCTTTCACCGAGCCTCCGGGATTGAGGAACTCCGCCTTGCCCAGCACCTCGCAGCCCGTGGCCTCCGAGGCGGCGCGCAGGCGGATGAGCGGCGTGTTGCCGATGGTGCCGATAAAACCGTCGCGTATCTGCATGGCCGCGACCATCGCGCGCGCCCTGCCCTCACGCAAGGCCGCCCGGGGATCGCCGAGGTGCCCGGCGCAGGAGCGACCCATAGATTTCGGCATAAGCGGCGGCGACCGCCGGCCAAGTCCGCTGCTCGGCGATAAACCGGCGCGCCACCGCGCGCGTTGCCTCATGCCGGTGGCGGGCGGCGAGTACGGACAGAACCCGTTCGGCGAGTGCTGCGGGATCGTCGGCACGGAACAGGAAGCCGGTGGCGCCGTCGGCGATCAGCTCCCGATGTCCGGCCACATCCGAAGCCAGCACGAGCCGCCCCTCCGCCATCGCCTCCAGGGGCTTGAGCGGCGTGACCAGCTCGGTCAGCCGCATTCGCCGCCGCGGCAGCACGAGCAGGTCGATCAGGTCATAGTACCGTCCCACTTCGCGGTGCGGCACCCGTCCGGCGAAGCGCACGGATCCGGCCAGCGCGGGATCGGCGGCGCGCGCGCGCAAGGCAGCTTCCTCCGGGCCGCTGCCCACGAGCAGCAGCGCAACATCCGACAGGCGCTTGCGGATGCGCGGCAGCGCGCTCAGCAGCAGATCGAGCCCCTCGTAGCGGTAGAACGAGCCAACAAACCCGAGCACGGTGCGACCTTCAAGGCCGAGCGCGGCGACGAGCGCGGGATCCGGCGGCCGCGCGGGGACGAGCCGGCCTGGATCGACCCCGTTCGGCACCACCCCGATCCGCGCGGGCGGCACGCCCCGGGCGGCGATCTCGGCGCGCAGCCCCGCGCAGATTGTCACCACGCCGTCGGCCCGGTGCAGGAGCGCGGTCTCGAACGCGCGGGTGGCCCGGTAGCGCAGATCGCCCGGGCGGGCACGGCCGAGATCGACCGCCGCATCTTCCCAAAGACCGCGCACCTCGTAGACGAACGGCAGGTGGGCCTGGCGCGCGGCCCGCAGCGCCGGCCAGCCGGTCAGCACCGGGGAGTGGGCATGAACGAGATCGGGGCAGGTCGCCGCAATCAGCGCATCCAGCCGGCGGCCGAGCGCCCGCATCTCCGCCACCTCCCGCAGTCCCGGACGGGCTGCCAGAGCACGCGAAACGGGCGGTGTGCGGTAAAATAACTGCCCCTCAGCCGCCGCCTGCTCAGCCCCGTTCAAGCCGTTGTGACGCGGTCCGGTGACCGCGATCGTCTCCCAGCCGAACCCCTGCTGGGCGCGCAGGATGCCGAGCGAGCGGACGGCGTAGCCGCTTAGCAGCGGCACCGAATGATCGAAGACGTGCAGCACCCTCATCGGCGCCCCAGCCGGACCCACGGCCGGTCGCCGCGATCGGTGCGATCGGTGCGCACGCGCACGCCCTCGGGCTTCAGCCAAACCGCGACCGCGCCGTCCCGCCGCGCCGTAATCCGGTCGATCAGCACCGGCCCGGTACACAGGCCGCGCGCGGCCTCGAGCGAAAGGATCACGCCGGCCTCCGCACAGCCCGCCGGGGCGGCACGCCGCAGCAGCAGGGCCGTCGGCGCATGGGGATGCAGGCGCAGCCAGCAGGCATCGGGCGCACAGGCGATCGCACCAGCCGCGGCGGTCCCGCTGCGCGGCAGCGGCTCCGCTGGACCGGCAGCCCAATACCGCGTCCACTCGTCGCGTACGAAGCGCGAGGCGCTCGCCGCATGGTCGGTCAGCACGGTCCCGCCTGGCGCCCGCACGCCGATCAGCTTGCCGTCCGCGGCCATCAGCAGGTCGGGCGGTGCCACGAGCCACGGGGAGACGAGACCGGGGAGCAGCGGAACGAGCCCGATCAGCTTCAGCCACCCGGTCCGCCAGATACCGAGCCAAGCGATGCCGAGCGCCACCAGCGCGAGCCCCCAGGACGGCATGTGCGGCACCTTGACTACCGCTTCGGGCCAGGCGGCCACCGCGCGGGCGATCAGCAGCACGGCATGGACGCCCCAGCCCATCGGCACCAGCGCCGCGCCCTCCAGCCCGAGCGGCATCAGCGCCACCGCCAGCAGCCCGAGCGGCATGACCCAGAACGCCGTAATCGGCACCGCCAGCATGTTGGCAGCGACGAAGTAGAGCTGCAGGCGGCCGAAATGGTAGGCGCCGAACGGCGCTGAGGCGCCGCCTGCAAGCAGGCTGGTCAGCGCCAGCGCGACGAGATGGCCAGCTGCGCGCCGGTGCAGGCTGCCATCGCCATAGAGGCGCAGCAGCCCGGGGCGCAGCGCCTCGTACCCCGCGATCAACGAAAGCACCGCCGAGAAGCTGAGCTGGAACGAGGCGCCCGCCACCTCTTGCGGCGCAACCAACATCAGCCCTGTCGCCGCCACCCCCAGCCCGCGCAGCGAGAATGGCCGGCGGCCCGCCAAAGCGGCCAGGGTGAACAGGGCCGCCATGACGAAGCTGCGGACGATCGGCACGTGCGCGCCGGTCAGCACCATGTAGAACAGCCCCGCCGCCAGCGCGACGGCGGCGGCGATCTCCTTAACCGGCCAGTAGAGCGCCGCCCGCTCGGACAGCGCGAGCCCGGCGCGAGTGAAGCCATAGGCGAGCCCCATCACCGCGCCGATATGCAGCCCGGCCACGGCGAGCAGATGCGCGAGCCCTGAGGCGCGGAAGGCCTCGCGATCCGAGGCGGGGATCGCGGAAGGCTCCCCGGTCAGCAGGGTCGCCGCGATCGCCCCGTCCGCGCCGGGCAGCCGCGCCTCCACCCGCGCCGCGATGGTCTCGCGCGCGCGCTGCACCCAGCCGGCGAAGCCGGTTGGATCGCGGTGCTCGAGACGGACCGAATCGCCAATGGCGAAGCCGTAGCCGGCGAAGCCGCCGAAATAGGCGTCGCGCTGCAGATCCCATCCGCCGGGATAAGCCGGGGGCGAGGGCGGGCGCAGCAGCGCCCGAACCTGCACGAGATCGCCGGCCGCGAACCGGGTCGTGTCGTCATCGCGCAGACGCACCCGGACAAGCCGGCGCAGCGGGGGCGCGCCATCGAGCCGCGCGCCCGCAATCGTCACGCGCTGCCCGTCCGGCAGCACCACCATCGCCGCCACGCGTCCGCTCAACGTCACCGCCCCGAACGGCAGCCGCTCTGGCGGCGGGGCGCGCATCGTGGCGAACTGAGCCGAGGCAAGGCCGAGCCCGAACGCCGCCAGCGCCGCGAGCACCCTCCTTCCGGCGCCCCGCACCAGCACCGCGCCGCCGAGGGCCGGGACGGCAATCGCCGCGCCAGCCCAGGTGGGCGGCTCGGCGCGGAGGCTGAAGTAAACGAGCACCCCCACGCCCATGAATACCGGCAGCCAGAGCACCAGCCGGTCGCGCTCGGCCTCCACGAGATCGGCGATCAGGCGCGGCGCGGACCGCACGCGGGGCAGCGCGAGGGCGAGCGACATCCCCCTAGCCTGCCCGCCCAACCTCTACAGACCGCTAACGCCATGCTAGAGGCCGCGCCGCCATGACCGTCCGCACGCGCTTCGCGCCCAGCCCCACCGGGCCGCTGCACATCGGCGGCGCCCGCACCGCCCTCTTCAACTACCTGTTCAGCCGCCATCACGGCGGCGAATTCCTGCTGCGGATCGAGGATACCGACCGCGCCCGCAGCACCGACGAATACACGCGGCTGATCCTGGAGAGCCTGGACTGGCTCGGCCTCAGCCCCGACCAGCCGCCCATGTTCCAGTTTCCCCGCGCGCCCCGCCATGCCGAGGTGGCGATGGCGCTGCTCCGGGCCGGCCGCGCCTATCGCTGCTACTGCACCGCCGAGGAGCTGAAGGAGATGCGCGAGCGCGCCTTGGCCGAGGGCCGCCCGCCCCGCTACGACGGGCGCTGGCGCGACCGTGACCCGGCCGAGGCCCCGGCGGGCGTGAAGCCCGCGATCCGCCTCAAGGCGCCACGCGAGGGCGAGACGGTGGTCGCCGACTTGGTCCAAGGCACCGTCCGGGTCGCCAATGCCGAGCTCGACGACATGATCATCCTCCGCAGCGACGGCACGCCGACCTACCTGCACGCGGTGGTGGTGGACGACCATGACATGGGCATCACCCATGTCATCCGTGGCGACGACCACCTGACCAACACCTTCCGTCAAGTCCAGGTCTATCAAGCAATGGGCTGGGAGCTGCCGCGCTTCGCCCATATCCCGCTGATCCACGGCGCCGACGGCGCCAAACTTTCCAAGCGCCACGGCGCCGTCTCGGTGCTCGAGTTCCGCGAGCAGGGCTATCTGCCCGAGGCGCTGTGCAACTATCTGCTCCGCCTCGGCTGGGGGCACGGCGACGTGGAGGTGGTGGACCGCGCGGAGGCGATCCGGCTGTTCGACCTGGACGGTGTAGGCCGCGCGGCGAGCCGGATGGACTACGCCAAGCTCGCCCACCTCAACGGCATCTACATCCGCCAGGCCGACGACAAGCGCCTGACGAAGGAGGTGATGGCCCGCCTCGCCGTCCGGCCGGGCCTGCGGCTCGATGCCGAAGTGCGCGACCGCATCGCCGCGCTGATGCCCGGGCTCAAAGAGCGTGCCAAAACCTTGGTTGAACTCGCAGACTCGGCGGAGTTCCTCGCCCGCACCCCGCCCTTGCCGATGCAACCGAAGGCCGCCGCCCTGCTCACCGAGGAGGCGCGGGCTTTGCTGGGGGACCTCGCCCGGCTCCTGCGCGAAACCGACTTCACCGTCCCCGCCCTCGACGCCGCGCTACGGGACTATGCGGAGAGGACCGGGCGCAAACTCGGCGAGATCGCCCAGCCGCTGCGGGCGGCGCTGACCGGCAGCACCGTCAGCCCCGGGATCGACGCCACCCTGGCCGCCCTCGGCCGCACCGAGGCGCTGTCCCGGATCGCGGCGGTCGCGCGCCCCGCCTGACCTACACGACCGGCCGGTGCCGCGCGCGCACGCCGCGTTCGATGGCGCTGGCGACGAGCGGATCGAGATGCAGCGCGTCGCGCACGAACTCCAGCATTTGCAGTTCGCCCTGACGGGCGCTGCTGTCGGCCGCCACGACCTCGCACGCAAGCGCGTAGGCGGTCTCGCGCAGCGGCGGGGCGAGTGCCGCGTTGATCAGCTTGGCCGCGTGACGCAGCCCATCCTCCTCGTTCAAGAGCGCGACCGCCGCATCGGTGGCTTCCGCCAGTTGCTCGGAGGAGAAGTCGCGGAATGCCGGCAGGGTCTGCACCTGCCCCGCCATCACGGCGATCTCGCGGTCGGTCATGCCGCCGTCGGCGGCGGCGACCAGCACCATCGTGCAGACCAGCGCCTCCTGCGGGTCGAGTTTGGTCAGCCGTGGCATCGCCGCACTCCTTTGCTGCGGCCGAAGCGTACCGCGGCGCGGCCTTCGATCAAGGCAGAGATGCGTGTGCGGAGAGAAACGCGCTTGTTTCCGCGACCGCCTGGGCAAGACCCACCCGGCGCACTGTCACACCGGGCGGAAAGGCCGAAAAGAGCCGCGCGGGCGTGTTGCGATCCAGGAGCACGAACACGCCGCGATCCGAGGCGCGGCGGATCAGCCGCCCGAAAGCCTGCCGGAGCCGCAGCCGCGCCACGCGGTCGTCATAGAGCCGCGCATCCCCGCCCGAGAGATGGAGCCGCCGCTCGCGGTGCAGAATGTCGGGCCGCGCCCAGGGCACCTTCTCGAACACGACGAGTCGCAGCGCACGCCCCGGAACATCGACGCCGTCGCGCATCGCGTCGGTGCCGAGCAGGCAGCTTTCTTCCTCAGCACGGAAAATATCGACAAGCGTCGCGTTGTCCATCGCGTCCACGTGCTGCGCGTAGAGCGGAATCCCCGCTGCCTCCAGCGCCGGCGCGATCCGCTGATGCACGGCGATCAGACGCGCGATGGCAGTGAACAGGCCGAGCGCGCCGCCGCCCGCGGCTAGAAACAGCTCGCGATAGGCGGCGGCCAGCGCGTCGAGGTTGCCCGGCGCGACGTCGGTGACGACCAGCGCGCGGGTCTGCGCCGCGTAGTCAAACGGCGAGGCCACGGCGACGCGCAGCGCGGGCGAGGGAAGATGCGGCGCGCCGACCCGCGCCTCGGCGGCCGACCAGGCAAGCGCCACGTCTCCTTCGGTCTCGGCGCCGTCACGCAGCGTCGCGGAGGTGACCAGGAGCCCGTGTGCGGACACGGCGAGTGTGGCGATGAACGGCAGCGTCGGGTCGAGCCAGTGCCAGTGCAGCGCGGCGTCGCGCTCGGCACCGTCGCGGCGGTCGAGACGGAGAAAGAGGATGCGCGCGGGCCGCGCGCCGGGCTCGGGCGGCGGCGCGGCGATGGCACCGAGCATCTCGCTCCAGGCATTCAGCGGGCCGACCGCGCGGCGTTGCAGGCTGCGCGCCAGCGCCTCGATCCGGTTACGGACGGCGCTGTCGAGCGTGTCGGCTTCCTCGTCGAGCAGCACGAGCAAACGTTCCCGCAGCCGCTGCAGCGGCTCGGCAATGCGAAGAAGCGCGCGGGCGAGGCGCTGCGCCGCGTCCGGCAGCTCCGGGTCGCAGGGATGGAGGTCGCATTCCAGCGCCCCGCGCGGGGCGAAGCGGTCGGCACCCGTCTCGGCGCGCGCGAGCACCTGTTTGCGAAACAAGCGCAGCACCGCCTCGGTCGCGTTCGGCTGCCCAGCATCGAGGCCCCCCAACTCGGGCGACGCTTCGCCGAGGCGCAGCGCCCAGCCCGGCGCCGGCAATGCAAGCGCGGCCTGCAAGGCGGCTTCCAGCGGGGCCAGCAGCGCGGGGTAAAGCTCGATCAGGTCCGCCATTCGGGCGCGCAGCCCCCGGGCGCGCGAGCGCGCGCCCTCCGCCCCGCGCAGCCAGCGGCGCAGCTCGGCGGCCTCGGCGCCGGAGAGCACGGCGGCGAAGGCGTTGTCGGCGGCGTCGAACAGGTGATGGCCCTCGTCGAACACGTAGCGGGAAGGCACGCTGTCGTCGTCCAGTCCGCCCCAGGCCGCCTGCGCCATCACCAGCGCATGGTTGGCGACCACGAGGTCGGCCGAGCGCGCGCGGCGGATCGTGTGTTCGACGAAGCAGCGCCGCCAGTGCGGGCAGGCGGCGTGGATGCACTCGCCGCGCCGGTCGGCGAGCCGCGCGAGCAGTCCCAGGCCGAACAGTTCGGCAATCCAGCCGGGCAGGTCGCCGCCCTGGATGTCGCCGTCCACGCTCGCCATCGCCCAGCGCGCGATCAGCACAAGCGGCAGCGTCGCCGCGGGCGCGAGCATCCCGGAGTCGCGCACCACGTCCTCGAAGTTGAGCAGGCAGAGATAATTCTCGCGCCCCTTGCGCACGACCACGCGCCGCCGCCGCTCGGCGGGATCCGGAAAGAGCCGCCCGAGTTCGGCGTCGATCTGGCGCTGAAGATGGCGGGTGAAGGTGCTGATCCACACCGCGCCCCGGTTGCGCTCGGCCCACAGACTCGCGGGCGCGATATAGCCGAGTGTCTTGCCTGTGCCGGTGCCCGCCTCGGCCAGCACGAGATGCGGATCGCCGTGCCGCTCGCGCGGCACGAAGGCCGCCGCCGCGGCGGCGGCGTAATCGGACTGGCTCGGCCGCTGCTCCGCTTCCGGCCCGACCAACAGGGCAAGCCGCGCGCGCGCCTCGGCCTCGGTCACGGGATGCGACGCCGGCGGCGGCGCGGGCGCGGCCTCCTGCCATTCGGGCAGGCGCTCCCAAATCCGCAATCCGCGCGGCGAGCCGCGGGCAGCCGGCTCGCCGAGTGCCGCCAACACCACCCCGGCCCACGGCCAGCCACCGCGCCCGAGCAGGGCGGCGAGCGGCGCCGCATCCCGGTTGGCGGGCAACCCTCGCCCCTGCGCGAGTCGCCTGAGCAGTATCTCGGCGAGCCGCGGCAGGAGCGCCGCCTCGGCCTCAAGCCCGGGCGCGGGCGGCGCAAGGTCGAGCGCGAGCGCGAGCCCGCGCGGCGTCGGCGCGGCCGCGCGCGCCGGCAGCACGAAGGCGAACAGTTCAAGCAGGTCGCAGGCGGGCGCACGGCGCAGGCCGAGCCGGCGGAACGTCGCCGGGCCGTGGACGAGAATGGGCGGCGGCAGCGCGCGCAGCGTCTCGCGGGCGGCCGCGGCACTAAGCGAGCGCAGCTCGCCATCGGGCGTCAGCAGCACCGCCCGGCCGTGACCGGCGACGAGCGCGGGAGCGTCGGGGAGCAGCCAGGACACGCGATTGCCTAGACAGTTTCTGCTCCGCACGCCATACGCGCCGCGCTGGTGATTATTGAGGGGGAGACGCGATGCGCCGCTTTGCGCTTTTGCTGGCGACCGCCCTGGCGGGCGTGTGCTTTGCCGGCACGACCCGAGCCGAGAACGACGGAGCCGTGAAGGTGGGCGTGCTCACCGACATGTCGGGACTTTATTCGGACATCGGCGGGCCGGGCTCGGTGCAGGCGGCGAAGATGGCAATCGCCGATTTCGACGGCGGCAAGCTGCTCGGCAAGCCGATCGAACTGGTGCAGGGCGACCACCAGAACAAGCCCAATGTCGGCTCCTCCATCGCGCGCGAATGGTATCAGCGCGACGGGGTCGATGTGATTGTCGACGTACCAACGTCCTCGGTCGCGCTCGCGGTGGAGAACGTCTCGAAGGAACTCAAGAAGATCGTGCTGTTCACCGGCGCGGGCGCTTCCGACATCACCGGCAAGAACTGCGAGCCCTATGCGGCGCACTGGGTGTACGACACTTACGCGCTGGCGCACGGCACCGGCGGGGCGATCGTGAAAAGCGGCGGTAAGAGCTGGTTCTTCCTCACCGCCGATTACGCCTTCGGCCACGATCTCGAGCGCGACACGGCGGCGGTGGTCGAGCAGGAAGGCGGCAAGGTGCTCGGCCAGGCGCTGGTGCCGCTGAACACGGCCGACTTCTCCAATTATCTGTTGCAAGCGCAGGGATCGGGCGCGCAGGTGGTCGGGCTCGCCAATGCCGGGCAGGACACGACCAACGCGATCAAGCAGGCTTCCGAGTTCGGGCTGACCAAGAACGGCACCAAGCTCGCTGGGCTTCTAGTGTTCATCACCGACGTCAACAGCCTTGGCCTGCCGGTCGCGCAGGGGCTGGAGCTGACCTCCGCGTTCTACTGGGACCAGGACGACGCCACGCGCGCCTGGTCGAAACGGTATTTCGACGTGATGCACAAGATGCCGACGATGAGCCAGGCCGGCGTCTACTCGGCGCTGCACCACTACTTCGAAGCCGTGAAGGCGGTCGGCAGCACCGATCCCGACAAGGTCATGGAACAGATGCGCAAGACGCCGATCAACGACTTCATGACGCATGACGGCAAGCTGCGCATCGACGGCCGCGTGCTGCGGACGCTCTATCTCTACCAGGTCAAGACCCCGGCCGAGAGCAAAGGGCCGTGGGACTACTACAAGCTGGTCCGCGAAATCCCGTCCGACGAGGCGTTCCGCCCGCTCGACAAAGGCGGCTGCCCGCTGGTGAAGTAGGAAACGCCAGGGGGATGACGTCGGGATGACGTCGGGGATGACGCCTTGAGTGCGTCATCCCCGGTTTGACACTACAGCCGCGCGGCGCGGCGCCGGACGAGCCCAAGGGCAAGCGACGCGACCGCTAGGGCGGCGAGCGGCGCCGGCTCCGGGATCAGCTGGGCCTGGAAATGCTGCTCCTTCATCAGCGGTCCCAGGGTGATGTCGATAAAGACGTCGAAGAAGCTGTCGATCCGGTACTCGGTGCCGACCGGCGTGATGCTCAGCGGCCCCTTGGTCGGATCGGTGGCATCGAGTGCGACCGTGAGAGGATGACCCATTACCGAACCGGAGAGGTCGAGAGCGTCGAGCTGGGCGGTCCAGTTCCCTGTCTCGTCCGGCCCGGTGCGTCCGGGAACGCTGCCCTCGAGGGTTCCGGGAAGCTTCAAGGTTCCGAGCGGCGCACCCGCGAGCGTCGTGATCGGCAGCTTGATCAGTACGTCCGCCGCAAAATCCTCGCCTGCTGGGCTGAACATGGCGGAGGTGATCGAGACGAAAGTCAGCGTGCCCGGATTGGAGCAGATGTTGTCCACGACGACACATGCGCCGTTCGTGCCGAGATAGGTGCCGTCGGGCACCGGGAAAGTCGGGGTACGAGTGAGAATCCCCGCCCGCGCGCTGGTGGCGGCCGCGATCCCGACGCCCGTGGCCAGCAATGCTGCCGCGATCCGCATTCCCCCCTCCGCCATAAGGGACGATCGGTGCGACACGATAGGGCCGTTGCGTTAGTTCAGCAACGATTTCCGAGCGCAATCAACTAAACGTGATGATAGGGGGAACGGCCGTGGGCGGGCCGGCCTGCGCCGGTCGAAACTATGTAGCCGCCCGTCCGACTCCCCGGCAGAATGAAGGTCGGCCGGATTGCGCCGCCTGTCGGTCGGGCATCGGGAGTGGTGGGGACAATGCAGTCATTCGCTCGGATACTCGTGCTGGCGCTGGCGGCACTGGGGCCGCTCGGCGCAACCAGGACCGGGGCGCAGGCCCCTTCCCCCGCGAAGCAAGGCGCCGCCCCGGCCGGCCGGCCCGCGGTGGAACCGAAGGCGGCTGCGATCCTGAAAGCCGCCTGCGCGGCGCTGGAAGGTGCGAAGGCGATGTCGTTCGACGCGCTCAGCACCTATCAGCACGCGGCGCGCAACGGCCAGCCGCTCTATTACTCGGTGCTCAATCACGTGACGATGCAGCGGCCGGACAAGCTGCGCGTGATCACCGACGGCGACGGCGTGCCGGACGAGTTCTATTACAACGGCAAGCAGATGATGGCCTACGTGCCGTCCGCGGACGTGGTGGCGATCGCCGATGCGCCGCCGACGATCGACGAAATGCTCAACTTCGCCTGGGACAAGGCGGCGATCTACTTCCCGTTCGACGACGTGATCACGAGCGATCCCTGCGCCGTGTTTACGGAGGCGAAGGTCGGCAGCGCCTTCTATGTCGGCCAGTCAAAGGTGATCGGCGGCACCACGACCGACATGGTGGCGGTCGCCGGACCCGGCGTGCAGGCCGAATTGTGGCTCGGGGCGGAGGATCATCTGCCGCGGCTCGTGCGCGTCACCTATCCGCACGAGCCCGGCCATGCGCTCTATGAGACCGCGTATTCCAACTGGCACCTGAGCGACGGCGTCGATCCCGGCATCTTCGTCTCGGATAAGGCCACCCATGCCAAGCCCATTCCGTTCGCGCCGCCGGGGGCGGGACAAGCGCACCCGGGGCCAAGGCCGCACGCCAAGCCGACCGCGAAACCCTCGTGAGGGGAGGCAAGACATAATGAAACCGATCCTGATCGCCGCGGCCGCGGCGCTCTTTGCCTCCGCCGGCTTCATGCCCGCCCGTGCCTGGATGCGCGGCGGCGAGCGCGGCGGCTGGAGCCACGCGACAGTCGGCGGCGCCGGCGGGTTTTCGCACGGCGGCGCCTTTGGCGGCTGGGCGCACAACACCACGGTGAGCCCGGGCGGCGTGTCGCATTCGAGCGATCTCGGCGGCTACGCGCACAACACCACCTGTGGCGCGGCCGGCTGCTCGCACACGAGCGATGCCGGCGGCTACATGCACAACACCACCGCCAGCGCGAGCGGCATCAGCCACACCGGGGCGTACGGCAACACCACGGTGAACAGTTCGGGCGACTGGACGCACACCGGCTATTACGGCACCACCAGCGGTTATTACGGCGGCTACTATCATGCACCCCCGACGGTGAACTATTACGCCGGCTCGGGCTGCTGGAATTGCGGCGCCGGGTACTGGGGCGCCGCCGCGGCCGGGGCGGCGGTCGGCACCGCGGTCGGCGTCGCCGCCGGCGCGGCGGCGACGAGCAACGCGTATGCCGCGGGTTACGCGGCGGGCGCCACGCGGCCGGTGGCCTATGCGGTGCTGCCGGCTGGCTGCACTTGGATGGCGAACTACGCGAAATACGACTGCAACGGCATGTGGCTGCAACCGGCCTATGGCGCGAACGGGCTCTACTACATGGTCGTGGCGACGCCGTAGCCTGGTGGAAGGCGGGGGAAGCGCAGCAAAACCCGCCGAGCCAACCGGGTGACAGGAAGCTCCGCAATTCTTGCCCCTCCCCTTGCGGGATTGGGCCAGGGGAGCGGGGCGCAGCGGCCTGTTTGCCGGCCGCCAACCGACGGTGCCGTCCGGCAGGCAGGACTCTCCCCTTCCCGCACGGGATCCGGCGCGCCCGATGTCTCACGCGGAGGACAGCGCGAGCAACGGCGGACCGCCGAACCCTCCGTGTCTCCTCCGCGCCCGCCGCGTGCCGGCGCAGTCCTTTACCTATCCAACGTTATTATGTTGGCCAGAATGAGCGCCCCTAATCCGCCCCGCCATCCCGCCCGCTCACGTAAACCCGTCGTCCGCCGCCTTGGGCGGGCGCCCCGCCGCCGCCGCCTCGCTCCGCAGCCAGGCGCGCACCTCCGCCAGCTGCCGCAGCAG
>Ga0070738_10001388_pt1 | contig 49366 bp, 42 predicted proteins | sample Coa_R2_2_FD_66446 | JGI IMG/M metagenome (GOLD analysis project Ga0070738, IMG submission 66446) | Surface soil microbial communities from Centralia Pennsylvania, which are recovering from an underground coalmine fire - Coalmine... | ecosystem: Environmental > Terrestrial > Soil > Unclassified ... | reverse complement strand
CTTTTCAGCCGCCTCGATCCGCTGCAGAATTCGAATCTCCTCAATGGCGGCGCCAAAATCGACATCGTCCGGAAGCCGTTGAATTGCGTCCAAAATCGATTCCTTCCTGCTCATAGCCCAACAATGCCAGAAAACGTAACATGCGGCAACCGCTGTCTGGTGTAACGTCGCGACTCAACGACCCCGCGCCAAAAGGATTCAGACCGCGGAAAAGCCGTCTGCACGGGGTTCGTTGCAGTTCGCTTGTTCGGCAGTTTTTTCATCGTAAGTTACCACCGAAGCGGCGTTCACTGCCAGCGGGGTCGGTGCAGTTCGGTAGTTCGGCAAACGCCCTGACCTCACAAGCTCTCCCCGGTGATCGAACACACCGCAGCAAACCAGCACCAAAACGCACACCACACGGCAAGAGCTGAGCCTGAGACCGAAGTCGCCCAAGCCGGCCGCAAGAACGCGACTAAAGCGCCAGCCGCACATACCGTCAATGCGAATGCTACATGCACTAAGTAAGCCAGCTCAGGTTGACGCTCAAATTTATCACCTAAAGCTAAGATGATGAGCATCCCCAAGAGGGGAAATCCGGCAGAGAAAAGCCGAAATCCAAACTTCAATCGGGCTCGTGAGAAGTCCCAGAGCAAACCAGAAATGAAGGCAGCGCACAGGACTACCGTAGCAGGCGCTATGAGCGTCCACTGACCACACAGCCACTGGACATCTTGAAACGTGCTCATCTTGCAGAACTGTGATTCAGCGGATGGCGGTCTATGACTATCCCCCGCGACCGAGTTCGTGATTCCACGCGCAATTCCCTACCTTGAAGCAACAAGCGTGCAACCGCCTCCAATGCCAGTTCGTTTGATGGGTGCCATGGGCGCCGTAGTATGTCATCCTTTTTAGCTTGTAAGCTGTTCATTATCAGCCTCACGTTGCCGAAAAACTACCACTCCTGGGCAGGTGATCCAAGCCCAAAACAGCCCACTGCAACCTGCAGAAGCAGCAACGCTTCGAAACTTCAGCGAAGAAGGGACACCCTTCGCGCAACTAAGCCAAATCCGTTCGTCGGCTCCGCCTGCCCGCCATGGACACTCCCGGAGCATTTAATCTGAATCATCTGCACGGATGGCTTGGTCGGGCGAACGGCTGAATGACGTTCACCGGAGAGAAGTTTTTGACGATCCTCCTTTTGAGCCATAACGTAATTGCCGCTGTGGCACCTCATTCATTTTTCGTGGCCTTGCTTTGCTGCACGTTGTTCCAGGTTGATGCCAGTGGCATGTTCATGCGCATCGAAACCGAAACAGTTCCCATCGATCGACTCCTGACGAACCTTTCGGCACGCCTGGCCAAGAACACCAACGATTTCGAGGCGACATACCAGCTTGCCAGAGTGCACTCAATGGCATACTCGACGAATCTTGATCAGGTCGATGTTCGTAAGGACGACGACACGATTCCTGTTTTCGCTTTTCCCGCCTCGGATTCTGGCGTGCCAGAAACGGTAAATCGGCCCAAAACCCTGCTTGCCCAACGAGCCGCCATGCAGCATCTGACCAACGCGATCATCTTATATGAGCGATCTATTCTTTTATTGAGAGGATCCACAAATATTGCCGGCCAAAGATGGATGATTTTGCCGACCGAACTCGGTTTGGCCTGGTGCCTGGATCAGGCCGGCAGAAGGCAGCAGGCGATTCAGGCATACCGGAAGGCCCTCAAGCTGTCCTGGAAAATGGAGGTTTCGGGCGATTTCAACATTAAGCAGTGGGTGGAGGATGTTTGGGATGATGTGCGCTCGGAGCGAAATCCAATGCACACGCAGCGGCGGGTCGGCCTCGGGCCAGGCGTCTGTTACAGCGAGGAAGTAATCGGCTATCTGCTTAAGCTTCTCGACCCGGTAAAGGACGCGAGTGAGATCGCCCAACTGAAGAAAGACCAGCAAACCCTGGCCACCATGCCCCGGGCGATCACGCCGATTCTTATCCCGCTGCAGTCCAGCTCCGATTTTGCCGATTTGGTAAACACGAACGCGCAGGTGGCGTTTGATCTCGATGGGAGCGGGTTAGCCAGGAAGTGGGGCTGGCTCACGCCCAAAGCTGCCTGGTTGGTTTACGACCCGAAACACACGGGCGAAGTAACGTCCGGTCTTCAGATGTTCGGGAGCGTGACGTTCTGGGTTTTCTGGCGTGACGGCTATGAGGCCCTCCGCGCGCTTGATGATAACGGAGATGGCGTCCTAACCGGGGCGGAATTGCACGGTTTGGCACTATGGAGTGACGCCAATGGCAACGGGGTAAGTGAGCCGGGTGAGGTGATCCCGGTCGAATCGCTTGGGATAACGAGCTTATCCTGCACCAGCCAAAGGCATGATTGTGGGATCGAATGGAACCCTGCCGGGGTGGGATTCCAGGATGGGACGACACGGCCGAGCTACGATTGGATTGTGCCAAATCACGGAGAGTGAACAACAGAATGAATCGACAGGGTGGCCGGGTGCACACTTAATGCTTCCAATTTGCCGGTCGCTCAAGAAATCTGGTGGCGACGAATGCTGACCCCAGTGAAAACAACTCTCGCAGTATTGGCCACTGTGCTCCTCGCTGGCTGCGCGCCCGCGAGCGGGGCGGAATCGAAATGGGTTTCGTTGTTTAACGGCAAAGATCTGAGCGGATGGACCGTTCACGGCAAGGCGGCCTGGTCGGTCGAAGGCGGCGTCCTGGTCGGTATTGGCGGAATGGGCCACATCTACTCGGATGCAAGTTGCTCTGATTTTGAGGCCAAGGGCATGTTCCGCGTCACCAATCAGGGGGCGACGCCAAACAGCGGGTTTTATTTTCGCGCCAACCCGCCCGCGGACGACGTGAATGGTTTCCCGAGGGGCTACGAAGCCCAAATCTGCAACCATGGTGATGGTTATACCGGATGGCTGTGGAAGCCCGGCACACCGACCGGGAAGGCAACCGAACTGCTCACCAAAGACGGGGAGTGGTTTCGTTATCGAATCCGGGCAGTTGGCCCTCACATCCAGTTCTGGATCAACGACAGGCTTGTGATGACGTATGACGATGCCGAGTATAAAACCGGCCACTTTGCGATCCAGGGCCATAACCCCGGGATGAAGGTCGAAGCGAAGGAATTGTTTTACAAGGATTTGAGCAAATAGCGCTGATTATTTCGAATTGTGTTCCGCGATGAAGGGGCACGTCGATGGCCGGAAGCAAGATTCATTATCCGATCACGTGGGCCAGTGCGCTATCTGGATGGTTGCTTGGTTGCGGTCTCAGAGTTGATGCGCGTGAGCGCATTGGAAGCATCCCAACGAGTCATCTCATCGGCATCATTGAGGAAAGGTAATATGAAAGGCGTTGCTGCTTTGGCTTGCTCGCCGAAGTCGCCAAGAGCAACAAGCGTTCGGTCATGGAGGATTACGTTGGTGGAAAGTAGATTTGTGATGAAGGTCGGGACCACTACGGCCGGTTCTTTGCGAATCTTTGCCAAACTTGAAATGGCAGTCCATGCAATGGTTCGGTTGGGATGATGAACGAGCGCGAGCAGGCGCGGAATGGCTGGTTCGGCGTCAGGCCCGATGAAGCCCAAACTTCGTGCGGCATGATACACAACGCCGGCGTCACGGTCCTGAAGCGACTCGGTCAAGGCCGGGACCGCACCCTTGCCCATTGGGCCGAGAGCGTAAAATCCGAAAGCGGCCATTTCACGGGTTTCTTTAGCCGGCCGTAACATCGCCGCCGCAGAGTGAAACGAAGGCAACGCTGAGAGGACGAGCGTTTTGAACGGCGAGTCTTTTACCCGAACCAATCGAGCCAGGTATGGCACGGCGTTCGTTCCGATATGCCGAACGGCAACTGCCGCTCTCCCGCTGTCTGAGGTCTCATCGTCGGCTTCTTCAGAAAACAAAGGAGGATTCTGTAACCAACTCGTCAGCGGCTTGCCATTGTAATCCGGTTCGCGACGACCTGCGAACCACAGGATGACTGCGCTCAAAAGCACGGCCAACCAAATCCAAATGGCAACTTTGACTCCTCGATGCACTGCGTCAGTGTGACTGGCGCGCAGGAATAATCCAGGGTTCGTTTGGGCAAAGCAGGATGTTCAGCCGTAAATGCCCGGCCTTAGCCCCGGGGTCCCAATGGCAGAAAACACCAACCCGAGCCCAAGCGCCGCCAAGGCATTTATGAACTCAGGAGGAAGGTAATCCGATTGCCGCATCCGGTTGTCCGCTTGGGTTCCGAATTCCAGGAGCATGTTATCGGCACCGCGTTCCCGCAATCGCCTCAATTCCTTCACGTGCCTGGCCAGAAACGCTGTCGCCGGCCCTACTTCGCTGCCAATCCCAGGATCCTCGGTTTGGCTCACAATTAACACAAACCCTGAGTCCGGCCGGGGAAGGCGTTGCGGGTTGTCTTTGGGCGGAATCTCGCCTTTTCGAAAAACCCCAGCCGGTTTGAACGGACTGCTCGCAAGATAGAGGTCCACATCAAAGTTCAATCCACTGGCAGCAAACAGGCAAACACCCATGGTCACAACGTGCGGGTTTTTTGCCACAACTCAACCCGTTTATCAGAAAAGATTTCACCGCAAAGGGGGCCTCCAATCAACCGCTTGTCGTCTGCAGGAATAGAGATGCTTAGCGGAGCGGGCGACCGCGCCGCCAAACCGAAACTCATGATAACCGAACAGGCCGGATAGGAGAGCTCGGGAGCACCGCTTGAATTGTTGAAAGAATTACAAAACCTCCCCGTATTACCGGTACGTCGCTTGAACGCTGGTTGGCATTATTTTCCCTTTATTACGGAATATATAAAGCCAGCTTCGATTCAAGCGAGAAAACATCAAATCATCAACCATCGGAGAATACATATGGTAGATATAACAAGCACATACGACCTGCACAAGTGGCACAAATACGGGGATCACCAGTGTAGGTGTAAACAGCGCTGGAGCCCTCCGGGATTCCGAGCCAGGCCCAGGAAGGCTCTGGAAGGCGCCACCCAATCGGGCCGCTGGTTCGCTGACAATCACCAGGTTGAAAGCGAGTGGTTCTCTTCACTCCCGCAATTCTTATGAACCAACAATTGCAATACTGGGCAACCGAATTTATCAACGATAACAGCACCGCTTACTGGAGCATCTCAGGATTTCCCAGAGGCAAGGTGGTCACTGTACAAGCTATCCCCACGGATGGAGTACCCGGCGTCGAACTTATCGTTCCGAGTCCAAGCTGGGAGAAAATAATTGACGCAAATGGCGACTGGGACTGGCAGCTGGACTTCTCGGTTGAGAACGTTAGCGGCAATAGTGTCGTTTACGAGATTTGGGCGTTAGTAACAACAACCTGACCTGTTAAACTTAGAGACACTCAATATGAAAGCTTTTGTTACCTACAATAAGAACGGCAAGATAACGAGCATAGGCGTACCGAACCCCAGCCTGAAGCTTAAGCTGGTTAAAAGACCGCACAAAGCGCACAGGACCGGTGATCTCGACGTGCCGGGTTTGGACCTCAAACAAAAGAACTTACATGCTCAGTTCAGAAACATCGCAACGAGATTCCGAGTTGCGATCAAACACGGGCATGCTTCACTGAGGCAACGATAACGCAACGGAACGCCGCCTCCGGGTGCCGCAGTACCGTTTCAAAGATGGACTTTCAGTCCAGGGGTACTGCCGCACCTGTTCCCTGGTTGCCGTTGGAACTGTTCAACCAGGCTGGCTTTCTTGTTAAGGCAAACGCGTTCGCCGTCCGCCCTGGTAAAGCTTCTGTCCGGCATCATCGTTGCCTGTGATGAGAACACAGTTCGAAGTCAGCAGCCCAAGCCACGCAAACTTTGGTTAATAGGTTTCGCTGAGACAACGTCGTAGGCTGGGGCCAATACCCCATATTTCCGTGGGCTTTGGCACACTACATCTTCTGCGTCCTCAGCTGTACACATTTCATGGGTTTACGGCAAAAATGGCGTTCACGAACCGCGCACTTCATCTGCTGCGTCCTTAGCGTCAGCAGCTATTCGCGGGCCGCCTTCAGCCAAAACATGCCTGGTCAAACGAATGCGCCCGGGGACACGCCGTCCACCTCGCCCGTGTTTGAGCCGTTGCGCGAATATAAGCAGATGAGCCTGGACGAGCTGATGCAGCAGGATGTCACGTCGGTGGCTCGTGAACCCCAGCCATGGCTGCAAGCGCCCGCGGCAATCCAGGTCGTCACACAGGAGGAGATTCACAGGTCGGGCGCCGCGAGCATCCCGGAAGCGCTGCGGCTGGCAGATAACCTGGATGTCGGCCAGGCTTCCTCCTCGACGTGGAACATCACGGCTCGAGGCTTCAACTCCGGGACTGCGAACAAACTGCTGGTGCTGATGGACGGGCGCACGATTTACACTCCGTTATTTTCGGGCGTGATTTGGAACAACCAGGATTACCTGATGCAAGACCTGGACCGGATCGAGGTCATCAGCGGGCCGGGCGGAACCCTTTGGGGCGCCAATGCGGTGAATGGAGTCATCAACATAGTCACCAAAGACGCCCGCGACACACAAGGGGTCTATGCCGAAGCCGGCGGCGGCACCTGGCTCCAGGATTTTGTCGGAGCGCGCTATGGCGGCACGCTCGGGTCCAACGTGTTTTTCCGTGTATACGGAAAATACTTTGATCGGGGCGCGGAAGTTTACGCCGACGGAAGCAACGCGCATGACGCGTGGAACCGCGGACAGGCCGGGTTTCGATTGGACTCCTACGCCTCGCCGCAAAATCATCTTACGGTTGAGGGGGACGGTTACGGGGGCTTCAATGACGTGGTGCCCGGAGGCCAGGGCTCGCCGCGGTATCGCGGCGATTCCAGCGGCGGGCACGTGCTCGGCCGTTGGGCGCACACCTTTTCGGAAGAATCCGACTTGAGTGTGCAGTTGTATTACGATCGAACCCACTTGGCGGCTCCGTTCCAGGGAGTCGGGCCCATTCCGCCGGGGACGGTCCGGGATGACCTCGACACCTACGACCTCGATTTTCAACACCGTTTCCAATTGGGCGAAGTGAACCACATCATGTGGGGCCTGGAGTATCGGTTTACCCACGACGTAAACGACGGCGCGCCGCTCGTCACGTTTTTACCCGGGGTTTTGAACCAGGAGCTCTTCACCGGCTTCGTGCAGGACGAGATAAAGCTTCGGGAAGACGTATTGCTGACCATCGGCACGAAGCTGGAGCACAACGATTACACCGGGTTTGAATACGAACCAAGCGCGCGTTTGCAGTGGAATGCCACCCAGCGGCAAATGCTCTGGGGTGCAGTGTCGCGCGCGGTCCGAACGCCCTCCCGGCTGGATCGGGATTTGTACGAACCGAATCCGATTTACGGATCAGTCCTGATGGGCAACGGCACTTTCCGGTCCGAAAATCTGCTCGCTTACGAACTCGGCTACCGCGCTGAACTGTTTAACCGCGTGTCCGGGTCAATCTCGGGTTTTTATAACGACTACAGCCACCTCAGAAGCATCAACCCAACCGGCGCCGCGGGGCCGCCTTTCATTTACCAAAACAACCTGCACGGTTACACGTATGGCTTTGAGCTGGCACTCAATTATCAATTGCTGGAATGGTGGCGCCTCCACGCGGGCTATGATCTGCTTACGGAACATATCGTGGTTGGGCCCGGCGGCGATTTGTTCAAAGGACTGGGCGAAACAGCCGATCCCAGGAACCAGGTTTTTTTCCGCTCCTCGATGGACTTGCCGCTTCGCTTGCAATTGGACGCGTTTCTGCGGTGGATCGACACCGTTCACAATAACCAGGCGAGCACACCCGGAACCGTGCCCAGCTACGGCGAGTTGGATGTTCGCCTGGCCTGGCATGCGACTCGAAACCTGGAAATCTCACTTGTTGGCCAGAACCTGATTCATGACCGCCATCCCGAGGCAGGTTACCCCAATCCAACCCAGGAACAAATCGAGCGTGCGGTTTATGGAAAAGTGAGCTTTGCCTGGTAATGATTGCCAAGTGCCACCCCATGGGCAGCGCACAAGCCCGCGAGTTGGTGACGGTCCATCCTCTGCCGCACACACCCCCGCGGGCCGGCTCCAATCCAAACCACTCCCGGAGTGGTCGGGTCCCCAAGTGCAATTTTCACTGCTTCTTCCAAGCCGGGGCGCTGCTCCCGGTGATCATTCTGCTGTCATTTGGCCCGTTGCAAAGCCTCGGCCAACCTTCGCGTGAGTACCAACTCAAAGCGGTTTACCTTTTCCGGTTCGCGCAATTTGTCGAGTGGCCGACCAACTCGTTTCCCACGCCGGACTCTCCGATTGTCATTGCGGTGCTGGGCCCTGATCCGTTCAACGGCAGCCTCGAGGAAGCGGTTCGCGGCGAACAGGTGCAGGGCCGAGCGCTGGCAGTTAAATATTTCCGGAGCCCCGACCAGATTGGACCTTGCCACGTTCTTTACATCGGCCCTGCCGAAGATAGGGCTTTGGACGATATTTTCGCGCATCTGAAGGGAACCAGTGTGTTGACAGTGGGAGATACGCAGGCTTTTGCGCGACACGGCGGGATCATTCGCTTTGTGCCGGAGCAGGGGCGAATCCGATTCCGTGTCGATCTCGAAGCCGCCAAAGCGGCAAAGTTATCGCTCAGCTCAAAGCTGCTGCGCTGGGCCGAAATCGCGGGCAACCCGGGGGGAGCCAACCGATGAAGCCCCACGAAATCTCCCTGCGCCAGCAACTCGTGCGCATCATTATGCTGACGAGCAGCATCGTGCTCCTGCTCAGCTCAGCGGCCTTCATCGGGTTCGAATGGGTCACTTTGAGACAAACCGCGTTAGAGTCGTTGGCCACGCTTGGTAAAGTTATTGCCGACAATAGCGCGGCGCCTTTGGCGTTCAGCAATCCGGTCGACGCCGAGGAGGTGCTCTCCGCGTTAAAGGCCGACCCGCACGTGCGGCAGGCAGTGCTCTATGACCGGTCAGGTCATCTGTTCGCCACATTTCCACGCGGTTTGGATACCAACAACATCCCGCCCGTGCCAGAGCACCTGGGGCAGGAGTTCGGTAATTTGCGTCTGCGCCTCACCGCCCCCGTGGTTCAGAAAGGCGCAATCCTGGGGACGCTCTTGATTGAATCGGACCTGGGTGGGATCCTGGCCCGGCTGCGCCTTTACGCAGCGGGGGCGCTTCTCATCCTGGCCAGCGCGTTGTTCATGGCGTTCTTCTTTTCGCGTGTTCTGCAACAGCGAGTTTCAGGTCCCATTCTTGCCCTGGCCGAAACCGCGCGCAATGTTTCCGAGCGCGGCGATTACTCGGTGCGTGCGGAAAAGTTGGCGGGCGGAGAACCTGGGGTCCTCACGGAGGCCTTCAACCGCATGTTGGACGAAATTCAGCAGAGGCAAGAGGCGTTGCGCGCGAGTGAGGAACGGTTCCGCTCCATGGCCGATAACATCGCCCAGCTTGCGTGGATCGCCGATCCTTCAGGGTTCATTGGCTGGTACAACCAGCGCTGGTTCGATTATACCGGCACTACTCTCAAGGAAATGGAAGGCTGGGGCTGGCAGAAAGTCCACCACCCGGATCATTTGCAGCGCGTGATCGACAAATGGCGCCAATCTCTCGAGCGCGGGCTGACCTGGGAGGATACGTTTCCTTTGCGCGGCCGCGATGGGCAATTCCGATGGTTCCTTTCTCGCGCCGTTCCCATTCGCGACGAACAGGGCAAAGTCGTCCGCTGGTTTGGGACCAATACCGATGTCACGGAGCAAAGGCAGACCCAGGAAGAGTTGCAACGGTTCAAAAACGAGCTCGAACAAAGGGTCCAGGAACGCACCGCGGCGCTGGCCGAAGCCAATCGGGAGTTGGAAGCGTTCGGTTACAGCGTTTCGCATGATTTGCGAGCCCCTTTACGGCACGTCAGCAGTTTCATCAGGCTGCTCAGCACAACTGCGGGTCCGAGCCTGGATGAAAACTCCCGCCGCCACATCCAGGTCATTGCCGACGCGGCGCGCAAGATGGGCAACCTGATTGACGACTTGCTCGTTTTGTCGCGCCTGGGACGGGCCACGATGACCGAAACGACGTTCAGCATGACCGAATTGGCGGACGAGGCTCGCCGTGAGCTGGAGCCGGAACTCGTCGAACGATCGGTGCACTGGCAGATTGGGCGTTTGCCGGCGGTGCGCGCCGATCGCGCGTTGCTTCGGTCTGCCGTGGTGAACCTGCTTTCCAACGCGATCAAGTACACCAAAGGAAAGGAACCCGCGGAAATACAAGTTGAAGCCCAGGCCCAGGCAGATGAAGTTGTCTTCCTTGTGCGAGATAACGGGGCGGGGTTCGATATGCGGTTCGTGGGGAAGCTTTTTGGCGTTTTTCAGCGACTGCACAGGTCCGAGGATTTTCCAGGCACGGGCATTGGGTTGGCCAGCGTGCGGCGGGTTATCCAACGACACGGCGGACGCACCTGGGCGACGGCTGAAGTCGGCCGCGGCGCAACTTTCTATTTTTCACTCCCAAAAGCGCGGGTTTTCTGGGAACGTAGTGAAAAGCCGTCAAACCCCGGTCCCGGCAACGATCTGCAAACCGCCGCGCCGAAGACGAACAGCTGACACTATGCCCGCGCTGAAAAAGATATTATTGGCTGAAGACGATCCGAATGACGTCGAATTGACCCTGACCGCCCTGGCTCAGAACAAGCTTGCCAACGAAGTGGACGTCGTTCGCGACGGGGCTGAAGCGCTGGATTACCTCCTGCGCAGCGGCGCCTTTGCCCAGAGACCCCAGGGCAGCCCGATTGTGCTCCTCCTGGACCTCAAAATGCCCAAAGTGGATGGACTGGAAGTGCTTCGCCAGATTCGAGCCGATCCGCAGCTGAAATTGTTGCCGGTGGTGATGCTGACCTCCTCTCGCGAGGAACAGGACCTGGTGCGGAGCTATAAACTCGGAGCCAACGCTTACGTTGTAAAGCCGGTCGAGTTCGACAGCTTTGTTGCGGCGGTCAAGGAATTGGGTGTGTTTTGGGCTCTAATCAACGAGCCGCCGCCTCGAACAAACGGTTAAACACTCAGCGATCCACATAAACCCGCAGGGTTCACGGCGAGCAACCGGGCTGTCGCAGCGCCGCGAAGACCCCGAGCTTTCAGGAGTAATGGTTCGGAACGAAGGTCTGATCGTTGAACGGGGGCCGGATGTAACCTTTGTCCGAGGGCCGATCCGGCAGCTTTACTGGTTTTGGCGTGAGATCCTCGTAAGGGATTTGGGCCAGCAAATGTTGTATGCAATTGAGGCGGGCACGCCGTTTGTCATCGGCGTCCACCACGTACCAAGGACATTGTTTGATGTCCGTGTAGGCCATCATCTCATCTTTTGCGCGCGAATACTCTTGCCACCGGCGCCGCGATTCTAGGTCCATGGGGCTCAGTTTCCATCGCTTCGTCGGATCTTCGATGCGTTCGCGAAACCGCTTTTCCTGTTCCTCATTGCTGACGGAAAACCAGTATTTGATCAGCATTATCCCCGAGCGAACCAGCATGCGCTCAAACTCAGGGCACGAATGTAGAAATTCCTGGTACTCTTCCTCGGTGCAAAAACCCATGACGCGCTCGACACCCGCGCGGTTGTACCAACTGCGGTCGAACAGGACCATCTCTCCGGCTGCGGGCAAATGAGCCGCGTACCTTTGGAAATACCATTGGGTTTTCTCTTTCTCGGTCGGTGTGCCCAAGGCCACGACCCTGCAGACGCGAGGGTTCATTTTTTGGCTCACCCTTTTGATCGCTCCTCCCTTGCCCGCCGCGTCGCGACCTTCGAACAAGACCACCACGCGCAGGCCCCGGTTCTTAATCCATTCCTGCAGTTTGACAAGCTCGACCTGAAGACGGCTGAGTTCTTTCTTGTAGAACTTGTTCTTCAGTTTGCGTTCGCTTTTGCCCGAGTGCCCGTTTGCCCACGGACCCGGCGGGATTCGATCGATTGTCCCACTGTGGTGGCGAATTTTGCTCATGATCTTAAGAGGCATTAAACCTGCGTTGAGCCCTTTGAGGCGCGGTCTTCTGCGCAACGGGCTCAAATTGCTAACGCTGCTCCGGCTCGTCCAGGACGACGAGCCCTACGCCGGGCCAAAACAATTGTCGCCTGGTACAACTGTTATCGGCGCAAAGTCAGAAAACCTTAGGGGCGCCTTAGGAACAAAAACGCCCCCAATGGGGGGCGTTGCACATTCAAAAAAATGAAATCTGGCAACCGGCCGCCGCCTCTTTACTTTGGCGGAGTTTCCAGCGCGAATTCGCCTCGGCGGTTCTGCTTCCAGGCTGCTTCGTCATGGCCGGGGTCAGCGGGACGGTCTTTGCCGTAGCTGACCGTATCGACGCGGCTGGGATCGATGCCAAGTCCGATGAGTTTCTCGCGCAGAGCCAGAGCACGGCGTTCGCCGAGCGAGCGGTTGTATTCTTCGGTCCCGCGCTCATCACAGTGGCCCTCGACTTCCACGGCCGTCATTTGGTTGTTTTTGAGATAGTCCGCAACGGCGCTGACCTTCGATATTTCGCTGGGCTTCACCGTGGAACTGTCGAAGTCAAAATGGACAATATCCTGCTTGAAAATCTCGTGGTCGCGCGGCCAATTGCTGCGGACGCCGGGATCGGTCTGCGCAAAACCGCCAGGGTTGTCGTTCTTGAGAAGAGGGTTGTTGTTGTCCGGCAAAGCCTGACCTGGAGGAGGCTCCGGAACGTTGTTTCCGACGTGCCCTGGGAGACGGGTAATACTGCCGGGGCGTTTGCGGCAACCGGTTCCCGCAACGCTTAGAATTAAGGCCAGGACCAACAGTTTATTAATGGCGGTCAGCTTCATGTTTCAACTTTAATGGATTTCGGGCTATCGTGCCCAACTGGGTTGTGATTGTGAACTACTTCCCGAGGTCCGGGAAACATCCTTGACTTGTTTAGTAGGCACGTCAAGCAGAGACAGGACATAGTGCCCGCCCTGCCGGCGCGCAAAGACCAACGTCCTGGAGTTCGGAGCCCAGGAGGGGTCTTCTCCAGCGGTCAGCACGATCGCATCGCCGCCGGTTGCTGGAACAACACAAATCGCGAAATCTCGAGACTGGGTCGTGAAGGCGATCCATTTGCCGTCAGGGGACCAATCCGGTTCGGTGGGGTTACCGACCAGGTTCGTTGGAATGCGGCGGGGTTCTCCTCCCGAGGGCGAAATTTTCGAGAGCGACCGCCGTTCGTGGTCTTTGGACGCATAGCAAATCCACTGTCCATCCGGCGACCAGCACGGGGAGGATTCGTCCTGTGGCGACTTGGTCAACCGCTTCAAATCGCCGCCTTCCGAATTGCACACGTAGAGGTCGGTCCACCCATCTTTGCTGAGAATCATAGCTACCCTGTTGCCGTCGGGAGAAGCCGCGGGGCTCATGTTGGAACCGCCATACCGGGCGAAGATCCTGCGCGCGCCGGTAGACAGGTTCTGATAAAAGATATCCGGGTGGTTCAGCTTATAGGAGGTGTAATACATCGCGAGGTGGCCGGGGACCATGCAGGGAGCGGCGACGATGGTATTGTCACGGGTGACCTGTTGCGCGTTGAAGCCGTCGAAGTCCGAGATGAAAACCTCGCCGTTGGATCCGTTCTGGCCTTTGAACGCAATTTTGGTCGTGCCAATGGGAATGCGCCCAAGTTTGACGACGAAATCATCGACAAAGGCATGGGCCTGGCGCCGTACCGACGCCCCGGAATAAGACTTCGAGACCAGGACGTTTTTCGAGAAGCGATCGGTGACGCGCCCCTGGAGGTTGCCGTTCGCGCTGCCGCTAATGAGATACTGGGCGGCTTCGCTGTTGGTAACGGCGAAACCCTGCACATGCAGGTCAAATCGGATGACCTGGTCCGCTTCCCCGGAAAAACCGGACAAAGAGACCCAGATGGGCGGCTCATTCCCGGGTCCAAGGCCGGTATGGCGTTCGACGGTTACGTCTTCGGCGGCGTGCGAGGACGCGCTCAACAAGCAAACAAGTGCAATTGCTGACAGGAACAGGTGGCGATGATGTTTCATCCAAGTGATCGTTTTGTTTTAACGCTGAAACGGATGGATACCGTGCGGGTATCGCTGGTTGAAGAGTCGGGCAAAGGCGCCGCGTAGGTCACGCGTTCCAGGGTTAATTCGACGGAGTCGTCCACAACGTGGTCTCCTGAACGCCCGATCATTCGATGGGATACAACCGTGCCATCGCGGCGAATTGTTACCGATGCCACCGCGACGGCGTCTTCGTCGACGACCCCGTCGGGCAGGACCCACGCCCGATCATACGCGGCTCGTATCGCCGCAAAAAAGTTCGCGTAAGGCACCCCGCCGCCGCCCGGTCCCTGAAGTTCCACAGTGGTGCCGCTGGAGAGCTCGCTGCCGAGCTGGTCGGCGGCTTGTCCCAGACGGCGTGCCAGCCGCCGGCGCGCGTCAGCCAGGGCTTTGGCTTCCCGGCGCGCTTCAGCTTCAGCCTTGGCCTGCTTCTCCGAAGGGGATTCTTTAGCGCGCGTCACCAGCTTGGTGCTGATCTCAATTTTCCGCGGCTTAACGAGGTCAGCGGAATCTTGCTCCGGTTTGGGAGGCGGTGTCTCTTTGCGCGGCTCGGGTTCGCGTGGTTTGGGCGGTTCAGGCTGAGGAACAGGTTGCGGCTGCGGAGGAGGCGGAGCCGCTGCCGGTTGCGGCTGAGGCATCGGCACCAACGGAGCCGGCTGGGCCTTGGGATTTCCACCCCCGGACATCAAATCGTCAACCGTTTTCACGGGAACGAAATTCAGCTCCTTCAAGTCGTCAGGCTTTGAACTCGAAGTCACAAACGCCGGCCCAATCAAAAGGATCAACCCCAGGAGCAGATGAATTCCCGCCGAGGCGACGAAACACTTTTTTTGGAGCCGGTTCATGGGTGCTTGGCCGGTTCGGTTCGCGCGGCCATTTTGATCCCGTTGCGCTGGCAATAATCGAAGATAGCCGCCACGTCGCGCCAGCGGCCCATCCCATCGGCGCGAATATCCACGACCAGGTTTTTGTTGAGTTGGGCGTCTTTGCCGAGGTTGGCCTCGACCTGGGGCAGAGGCATTTTGACCCGGTTGTAATAGAAATTGCCTTTGAAGTCGATTTCCACCGTTCGAATATCGCGCTTGTCGCGCGGCCGGTCGGGCACCCCTCCTTGAGGCAGCGTCAAGGGGATGCTTTGTTCGAGCAAAGGAGTCGTGATAACAAAGATAATCAGCAACACGAAGGCGAGGTCCAGCAACGGAGTGATGTTGATCTCACTCAGTGTGACCAGGGCACTGCGTTGGGAAAAGCGCCGCATGATTTAGCCCCCAAACCCCGATAATCGAGACCGCCACCCGGGCGACCTTTCGCGAAGCCGGAAACCTTCAACCCCCGACCTGTAAACGGCGATTCTCATTCCTGCAGATATTCGGTTTCCATCTTGGAAACCAGGTCCTGCGCGAAGTTGTCCAACTCGACCGTCAGGACGCGAAGGTTGTGGACAAGCCAGTTGTACCCAAACATGGATGGAATGGCGACGAGGAGGCCGGCCACGGTTGTTATGAGAGCCGCGGCCACGCCGGGCGCCATGGCAGCCATACTTGCGCTGCCGGCACGGGCAATGCCCCCGAACGTGTTCATCACGCCCCAAACCGTTCCGAGCAAACCCAGGAATGGCGCGCCGCTGACCGCAATCGCCAGCAAAATGAGCCCAGACTCCAGCTTGAGCGACTCCTGCGCCACGGTGTTTTCCAGGGATCGCTTGACGTGCTCCATCCCTTTCAGGGACACAAAGCGTTTGCGCCCCGAGCCGTCCGGGTTTTTCAGCCGGGTATCCAGTTCGACGCTGCCCGCCTGGTAAACCATGAACATCGGGCAGCCTTCGGCCTGCACCCGGCGGTCGTAAACATCCAAAACGTTTTTTTGCGTGCGATACTCCGCGTTGAAGAACTGGTTGAGACGTTTGGCCCGGCGCATCTGCACGGCCTTGCCAATCATGACCGACCACGCAGTGATCGAGAAGAGGATCAGGAAAATGATGATGATCTTTGCTTCAAGCGTGGCTTGCTCCCACACGTAAAGCAATTCTGTCGAGTTGGCTTTGCCAACAGCTGCAGCGAAGAATAAGGCGTTCATTCCGACACGATCTCTCTACGACTCCGCAAACTTGGTCGTGAGGAATAGAAGCGCCCAAGCGGAACCAAACAATCAGTTAACCAAATCGAACGGGCCCGAAAATGGACCTGAACTCTTTCTAGCAGTGTCTTCAAGAAATGCAAATATTTTTGCAAAAATGCTAAAGAAAATTTCCGCGGCTTGTCGAGACCCCTTTTGGTATACGCTCCATCGAGGCTTGAACCGGCAGCAGTGCGGCTCGCTTTTCGTTTGTCCAAGGGCGCAGTTATCAGTTCACAAGCTCCTTTAAATCAGCCGTAAACAAGTCGACATCCTCAGGTCTTGTATCCCAACTGCACATCAGCCGTGAATCTTCCCACCCGCCCACGTGCGTGTAAAACTTCCACCCTCTTTGATGCATTGCGTCGACCACCGACTCGGGGATCTTCGCAAAAACGGCGTTGGTCTCGACCGGGTATGAAATACTGATTTTGGGCAGCGGCCGGAGCGCCTGCTCGAGGCGCTGAGCCATCGCATTGGCATGTTTGGCATGCCGAAGCCAGGCACCGTCCTGAAGCATGCCGACCCACGGGGCGGACAAGAATCGCATTTTGGAGGCCAGTTGGCCCCCTTGTTTGCAGCGGTAATCAAATTCACGCGCCAATTCCCGATCAAAAAACACAACGGCTTCGCCCACGGCCAGGCCGTTCTTGGTGCCTCCAAAGCACAGCACATCCACCCCCGCCTGCCACGTCAGTTGCTTGGGTGTGGCTCCAAGGGCAACCACCGCATTGGCAAATCGAGCGCCGTCCATTTGAATTCTCAACTCATACTGCTTTGCCACTTCCGCCAATTCGGCCAACTCCGCCAACGAATAAACCGTTCCGACTTCCGTGGCCTGTGTCAGGCTGAGAGCTCGCGGTTTTGGATAATGAATATCCGTCCTTTTGCTCACCGCTTTTTCGATCGATTTCGGGTCGATTTTCCCATCGTTGCCCGGCAGCAGCAGGACCTTGGTCCCATTGGCAAAAAATTCCGGCGCGCCGCACTCCGACCCTTCCACGTGGGCCATTTCATGGCAGAGAATGCTGTGATACGACTGGCAAAGAGCAGCCAGCGACAGTGAGTTGGCCGAAGTGCCGTTGAAAACGAAAAACACTTCGCAATCCTTCTCGAAAATATCCCGCAGCAGGTTGGAAGCTTTTTCAGTCCATGAATCGTCCCCATAACTGATTTCATGGCCCTGGTTGGCCTCGAGCATCGTCGCCAATGCTTCGGGACAAATTCCCGCGTAATTGTCGCTGGCAAAATGGCGGGTCTGAGTTGGTTTCCTCATGCGGTAATGATACGCGGCTCGCAAGTGGTGGAAAGCGGATCCTGCCGCTAGTCTCTTGCTTTTTGGCTTGCAGTTCGGTTGCCGGTTCAATCTGCTCTGCGGGTGTCAACCGTCCATTCAGCGGCCGAGCGATTGTAGCTATGTCGTTATCGAGGCTTTTCAGGCGCAAATCACTGGACGTGTTAGTAGCCGAAACAGCTGCTCCTCACCACCAACTCAAGCGAGCGCTGGGCCCATTCCAACTGACCATGCTGGGCGTGGGCGCGATTGTGGGCGCGGGCATCTTTTCAACGGTTGGGACCGCCGCCGCGGGCGGGGGTGAACACACCGGGGCCGGGCCCGCCCTGGTCCTGTCTTTGTTGTTGGTTGCGATTGCCAGCGCCTTCGCGGCGCTGTGTTACTCGGAGTTCGCGGCCATGGTCCCCGTAGCCGGTTCCGCGTACACCTATGCTTACGGAACACTGGGCGAGTTAGTGGCCTGGATCATTGGATGGGATCTGATCCTGGAATACGCCGTCGGCAATGTCGCCGTTGCGATCTCGTGGTCGGATTATTTCCAAAGCCTGGTCGCCGGGCTGCACCTGCATTGGCCGGCCTGGCTGGGAACGGATTTCCGCACGGCAATGGAGTCGGCGCACAAAGTGGCCGCCGCAAAAGCCGCGGGGGTCGATTGGACAACCCTGGGTGATGCGGTGGCCCGCGGCAACGAGGCCTTTTCTCACGCCCCGCGGATCTTTGGAGTCCCCCTGGTTTTCAATCTGCCGGTGTTGTTGATCATCACATTGCTCACCTGGGTTTTGGTTTGGGGCATTCGCGAAAGTGCCGGGTTCAACTCGGCAATGGTCCTGCTGAAGCTTGCAATCGTCCTGTTTTTTGTGTCGGTTGGCGCTTTCTTTGTGAAGCCATCGAATTGGACTCCGTTTGCGCCGCATGGATTCCACGGCGTGTCCAGCGCCGCGGCCAACATTTTCTTCGCGTACATTGGCTTTGATGCTATTTCGACAGCGGCCGAGGAGACAAGGAACCCTCAGCGGGACATGCCTATTTCCATCATCGCGAGCCTGGTGATCTGCACGGTCATTTACCTCGCCGTCGCTCTGGTCCTGACCGGGATGGTGCACTGGGACCAATTCAGCGGGGTCGCAGACCCGCTCGCAAAAGCCTTTGCCGACCGCGGGATGAACTGGACGGCGGGCATTATTGCCTTCGGCGCGGTGTTTGCCACGACCTCGGTACTGCTGGTTTTTCAGATCGGCCAACCGCGCATTCTCTTTTCCATGGCAAGAGACGGATTGCTGCCCAAGTGGGCTTCAACGGTTCATCCGAAGTACAGGACGCCGCACATTACAACGATTTTGACGGGAATCTTTGTTGCGGCGGTCGCGCAGGTGATCAACATCGACGAGGCAACGGACCTGTGCAATATCGGCACGCTGTTCGCGTTCGTGCTGGTTGCCGCCGGGGTCATTGCCCTGAGGAAAACGGACCCGGCCCGGCCGCGGCCGTTCCGGACGCCGTTCGTTCCCTGGGTGCCATTGCTGGCGATACTCTGCTGCGGTTATCTGATGTGGGTCCAGCCGCGTAGCGCCTGGTTGCGGTTTGCCATCTGGCTCTGCGTGGGCCTGTTCATCTATTTCCTTTACGGTGTTCGTCGGAGCAGGTTGAACCTCGATTCGGCTGACAAAAAATAGTGCTGACCTCATCCTGAGCGATTATGGAAGCGACCCGAACGTCTGCGAAGGCGAGCGAGGGGAAGTTCGTCCAGGGCCTGGGCCTGCTGGATGCGACCATGCTGGTGGCCGGATCCATGATTGGCTCAGGCGTTTTCATCGTTTCGGCTGACATTGGCCGGCAAGTCGGCGCCACAGGATGGTTGTTGCTGGCCTGGGTTGTTACAGGCGCGCTCACGATAACCGCCGCGCTAAGTTATGGCGAACTGGCAGCAATGATGCCTTCTGCCGGGGGACAATACGTTTACCTCCGCGAGGCATACAGCCCGCTTTGGGGATTTCTCTATGGCTGGACTTTATTCCTCGTCATTCAAACCGGGACGATTGCCGCGGTGGCAGTCGCTTTTTCGCGCTACCTCGGGGTGATGGCCCCCGCAATTTCTCCCGAGGCATGGATCGTGCCGCCCATTAATATCACAGCCAGTTACGCCATCAGTCTCTCAACCCAACAATTGGTTGCCCTCGTCGTGATTGTCCTGCTGACCGCAGTGAATACTCGCGGACTCCAAATCGGCAAAATCATTCAGAATATCTTTACCTCCGCAAAAACCCTTTCCCTGGTCATTCTGATCGTCATTGGCTTTTTTGTTGGAAGAAACGCCGCCGTTATAAAATCAAATTTCTCCAACATGTGGACGCCGCATGGAGCATCCCCTGTCCAACCCTCGCTAGCTTCCATCCCAGTCGTATCTGCCACCGATGGGGTACTCGGAATGTTTATCGCCTTCTGTGTGGCCCAGGTCGGCTCATTGTTCTCTTCCGACGCTTGGAACAATGTCACGTTCATCGCCGGAGAGGTCAAAAATCCGCGGCGCAACCTTCCCCTGGCGCTGGTCGCCGGAACCGGGTTGGTCACGCTGTTATACATTATGGCCAACCTGGCCTATTTGTTCCTGCTGCCGCTAAGCCAGGTCCAACATGCCCCCGACGACCGCGTCGCAACTGCCGCCATTGAAACGGTCTTTCACGGCGCCGGGCCTGCTGTCATGGCAATCGCCATCATGGTATCCACCTTCGGTTGCGATAACGGCCTCATCCTGTCGGGCGCGCGCGTGTATTATGCCATGGCCCGCGATGGACTGTTCTTCCGGTCCACCGGCATTCTTAACTCGCGCAGCGTGCCGGCTGCCGGCCTGGTCCTTCAGGCGGTGTGGACCTGCCTGCTGGTGCTTCCTCGCACGCGCAAGCTCGATCCGATCACACACGCCGAACAATATGGCAATCTTTACAGTGACCTGCTCGATTACGTGATCTTTGCCGTCCTGATCTTCTATGTGCTGACGATTGCAGGCATCTTCATCCTCCGCCGCAAAGCGCCCGACGCCGAAAGACCTTACCGCGCATTCGGCTACCCCGTTGTCCCCGCTCTTTATATTGTCGCCGCCTCTACGATAATGGCCGTCCTGCTGTTTTACCGCACCAACACCTCTTTACCTGGCCTGGTCATCGTGCTCACCGGCGTGCCTGTCTATTTTATCTGGAAATCAGGTGTTTTTAAGTCGAAAGACGAAGATCCGCAGACGAACGCCTGATCCCGCGGCCGCCGCCTCCCGTCCCCCGACTATGGGCCGCGTGGCTTGACACGCCCGGGGATCCGAACGATATTTCTGACGTCACAGAAATATCCGAAATATGAAACTCTCTGCGGTTCAGCAAAAGTTCGTCCTGCACTGGGGCGAAATGGGCACCCGCTGGGGCATCAATCGAACCGTCGCCCAGATCCATGCCCTGCTTTACATTTCTCCAGAGCCTCTGACAGCCGAAGATATCGCCGAAACGCTGGGTGTGGCCCGCTCCAACGTGAGCACCAGCCTCAAAGAGTTGCAGGGCTGGCGCATCGTCAAATTGGTGCACGTCCTGGGCGACAAAAGAGACCATTTCGAAACGTTAAGGAATGTGTGGGAAATGTTCAGGATTGTGCTGGATGAAAGGAAACGGAGGGAAATTGACCCGACCGTAGCCATGCTCGAGGAATGCATCGGAGAAGCCTCGAAAGAAAAGTCCCAGGACAAGCACACCCTGGAACGGTTGAACGAGCTTCATCAGTTCTTTGCCACCACCACCGGCTGGTATGCACAGGTTTCCAAACTCCCGCACGCGGCCCTGGTTAAGTTTTTGAATGCCGGGGACAAGGTTCTAAGATATTTGGGCCTGAGTTCGTAATTTCGCTGGTTCAAGGCAGGTTGCATGAGGACGGCTGTCACCGGGGCTTTCGGATACTCCGGCCGATACATCGCGTGGCGGTTGCTGGACCGGGGGCACGAGGTCATTACTCTCACAAATTCGAGTTCCCGCCCCAATCCTTTTGGCGACCGGGTTCGAGCGTTTCCATTTCATTTCGACGAACCGCAGGAACTGGAGAAAACGCTCCGTGGAACAGAGGTCCTGGTGAACACTTACTGGGTGCGTTTCGATCATCGGTTGTTTACGCACGACGCCGCAGTAGCCAACACCAAAAAACTGTTCCAGGCAGCAAAACGAGCCGGCGTCCGCCGGATAGTTCATATCAGTATCACAAAGCCGGACATCGAGTCGGAGCTTCCCTATTTCCGCGGAAAAGCCGAACTGGAGACGGTCCTGAAAGACCTGGGAATCTCGTATCGGATCCTTCGTCCGACTGTTCTATTTGGCAGAGAAGATGTGCTCGTGAACAACATCGCCTGGGGGCTCAGGCATTTTCCGATGTTCGGCGTTTTCGGAGACGGGAATTACAAGCTTCAACCGATTTACGTGGATGACCTCGCGGAAGCCGCGGCGGCAGGGGCCCTGGGGACAGCCGACGAGACGCTGAACGCAATCGGTCCGGAAACCTACACGTACCGGGAGTTGGTGGAGTTGGTTCGAAAGGCGCTGGGCTTGAAGCGCGCGATCATTTCTGTTCCCCCCATGTTGGGTTATTGGGCTTGCCGCATGTTGGGTCTGTTTGTGGGCGACGTGGTCATTACCCGCGAAGAAATCCGCCGGTTAATGCAGAGCCGGCTATGCGTGGAATCGCCGCCCTTGGGCGCGACTCGTTTCAGCGAGTGGGTCAATAACCACGCGGATACGCTTGGCAGGAGATATACCAGTGAAATGGCGCGCCGGACGGACCGTGGGATCGCGTACCGGTCCAACTGAAGCGAGGCGCCCGTGGGAGGGAGAGGACACCAGCTTAAAACCGCGCGCGGTCGCGCAACATTTTCCGGTCAAGAACACGTTGCTTTACAAAACGGAATCCGGTAAGAGGTAGAGTGTGGTTGCATGCCTCGCATGGTAAGAACGAGGCCCAACCGCGGATGTAAATGAAATTGAAATTTAGCTTTGCCGCAGGGATGGTTTGCTCCTGGATGATCCACAGCACCCTTTTGGGCGCTGCGTTTATCAACGATTTTACCCCTACAGTCGGCGCGCCCGGGGACATGATTCAGTTGAACGGATCGGGGTTTACCTCAGGCGGAATCATTTTGCAATTTTGGAACGGCGTTGCGGCTGTGAACGGAAGCATTAACAGTGACACCATCATAAACGTCCAAGTCCCCGCCGGGGCGACCACTGGGCCGATCAGTATTCAGCAGGGAGGGGTCACGTCGGTTACGACCAACGACTTTTTGGTCATTGGACCCGGCCCGTATGTCACGGACGTTTCCCCGGCCTACGCCGCGGTGAACGACTCGGTTACAGTTTCCGGGGTTCACTTCTCCGGCGCGACGGCAGTGCTCTTCAGCGGTGTCAACGCCCCGGCCACGCCAAACGCAGCAGGGACCCTAATCACGACCCGTGTCCCGCAGGGAGCGACCAACGGATTCATCACTGTCGTTACCCCGAACGGAGCCAGCAACAGTCCCGCCCCTTTCACGGTTGTAGGTCCCGGGCCATTCATCTCCGACTTCACACCGACCGCGGGACTTCCGGGCACAAAAGTGCAAATCGACGGCTTGCATCTTACCGGCGTTACCAATGTAACCTTCAACGGCAAGCCGGGGTTCATTGTCTCCGCAACTTCCGACACGCTTATCCAGGTCCAGGCTCCCCCAGGTCTCCTTACAGGACCCATCGCCGTGAGCACCCCGTTGGGAACGTTCGTGACCAGTTCGAATTTTTATGGGAATCCAGGGATTTTAAGCCTGACTCCAACCTCCGGGCGGGCGGGTACTAACGTTTCTATTATTGGAACCAACCTTCTCGGGGCCGGCGTCGTATCTTTCGGAGGTGTAGCTTCGGCCAGCTTTTCAGTCATCAACAATTCGAACATTTCGGCTACCGTTCCGGTTGGGGCAAAAACGGGTTTGGTGCGCGTCATCGTTCCGGGAGGATCGTCATTCTCACCTACGAACTTCGTAGTTCCGCCGACCCTGAGCGGATTCACGCCTGTTTTTGGCCCGGTTGGCGCCTCCATTACCATTACCGGCGCAAATCTAAATGCCGGGTCCGTTTCCGTAAAATTCAATGGCGTCACAGCCCCAACGCCGACAGGAGTTACGTTTAACCAACTCACGGTGCAAGTGCCGTCCGGCGCTACGACCGGGCCAATCACACTGACGACGGTCGATGGCAGTGATTTGAGTTCAAACCTGTTTTATTTGCCGGCCACAATAACGGGTTTGAGCGCCACGAACAGCCCGGAAGGGAGCCTGGTCGTCATTACCGGCCAGAACTTCATCGGCACCAGCATGGTCACGTTCGGAGGCGTGTCCGCGGTTTCGTTCAACGTTTCAAGTAATACATCGATAGCAGTGACCGTTCCGGTGGGCGCCATCACCGGTCCCGTCTCGGTTACGACGCCGGCAGGGACTGCCGCGAGCCAGTTCCTGTTTTACGGCGCCCCGATGATTTCTGATTTCACTCCCACGCGCGCCATGCCGGGTGATTCGGTCACGATTCACGGCATCAATTTCCTCGGCGGCAAGGTGCAATTTGGGTCACTTGCCGCGGCCGTCCTGTCATTAAATAACACCCAAATCGTCGCCACGGTTCCCGCCGGCGCGCAAACGGGTCCGATTTCGGTCATTACGCCCGGCGGAACAAACACTTCGGCCGCGCAATTCATCGTACAATACAAAAGCGACCTCCAGGTGGGCCTGACGAATTCTCAAGCGACCGTGACGGTGGGAAGCAACTTGCTTTATACAATCACCGTGTTTAACGCGGGACCGAATCCGGCGCCCAACGTCGTTGTTTCGAATAATCTTGGAGCAAACGTCCTTCTGCGTAGCGTCACCGTGCCGGCCTCATGGGTTTTTGCGACCAACGGCAATGCGGTCATTGCTTCGACCTCCAGTTTTGGAACCGGCAATTCCGTGGCGCTGACGATCCTGGTCACACCGCAAGCGAGCGGGACTTTGACCAATGTTGTCTCGATCTTAAGCGACAATATCGATCCATTTCCTGTGAACGATACGGCTGCCGTTACGACACTAGTGGAACCATTGGCGCTCCTTTCAATCCGCGAACTGGGCAACCTGATTAAAGTATCGTGGCCAGTGGCCCTTTCAAATTCAGTTCTCCAATTCGAGGATTCCGTCTTGCCAGGCTGGTCCGTGGTCACCAACCCGCCGGCAATCATCGGAGGCACTGCAACCGTGACGCAGACTAATAACGGCGCCTCGAGGTTTTATCGGCTGAAAAGATGACTCAACGCTGCTGGTTGTAGGCCGCCTGGCCGTATTTGGCTTGAGCCAACTCTGCCGCGCGGTCGAGAAGCGCATTGTCTGGGCAAGGTGCCCACTCTGCGGCATGGATTTTGGAGCCGGCTTCGAGCATGGCCAGTTCCCATTTCGATCTCTCGATGGAAGCCGGCGGTTGGACCGATCCCTGAATGAGCAGGCCGTCTTTGCGTCGACGCTGCGCCGCACCTGCGATCTTGCGCCCGCGCCAAAGCAGGTCGGACTGTTCGTGACCTACGAAACATTGGCCGGCAAGCGGCTTGAACGCGGCCGGGGCCAACTCGGCGGGGATGCCGACGGCCTGAAAAGCAGCCTGGATCCACTGGTGAACCCGGCAATAGCTATCCCGGGCACTGAGGTCGTACCACGCGTGTGCGGGGGGAAATGCCAGGCTGTACGTCCAATCGGCGTCGTGTGGAACGATGCCGCCGCCCGTCGGCCGGCGAACCAGGGGCCGCAAGGCCGTCAGTTGCTCAACATCCTGGTATCTTTGGAAGTAACCAAACGAGGCGGCCGGCTCGGTCCAGCCATACAGCCGAAATACCGCAGAGCAGAGGGTAGAACTCTGTTCCAGCAGCGCTTCGTCGATGGCCATATTGAGCGCGGCGCCGCCTGGACCTGAGTTTAGATAGAGCCAACGCAATTGGAAGAGGGTGCGTTGTTCGCGAGGGATTACGGAAAAGGAGTCGCGCGGGTCGGGTTATCCCGCTCCTAACTAGTCCTCCGTGGATTTCAAATTCTTCAGTTCGTCCCGCACTTTGGCCGCCTTTTCGTAATTCTCGGTTTTGACGGCTTCGTTGAGCGCGCGCTCCAACCGCTCGCGCTGGGATAACGGACGGCGGGCTCTCACCTCTTCGAGCCAGTCTTCCAGTGAAAGGATTTCATTGCTTTGCTCCGCGGCTTCGGCATTGGCGTGTTCCCGATAAAAGGCGCGGATTTGTTCAAGGCCTTCTTCGATGATTCTGAATGCCTGCGTGTAATCGTCGCTTTTGAGGGCCTGTGCGCCGCGGGCGCGGGTCAGGATCATAAGCAACTGGGGCTGGAACTGCTTGAGCGACCAGGCCAATTCCTCGGATTCAGCATGTTTCTCGACGAATTCGAACACAGCCAGGTTGCGTTCGGCATCCCGAATCACGCCCGCATAATCCTCCAATTGAAGCAGACAAATGTAACGATGATGGTATTGCAGGGCCTCCAATTGAAGCTTTGCGCATTCTTCAGGCTTGAGCACAAATCCCTCGTCGCTGCCCTCGTGAGCCGCTACGTATTTGTAAAGACGGGCCTGGTGATATTCCAGGAGGGACGTGTAGCCGAAAGGCCTTTTGCCGTCCGGCCTGCCGTCGGCATTCATTTGGAGCAGCCCAAGGTCCACCCGGAGTTGAATTTTTTCCTGGCCGTCCTTGGCTTTAAACTTCCTCACAACCACTTGCCCGGGCTGATATTCCCAGTGTTCAAGGAGTTGCGAAATATCGAAATCCATACCGCGAATATGAACGCAGGCAGGCGTTAAGTCAACGACACGCGCTGGGACTGCAAGCAAAAACTGCGTGAATTTTTAATTGGTTTTCGGTGCCGAATCCATGAAAGTGCCTGCCCATCAGCCCAATTCGCGGGCCCGCTTAATGGCTTGTTTTCGAGTTTTCCCCCGGCCCATAGTCGGGGATGGGTTCAACCGCACAGGTCACCATTGATTCCAGCCAGTACCCGCAGGCCGTTCGCGCAGACCTGCTGGAGTCCCTCAGAACCCGCCGCGTCAATCATAAATTCCACTATGATAGTTACAAACAAACTCAGAAATGGCTCAGGGTTCACGAGTGCCATTCCCCATTCGGACGCGAGCAGGCGGGGCTTTCGGTTTACCAAAATTGCTTTGCCGAATTTGCTTCTTTGGCAGATCCGGGCCCTTATCGGTTGATTGGCCTGGGGTGCGGCAGCGGCAAAAAGGACGCGCAGTTGCTTGGGCAATTGCAGCCCACGGCGCGAGTGACCTCATATGTGCCTTGTGATGTCAGTGTTGCAATGGTTTTGATCGCCAGCCAAGCCGTTCACGAGATTCGGCCCAGCCTCCCATGCAGTCCAACTGTATTTGACCTGGCCACGGTCCAGGATGCTGCCGCTCTGCTTGACGTCGACGCACCAAAAGATCCTTCCATTGCCCGGATCTTCACCTTTTTCGGCATGCTCCCCAACTTCGAACCCGGTGACGTGCTTTCCAAGCTCGCAGCCGTAATGCGGCCTGACGACTACCTCCTGGCAAGCGCGAACCTTGCTCCTGGGAGCGACTACGATGCCGGTGTTCAGCAAATTCTGCCGCAGTACGACAATGCTCTCACGCGCGACTGGCTTATGACGTTTCTGACCGATTTGGGAGTTCAATCTTCGGACGGATCGATGGAATTCCTGGTTGAGCAACAGCCCACAGCGCCACGTCTGAAGCGCGTCGCCGCATACTTCCGCTTTGCGCGCCCGCGCTCAGTTACCCTCGAGACGGACCGCTTCGACTTTAACCCCGGCGATTCCATTCGCTTGTTCTTCTCGTACCGGCACACATTAGAAGTGGCTGGTTCACTCCTGGGCCCACACGGCCTTTCAGTGGTCAGACACTGGATTGACCTGTCGGGGGAAGAGGGCATTTTTCTGGTAAAAAAATCGGGGTAGCCCCTCGCGTTAAACAGTATTGCAACTGCTTCCGCTTTTAACCTTAAATAGCCGCTCGCAATTTGGATGCGCGCCGAAATGCACAGGCCAATCAATGGTGAATCGCTGCGGTTTCCCGACGGTTTTTTGTGGGGAACGGCGACCTCGACTACCCAGATTGAAGGGCACATTGAGAACGAATGGACCAACTTCGTTGCGTGCGATGGAGGCAACTGCAGGGTGGCTTGCGACAGTTATCACCGGTATGCCGAAGATGTCGAGTGGATGTCCAAACTCGGGGTTAATGCCTACCGGATGGGGGTCGAATGGTCACGTCTGCAGAGCGCCGCGTTCGGCCCGCTGAGCCAGCCGGAGTTAAACCGGTACCTTGACCAGATCGACCGGCTCAATGCCGCCGGCATCACCCCCATGGTGGTACTGCATCACTTTTCGAATCCGCCCTGGATTAACGCGCTCGGGGGTTGGACGAACCGCAAAACCATTGCGGCTTTCGTCGATTATGTCACGAAGCTCGTGGCGGCTTTGCGCAGTCATGTGCGCATGTGGAACACGTTTAACGAGCCTGACACTTACGGCTGCTGCGGCTTTGTTATCGGGCAGTTCCCGCCCTTGTACAAAGGGCGGTTGGGTGATTTTCGCCGGATCGTTCGCAACATGGCGGAAGCGCACGAGCAGGTGGCGGGCTTGATTCGCGCCGCCGGCAGCCCGCTGGGCAAAGTTGAGGTTGGTTTCTCGAAGAACTGGACCTACTTCCAGGCGCACCGGGCGAACGCAGCCTGGGATGTCATGATGGCTTCGCTGGTTCATTCCCAATTCAACGAATTTGTGCTGAACACGTTCCTCCGGGATCGGGAGAAAACCAACGCCACTTTCCTGGGTGTGAATTATTACGGCCGGATTCGTTTCCGTAATCTCAAACCGTTGTTGCCCACCTGTGGCTTTTCACGCGAACAACTCCTTAACCTGGGAATGGAATGCGACGATATGCTCGAACGGCATCCCGCCGGCCTGGAACCGGTGCTGGTGAAAATGCACGAGAAATGCCGGCTGCCCATCTACGTGACCGAGCACGGTTCTTCTTCCACGGACGAGCAGTTTCGGGAACGCGATCTGCGGGAGAACCTCAAAGCCATGCATCGCGCGATCGCCCGCGGGGTAGAGATCCGCGGCTTTTATTACTGGTCACTGCTCGACAACTTTGAATGGCAGTTCGGTTATTCCAAGAAATTTGGTTTGCTGAGCGTGGATTTCAGCAATGATTCGCGACCGCGCGCGATGAAACCGCTCGGCCAGGCGTACCGCCGCATTTGCCAGCAGAACGCACTGTAGCAAAGAGTGCGGCATCGGGCAGCTCTCGAAGCCCTTGAAGGCAGATCCTCCCAAGCCGACCTCCTCGATCGATTCAGCCGCCGCGCACTCGACTTAACACGAGCTTACTAAGGCTCGAACGGCATCCCTTTCCCGCCCATCGCCTCAAAAGCTGGCTTATCCAATTTTGAGCGTTTCGAGGACCGCACGGATCCGCGGGACTTCGTGAGTCCGGAACAGGTCGGTCTTGCCGAGGGCCGCCAGTACCGCAAAGAACGGCTCGGCGCTTCGGACTTCATCGCCGAAGAATTCAAAAGCATGGGGCAACGCGTGGCAGATGGGGAAACCGAGAGTTCTTAACCGGAACGAGTTCAGAAAAACCCGCATTTGGTGGCTCACCCGCACGGAACTGTCCTGCAAATTGCGGTAATAAAAGCCAAGCCCCGGGTCCAGGCAGATCTTCTGAACGCCATTGTGAGTCGCGATTTCGATCTGCCGGGCAAAGTACTCGCGCATGCTCTCGATCGGGTCAGTGCCGAAATCAAAATCACCGACTTCGCGCACGTTTTCACCCTGAACATAACAAAGGATCACAGCGGCGTCGTGATCGGCAATCATTCGAAACAGCTCAGCGCTTGCCTGGGAACCGGTAAGATTCACGATGTTCGCACCTGCCTCGAGACACGCCCGTGCTACCCCGGTTTCATAGGTCTCAACCGAAACCAACACGTTGTGCTGACGTAATGCCTTTACCACGGGAAGTAAAACCGCCGTTTGACCTTTGTCATCGACCCTGGCCGCCTGCGCGAGAGTCGATTCTGCTCCAATATCGACGATGTCGGCTCCCTGCGCTTGAAGCACAAGCCCGCGCCGAATAGCGCTTTCAGAGGACAGGCACACGCTTTCCCGGTACCAGGAACCCGCAGACAGGTTGATTACTCCCATAAGAGATGGCTCCGAATTGAAAGCAAAGTGCCTGCCCGCAAGAGCAAACTCCTTCACCTTTGAACTCAGATTGGAACCGTACTTTTCTGCCAGGGCTGCCAGCTTCTCGAGCGTTAACATCGTGCGGACAGTACCGAATCGGTCAGAAAAATCCAACCCTGCCATTGTTATTTGGAGGTCGTCGAGATCCACGGATTTTGCGCCGATCGATGACCGAGCGAGAGGTCCTGGCCCGTCTGGCCGAGCGGATTCTCAAAAATAGCTTGGTATCGTGCATGCTTTTTCAATTTCAAGGGAAGGCATGAACCAACCCCGGGTAGTAGGTAAAAGAGTCCTGTTGGTCGAAGACGAGCGTTGGGTGCGTGAGTGCATCAAGCGCTTGCTTTGGCTGGATGCGCATACCGTGACGGAGGCGGCGAACGGCCAGGAAGCGATCGACCTTTTTGCGGCCGACTCGTTTGACGTGGTCATTACCGATTATGACATGCCAAGGATGGACGGAGACGAATTAGTCGCCAACATACGGGATCGCGCGCCGCAGCAGTTGATCGTTCTGGTGACCGCGGGAGTGGAAAGGTTTCGCGGAAGGCAGAATCCCGCGAGTGCGATTCTCTGCAAACCGTTCGGGGTTCAGGAATTACGTGACACTTTGGCCCGGTTGTTCAGTTGAAGCGGGGCCGATCTCTTCGAAGTGGCTGAACAGTTCGGGAAATTTCTGCAAAGCCTGGGCTGGTGCCTCTGTTTTGGCCTTTGCGGCGGCATCGTTGAACGCCAAGGGGATAGGCTCGGTAGGGGTCGAGTTTGGCGTAAAACCGACAACGTTGGGAGGCGGAGGAAAATCGGCATCGTCGCCACGCGGAGCGTCCAGTTCCAACGCGTCCCAGATGTCCCCGACCGGGCGGGAATCGACCTCCGGTGAGTAACTCCCGTTACCAAAGCGTTTGGCAATGCACTTTAAAACCGAGGTGTGGTCCAGGTTGCCCTTGTACACTGAACCCGGTTTAACGAAGGGCGAGATTAAATAAGCCGGCACACGCGGGCCGGTAGTTCTGAACGGGCCATATTTAAAACTGGCTCCTGCTCCTGGAGTTGTCGGAATCGACAACGGTTTGACGTGATCAAAGAACCCGCCGTTTTCGTCGTAATTGACGATCATCAAAGTCTTTAGCCATCGCTCCCAATTTGTCATCAGGTCTGAATAGACGAGTTTAAGAAAATTCTGGCCCGCAGTGACTGGGGATGGCGGGTGGTCGTCACAGGGGGCTTCGAAATGAGGAGCATCCGTATAGCGCGGCTCAATGAAAACCACCTGCGGAAAAGGATCCTGCGAAACCAGGTCGTTCTGGAACTCGTCGTAGCTGCGGAAATGGTCGTCGGTGAGGACTTTCACGTGCCAATCGTCCATCATCATGAAAAATGGGATGCCCATGTGATAAACACGCCAACTGATACCGTTACGGGTGAGCCAATCATAGATTAAGTCCTGTTTGGGCAGGATAGCGCTTTGGTTCACATCGTTTAGAGTATAGCCGCTCATGGCCATCAAACGGTTGGGCTGGGTGCCCGTCGGGATCGCCGCAAACCAATGGTCACAAATGCCGTAGTTTGAAGCAAAGAAATGCGTCGCCGGAACGTCCTCAGCCGTGTAGTAACCCACCACCATCGGCTGATCTCCCGGGTCGACGCCGTGCAGCTGGGCGTAGCTGCGAACGAAACCCTTCATCGAGTAGCTGTAGTCTCCGTCCGGATCCAGTTGCGTTCCGATATCCGGCCGCTCGTGCGGAGGGTCATCGCGCAATTTTTGGTCCGGGTTACCGAGGCGAAATAACGGGTATTCGAATCCGTTGTAGTCGCAGGTAAAGCCAGCCGCTTGCAGCAAGCCTTCCACAGGGCGGTTGTACGGAGGCAGGCTCAGATACCCCATCAGGTGGTCGAACGAGCGATTCTCGAACATCAACACAATGATGGTCTCGATTTGCTTGATATTCTGCATACCTACCCTGTCGCGGAGAAAAGCCCCAGGCGCAAGACCGATTTCAGGCACTCGGACGCGTCCGGAACGAGGAAAGCCATTTTAAGCCCAGACGTTCTTGAATTCCTGTGAAGAAAAACTGAAAGGCAGCTGGCGGACCCGGTATTCAGCGGCCCAGGGTGGGCCAATCGCGTCCGTACTCGCGAGGTTCAAGGGCATTCTCAGGCGCTCTGAGCTCGGCTCGTTGCGGCAGTGACACCACGCGGTCCGGCGGAACTTGTACCTCCCCACGCCTGATTGGCAGCAACGGGACCGACCAGTAACAGAACCGGCTAAACGGCAAGCTTCGCCCCGAACTGGTGCTCAAATCCGAACGGAATGTTTTCATTTGCTTCATTTACTTCTACTTCAACAAACGTAGGAAAAGCTGGATTCTTACAAGAAAATCAAATCGGGGCGGAGTTTTTGCATAAGACGTTGCGCTCCAACAGCAAACAGCGATTGAGGGTAATTCGCTCAAAAGCAAGGCCTTACAAAATGCGTCCGAACCCGCTTTGGACATGGCCTCGCCGGTAAGGTATTTTGACTGCGCGTATGATGGTAGCAGGGAACCAACCACAGGTACTGGAGCGGAGGGTAAGCTCGCCCAAAGTAAAGGAGTACACGGGAGAAGTCGTTTACATCTACGCGTTTGATGTTGCCTATGAAATGACGCGGCAGCCGGTGCGGGAATTGCTTGGCCAACCGGTCGCGCAGTTTGTGGTAGACGCCAGCAAACGAAGTCCGCGGCACTTGTTTTTTTATCGGCCTCAGATGGTGCGTTTGCCTCCCTTGGAACGCATTGGACCGCGTGGTCCGGTTCGAATCGAGCGCGCGGTCAAACTGTTGCCGGTCGGCGCGGTGAGCATCACCATTCGAGTTCCTTTTTCGGTGCGGCACGTTGACGAATTGGTGGAGTACCACGATCTGCAATTCACGAACGGGTCGTTGAACCAGGAGGTTCGGAAGCTGGCCGAAGACGTTCGACGCGAGCTTGAGCCGTACTATATCCGGCCGGTCGCGAATTTGGCCGAGGAAGAGGCCTATACCGTATTTTGCATCAACTCACCCTTAATCACCGACGAGGGGACGGCGATTAGCGCCGAGCAATGGCTGCGCGGACACCGCCGAGCAGTCGCATCATTGCTGACCCAGGAACCGGACGTGGACCACCTTTCAAAACAGGAAGCTGATGAATCGACGGGACGGTTTCTCAGCTATTACGAGCACGACCTCGTGGTTGTGGACTGGGACGCCGCGCTCATCATCGACGAACGCGTCAACTTCGATGAAACGCTTTACGTTATGGAATTGGCCAACCTCCAACTGGCCGAACTGGAGGCGTATGATCGGATTCTCGACGATTCGCTCGAACGCGCGTACCGGGATCTCACAGCCCGCCCGATGCGCGGCCGGAACGTGATCCTGCGGGAGTTGCGCGAAATCCGCATCGACCTGGCGCGGTTCAGCGATGAACTGTCGAATATTACAAAGTTTTTCGGCGACTGGCACCTGGCGCGTATTTACGAAAACATTTCGGCCCGGTTCCATTTAAGCGATTGGCACCGCACCATCGATGACAAGCTCCAGACTCTGGATGATCTTTACCAACTGCTGAATCACGACCAGACCAATCGTTGGATGCTGATCCTGGAAGTGACGATCGTGCTGCTGTTCGTCATTGACCTGGTTATCCTGATTTTCGGGGTCAAAGCGCGTTAGTTCTCCTTGCTGGCGAACCCACGGCCCTTCACTCTCGAACGTGGATCAAGGTCTTCACTGCGCGGTTGCCCGCCGCCATGCTGGAAAACAATTCCGGCAGCCGTGACAATTCGCATTCGCCGTCAACAAAATCCCCGGACCGAACCACGCCATCCTCAATAAACTGCAGGGCACGCCGAATCGTCCGCGGCGTATGGTGAAAGCTGGCCAGCAGAACGAGATTCGAATAGTGGATGAGGCCGGTGTCAAAACGGACCGTGGTTCCCGTTGGGCATCCCCCAAAAAAGTTAACGGTGCCGCCTTTGCGCACGAGCCGGACGGCGGTTTCCCAGGTTTCGGGCTTGCCGACCGCCTCGATAACGGCGTCAAACCGGTTACCGATTCCCGCCGCTATGTCCTGTTCGGTGGTTTCGGATACGTCAAAGACTTCGCGCGCGCCCAAGGCCCGCGCCACCGACAGGCGTTTTGCCCCTCGGCCGATCACCGTCACCTCGCATCCCCGGTTTTTGCAAAGCACCGTGAACATAAGCCCGATGGGCCCCCCGCCGATGATCGCCACACGCATCCCCGGATTCAGGTTTGTGTCGGCAACCCCTTGCACGACGCAGGCCAGCGGTTCCACAAGCGCTGCATCCCGGAACAAAGTTTCCCCGCGCAGCCGAAGCAGGTTCTTCTTAACGATTCGCTCCGGGACGACGATCGATTCGGCGTACGCGCCGTTTAAAAACAGCAAATCGTCGCACAGGTTTTCCTGGTTATGCTGACAGTGAAAGCACTCGCCACAGGGAGCGGAATTTGCCGCCACAACCCGGTCGCCCGGCCTCCAGTCTCCCGCTCCCGGCGCGCTCTCAAGGATCACCCCTGAGAATTCGTGCCCAAACACCGCCGGCGGCACGATCATTTTTTGATGGTACCCCCGTTTGAAGACCTTCAGATCGGTGCCGCAGGTCAGCGCGGCTTCGATACCCACCCGTACTTCGCCTTTCTGAAGCGGAGGGGCGGTTACCTCCTGGACACGGATGTCTTCTTTTCCATGAAGGACAGCGGCTTTCACGGGCGTTGGTTATGGACGCAACCGCTGCTTAAAAAAAGCAAAAAACGCACCCGGAGCAGGCCCCGGTGCGTTGAAGAAAGAGGATGGCGCACGATTCAGGACGATTTCGCTCGCTGGAGCGTCGTCGCTTGTTCCGGGACTGCCTTGCCGTCTATCACCGCTTTGCAACTGGGGTGATAGTGTTCACGTCTTCGAACCGGACCGTCCTGGAATGCGTGTTCGATTGTTTCGAAAGATTGAGGTCGCACGGGATCCAGATCGAATGCCTAAGACGAACGGAACCCTCACAGGGAGGACACATAAGAACACTTTTTCAAAAAAATCGTATTTCTACTTCTTCAGGGTTGTCGAAGGAACCTGGCGGGACTATAGAAAGGCCAATCATTTTTCAACAAACGAGTCACTAATTAGTATGCCAACCACCCGCAAAAAAACGCATCGAACCACCCCGGCCCCGAAGCCGGCCCGAACACGGAGCAAATCCAAAGGCAGCCGCGTGCGCGTGCTCGTCGGCACTCGCAAAGGAGCTTTCATTCTTTCCGCCGACGCCGCCCGAAAGAAGTGGGATATCAAGGGCCCGCTTTTTGCCGGCTGGGAAATGTACCATTTAAAGGGTTCACCGGTTAACCCGGACCGGATCTACGCGTCGCAAACGAGCGGCTGGTTCGGGCAAAAGATTCAACGTTCCGACGATGGCGGAGTGACGTGGGAACCGGTTGGCGACAAGTTTGCCTATGAAGGCTCGACGACGACCCACCAGTGGTATGACGGGACGCAACACCCGTGGGAGTTCAAGCGGGTCTGGCACCTGGAGCCCTCGCTAACGGAGGCGGACACGGTATTCGCGGGCGCGGAGGATGCCGCGCTGTTCCGGAGCAATGACGGCGGCAAGACCTGGCAGGAGCTTTCCGGTTTGAGAAGCGCCAAGGGTCATCTTTGGCAGCCCGGGGCCGGTGGCATGGGCCTTCACACGATCCTGCTCGACCCCTCGGATTCCAACCGACTGTTTGTCGCCATTTCGGCTGCCGGAGTTTTCAGGACCGATGACGCGGGCAAAACGTGGCGCGCGGCAAACAAAGGGCTGAAATCTCCGTACGAATTGCCGGACCCGGATGCCGAGGTGGGCCATTGTGTGCACCGGATCGCGTTGCATCCTTCGCGGCCTGGGGTGTTGTTCATGCAAAAGCATTGGGACGTCATGCGCAGCGAAAACGGGGGTGATTCATGGACGGAAGTCAGCGGTGATCTCCCCACGGATTTTGGTTTTCCAATCGACGTCCATGCTCACGAACCCGAGACGATTTACGTCGTGCCCATCAAGAGCGACTCCGAACACTTTCCGCCGGATGGCAAACTGAGAGTGTACCGCAGCAAGAGCGGCGGCAACGAGTGGGAGCCGCTCGGCAAAGGTTTGCCCCAGCGCGATTGCTATGTGAACGTGTTGCGGGACGCCATGGCGGTGGATTCGCTCGAACCCTGCGGCATTTATTTCGGGACCACCGGCGGGCAGGTTTACGCTTCGGCCAACGATGGAAACAGCTGGGCGCCAATCGTCCGCGACCTTCCGGCGGTGTTGTCCGTTGAAGTTCAGACGCTCAAATGATCCGGGTAGTCCTCCCCGCGCACTTGCGAACTTTGGCGCGATTGAACGGCGAACTCCAACTGGAAATTCAGGGGACGCCGACGATTGGCGCCGTGCTGGATGCGCTTGAATCCGCATATCCGGTGCTGCGCGGCTGTATCCGTGATCACGGGACGCTGCGGCGCAGGCCCTTCGTTCGATTTTTTGCGTGCCAGCAGGATTTGTCCCACGAACCTGCCGACACCCGCTTGCCGGCATCGGTTGCAGCCGGCGAGGAGCCGTTTCTCATTATTGGTGCAATGGCGGGTGGCTGAGAGTGTGTTCGGTCGAAAATCGGCCGCGAACATGGCCTGCGCTTCAGTTACACCTCATAGCCGAACGCCAGGCAGTACGGGCGCACGCGTTCCTGAATCGGTTGCAACGCTTCGGCGTACTTATGCCAACGGCCCACCGCTCTTTTGTGTACCGGTTGCGCCACGTCGCTGAAGGTCGGAGCGAACAAGAGTTTGTTGCGAGCCACCTCGTGGTGGTTGGCTTGCTGCTCGTGCCAGGGTAAGCCGCAGAATTCAGTGATTCGCCGTCCCTCACCTTCGGGATTGGCGACCAGGTCCTCGTACCGCGATTCGAGCCAGTCGAATCCGCCGAGTTCACGCATCCGCAGCCAGACCTCCATCAGGTCGGAATAATGTTTCGCCGTGCGTTCGAGACTCAGGAAATTGGCATTGGCCGGAGTCAACATCAGGTTCTGAAAAAAACAGCTGATGATCACGTCCCTTGGATCCCGCAAGGCGGTGAGGACTTTGAGTCCAGGGAAGATTCTGAGCCAAAGGTGAAGCGCAGTCGTGGGTGAGGGATTTTTGTCCACCAGAATGAGGCCGGCAGGTTCTTCATCCAGTTCGCGGAAGAGGCTTTTGAAATACCGTTCTCTCATTCCGGCCCGCTCCAATTCACCAAGATTGTCGACCTGTTGGAGGCTAAAGGCCCTTCCCGGCGGCAGCGGAGCAAGTTTCTGCCAGATTTCCTGAACGAATGCTTCAGATTCATCGAAGGCGTGAATCTCCGGGTGCGCATCCAGGATTTGTTCGAGCAAAGTTGTTCCACTGCGCGGGTGTCCGCCCAGGAAAACCAGGCCCTTGCAAGGCCCGGGCCGGTTTTGCGGAGTCTGCCATTTGCGAATGATCTCAGGAGTCAACCCGGCAAGCAGCGCGCGGCGCTCTCGATCGGCTTGGTCATAGTCCCGTCCCATTTTGTCGACGTTGGCGCTCTGACGCAGGATGTTTTTGGACTCGACCAGCCATTTGATTGCTTCGGAATGACGGCCAAGCTGGTCCACGACGGTGCCCAGCAAATGACGGCTTGAGACCTTCACGTTTGGATCCGCGCAATCCGTTCTGATCAGGTCCATCAGGAGAGTCTCGGCCTCGGTGTCGCGGTGGCTTCGATGCAACAAGAGGGCTTTGACACAGAGCGCCTGGGGATGGCCGGGGTGTTTTGCGAGACAAGCCTCGACTGCGTCCGTGGCGGCATCGAGTCGCCGTTCGCGTTCGTACCAGGCGGCCAGGCTCAGCCGAGCGTGCACAGACGAAGGATCGGATCGAACCGCTTGCTCAAAGCACGCCCGTGCCTGGACCTGGCGGCGCAACCGGTGAAACTGTTGCCCGAGCAGCACCTGGAACGATGAATCGTCGAAGGCCAGTTCCTGAGCCTTGGTGAAGGCCGTGAGGGCTAATCCAAATTCCAGGTCGCCGGTTGCCGCCATGCCCTGCTCGAACCACAATTGGGCCACGTTAGGGAACCGTTGAACCAGGTCCCGGTAAGCAGGCAATGCCTGGTGGTGATTGCCTTTTACGACCAACTGCTGAGCTTTCTGCCACTTCGCAACGTCTCTTGTTGAGCGCTGAAGCTTTGCGAGGTCATTCGCCATGCAATGCGAGTCTGCCAACGCGCGGTCGGCTGTCCAAGCTTATCCTCTTATCTTCCTGTCATTCAAAATACAGCGCACCCGGAGATCGACCCCAGATGCAAATTTTCTGTTTAAGATTATAATAGAATAGGGTGAGCAAGGGGCATTTGTGGTTGCCCTTTGCGAACGACTTGCTGCTACACTGCTACAGAGAGTCGGCCTTAGGTCCACGCGTTTGCGTGGGCCGCCTTTTTGTACCCCCCAATGACCTTGACTCGTTTAGCCGCTGGGCTATTCTCGGCCCCCTTAGTTCAGAAGACCTGATAATTATGGCTAAGCTGACAGTAAAAGATTTGAACGTGCAGGGCAAACGTGTGTTCCTGCGCGTGGACTACAATGTCCCCCTGGAAGAACGCGACGGGGCAATGGCTATCACGGACGCGACTCGCATCGTTGAGACCCTGCCAACTCTTAAATTGCTAATCCAGCAAGGCGGCAAATTGATCCTGGCAGCCCACCTGGGCCGGCCGAAAGGCAAACGGGAACCGTCGATGTCACTGCGCCCGGTCGCCGCTAAACTTGCGGATTTGCTCGGACGCCCGGTCGCTTTTGTCGACGATTGCGTAGGCGAAAAAGTTGAGAAAACCGTCAGTGTCATGAAGCCCGGGGATGTCCTTCTTCTGGAAAACGTCCGGTACTATAACGAGGAAGAAGCAAACGATCCGGGCTTTGCGGAAAAACTCGCCAAGGTCGCCGACGTTTACGTCAACGATGCTTTTGGGGCGGCCCACCGGGCGCATGCGTCGACCGAAGGAGTGGCCCGAGTGGTCGCCAAACGCGGCGGCCAGTGCGCCGCGGGGCTCCTCATGGAGCGTGAATTGAAGTTTCTCGGCGACGAACTGGAAAAACCAGCACGGCCTTTTGTCGTTATCCTGGGCGGGGCTAAAGTCTCAGACAAAATCCAGGTCATTGACCGGCTGCTGGAAAAGGCCGACGCGATTCTAATTGGCGGCGCCATGGCCTACACATTCCGTTTAGCCCAGGGGCACAAAACCGGCAAATCGCTGGTCGAACCGGATAAAACGGACACCGCCAAGGCTGCTCTCGCCAAGGCGCAACAACGCGGGGTGAAATTCCTTTTGCCGGTCGACGATGTGGTCGCGGTTCCCGTTAAAACCGAGAAGCTCGATAAGAAAGGCAAGCCCGTGATCGAGTACCAGCAAGTGCGCGTGAACCCGGGAATGAATTGTCCGGACGACGCGGCGGGGCTCGATATTGGTCCAGAGACCGTAAAGACTTACTCGGACGAAGTCTCCCGGGCTAAGACGATTCTGTGGAACGGGCCGATGGGACTTTTCGAAGACAAACGATTTGCGGAAGGCACGAACGCGATTGCGAAAGCTGTCGCTGACGTGACACAAAATCACGGGGCAAAAAGCATCATCGGCGGAGGCGACAGTGTTAAAGCGCTGAACAAGGCCAAGCTTGGTGATAAAGTGACTTTCATGAGCACCGGGGGCGGTGCAAGCCTCGAATTTCTTGAAGGCCGGGTTCTGCCCGGCGTCGACGCGCTGACTCAGAAGTAAGGTGCCGCTGTATGAACAAGGATCGCAAACTGGTTATTGCCGGTAATTGGAAGATGAACAAGACGGTGGCCGAGGCGCTTGACCTCGTTCGCGGTCTGAAGATCGAGTTAACTAATATAAAGGAAGTCGACATCGTCGTCTGTCCGCCATTTACCGCGTTGGCGGAGGTGTCCAAAGCCATTCTGGACACAAATATCCGGTTGGGCGCCCAGAACATGAGCGAAAACAACGTGGGCGCATTCACCGGTGAAATCGCCGCGGTCATGCTCAAGGAATTTTCCGTCCGCTACGTTATCCTCGGCCACTCCGAACGGCGCCAGTACCAGAAGGAAAGCGACGCGCTCATCGCGAAGAAAGCCGCGGCGGTTCACGCCGCATCTCTCAAACCGATCGTGTGTGTCGGTGAAACCCTGGCCGAACGCGAGGGCGGGCAAACCGAGCGTGTGCTCGAAACCCAGGTTAACGGCAGTCTCGCAGGAATTTTCAAGGACCAAATGGCCGAGACGATTGTCGCTTACGAGCCGGTTTGGGCGATCGGGACCGGCAAAACCGCAACGACCGCCCAGGCCCAGGAAGCGCATGCTTTCATCCGCAAATTAATTGCAAAAATGTTCGACGACACCGTGGCGCGCCGGGTTCGTATCCAGTACGGCGGAAGCGTAAAACCGTCCAATGCCCGCGAACTCATGAGCCAACCCGACGTAGATGGCGCATTAGTGGGCGGAGCTTCGCTTGAAGCGCGCAGTTTTTCAGATATCATTAAAAGCTCGATCTGATTGCACTAAGTTTTATGGGATTTTTAATTACGTTTTTGACGTTCCTGTTGCTGGTGGACTGCGTAGTCCTGGTTTTTCTCGTGCTGATCCAACTGCCAAAGAAGGAGGCCGGCGCCGGTCTTGCTTTTGGCGGGGCGGCTTCGGACGCGTTATTTGGCGCGGGCTCGGGCAATGTGCTGACGAAGATCACCAAGTATGCGGCCGGCATTTTTTTCGTAATGGCCGTCATCCTTTCAATTCTTCAGGGTCACCACTACGGACGGGCGGGAAGTTCCTTCCAGCGCAAACTTGAGCAGCCCCTATCGGGCCCGGGAACAACCCTACCCGGCACGCCGGGCAAAGGCGCCGCGCTCCCTCCCCCGCTGACTTCTTCGACGAACCTCGCAGTCCCGCAACCGGAGGTTTCGACCAACGCCCCCGCTCCGGCGGCGGCAACGCCCGAGGCCCCTAAGAAATAGCAGGTCATGAACCGGACTCGGCGCGTGTTCAGAGGTGCGCCTTCCGGTCGCCGGGTCTTCAGGATCATTCCAGGCCTGCATTGGCTGGAAGCGGGTTCCCTGTTTCTTTTGGGCTGCAGCGCCATTCTGCTGGTCGGGTGCAAGCAGGAACCCCGCGCCGATCTGGTTATCGTAAATGGCAACGAACCCGAGTCCCTGGACCCCGCGATCGTTACCGCTGTTCCGGACATGCGCATTGCCAAGGCACTGTTTGAAGGTCTGGCTCGCCTCGATGCGCGCACCGATCGCCCCGCGCCCGGGCTTGCCGAACGATGGGAGATTTCTCCCGACGGCACTACTTACACCTTCTACCTGCGCAGCAACCTGGTTTGGTCAACCGGCGAACCGATTTCCACGGCCGACGTCCTCTACTCCTGGCGACGAGCCTTAAGCCCGTCGACAGCCTCAGATTACGCGGGCCAATTATTCTACATAAAAAACGCGGAGGCTTACTACAACGGCCAGCTAACAGACCCGTCCCGGGTCGGAATTCAGGCGCTGGATTCGCGCCGGTTCCAGGTGCAATTGGATTATCCCTTGGCGTTCTTCCTGGACCTGTGTTGCTATCCGACGTTGGCCATCGTGCCGAGGCACGCCATTGAAAAATACGGCGACGGGTGGGTCACCCGCACTCCCCTGCCATGCAGCGGCCCGTATGAACTGGTCGCGTGGCGACTCAACGACAAAGTGCGCGTGCGAAAAAACCCCAGGTATTGGGACGCAGCGCGAACCCGCACCGAGTTGATCGATCTGCTGCCGACCGCCTCGCCCAACACGGCGTTGAACTTGTACAAAACAGGCATTGCAGACGTAATTTGGGACAAGGACCTTGTCCCGGTCGAGTTGATGGACCTTTTGATCAAGAGTCCCGACTTCCACAATTTCAGCTTTTTGGGAACGTTCTTTTACAGGTTCAATGTCACCCGCAAGCCTTTGGATGACGCGCGCGTGCGCCGCGCCCTTGCCCTTGCCACGGACAAAGAGCAGATCGTGCGTAAACTGACCTTCGGGGGCGAAAAAATTGCCACCCATTACGTTCCAGACGGGGTTGCCAATTATCAATCGCCGAAAGCGGCGGGGTTTGATCCTGAAGCAGCGCGGCGTTTGCTTGCGGAGGCGGGGTTCCCGGGCGGGCGCGGTTTTCCAGCTTTGCAATACACGTTCTTTGCGTCGGCAGGCGGCGGCGCCAAAATCCAGGGCAAGATCGCCGTCGAACTGCAGCAAATGTGGAAAAAAGAGCTGGGTGTTGAGATTGGGCTGAGGCAGATCGAACGCAAGATTTTCTACAGCGCCCAATCCCGGCTCGACTATGACATTTCGGCCTCCAGCTGGGTCGGGGATTACAACGACGCGAATACGTTCCTCGACATGTATGTCAGTACCAGCGGCAACAATCGGACCGGGTGGAAAAATTCCCGGTACGATCAGCTGATCCTGGAAGCCAACCGCCAGGCCGACCTGCTACGCCGCGCCGAATTGTTCAGGCAAGCAGAGTCGCTCCTGGTCAATGAGGATATTCCGATTGTGCCGGTTTACTTTTATGCCGGGTTCGCCTTGTTCAATGACAAAAGGGTCAAAGGAATTTTTCCAAGCATTTTGGATGAACACCCGCTTCAGGAAATCTGGAAACCGGACCGGCAGTCCCGGGTTCATGTCCGCCAGGCAGACCTCGCGACCAGGTTCTGATGTATGTATTTTCTGCGTCGCTTCGCGCTGGTCGTGCCTTTGCTGGTCGTCATCAGTCTCGCGTCTTTCCTGCTGGTGCGCCTTGCCCCTGGCGGACCGTTTGATCGGGAACGCAAGCCGGCCTCGCCCGAAATCGAACGGCGCTTGCTCGCGCGGTATCACCTGGATGAGCCGTGGTGGCGGCAGTATTTGCGCTTTGTCGGTGCCCTGGGGCACGGCGATTTGGGCGTATCTCTCCAGTACCGCAACCACACTGTAAATGATGTCATCGCCCAGGCGCTTCCCGTCTCGGCAAGCCTCGGCTTGCTCGCGTTTGGCTTTACGATGGGAATTGGATTGCCGCTGGGATTTTTTGCGGCCGCCCGGCGCGGCCATTGGCAGGATTACGCGGGCAGCCTGTCCGCTATTTTGATGGTCTGCATCCCGGCATTTGTCATCGCCCCTGTACTCATCATCGTTTTTGCTATTCGGTGGCGGATGTTCCCAGTCGCTTTGTGGGCCTCTCCGCTGCATGCGGTGTTACCGTGCGTCGCCCTGGGACTGTATTTCTCCGGCCGGGTCGCCCGGCTTCTGCGCGAGGCCATGTTGACTGCCGTCAAAGCCGAGTTCATTACGGCCGCCCGCGCCCAAGGACTCAGTGAAACCGCGGTTCTCCTTAAGCACGCGTTGCCGTTGGCCCTGCTCCCGGTCGTGTCCTACTCGGGACCGCTCCTGGCGGACCTGTTGACCGGTTCCTTTGTCATTGAAACGATCTTCCAAATCCCCGGACTCGGAGCGTTTTTCGTCAACGGCTCATTGAACCGCGACTATACCCTGGTGGTTGGGCTTGTCGTCGTCTACGCCGTTCTGCTCATCCTTCTCAACCTGGCGGTGGATTTCATTTACGTGTTGCTCGACCCGCGCGTTCGTTATGAGTGAAACACTCGCGAGTTCGTTGAGACAAGACAACCCCGGCGCAGGGCACCTCGGGCCTAATCAGCGAGCATGGCGCCGTTTTCAGCGAAACCGGCCCGCGCTGATTAGCCTCCTTTTTTTACTCGGACTACTCGCGCTCGTTGGGTCCTGGCCGGTAATGCTCAATGTGGCTGCGCGGGGTGGCGCAAGGAGCGCCGCCTGGGCTGAACACCTCCAACCGGATCGACTCTCAAACGACCAGTTTCGGCCGCCCACTTTGGCTCACCTCTGCGGCACCGATGTCCACGGCCGCGACCTGTTCTCGCGGATTCTTTTCGGGGCGCAGGTTTCTTTGCTCGTCGGCTTCGTTGGCGCCGGAATCAGCCTGGTGATCGGTGTGCTCTGGGGCGCAATCGCCGGATACGTCGGCGGCCGCACTGACGGATGGATGATGCGCACCGTGGATGTTTTTTATTCTCTGCCTTCGATCATTTTTGTGATCGTGTTGGTCACCACCCTTGAAGGCGGGTTAAAGCGGGTGGTAATGGCTTTTGGAATCGGATCGACGGATTTGACTGCGCGGCTTTTGTTGCTGGTGATTGGGTTGGGCGCGGTTTCCTGGCTGACTATGGCGCGCATCGTGAGGGGCCAGGTATTGACGTTGCGGGCAAGGCCGTTTGTGGATGCAAGCCGCGCGCTCGGAGCAGGGCCGGTGCGAATTCTTTTTCAGCACATCATTCCCAACACACTGGGCATTATTATCACTTATCTGATGCTCACCATTCCGGGCATTATCCTTTACGAAAGCTTTCTGAGTTACCTTGGGCTCGGCGTTGAACCGCCAATGGCAAGCTGGGGCTTGTTAATCGCTGAGGGAGCGGACCAAATCAATCCCCTTCGCATCTACTGGTGGTTGATCGTTTTTCCAGCCGTTTTCCTCGTTTCCACGCTGCTGGCATTGAACCTGGTCGGAGACGGTTTGCGCGACGCCTGGGATGTTCGGGCCGATTGAATTGACTTCATTTTCTGAACGAGGGCGGTGAGCTTTCTCGAGTGTTCTTTTGATTCTCGGCGTTTCATCCGGGGTTGTTTTCTGAACGGTTGCGGCTAACATCATGAACGAAATGGCGTTCTCGTTTATTTTCCTGGGTTCAGGCACTTCCCAGGGGGTTCCAATCATCGGTAAAGATTACCCCCCGGAATTTTTGGCCAACCCAAAGAACCACCGCACTCGGCCATCCATTTACGTCGCTTCGGACGCCGCCCGGCTGGTCGTGGACACCACGCCGGAGTTCAGGATTCAAATGCTTCGGGAAAAGCTGGGCTACCTTGACGCGGTCGTGTTTACCCATTCTCACGCCGACCACATCATGGGACTGGACGATTGCCGGCGAATTTGCGATGCGCGCGGCGGAACGGCTCTGCCGGTCTATGCCAACCAGCAAACCATGACCGACCTGCGGCGCGTCTTCGCCTACGCGTTCCACGACGGCCCCTGGCCGCGAGGTTATTTTATTCCGGAACCTCACATCATCAACGGGCCATTTCAGATTGGAGACCTGGAACTGGTCCCTTTGGCGCTGCCTCACGGCCGGATCGAGACGCTCGGCTTTTTGTTCAATCAAGGCGGGCAAAAGCGGCTTGCTTACCTGAGCGACTGCAAGTCCGTGCCCGTTCCCGTAATCGAGCAGATCCGTGGAGTCCAAACCGTCGTCCTGGATGCCCTCCGGCGCGAGCCTCACCCGACGCATATGTGCCTGGATGAGGCCCTCACAGCGGCGCGGCGCATCGGTGCCTCTGCCACCTACTTCACCCATCTTACCCATGATTATGACCACGACATTGCACAGGCAGAGCTTCCAGCCGGTGTTTTGCTCGCCTACGACGGTTTGCGGGTCGATGTGGCGGCTCCAATGGAGGAACTTGAATCCGTTGGCCGCAATGGTGTGAACCTGGGACAATGAAGTTGTTGCCGCTGATAATGGGGTTTGTGGGTGCGAGCCTGATTTGGGCGCGGGCCGCGGGTCCTGGTGACGAGGTGGTCGTCGTTTATAACAGCCGCGTGCCGCAATCCAAAGAAATTGCTGAATATTACGCACTCAAACGGCAGGTTCCCACCAACCAGGTTTTCGGATTCGACCTGCCCACCGGCGAGGACATGTCGCGCGGGGAATATTCGACGATGCTCCAGTTTCCACTCGCCAAGGCGATCAAGTCGAACAAGCTTTGGGAATTCTCCACCGAATTCAGGCCGGCTACCGATCACCAGGAATCCAAGCTGATCTGGAAGATTGAACAGTCCAAAATCCGCTACGCGGCGCTCTGCTACGGGGTGCCGGTGCGCATCACGCAGGACCCCACTTATGTGGGCGAAAACTCAGAGAAACTCACCCCGGATATGCGCCGCAACGAGGCGGCCGTCGACAGCGAACTGGCATTATTGCCCTTGATCAACGACACCGTGCCGCTAAACGGCCCCGTTCGGAACCCGATGTACATGACCACCAACGAGGCCGTCCTGCACCCAACGCACGGTGTACTGCTGGTCACAAGGTTGGACGGTCCGACACCGGAGATCGCAAAAGGGCTCATCGATAAGGCTCTCCAGGGTGAACGGGACGGGCTGTGGGGCAGGACGTACTTTGATCTTCGCGATACGAAGGATCCTTCTTACAAGCTCGGAGATGATTGGATTCGCAACGCAGCCGAAATTTGCAGGAGGCTCGGGTTCGACGCGATCATCGATGACAAGGAAGAAACATTTCCAGCCAGTTTTCCCATGAGCCAAATCGCGCTTTACCTGGGCTGGTACGACGCAAACGCTTCAGGGCCCTTTACGGAGCGGGAAGTTGAATTCATGCCCGGAGCTTTTGCGTATCACCTGCATTCCTATAGCGCGAAACCGTTCAGGAGCACAACGCTGGCATGGGTTGGGCCGTTGCTGGCCAAGGGCGCTACCATCACCATGGGCTGCGTCGAAGAACCTTATTTGAGCGGCACTCCTGATCTTACGGTGTTCACAGCACGACTGTTTTACAACGGAATGAGCTTCGGAGAAGCCGCGTATGCGTCGCAACCCGTGCTCTCGTGGCAGACCACCGTGGTCGGGGATCCGTTATACCGTCCATTCGGCAAAAACCCCGAAGTGTTGAAGGACGAATTATCCCACCGCAACAGCAAGTTGCTCGAGTGGTATTACCTGCGCCTGCTCAACGTAAACCTGGCCGCAGGAAAGCCGATTGCGGAAGCCGTCACAGTGCTCGAGCAGTTCGAAAACACGAAATCGAGCGCGGTGTTGACCGAAAAATTGGCGGATCTATACCTTGCTCAAGGAAAACCTTCCTCGGCAGTCCATGCGTACGAGGAAGCGTTGAAACTGGAACCGACGCCGAAACAGAAGCTGCGCCTGTTGATGACCCTGGGTGAAAAACTCGAATCGTTAGACCGTTCCGAGGAGGCATATCAGTCCTATCTGGCGGTTCTCAAAGACTACCCCGATTATCCCGACAAGCAAGGCTTGTACAAACGGTTGCTACCGCTCGCTCAAAAGCTGGGAAAACCGGAGGCCGCTACGTACCAAACCGCCTCGGGTCCGTCCTCCGCGAAACCGTCGGCTGCGCATTAAAGCGCGAACCTGAAAGCCGGCGCTGAGGATTTCACCTCAATCCAGCGGCATCGTTCGCGAGTGACGGAAGGAACAGAACCCAAAACGTGCCTCGGCCACCGGCTTGCCGCCGCAAACGACTCAGGCAGGCACGGGCTCGCCTGGGTGGCGGCGCAATGCATCCAAAGATTGTCTCACGGTCCGGGCAAGTTGCGGAGGCAGGTACGGCTTTGCCAAAAATACGGTGTCATGCTGGCCAAAATCGCGGCCGTTCGAATCAGGACTGTACCCACTGCTGTAGATAACCTTGAGCTCCGGTTTGCGCTTCTTCAGCTGCAAAGCCAGTTCTCGTCCCGTCATGCCTTCGGGCATGACCATGTCCGTCAACAACAGATCCACTTCGCCGTCGAACTCGTCCCAGACGCGCAAGGCTTCGACTCCTGAGCCGGCTTCAATCACTTGATAGTCGTATTGTTTCAGGATTTCGCAGACCATTTCGCGCAGAACCGGTTCGTCTTCGACGACCAGGATCGTCTCTTTTCCACCCCGGATCGGTTCCACGGCTTGTGGTGAGGCGTCCGTTGCGTCGGCCCTCCTTGCGATGGCCGGGAAATAAATTTTGAAGGTCGTTCCGACACCCACAGTGCTGCTGACCTCGATCCAGCCCTGGTGCTGCTTGACCAGCCCATAAACTGTGGCCAGGCCCAGGCCGGTGCCCTTTCCGACCTCTTTGGTCGAGAAGAACGGCTCGAAAATTCTGTCCAGCGTCTTGCGATCCATGCCGCAGCCCGTATCGGCTACCGTCAGGCACACAAACTCACCTGACCGCGCGTCGGGATGCTGCCCCGCATAGTTCTCGTCAATGGTCGCCATCGAAGTGCTGATATGGAGTTTACCGCCTTTGGGCATGGCGTCGCGGGAGTTGACCGCGAGGTTCATGACGATCTGCTCGAGCATGCCGGTATCGGCCTCAATGGCTGTCAGGTGCGGCAGGTAATCGGCCTCGAGGCTGATATCTTCGCCGAGCAAGCGCTGCAACATGTTGGCGAGGTTTTGCAGCACAAGATTCAAATCCAGGATCTTGGTCTGGATGACCTGTTTGCGGCTGAACATGAGCAATTGCCGGGTCAGCGCGGCGGCCCTTTTGGCGGCGTCGGAGACCTGTTTCAAAGGAGTGACGAGGGCGGGATCATTCTTGCACCGGGCCAGCAGGCACTCGGAATAGCCCTGGATGACAGTCAAAATATTGTTGAAATCGTGGGCGACTCCTGCGGCGAGTTGTCCCACCGATTCGAGCTTCTGAGCGTGCCTGAACTGGGCCTCCAGGCTGAGGACATCGGTAACGTCAGCGCCATAGCAATGAACAACCTGGCTGGCGACGATCGGGAAAAAGGACCAGATAATCGTGCGGCCGTCGATGCAGACCTCTTCGCGCAAGCGTTTTTGGCCGGTGGCCAGGCAATCCTTCACAATGGCGCCGGGATCGTTTGGCAACACGGAGAGCAGTTCCTCTTTGCCGAAGCTCCGCGCCAGTTCGCGCGCCGCTTCATTCGAGTAAGTGAGGGAGCCATCCGAGGCAAATTCAAGCACCGGGTTGGGATTGACTTGCGGAAACGCCGCCAGCTTTTGCACCGCATGTTCGGCAAGTTTCCTTTCAGTGACATCGATGAGGCTGCCCGAGAGGCCCAGGACGGTTCCGTCACTGTTAAGCGTCAACTGCGCGTAAACCTCAACCGATCGGACTTTGCCATTCTTGGTCAGGAACCGGGTCTCGTACCGGCAATAATCCAGGCGCTGAGAAAGCAATTGGAGAAAGATATGTCGATTGTGCTCCCGGTCCTCCTCGTGAAGATACTCGAGGAAAAAGGTCCCGATGGTTTGTTGGACTTCGAAACCGGTCACCGCGGTCCATGCCGGGTTGAGAAAGGTCCAATGCCCGAACTCGTTCATCTGGAAGATGACTTCCTTGATGTTTTCGACCATCGAACGGTACTTTACTTCACTGGCGTCCAGCGCTTCGGCGGAGCGCTTTTGTTCGATGCAAAGCGAGATGCCGTTGGCCACCGACGCTATTTCCTGCAGAATATGTTCGGTCAGGGGATGACACGTAAAGACGCTCATCAGGCCGACGAGTTTGTCTTCGAGGATCAAGGGATAGGCGGCAAAGGAGGTGACATTATGCCTGGCGGCCCAACCGGGGTCGGTCATCCGCTCGTCGGTGGCGACCTGCTTAATGACCAGCGCCTCACCCCTGCTGAGGCCGTCGATATTCAGAGCGACCTTGGGAACGGGTTCAGCCGGGTTCTGGTTTTCGATCAGGG